>Ga0180007_10000258_pt1 | contig 95897 bp, 77 predicted proteins | sample MM_PC_MetaG_FD_121122 | JGI IMG/M metagenome (GOLD analysis project Ga0180007, IMG submission 121122) | Groundwater microbial communities from the Aspo Hard Rock Laboratory (HRL) deep subsurface site, Sweden - MM_PC_MetaG | ecosystem: Environmental > Aquatic > Deep subsurface > Groundwater...
CAACTCCGCTTACACCGGTAAGATCTGCGAAATCATCAAGATCAGCCATCTGCTCACTTGCGGAAAGGTTGTAAAAACCGTTCTCAGATGTTCTGCTCAGAATTCTCTGGAAATTAACCTTCCACAACTGCTCTTCCACATCGGGGAAACGCAGGCAACTCAGGGGAATGGCAAACTCGGCAGACCAGCCCCGGTCAAGCCTTGCAGTGGCACTTTCCCATACAGAGTCCCAGCTGTAGTCCCAGCCACCCTGTTCATTCAGTCTGGAGTCCATCTGTGAGTTGGCGAGACTTACTTCGAAACTGAACGCACTTCTCCCGTCGTTCCATGTATCCAGGAGAATAGCCATCCATTCCCCGTTTATGTAGTTGTCACGGGGAGTGAGGGCATCTATCATCTGATCAGGAAGAGAATCATACATGATGAATCCGAAGTAAATGTTCGTATCGTCGTACAATATCTTGACGGTTGTGGGTTGTGTCATGCTCTGACCATAGTCGGGAGCAAACTGCCACAGATCACAGGTTTCACCGGCACAGGTCTGCCAGACAGCATCGTCCACATATCCGTCGATGTGAGGAGCCGTATCTGTGCGCTCTGCTGTTAAAGCTCCGGAAGGCACTCCGGCCAAGAGAGTTACAAGAGAAAGCAATTGCCACATAGATACCCCTTTCTTTTCAAATACTCTCAAGTCATACTAGGGTGTTGGTTGCATTTTCATGCCATGTTACCAATATGTAAAAAACGTTTGCCAAAATGCAAATTTTTGCCCTCAACATGCAAAGTGCCATTGCTACTTTTTTGAATACAACAGTTTTTGCCAGCAGTGCTGAGTCTGGAGTAATCGGATGTTCCTCGTTCTTTTGTGTGCGGCCGTTTCAATGTCGGGTGTCTGGAGTGCCTGGAATTACAACAAAGGCAACCGGGCGGAGCTTGCTCCTCTGCTTTGCAGGAATGGCTACGATACAGCTTTCTACTGCGCAGCCTATGGGCTCAGAAGCGGTCTTGTCGACTTCGTTGTTCCAATAAACTAAACGCTCCTGAGCTCTGAACTGGCAGTGTGGGGTGAATCTCAGCTTGCTCCGGCAGGAAACAGCTCAATCCCCTGTGGGCTGATAGTTTTCAAAGAAGACAGGCAGTTTACCGCTTTCGAAATTGAAAGTCAGCAGAGAGCCGCTCTCCAGATGGGTTTTGATGGCTGGGTGATGTTTTTTCCGGGTGACATCTAATCTCTATTCTGGAGGAATCCGATTCACACCGTTGAGAGAAGATACCCAAGCGACTCACCCTTGATGACGGTGCCGAATCGGGTTCTGATTTCCGTATTTCTGTCTTCTCTGTAAATTCTTCTAATCTCCGCCATAAGTACCTTGGTTATTTGCAAGTTACTTCGGTTCGACAGATCAGTTAGAGAGTTTTCAACAAACTTGTGCACAAAACTGTTTTCTCCCCTTTTTCCCCAAAGCACCTCGCTTTTCAGCAGAAGCCTGTGACAAGCAGCCCTTCGGCACAGAAGGCAGCAGACAGCTGCAATATCGTCCACTTTCCTTTTAATGTATTCATAATCGATAATATCCTGCGATAATTCCGATTCCTTTTCATTTTTTGCGCTGCGATTCATGTGCAGTTTGAGTCCGTACTGAAGAAGTGAAGACTTTTCCACAGCTACCTTCAAGTCTGTAAGAGCTGAAAAAACCAGTGATTTATCTGTTCCCTCGGGAAGGTTTTCCACAAATGTCCATTTATTTGCACCATTTCTTATAAAAGAAATCAGCTCTACAAACTCTGAAATCACACCCCTTTCCGTAAAGGGACCGAAGAAGCCTCCGTTCTTCGGCTCTGTGGTGATGAGATCCATTTCAGCGGTAAGGTACCACAGTGTTTCTTCCAGAATTCTTCCGGCTTTGTTGTACTGGGGTGAGAGTCGGGCAATCAGGGCACTTTCAGCCAGTGCCGCCTGAAGGGCTGTCTCTGTCTCCTCATGTACCACACGACAGGTTCGGGAGATAAGCTCGGCATGTCTGCCCTTCTGCTTCCCGGTAAAGTGGCTGTTGACTCTGCTTCTCAGGTTTTTTGCCTTTCCCACATAAAGAACAGTGCCGCAAGGGTCAATAAAACGATACACGCCTGGTCTGCAAGGCAGGCTGAGTCTGGCATGTTTCTCAACGGACACGGGAGAGAAGCCTGAGGAAAGGGCGTTAAAGATTGCTTCGGTTGCCAGCACATGGTCTAGAGCTCTTCGCCTCTCCCCGAGAGAATAGCCCACAAGACCCGCTACGGCTCTGAGGGTTCCCGACAGCAAATCGGGAACCAATTCCCTTGCCATCTCACGGGTACAAACAAATTCAAGATCCTCTCCCGTAAGCCAGTCGAGCCATCGCTTTTCGTAAATGGCGTGGTGCGCCGCCAGAATTGCAGGGCCGCCCCGGCTGCCGAAGCCGCAGGCAGCAAGAAAAAGCTTCTTCAACTCGAGTGGATGGAGACAGTTTCCCCCTTCGATGTCCCTGTCGCATATCCCGGTTATACGCTGCACACGAGGCGGAATTCTTTCTTCCCCTGTATTCATCACAAGAAAGCTGTGGGCATCGGAATGCTTTTCCTTCCACGCTATCTCAAGGAGAATTCCGTTTCCTGCAGAGCCTGCAGCCTGTACATCCACAAACAGTATTCTGCGGGGTATCAAGCAAGCAATCCAGCGAGCCTTGAGAAATCGTAGTTCAGGTAAGGGATTCCCTTTTCAATTCTGTCGCGCCTGCCCTCCATGAACTGGCCGCACCATCCGGAAAGACTGTTCACATCAAAACTCCTGTGTATTACCGCATACAGGTCTATCTCTCTCAATTTCAGGAAAAGAGGGATTTTATCGAGCCAGACAGGATCCAGCTTGTTCTCTGAAGAATATCCCTTAAGAAAAGGCAGAAGAAATTCCCCGGCAATGCTCTGGGGATTCTGCGCATTGGTCACCATATAGAACAGAACAATCGCAATGTCGTTTATGAACCAGCTCCTGCAGCAGTCATCGAAATCGAACAGGTGTATCGTTCCTGTTTCGTCGATGAGCAGATTCCCGCCATGTGCGTCAAAGTGTATCAGCCCGAATGAATCGCAATCCGCTGAAAGGCACCTGACTTCTGCCAGAACCTCCCCGCTTCTTTTGATAACGGCGGTCTGGTCCGCCGGAATGTTTTTCAGAACGGAATCATGTAGCTCCTGAGAATCCCAAAGGGGCCGCATGATACCGGGAGAAGAAGGCTTATAGGCCTTTGTAATTTGATGCATCCTGCCCATGAGACTGCCGTAGCGATGGAACACCCCGGGAGTCCACCCGTACTCCCATGGGGTTTTTCCCATGACCTCATTGAAGGCGGTGGCCAGGAAAGAACCGCCGTGCCCGTCGGGTATTATCTCAACCAGGTTTCCCGAGGCTGAAGGAACTGCATCGGCAACAGGCACACCGTTCGAAGCAAGATACCTGATCCAGTCAACTTCTCCGCGAATAAGCTCCATTGATCGACGGATGCTGTGGGAAATTCTCAGCACATACCCGATATTGTTCCTCTGGTATTTGAAAATATAACTTTCAAAACCGCCGAGCTTTTTCAATGCTTCACTTTCCACGCCGTATCTGACAGCTGCCTCTGCAATTACTTCTGCGCAGAATCTATCGGTTATCCTCTTTTCCAATTCTCCTCCCGAACAGATGAATGCTGTTGATGTGTGCACATTATAATAGCGGCTATGAAAGATTCACCAATTCACTGGTTTCTGACTATTCTCAGAAAAACAGGCAGCGTGTGCCTGGAACTGTTCAAGGTGATGGTTCCAGCCCTTATAGCCGTTAAACTGCTCGAGGTAGCAGGGGTATTCGGCCCGGTTGCCGATGCCTTCGCCCCGGTTATGAAACTTTGCGGCCTTCCGGGGGATGCGGGTCTTGCGTGGGTTACCGGCATGCTTTCCAACATGTACGGCGGTCTTGCGGTAACGGCAGGCATAATACGCCCTCTGGGCATGAATACAGCGCAGGTAACTACACTCTGCTGCATGCTTCTCATCTCTCATTCTTTGCCGGTTGAAATAACGGTGGCAGCCCGAAGCGGTGTAAAGCCGTGGTTTCTTATTCCCTTCAGGTTTTTCACCGGCCTTGTTTTCGGAATCTTTCTCGGGCAGTTCTTCTCTGCAGCCGGCATTCTTCAGGGAACTCCAACGGTGCTCTGGAGTGCTGCTCAGCAGGGAGCCAATCTGACAGATTGGATTCTGGGTACACTTACAAGCATGGGAACGATCTTTGCAGTTGTTCTTGTTGTGCTGGCCTTTATGGATATACTGGAAAAACTGGGGATAATGAGGCTGCTCAAAAAGATTCTCAGACCTGTATTCTCTCCCATGGGCATCGGAGACGAAGCATCTGCAGTGACAGTGATAGGTCTGGTTCTGGGAATATCCTATGGCGGAGGAATGATAATAAGGGAAGCCGCAAGAGGAACCATTCCACCCAGGCAGATACTTGCATCTGTATCCTTCATGAGCATCTGTCATGCGGTGATAGAAGACACAATGCTTGTGGGTTCTCTGGGCGCATGGGCAGTTGCAGCGCTGCCCGGAAGAGTGGTTTACTCATGGCTGGTGATGTTTCTGCTGCTGCTTGTTTCCAGGCGTCTGTCAGACAGATGGATAAGAAGGGTGTGCAAACCACCGGAGAAAACAGATTCAGTCTGAGTTGCGGCTGTCTTTGTTTAGAAGCTTTGACTGCCTGTCCCAAAGAGCCGTGAAGCATTGGTCGACCGTGGGGTTCTCCGGCAGGATTCCATCAGCAGCCATGTCTTCAAGCATGCTTATCACTCTGCCTATAACGGGTCCTTCAAAACCCATCGCTGTAAGATTCTGACCGATTTCCGGAGGGATGATCCTTCCGGTGTCAAGCATCCGGGTTCTTCCAATAAGTTCGGTTAAAGAATCAAGAGACTGCTTTAAAAAGGCTGGTGCATGGGCTTTTGTGTCTGCCTCAGCAAGCAGAAAGAGATTAGAAAGCTGATCGGAAGCGTTTCTCATCAGCTTTTTCACTGCGCTGTTGCCCCATTCCGGGCGATACTGAACCGGAGCCATGTGATTCCTGACCAGAACCCCCAGCGCTCTCCTGTCTGCTCTTGAAAAGTGCAGCCTTTCGGAAACGGAATAAGCTATCTTTTCTCCCTCGATCTCGTGACCGTAAAAGTGAGGCTCGCCTTCAGCATCAACTGTTCTTACAAGCCCCTTTGCGGAATCGTGAAGAAGAGCCGCCCACCGGAGAACAGCAATAGGGGGCACCTGCGCAACCACCTCAAGAGTATGCTGCCAGGCATCTGAGCAGTGATACTTTCCCTGCTTGAGCCCGTCGATTACAAACAGATTCTCAAGTTCCGGAAGTACCCTCATAAGTACTCCGTCCTGCTTCATTAAAGACAGGGCATCAGCAGACCTTCTGCCGTCATCCGCAGAAAGAATGCCGGTTAACTCCTTGTACTTTCTCTCGACTGAAATAGTCGACAGCTCCAGAGAGTAATTTCTGGCCGACTTCCGCACCCGTTCGGCGATGGTAAAACCAAGTTTGGCGGCGAAACGGTATGCTCGGAGAATCCGCAGCGGATCATCGGTGAAAGCAGAATCAGGGTCACCGGGGGTGTCAATAATGCCCCGATGGATATCGTTCAGTCCGCCGCAGGGATCGATCAGCTCGCCTCTGGAGTCGATGGCCATGGCATTTATGGTAAAATCGCGCCGGAGCAGGTCATCTTCGATGGATTTGCCGAACTGAACTCGCGGATGCCTGGAACCCCGGCGGTAAATCTCGCTGCTTCTGAAGGTGGTTATCTCTGCCTTTTCGTGCGTTCGCGGGTCGATGGCTGTTACGGTTCCGAAGGCCAGACCTGTGGGTATTATCTTTATGCCTGTTTCAGAAAGGATGTCTGCCACATCCCCGGGGAGAGCATCAGTGGCATAATCCAGATCGCCCGGCGCCAGTCCGAGCATTCTGTCTCTGACTGAGCCGCCCACAAGGAAAAGGCTGTGCCCCGCTTTTTCAAATAGATCAAACATGATGGGAATATACTTCAGTGCCTGTGTTCAGAGTATTACCCGAGGGCTCTGCGCCGGTACATCATTACACCGAAAGCTGCTACTGCGCCTGCGGCTCCCACGGTCCACAGGCCAAGGTGATCAACCGCAAGACCCAGCAAGGGGGCGTAAACCATTGCTGAAAGAGACTTCGCCTGGGATTCGATTGAAAGCACCGTTGCTCTTCTGTTGCCGGGGGACACATGGTCAAATCTGCTGAGCTGCATGGGTCTCCAGAGATTCTGTATCAGCTCCAGAACTATGAATACAATCACTGCCCAGAGAAACAAGCCGAAAATGAGCAGCGGTACAAGGGCCAGATAGCAGACAACATCCGCTGCCCAGAGAAAACCGGCACTGCGGGTATCGCTTCCCGCCCGGGAAACCAGCCTGTGGGAAAACCGTGATCCGAACATGCCCAGCAATGCAAGAACGAAGTACACACTGCCGGCTACCACCGCGGGACCTCTGTCTCCGTGAAGGCCGGCAAGAAGTGGTACGGCCAGGGCAAGAGTTCTTATCACAGGCTGGATGTAATCTGACGTAACTTTGTGAATACCTTCAAAACCCATGGTCTCACCTATCAGATTTCGAAGAGGTTTGAACTTAAGGCAATCAGAAACAGAAGACTTCATGAGAGTAATTGTGTTGCGCAGGGACTTCCCTCCGTGGGCTTCTTCTCCTTCGAGATTCTTCGGATACGAAAGCAGATTGACAAGATTGATAAGATAGGGCGGGATGCAGAAGAGAAACACGGTGGAATACGTGCCGCTTCTCCATACAAGGGCCGCTGCGATAACACTGGAAAGTGCAGTACCTGCTTTTGACCAGGATCTTGTAATTCCGTAAACCCTCGTCTTCTCGTCCAGTCTGCCCTGGTTCTCAAGCCACTTGAAGATCATGGCTTTGTGGGTTCCGGTTCTGAACGCATCCCCTATGGCAAAGAAAAACATCGCAATGAATAGAATGAAGACAGATGATGAAAAGCTGAACGCCAGAAAAGATACGATGTAGCCTGCCATGGAAGCAGCCATACTGAGTCTTCTTCCATGGGAGTCGGCCAATGCTCCGCTGGGCACCTCCATAACCGTAACTGCCAGTTCTCTGAAGGCTATCAGCAGGCCTATCTGAAAAAAGGAAAGTCCCTTCTCAAGAAAGACCAGCAGCAGAAAGGGCTCGTAGTACGTCTGATTTTTCAGGAACCCGTAAAGACTGAAGCGGCCCAGCATGGAATCCCTATCCTTTGAATATTTTGCGAAGCAGCCTTCTGAAACGGCCGGGCTTCCGGTGCCCAGTCATCTCTGACTTTTCTCCGGTGAGATGCGACAAGATTAAATCTACATCAACACTGGTTCCTATGAGTTCTATAATTCTACGGATCTTGCCTTCTTCCTCGGGTTCAACTTTGAAAATCTTCTGACTCAGCCTGCCTGATGACTTTTCCAGCCCCTGCCCGGTGAAGAAAAGTGGAATCTTCATGGCTTTGAAGGCTTCTTGCCTTCTGCTGTCAGGCTCTCCTCCGCAAACAATCACTGCTCCAGGTCCGTTTTCTCCCGAAAGCCTGCCCACCACAAGCGCATCAAGAACATCGGGCCGCGAGTAATCCACCAGCAGAGAACACTCCGGGTTCTTCCTCACCTGACGTAGCACTTCCTCAGACGATCCAAAGGCGGTTATGTGCCCGGCAACAGAAGACCCTTCCACCGACTCGAGCCTTACAACAGGCTCTGCGCCAAGCACCTTCTGTATTATTCCCAGTGATGGTCTCGCAATGCTTTCTTCATATGGAACATATCCGAAAACAGGGATTCCCCGCTCTTCGAACCATTTTCCCAGCAGGGCCTTAACCGATTCCATCTTTGAGGGAATTATTCTGTTTATAACCACCCCGAGCAGCGGAACCTCGTAGTGCTGGAACATCGATGCGCAAAGGTTGAAACTGTCAATTGTAGAGCCGATTCCCCCGTCGAGAATGAGTATTACCGGAATTCCAAGTATCTTTGCCACTCTTGCGTTGGACATGTTGAAAACCGATCCGACCCCCGGATGACCCGTGCCCTCCACAAGCACCATCCGCCCTTTTTTTCCCAGAGCTTTGTAGGCTCTGCTTATCCTTCCGGAAAGGTCTGCCGGTTCGCCGAGCTTTATAAAGCGGGCGGCCGCTCCGGAACCTGCGGAAAAAGGAGCCGACTTTTCAGGAGATAGATCAATGCCCAGAGCTCTGTGAACAAACCATGAATCCTGCCCCACCTGATCACCCTCCACCAGGGTTGTTTTCTGACCAAGCGGTTTGATGAAGGCAACGCCACCCGGAAGTTTGTTTCTGAACTCCTGCAGCAGTCCAAGACACAGAGTTGTTTTCCCCGCATCCTTCCCTGCACCAGCTATGTAAAGACCTTTGCCCATGTTCCTCCAATCTGAATCCATGCTGTGATTATACAGCACAGACTAAACAAGATTCAGCTGCAAGCAATGAAAACCGGCATTCGCGAGAAGAACGAAAGGCGGGGAGCCCCATGCTATTCTTGTGATGGTCTGCGTATCAACAGTGTTTGTCACATGTGTGCCCTCCCTGGCGTATTCTTGACCGGGTATTATCGATTGATTTGTGTTGTTTCTTAACACAGAATGTTGTTTTCTGGGCGGTGGTGTCAACCGAACTGAGGAAAGTGCAGTTTCCTGTTATCCCTGACTCAAGCCGAAACAAGCAGGTTGTTCTCTCACCGGAGGTGAAGCATGGGCCTGGAGCAAACTATATGGTCGAACCAGCCCTGATGCGTTCCGATACCGCGTGCTTCGATCTCGAATCCAGGCCCGAGTGGTTGCTGATATCCCAAAGCGGGTTTCTGATGGGATTCCGGGGGCTGAGCCGTACTGCCAATGCTGAGTTTTCGTCGGAGAGGCTGTGGCTCGAGGGGCTGGAAGAGCGGCTCGAACAGAAGGCCGTGCTCGTGGAACAGACCCGATGAAGGGAGGCGAGCTTTGCTCTCTGTCATGCTCCCACCGCGGATAACTTTTGTGGGCAGCCAACCCTGATATGAGATTTTTCGGCTTATTTTCAGTTTCTGCCCAGAAAACGCAGGAGCCCATCGAGGATGGTCAGTGGATGCGGGGGGCAGCCCGGAATGAAAAGATCCACGGGCAGAAGCGAGTTCACACCGCCTGCAGTTTCCGGCATGCCATTGAAGAGCCCTCCCGAGATAGCGCAAGAGCCTGTGGCAATAACAATTTTCGGAGAAGGAACCGCGTCGTAGGTTTTAAGAAGAGCTTCCTTCATGTTCGCAGTAACAGGGCCTGTTACAAGAATTCCGTCGGCATGCCTTGGTGAGGCTACAAACTGAATGCCGAACCTTCCCAGGTCCCATCCTATTGTTCCAAGAACATTTGTGTCTGCTTCACAGGCACCGCATCCGCCCGCGGATACCTGCCTGAGTTTCAGCGAGCGCTTAAAAAGTCTGGCGTGCTCTCTGGAGAAAACCTCGGAAGGCCCGGTGCCCTGCCCGGATCTGACGATAAGCTCATCACGGCTCAGTGCAGCCAGGCGGTATTCCCGGGAAAAACTGATGATGTGTTCAGAACAGACCCCCGCGCAATCGCCGCAGAAAATGCAACTGCCCATATCGATAGAGACCGAACCCGGGGGCAGAACGCTGATGGCCCCTGCAGGACAGGCCTGTATGCAGCGGCTGCACCCTTCGCCGCAGGTCGACCCGCTTAACACCGGTTTTCCGGCAAACCGCGCAGGCAGCTCAGGTGCGGGTCCCGCGGGATATCTCATCGTACGGTATCTCTGATTTATTCTGGCTTTCAGGATACGAAGCATATAATCATTCCCTTACAGGTCATGCCCGCAATAAGACAGGTTGAAACTCTTGTTGCAAAGCGGAAAATCCGATATCTGCTGTCCTCGCATGGCGCAGGCCAGACCAAACCAGTTGTGAAAAGAAGGGTCAACAATTCTGCATTGCTTCAGCTCGCCTCTTTTATCTGTAATGATGATGTGGCATGCTTCTCCCCTCCATGTTTCCGTAAGGGAGACTGACATTCCGTCAGCAGGAAGCTGCCCGGGCGGGCAGAGAATCTCGCCGCCGGGCAGACCGGAGAGCTGCTCGAGAGCGAAAGCCACTGATCGCTGAACCTCCATCCATTTCACAAGGGCCCGCGAGAAAACATCACCTGAATCCCACATTGAAACCGGAATATGCGCCATTCTATAGAATCCCGACGGGAAATCACTTCTAACATCAGATTCGATTCCGCTTGCTCTTGCAGCCGGCCCCACAAGACCTGTTTCAGAAGCAAGGCTTGAAGATACAATGCCCGTTCCCTGGAACCGGGAGAGTACCGAGGGGGTTTCGAACAGCAAGCCAACGGCTTCCTCTGCGTCTTTCAGAACTGTCTTCAAATTCCTGTGCATAAACAGAGCGGTTTCCTGATCAATATTCTGCGAAAGTCCTCCGGGGCACACAAGACCCCTGCCGAATCTATTCCCGCACATCTGTGCGGTGATGTTCAGCACTTCTCCCCGGATACGGCCGCAGAATGACATCACAGGCAAAAAGCCCACATCACCCGCCAGAGCCCCCAGATCCCCAAGATGGTTGGCAATCCGCTCAAGTTCCAGAGCAACAACCCTTAGAACCTGTGCCCTTGCAGGAACGTCAGTTCTGCATAGGGCTTCAACCGCGGAGCAGAATCCTGTGGCATGTCCCACTGAAGTATCCCCTGCTATGGTCTCAACTATGCGGATCTTCCTCTGGTCAAGTTTTCCGGTCAAAGCGTTTTCCACACCTCTGTGCTGATAGCCCAGGGATATCTCAAGGTGGTGAACCGTCTCACCGTGGCACTGGAACCTGAAGTGTCCCGGCTCTATGATTCCAGCGTGAACCGGACCAACAGCCACTTCGTGTATTTCGTCGCCCTGTATTCTGAAATAGTCCATCTTCGCCGGTGGATGAGTACCTGCTGCAGGGAATCGCACCGGTTTCAGCCATGGGTGCCCATGGAAAGTGATACCGTACCGTTCGGCCATCTCCCTTTCAAAAAGGTGAACCTGAGGGCAGTCGGGAGTGAGTGAAACAGCTTGTTCACTGTGAATTGCAGAGACAATGCCGATCTGCCCCATGGGAACGCAGGCAATTACCGCAAACAATCTCAGCTCGTTATGCATAGGACAGGCGAACATTGCTGAAACCCTTGCGCCGTCTTCAACGGCATTTGTAATGGCCTTCTTGAAGTCAGCATGGGAAAGCACCGGAACTTCATCAATGGAAATCGAGCCGCTGTTTGTTATAAAGGGGAAGTTTCTCACATCGTTCCCCCAAGAAGCCCCGCCGCGGATGCTAAAGTACGGGTAAGGAACGGAGGCATCCAGACCCCCAGTGCAAGAAGCACTGAAAGCGGCACTATTACCAGCAGGTATTCCAGAGGAGATGCAGCGGGGAAAACGGGTGCGGATTCCGAAGGCTTCCAGGCAATCGGTATGGCATACCGCATAACGCCGATAAACACCACAGATAGTCCCGCCAGAAAGGCCGTTGCAATCAGATAATCGCCAGCGTTGACGGCTGTTCTGAGTATCATGAATTCGGTAAAAAATATCGCGAATGGGGCCGTTCCGATTAGAGCCAGAAGACTTGCCAGAAAACCAGCCCCCCAGAGGGGAGAAGAAGCGAGTGTTCCTGTTATCTTTCGCATGTCATTCGTTTTGTATGCTTTCATCAGACGCCCTGCGCACATGAAGGCAGTACTCTTTCCGATGGAATGTGACAGCATGTGGAACATTGCTGCGAACGCTGCCACTCCCCCGAGCCCAGCACCAAGCGCAATTATCCCGATGTGCTCAAGGCTGGAGTAGGCAAGCATCCGCTTGATGTCACGCTGTACTGCAATGAAAGATGCCGCAGTAAGTATGGATAAAAGCCCTGCAGCTACAAGAATGCCTCTTCCCCATCCCGTATTCCCTGTGGCAGTCTCCACAATTGGAAGGCAGCGGAAAATACAGTACAGTGCAGCATTGAGAAGAAACCCGGAGAATACCGCCGAAACCGGAGCGGGTGCCTGGCTGTGTGCATCGGGAAGCCAGCTGTGCATGGGAGCCAGACCGGCCTTGGTACCATAGCCGATCACCATGAAGATAAAGCCGGCTTTGATAAGCATCACATCCAGAGAGGCGGCATTGGCCATCAGGCTGGTCCACAACAGGGACTCTGTACCGTGAACGGCTGAAGGACCCGTTGAGGCGGCTGCAAGGAGAGTTCCCGTAAATGCCAGCGCCACACCTACAGAGCACATGAGAAGATATTTCCACATCGCTTCCAGAGATCCGGGAGTAGCATGAACACAGATAAGAAAGGCTGTGAGAAGAGTAGTTGCCTCGATTCCTACCCACATCAGCCCCATATTGTTGGACAGAAGCACAATGAGCATCGCTCCAAGGGAACCGAACCAGAGAGCGCCATAGCGCCTGGCGGAGCTCAGGTTCAGGGAACCGTCTTCAATCTCATCCCGGAAATACCCGGGGGTTTGCAGTGCACCCAGCGCGTAGACAATTCCCAGCACCGTCAGATGGAATGCAGACAGTGCGTCAACTCTAAGCCAGCCGTTTGAGCCAAAAACCGGAGAACCTCCCAGCACTGCCAGCGCCAGGGTACCCATCGCCAGAGCAACCAGAACAGTTCCCGAAGCGCAAAGCAGCAAAACCGACCGGGGGGTTGGAAGGAACAGGCTGATTATGGAGAAGACTGCAGGCAGAGTTATCAGTACCGAAAGAATCAGGGTTTCGTTCGACATGAAGCCTCAGCCTTTCAGTTTCGCAAGGCGGTGGGAGTCGATATGGTCAAACTCCCTGTTTATACGGTAAATGGCAATTCCCATTACAAAAACCGCAACAAAAACATCCATGAGCACGCCGAGTTCCACCAGGAAAGGCAGGTCTCTGACAATAGCAAGACCCAGTGCGTAGATGCCGTTTTCAAGCACCAGATATCCAATCACCTGGGTAATAGCCATTCTTCTTGCCACCACCAGAAACAAACCAGTAAACATCAGGGAAAGAGATACGGGAACCACAATAGCCGAAGCGGAATGAATAGGCAGATTCAATCTGCCGTCAAGCCAGAATGAAGCTGAAAGGGCAAGCACTCCTGCGATCAGCGATGCGGTATATCCGATGAACGGCTGCACTTCACGGCTTGTGTCCGATTCGCGCAGAGCGCGGCTGAGCAGCTTTGGGAAAACAAAACCCTTTAGTACAATTACAGCTGAACCCAATGCCGCTATTCTGAAGGAAAAACCTGCTTCAGCGGTAGCCATGGGTAAAAGCCCTACCATTATCCCCTGCCATGCTGCTATTCTTATGCAGTTGCCCAGTCTGCTGGATCCCAGCAGAATGAAGTTGGAGAGGATCAGCCCCACAAGAATGATGTCGATGTATGCCGTCATTGCAGATACCTCGCTGCCAGTATGAACGCAAGCACCGCCAGAGCTCCTGCGCCGGTGAGGAGTCCGGGTGTTTTTAAAAGACTGAGCCTCGCCGTAACAGACTCGATTGTTCCAACCAGAATGCCTGCAAAAAGCATTCCCCCCAGAAATCCGGCGACTTGCGCGTACCCGCTAAGCCCTAAAGGGGATATGGCAAGATTTACCATAAGCGAAGCGAAGAGCCAGAGTTTCAAAGAGGCCCCGTAGGTGATCAGAGCGAAATCGGGACCTGAACAGTCAAGAACCATAACCTCGTGAACCATTGTCAGCTCGAGATGTGTGTTGGGATCGTCAAATGGAATTCTGGAATTTTCAGCAAGCATCACAATAAGGAAAGAAACTACCACAATGGCAAGGGCGGTTCCGGCAGATAGCCATTCTGAATCTCCCAGGCCGTGAAACACTCCGGAAAATGACATCTCGCCTGAAACCCTTGCCAGAACCGCGAGACCGATAATAAGAGCCGGTTCGGCAAGTGCCGAGTAGAGTACTTCTCTGCTTGCACCCATTCCCTCGAAGCTTGAACCTGTATCCAGCGCTGCAGTGACAGTTAAAAATCTGGCAAGTCCCAGGCAGTATACGAAGAGAATCAGATCACCGGGAAAGCCCCAGCCTGATTCGACTGTCGATGGAGCCAGAAGAGTATACGCTGCTGCAACAAGAACCAGAACGGCAGAAGGAGCAATTCTGAAAATACCGGTGGTGGTGGTGCTGAAAACTGCTCCTTTGCGAAGCAGCTTTGCCATGTCCCTGTACTGCTGAAGCAGCGGCGAACCTTTTCTGCCGGCAAAAACCGCCTTGGTTCGGTTTATGACACCCTGCAGCAGCGGAGAGAGCAGGAATCCTGATAAAAGCAGAAGCAGTCCCTCAGCGCTCATTATCTAACCCAGCTTCCAAACCAGAAGTGAAAAAAGAGCGGCAACTATGTAAAGAATGTAGAGATTCACTCTGCCGTGCTGGATCATTCTCAAACTTGAGAAAAGCCTTTCCATCCGCTCGAAGACCGGGCGATAAAGCTTCTCTCTGTACATGTCAGGGGTCTCTGATGAAAAGGATGACTTCCCGGGGAACAACCCCCCGGGTTCTCTGAAACTCTGCCTCGTACCAAGGGATTTGCCGAACAATCTGATAACGGGCTCGGCAAATGAAGATGCAGTGTATTGCATCGAGGGAACCGGGGAACTGTAGCCGCAGTCCCACGTAGGGGCTGCGGTAACTCTTCTTCGGGAGAGAAGAATGGTTTTGGCACGGAAAAGAACTGCTGTTCCGAGAATCAGGGATGCTGAAACGAGTGTAACCATCTCCAGCGTGTTTTTGAACAGAGGAGAAGACACTCCCTCCGGGTAGTAACCAAACCCGTGACAAAGGAATCCGGCCGCAGGCCAGAGAAATTCCAGCAGAACAGGACCAGCCAGCCCGAGAACAATGCATGCCGCAGAGAGAAACCACATGGAAAAGCGCATGGAACCCGCTGTTTCCCTGGCGTTTTCAGCACATGAACTTCTTGGTTCTCCAAGAAAAACAATTCCGAACGCCCTTGTGAAACAGGCAAGCGCAAGACCACCTGTCAGAGCCAGGGAACCAGCGGCCAGAAGCCCTGCCAGCGCGGCAGATGATGAGGCCCCTGTCCCCGCTGTCAATCCGGAGAAGGCGGCAAGATAGATAATCAGCTCACTTATGAATCCGTTAAGGGGAGGAAATCCGGATATTGCAGCACTGCCTGTGAGAAATGAAATACCGGTGGAGGGCATTCTCTTCATGAGTCCACCCAGACGGTCAAGCTGCTTGCAGCCGGTTTCCCTTACCACGGATCCGGCTCCCATGAACAGAAGACTTTTAAAAACTGAGTGATTCAGCGTGTGAAGAATTGCCCCGACAAACCCGAGATACGCCATGGCAGGAATTCTGTAGCTTACCCCGAGAAAACCCAGCCCGAGCCCGATTGCAATAATCCCTATGTTCTCAACACTGCTGTAGGCCAGAAGCCTTTTAATATCGTGCTGAGCAAGAGCGAAGAGCACTCCGGCAATACCGGACAGAATGCCTGTGAGAAGAATTACCCAACCCCACCAGGCTGGAGGGAAACCCAGGAAAAGAAGAAACCTGAGTATTCCGTAAATACCTGTTTTTATCATTACGCCACTCATTACTGCAGAAACGTTGGAAGGTGCCGATGGATGAGCTTCGGGCAGCCAGACGTGCAGCGGAACAAAACCGGCCTTTGCCCCGAAGCCGGTCATGGCCAGAACAAATGCAACTCCTGCTCCGAAAGCTGTGCCGTCAGGAAGTGCAAGATCAGAGAAATTCATTGAGCCTCCCGAAGACAGCATCGAAAAAAGAACCAGCAGACATGCAGTACCCAGATGTGTTGCTACAAGATATGTCCACCCGGCTTTTCGAACTGATTCCTTTCCGGCTTCGAACATCACCAGAAAGAACGAGGAGACTGCCATCACCTCCCACCCGAGAAGAAAGAGAAGAGCATTCCGTGAAACTGTAACAAGCAGCATGCTGCCTGAAAGAAGGTTGAAGAAGCTCCAGAACCGGGCGGTGTCTTTGCCGCTTTCCTCAAAGGGCTTTAAGTAACCAATGCCGTAGATTGCACAAAGCGATGAAATTACAAGAACCGGTATTGCGAAGAGAGCCGACAGGAAATCAATCCCCAGGGCAAAACTGCCGGAAGGGGTGCTTAAGGCAAAGCCTGTCGATTCCACCGGACCCGAGATGAAAGAAAACACGGATGCAATAATGCCTGAAACGCTGCCGCTTAGTGTAGTCGCGGGGCCGATGACTCTGACAGCTCTGTATTTGCCGGGTAGAAAAAGAAGCAGAAAGGAACCGGCAAGGAACAAACTCAGAGATGCAATAAGAAGACTGATGACCATAGGATGCGGCTTCAGGGATTGCTGACCGGTTGCCCGGACAAGAGCCCGGCATCAACAAGAAATGCCTGCTGAAGAATTTCCTGTTCCGATCTGCGTTTAGTTACAGTATCCATGAAAGCCGGTGTTCTGAGAGCGAAGGCCAGCCTTGCAAGAAGATTCAGGTGCAGATTAACCATAGGGCTTATCATCATGAACAGTGTGTGAACCGGCATGCCGTCAAGGGCACCGAATTCCACACCCTTCGTGAGAAAACAGATGGTAACCATAGGTTCAGGTATGCCCAGGATTATGGGATTGCGCACATGAGGAATTGCAATGCCATTCCCGATACCTGTGGAGCACTGGGCTTCACGCGCTTTGAGAACCTGCAGAATGAATGATTTATCGACGCTTTCGGGAATGGGCATGAGATCAAGAGCCGTTTCCAGAACAGCGTCTCTGGTGTCTCCCGCAACCCCGTATCTGATACCCCCTGCGATGAGGGCTTTCTGCAGGCTGACTGCGGTTTCGCCATCGAACATGGAAGAGGAGACCGGAATCTGCCTCTGCGTTGCCCACTCGAGAATTTCCGTTCGGTTGAAATGATACCGGCCGCCCACATTCACCGCCGGAAGGCCTTCCTGCTTGATAAAACGGGTGACTGTTTTTTCAGGAACCCCCAGCAGCAAGGCGACCTCTCTAATACCAAGATGCATCAGAAAACCAGGCTTTCAGTTAAATGGGCTCGGAATATACCGGATTGCAGGGTCGTTGGGCCACTTGACAAATAACATCTGCAACATAATGCATAGCAACACTATGGCAAGATATGTCAGTTGCCTGGCATCAGGGAGTTCGGATTGACGGTGTTCCTTCTTCAGTGATTATAAACTGAAGTAGTGTTTTCCTGAAAAGAAAGACCACCGGACAGGAAGGATTCGATAAAGGCCATGCCCGACTGGGTTACAAGCCTTTCAGAATAGATTTTTAAAAAACAGCTTCCAACAACCGAACCGGCGTGTCTTTGCTGAACAAAGACACGCCGGCGAGGAGGGATGTATGACCGGAAAAACCGGATGAAGCACAGGCGCTCTTTTGCCTGCCTTCAACTTCAATACCCTGAGTTTTTAAAATGGTTCCCGGAAGGCGGGCGAACATAACACTGCCTGTGCATCCGGAACGTACCGGTCAGCTCAGATCTACAGGTATCCCGGTTACAGTGAAAATGGTTCTTTCGCAGATATTTACAACCCTGTCACCAACCCTCTCAATATTGTGGGCCACCCAGTCGAGCATCATCGCCTGTTCTATGTTGGCAGGTTTCTGCATCACAAAGGTGATAAGTTCTCTGTGTATCTGAGAGAAAAGAGCATCTATCTTCAGATCTCGCGCGGGAATCTCCGCTGCGGCCTGGTCATTGCCCTCGGAGAATGCCTTGATGGCATCATAAAGCATTTTCCCGGCTACTTCTTCCATTCTCGGTATGTCTATAAGGGGCTTGATGAGCCTGTCGGGACCCATCTTCCTGCTCAATCTGGCTATTCCCTTTGCGTAGTCTCCGATTCTTTCTATTTCAGTGGTTATCTGAAGAATAGAGAAAAGAAGCCGAAGATCTTTGGCTACAGGCTGCTGAGTTGCTATTAAATTAAGGCACTGCTCCTCAATCTCAAGACATTTGAGGTTAACCATCTCATCGGCTTCGATTATCATTCCTGCACCCTGCATGTCCCGCTCACCAAGGTACTTCACCGAAGCTGAAAGGTTTTTTCTTACGCACTCGGTTACCTGAAACAGCTTCTGTTTAAGCTCGTCAAGCTCCCTGTCGAAATTCTCTCTGGACATTCTATCCTCCCTATCAGCCGAACCGACCGCTGATGTAGTCCTCGGTTCTTTCATCCGAGGGTGTTGTAAAAATCTGTCGAGTGGGACCAAACTCAATAAGGTTACCAGCCCTGTTTTCGTCAGTGAGCAGGAAAGCGGTGTAATCGCTCACTCTTGCCGCCTGCTGCATGTTGTGTGTAACAATTGCAATGGTGTAGTTCTTCTTCAACTGGTTCATCAGCTCTTCAATCTTCAGAGTCGCCACCGGGTCAAGAGCCGAAGCAGGCTCATCCATCAGAATAACCTCGGGCTCAACTGCGATGGCCCTGGCAATGCAAAGCCTCTGCTGCTGTCCACCGGAGATGGCCAGACCGGACTTGTGAAGATCATCCCTGACCTCTTCCCAGAGGGCTGCGGCTTTCAGGCTTTTCTCAACGATCACTGCAAGATCCGACCTGTTCTTCACTCCGTGGAGCCTGGGTCCGTAGGCCACATTATCGAAGATGGACTTCGGGAATGGATTGGGCCTCTGAAAGACCATTCCCACCTTTCTGCGAAGGTCAACCACATCCTCCTTTGATATGTCCCTGCCGTCAAGGAATACTTTCCCTTCGGTTGTCACCCCTGGAATAAGATCGTTCATTCTGTTGAAGCTTCTCAGGAAAGTGCTCTTTCCGCACCCTGAAGGCCCTATAAATGCAGTTATCCTGTTAAGAGGTATATCCAGGCTGATGTTGTTCAGCGCTTTGAAATCGCCGTAGAAGAGGCTGTATCCCTCTGCTCTCATTCTTATGTCCTGTGTCATTTGTTACCTCGATCTTGCAGAGATCCTGCTGGTGATAATGTTGATGGACAGGTTCATCAACACTATCAGCGCAACCAGAACCGCCGCTGTAGACATTGCTTTGTCAAATGCCCGGGTTTCCATGGCAAGGTAATAGACATGAAGAGCCATGGTCCTTCCACCGGACAGGAGTGAGTGCGGCACTCTGTAGCTGCCGCCCAGTGTCACGAAAAAGATCGCTGTTTCACTCACTATTCTGCCTGCGCTGAGTAGAATCCCGGTAGAAATTCCTGGAAATGCCGAGGGAAGAACAACCTTCCATACTGTTTCCCATCTGGTGGCTCCCAGTGAAAGGGAACCTTCCCTGTAACTTACCGGCACAGATTTGAGTGCCTCTTCCGTGGTTCGTATTATCACCGGTATGATCAGGCAGGCGCCTGCAAGGGAGGCCGATGCGATGGAGAACCCAAGGTTTAGCGCTGAAACAAACAGCGCATAACCGAAAAGGCCGAAAATTATTGAGGGTACACCGGCAAGGGTCTCCACGCCGAAGCGGGCCGCGGAAACCAGTTTTCTTACGATGATGCTTTCCGCGTTTTCCGAATACTCGGTAAGATAGATTGCGGCTCCGACACCAAGAGGTGTCGCCACAGCAAGAGTGACCACAACCATGTAAAATGTTGTAACTATTGTTGAGAATATCCCCCCGTCGCCGGAAAGACCGCCTCTGGGAGAGGTTGTAAAGAATTCCACGTTTATTCCGGGAAGACCCTGTATCATTATGTATCCCACCACAAACAGCATGATCAGAACCGAAAGAGCTCCGGTGAGCCATAAAAGGGAAAATGCCATGTTCTGGGACAGGCTTCTCAAGGTTCGATGATTGAACATTACTATTTGCCTCCCCTGCTGATGGAAGACTGAAGCAGATACCTTGCTGATGTGTTAACAAGCATTATCAGAATGAAAAGAACGACCCCGGTGGCGAAGAGAGCGCTCTCATGAACACCAGTAGCGTATGATATCTCAACTGCGATGTTCCCTGTAAGGGTTCTTGCCCTGCTGAGAAAAATCGTAAGGGGATTACCGTTCAAAGCCGCCGGAATAACAACAGAGTTACCGATAACCATTATCATGGCTATGGTCTCCCCAAGGGCTCTTCCAAGGCCCAGGACAACCGCGCTGATGATTCCCGGTCTTGCTGCGGGAACGATAACCCGTGCTATTGTTTCCCATTTGGTCGCGCCAAGGGCCATTGAACCTTCTCTGAAACCCTTCGGCACACTTCTGATGGCGAATTCGGAGACATTGGCGATGGTTGGAAGCACCATTACCGCCAGCACTATTGATGCCGAAAGAAGCCCGAATCCCACATTCCCCGGGGCGGGAATGGCTCTCACCAGGGGTACCAGAACCACCATTCCGAAAAGGCCGTAGACAACCGAAGGAATTCCAGCCAGAAGCTCCAGTGAGGGCCGTACGATACCTGAAATCCACCGGGGAGCTATCTCGGAAAGGAAGATCGCAGTACCCAGAGCAAGCGGTACACCCAGAGCCACGGCTCCAAGGGTAACCAGACCGCTCCCGGCAATCATGGCAAGTATGCCGAACTGGTCGTTTCCCGGCCGCCATACTCTGCCGGAGAGCATTTCCCGGATACCTATCTCCCGGAATGCCGGCATCGCCTCCTTCATTGTGAAGACAAAGATGAGAAGTACTATCAGCACCGAAGCAAGAGCGGAAATAAGCAGAACCGTCTTCATCGTGTTTTCCATTCCCGTTCTTGCTCCATAATGCCGGCTTCCGGAAGTCATTTAATGCATCCTCGTCTCTTAGTTTACGGGAAGGTAGCCTTCGGCTGCCACTATTGCCTGTCCGTCTTCACCTTTGATGAAATCAAGCCACTGGGCAGCAGCGCCCACAGGTTCTCCATAGGTAACCATGTTCAGGGGTCTGAACACCGGGTATTCACCGGTTGAAACAGTCTCCGCAGAGGGCAGAACACCATTGATCATCATCGGCTTCGTGCTGTCATCTAGATACCCGAAGCTTATGTAGGCGATGGCGCCGGGAGCTCCGCTGACCGTGGTGCGCACAGCGCCGTTGGATGGCTGAAGAATTGCGTTCTCGGTGATAAGCGCTTCTTCTCCAAGCACAAGCTCCTCGAAAGCCGCCCTGGTTCCCGAACCCTCTTCACGGGAAACAACGGTGATGACGCCGGAGGCTCCGCCAAGTTCCGACCAGTCCGTGATGGCGCCGGAGAAAATATCCCCGGCCTGTTCCATGGTTATGTTGTTCACATCGACATCATGCCCGGCAACAATGGCGATTCCATCATAGGCAATCGTATGAACAACGATCTGAGGGCAATCAGCTGTTTCGCTGTCCTTGATCTCTCTTGAGGCCATGCCGATGTCGGCGCTCCGGTCGCTGGCGCTTTTCACGCCAACACTGCTGCCGCCACCGCTGACAGTTATCATCACATTGGGATCAACGGCCTCATATGCTTCGCTTAGAAGCTCTGCAAGGGGCTGGACAGTTGTTGAACCCACAACACTTATCTCAACCGGGCCGCTGACCTGCTGGTTACCATTTCCCTGCCCTTCTCCGCAGGCGCTGAAACCCGCCATGAGGGCAAGACCGAAGATCGCTGCTGTTTTGTTTCCTGTTGTCATTTTCTTCTTGTTCCAATTCTTTCTGGTGTTCACTAAAACTTCATTCTCCAACCCAGGTACATATCGGTGTAACCATCGAAGTCACCGTTCTGGCCGGAGTAGTTGCGCATACCTATCTGGGCGGTATTCTTGCTGGAGTAGAGATCGAGGTTGAGGCAGAAGTCAATTGCGTTCACATCGTTCTCAGGATCAATAGCACCGGCGTAACCGGGACTTACTGTTTCGTAGCGTATGGCTGGTCTGACTGCCTGAAGCATGTCGCTTTCAAGGTTAAAGTTTGCTATGACAGACATCGCATAGCCGGTGGCATTGGTGTAATCCACTTCGTCGGCCATGGTGTCACCGATTACCAGGTATTCGCCTTCCCAAAGCATGTCGGAGGTGGTGCTGAGAGGGAAACCGGCTGTGGCGTAAAAGTCCAGTCCCGTGGCACTGAAGGTATCCTGGTTGGTGGAGTCGGCATACTCTGAGGTCGTTCCAAGGGCGGCACCGATGTTTATTCCCTGCATGGGATTGATCACTGCGCGCACATTGAAGGCCTTGAGGTCATCGTCCTCGGGTTCGTTGTCGCCCTCGCCGTTGGTGTAGGAAAGGTCCAGATCCACAACACCGAAGTCAGCATTAAGGTTGGCACCGAAATCGCGCTTGCCGAAATCACTGATCATGTCGGCGACCATGGCTCTGTCGCGGTAGTATAGGCTGCTTCCTGAAATGGTGTAGTTGTAGCCGAAGGGCTTCTTGAACTGACCCATGGAGAATGTGAGCATGTCGGTGAAATGCATGTTGATCATGATGTCTTCGGTTGTCAGGCTCAGATCCTCATATGTACCGGTGTATGTTTCAGGATCTGCCTTGAAGCCTATCTTGCCGTCGACCCACTCGTTAAGTTTGGGAAGCCATTCGATGGTAGCGGTGATATTGAAGTCGTTGTTCGGCTCACCATCGGCAAGTTCTTCGCCGTACATGTTGAATGTGCTGATCAGGTAACCCTTGAAGGTGAGAAGCTCAGAGCCTCCGGTTGAGAACTCACCGCTCGCCATGGAGGCCATGGCTACTAACAGAATGATCGCTATGAAGTTACGCAATTGAAAACCCCTTTCGTTTTCTGCTTAAGCCGCCGGCTAACCAGCCGGCAACACAGGTAACATCAAGGGGTCTTGTTAATGCTGTATTTGCTGAATGTTAAGGAATTGTTAATCGCCCGCTGGAAGTGTGAAAAGGAAGATTGATCCCATGCCGGGGGTGCTGTTTACACTGATGGTACCACCGTGGGCTTCAACAATATGCTTGGATATGGCCAGACCGAGCCCGGTACCGCCCATGGTTCTTGATCTGGAGCGGTCAACCACGAAGAATCTTTCGAAAATTCTCTCATGGTGTTCCTCCGGGATCCCTCTGCCGGTATCTGAAACGGCAAAGACGATAATCCTGCCCCGGGAGGAAACCCTCACCTCTATTCCCCCGGCATCGGTGTACTTCACTGCGTTGTCAATCAGGTTTACAAGTACCTGTTCCACCCTGTAGCGGTCCGCCAGCGCTGTTAATCCGGGTTTGTCCTGAATGAACCTCAGAGACAGTCCCTTTTCTCTTGCCCTGGGTTCAAAAAGCGGAATTACAGATTCCAGGAGCAGATCTACAGGAACAGGTTCGATGCTCAGAGCCCTGCCGTCGGTTTCCACTTCACTGAGTATCTGTATGTCTTTTACCAGTGCGATAAGCCTGTCGGTGTTCCTAAGTATGACATCAATGTATTTCAGGGATTGGCCACAGGCATCTTCCTTCAGAGTTTCGGCGTAGCCTTTTATAGCAGTGAGCGGTGTGCGAAGCTCATGGGAAACATTCACTGCAAAATCACGCTTAATCTCCGAGAGCTTGATCTCTCTGGAAACATCCCTGAACGAGAACACCCGATCCTTGAAATTCTCAACCTCTGCAGATGCCCAGGAAACTACCTTCCCCTGGTATTCCACCATGCCACTTGAATTGATTCCACGTGCACCGTGCAGAATCTGCTTAATCTCAGGAGGTGGCTCCCCGGCCACATCCACTATTTTGAACAAGTCCCTGAAGGAATCGTTCATAATTGTAAGTCTGCTGTTTGCCGATACGACTGCTACCCCCTCATGCATCGACTGAAGAATGGCACGGTTTCTGCCGTTCGACTGGGAGAGATCACTGATGAGTCTTTCATTCTCGGCAAGAGTACCGTTCATGGAAACAGCGAGGCTGTTGTGCTCGCGGGTATGCCCCGGAGCAACTCTTGCCCCCAGATCTCCTCTGCGGACCCTGTCTGCCACATCTGCAAGGTTACTCATGGGAAGGGCAATTCTGCGGGAGATTATCCAGCCGGAAAGAACCGCAAAGCCAACTGATGCAAGTATTATGTAAAACACCCTCTGCAACACCGAATTCATCTCAGCCGAATAGCTGTCGAAAAACTGACTTGTTCTCACGACTGCGATTATAGAATCACCGCTGAAAACAGGAACTGCGGTGTAAAGCATCTCTCTGCCAAGTGTTTCACTGAACCTGATGGAATGTCCGGGTATTCCGTTGAAGGCGGCAATCACCTCCACCCGGGTTCTGTGGTTATCCATTTCCAGGGGGGAATTCTCACTGTCCGCAGACACCAGCCCGTCTCGGTTGATAACTGTGATCCGGGCCTTCATTTCAATAGCAATGGCATTAACCATGGAGTCGAGATTGAAAGAATCACTATCCTGGAAAGAAATCTGAACAAGGGGAACAAGCGCCCACGCAGAGCGGGTAAGATCATCTACAGCCCGTTCCCGGAAGGCGGATCTGAATGTGGTAAGCATCACAGCAGAAGCACCCAGGGCAAGAAGCGCTATCACCCACAGGTAGCCCCGAAGAATTGAACTGAAAAGAGAGGGAACGCGGTTTTTCACTGCCCGGTCTCCCCAAGTCTGTAACCGATGCCCCGGACATTCCGCAGAATCCCGGAGGCATTTCCGAGTTTCTCCCTGATATGCAGCATGTGAACATCAATGGTTCTCTCAAAAACGAACTTCTCTCCACCCCATAGCATGTCGAGGAGTTGTGATCTGGAAAATACCCTCCCCTTCCCTTCCATGAGAATTCTGAGAATTCTGAACTCTGTGGATGTAAGCTCTACAGGAACTCCGTTCACCTTCATTTCAAAAGAATCGGTGTTGAGCTCAACCGGTCCGCAACTGATAAGAGTGTTTTGCGTTTCAACGAACCGCTCTTCAGAAGCGCGTCTGAGAACGGCTCTGACCCTTGCAACCATTTCCCTGGGGCTGAATGGTTTTGTGATATAGTCATCTGCTCCGAGTTCAAGGCCTGTAACCCGGTCGGTCTCGTGGTCCAGCGCTGTAAGCATTATCACAGGGACAGCTCTGTGGTTTTTCGATGCTCTCAATTCTCTGCAGATATCTGTTCCCTGCATATCCGGCAGCATGATGTCAAGAATGCACAGGCAAGGGGTTCCGCCCAGAGAAAGCCAGTGAAGAAAGTCTGTTCCTGTTTCGAATGATTCAGAGGTATAACCGGCTCTGTGAAGATGAAGTTCAACCAGTTCTCTGATGTCTTTTTCGTCATCGACCACAGCAATCAGCTTTCCCTGTTTCACCTGTGCACCATCTCATTCTTCCAGTGGGAAGCAGACAGCACTACAACCGCAACGGTACCGGCAATCATTGCTGCTACTGTTGCCAGCGCCGCCCCCACTCCTCCCATGGAAGGTATCAGCATGATGTTCATCCCCACATTTACAAGAGCTGATAGAATGATAGACCAGAAGGAAAACTGAGGTCTGCCCATTGCAGCACCTGCAGTTGAAAAAATACTTCCGAAGGGCTGAACAAGAGAAAGCCCGCCCAGGATAGCTAGAATCGGCCAGTTTTCAGCATACTTGCCCTGATACACCATATCGATGATCTGCTTCGGAAAAACAACGAGAGCAACCACAAACGGAAACTGGATAAGCTGTACGATTCCCACTGCCTTCATCGTGTGCCTCATGACAGTTGTTTTAAGGCCACTTGTCCAGTCTCTGGATATTGTGGGCAGAAGAACCATATTCGCAGCCGCTGAAATGATAACCGCCACAGAAGCAAGGGCTCTTGAGGCGCTGTAGGCAGCCACATCCGATGGAGATGCCATCTTTCCCAGCATGAGTATGTCTGTTCTTGTGTAGATGAATCCCGCAAGACTGGTTCCAAGGGAATAGGTCGCAAACTTCATCACCCGTTTGAGGGCTTCTCTGCTGACTCCTGCGCCCGGGTTGAACAGCTTCCTCGCACTCCATGCATTCAGAGAGAATGCAGCCAGATTGGCGAAGACCGTCGCTCGGAGCACCTGTATCACACCTGTAAGACTACCGGTCCAGATCAGCCAACCGACTATTCCGCCGCGTATCAGAAATGACAGCATATCAGCCCACATGACTCTTCTGGTGCTGAATCCGGTGAGAAGCAGGTTTCTGGGGATCTGTGACATCGAACCGGTAATCACAACAAGAGCCAGAACCGGTGAGACTCCCTGAAGCTGGATGTCGGGGAAAAAAGCGTACAGATAGTTGCCGAAAAGCAAAAGCATCGCTGCCACTGTAACGCTGAATCCCATGGTTACAAGAATGGAAGTATTTGCTGCCACTGATGTCTGGCTGCCGGGTTTTTCGCTGCCCAGTTTCAGCAGGGCCTGCAGCACAAACCCGCCCCCGATAAGCCCAGCAAACATTTCCACTGAACGGGAGACTGCATAAGCAGCATAGGCATCGTCGGGCAGCTGTCTGGCTATAAAAATGGAAATTACGCCCCACAGAGCAATAGAACCCTGACTGATCAGGGCGGGAAGTCCCAGATTGAGAATCCTACTTCTTCGCAGAGCCATTCGCCTGCCTGCGGAACTGACTTCTTACATCCTGAAAAGTACTTCTAACAAATGGCCCAGAGTCCGGTGAGTCTAAAACCGATCTGAACCAGGTAAGGAATACTATCCATATCAGGCACAGAATGAATGCGACAGCTGTATAGGTGATCACCATGACGGCCCTCTTGGGGTAAGCCCTGAGGTACTCGGGTGTGGGCGGAACAATTATCTCTATTGACGGGCTGGTCATGGATTCTTCGATCCGAAGGCTTTCCAGCTCCTGGCGAAGAAGAAGATACACTGCACTTCTTGTTTCAATATCAACCACCAGGGCTTCATACTCACGGAGGTAGGATGGCATGCTGTCCATCACGGGAAAGATGCTGAGCGAATCTCCGGTTGTTGACCTGATTCTAAGGGCATTCTCAAGGTAACGGTACTGGGCATTTGCCTGGCTGTAGATGGCGCTGCGCTGGGAAAGATTCCCGGAGAGACCCTGCAGAACCGCACCGGCTGAAACCATCTCGCTTTCAATTCCCGCCATAACATCCATCATGCCTGAAGCCTGCTCTTCGGGGAAAACCAGACCAGTTCTTGTTCGGAATCTTTCCATAGCGTCTCTGGAAGCCTCAAGAGAGTCATGCGCCAGAGAAAGAGTGTATTCGGTCTGTATTCTGCTTCTTCTGGCACGGCTGGTAACAAGTGTAGAGAGTTCTTCGTTGGCGAACTGGATAATATCGTTAACCATGGAAGCGGCCTCTGTCCGGGATATGCCCTGGGCGGTGACGATTATGATTCCCTCGGGAGAGAGGGTAGTAGAACACTGCTCACCGAATTTCTTTAGAGCTCTTTCCATGCTCACAGATCTGTATCTGCTGATAAGGTCGTACTTCAGAATAATTCTTTCCTGAACCCTTCGGGAACCCAGAATCTGTGTTGCAAGGGTAATATCAACCCCTGCCGGCTGAGGAAGTATTCCGGCTCCAATCTCTCCTGCAGCCCCCACCGCATCCCCCAATCCCAGGGCTCCGGCAACAGAGGAAAGAGAATTGGATGTTGAACCCGGTACAATAGCCGCTGCCCATGCTCCCCATCGGGGAGTTCGGGTAAGTGCCCATACTGATGAGAGAGTAGCTACAATGAAGCAAAGAATGATGATTCTTTTTGCATTCAAAGCTATCTGTCTGACAACTTTACCGGTGAATTTCTCTGAAAGGGACTTTTCTGCCATGAACCTACCTCGACAGGTTTATAATGATTGAGGTTATACTGACCACGGTGGCGAGAATGCCTATCTCGGGAGAATGGCGGGCAATCCAGTTGTAGGGGACTTCAATCACATCACCAGGAAGGGCCTGAGTTTCAAGCGCATCCTCCCCGGAAGCAATGCAAACGCCATCCCTTGTGAGGGTTGTTCCTCCCAGATGGGCATTGTATACCTGGCCCCCTGCCTGCTCAACATATACCCTGACTGCTGCTCCGGGTGTATAGGCTATTATTCCGCGCTGGTGAACCGCCCCTGCTACATAAATATCGTTCCCCTGAACAACCAGGCGAAGCGTATCGCCAGCGTGCACCACTTCTGTGGAAAAGCCCTGATCCTGTATCCACACCGGTGATGAATGCCCTCCGGATATGAGTGTACTCCGCGACAGATCCACATCGCCGGTGATACCGCCTATTCTGTACAGAAGGTCTTCAACAGTCTCATCGGAATAGGATTCCCACGTTTCCACCTCGGGCACCGTATACGAGTCGTTGTAGTTACGAATACCGGGTCTTAACACATACACAGGGGATATCACAAGCCCGAAAACCACACCGGCTCCACCATCTACGAAAGGATCGCTAACCGGCTTGCCTGTGCGGGGATCGAAGTGAAGATCGATTGAAACGGAATCGCCATCAGCCTTAACCATCCAGCCGAAACGGGAACAATAAGATGACATTCCCCCGGCCAGACCCACCAGGTCGCTTACCCTATTGATGGCGTAAAGCGAATATGAACCTGGATTCGCAACCATGCCGGTTATCCACACTTTTACCGTTCTCGGCTGCTGAAGGCTGAGTCCGATGTGAGTTCCCGGATAGTACATTACCAGAAGACGCTGCAGAGCTTCCTGTGCATTGTTGATGGTCATGCCCATGACGTTCAGCTGACCGATTCCTGAAACCTGAATGATGCCGTCGCCGGAAACCTGACAGGCGCTCAGAGAAGGAAGACCGCTCATTATCATGGCTTCACTGGTTCCGCCTTCGACCACAAGCTGAAGAATGTCTCCTGCGCCAAGTGCATATTCATTCCTGTCCACAGGCTCGAATATTGTGTAGTCTTGCACCTGTGTTTCCGTGCCGGGAGATACTCCACCGAAAATATCACCAAGGGCAGCCATTGATATCAGAAGAAACACAGACATCATTTAACTGTTCTCCGGAAGTAATCGATGGTTTTTGCAAGGCCATCCGCAAGGGAAACCGTGGGTTTCCAGTTAAGAACACTCATGGCAGTAGTAATGTCTGGCTTTCTTATTTTAGGGTCATCCACCGGGAGGTTTCTGAAGGTAATTGAGCTTGTGCTCTCGGTAAGCCTGATAATTTCCATGGCAAATTCCTTTATAGTCATTTCGTTGGGATTGCCGATGTTGACCGGATCGTGATACCCGCTTTCCATGAGAGATATAAGACCATTCACGGTGTCAGACACAAAACAGAAGCTTCGCGTCTGCCCCCCGTCTCCGAATATTGTGAGATCTTCGCCCCGTATGGCCTGACAAACGAACGAGGGAACAACTCTGCCGTCGTCAGCCCGGTTCCTGGGGCCGTAGGTGTTAAAAATCCTGGCTATTCTGGTGTCAATGCCGTGGGTTCTGTGGTATGCGAACACCATGGCTTCTGCAAAGCGCTTTGCTTCATCGTAAACACCCCGTGGACCCACCGGATTCACATTTCCCCAGTAGCTCTCGGGCTGCGGATGCACAAGAGGATCACCGTAAACCTCGCTTGTGGAAGCCAGAAGAAGACCGCAACTCTTCTCTCTGGCCAGGCCAAGTGCCTTGTGGGTGCCGAGTGCTCCGACTTTCAGAGTCTGTATCGGATACATGAGATAGTCGATCGGGCTTGCAGGGGAGGCAAGATGAAAAATGAAATCAATCTTTCCCGGAAGATAGATGTATTCGGTCACATCATGCTGAATGAATTTGAAACTGTTGCACCCTGCAAGATGGGCGATATTATTGATGCTCCCTGTGAGCAGGTTATCAAGTGCAATAACAGAGTGACCCTTTTCCAGAAGCCGGTCACACAGATGGCTTCCGATGAACCCTGCTCCTCCTGTTACGAGAATTCTCAATTTCCGCCTGTCCTTTCAGAGGTCTCAAGCCGTCGGGAATACATTCTTTTGTAATACTCACGGAACTCACCCGATTTTATGGTTTTCCACCACTGGGAGTTATCTCTGTACCAGTCTACCGTAAGGGCGAGACCTAAGGTAAAGTCGGTTTCAGGTGCCCATTCGAGTTCCTGCTCTGCCCGGGAAATATCCAGGGCATACCGTCTGTCGTGACCCTGTCTGTCCTCCACGAACCTCACAAGCGATGGATCGGCTGAGGTGGCTTCAAGAATTGCAAACGTTACTTCTCTGTTGGTCTTTTCCTGCCCGGCTCCTATGTTGTAGATGCGGCCGGGTCTGCCCTTTTCTATAACAGCAGAAAGAGCACTGCAGTGGTCTGTAACAAACATCCAGTCTCTCATGTTTGCGCCGTCTCCGTAAAGCGGCAGTCTGGCACCTTCAAAAGCATTTGTTATAAAAAGAGGAATAAGCTTTTCGGGATACTGACGGGGGCCGTAGTTGTTCGAGGCACGGGTTACGATGACCGGAACGCCGAAGGTGGTGAAATAGCTCATGGCCAGGAGTTCACCTCCGGCTTTGGAAGCGGCGTAGGGGCTTCTAGGATCAAGAATATCACCTTCTTTTGATCTGCCTTTTTCAACGCTTCCATACACTTCATCAGTGGAAATCTGAAGAAATATCTCTCTTGTATCGTCTTTCCTGAATTCTTCAAGGAGAACTCTTACTCCTTCGACATCGGTTCTTACAAAAGAGGAAGGGTCATCGATCGAGCGGTCGACGTGGGTCTCTGCAGCAAAGTTAACGACGATGCCACAGCCGGCCATTGCCTGTCTTACCGCTTCAGGATCACATATATCACCATGAATGAAGTTGAATCTGCCCGATTCTTCAAACTCGGACAGATTGTCTTTCCGCCCGGCGTATGTAAGCTTGTCGAGAACTGTCACAGACCAGTCGTGATGATGGGTCATCACATGCTTTACAAAGTTGGATCCTATAAAACCGGCGCCTCCGGTAACGAGGAGATTCATTAATTCCCTTTCCTTATCTCGGCTGCGCGGTTGTTGGCTTCAAGAAGGTTTTCTATACTGGCCCCGCAATCCGACCACCAGCCGTCTATTTCGTCGGCCTGCAATTCACCCCGCTGAATATAGGCGTTGTTGAGGTCAGTAACCTCAATCTCACCCCGCCTGGATGGCTTAAGCCCGTCAATTATGTCAAATGCACAACTGTCATACATATACACACCTATAACCGCAAAGTCACTTACGGGATTCAGAGGCTTCTCTACAATGGAAACAACCCTGCCGTCCAGTATCTCGGCAACTCCGTAGTCTCTGGGATCAGAAACCCTTTTGTACAGAATTCTTGCCCCTGAGGGCTGCTTTTCAAAAGATTTCACATTTTCAGCAATAGAATTCTGAAGAATGTTATCTCCCAGAATAACCACGAATTTCTGCTTACCAACAAAGGCTCTGGCAAGACCGATTGCCTGCGCTATCCCACCCTCGCCGGTCTGATAAGCGTAATTGAGGCACCTGAAACCGAACTCTCGTCCGTCACCCAGCAGATGCATGAAGCTGCCGGCGCTGTTGCCGCCGGTAACCACCATTACATCCTGAATGCCTGCATCAGCAAGTGTCTGCAGGGGATAATAGATCATGGGTCTGTCGTACACGGGAAGAAGATGCTTGTTTGTGATGCTCGTAAGCGGTCTCAATCTGGTACCCAGACCTCCTGCCAGAACTACACCCTTCATGTTTCGCTCCTTACCTGACCAGTGCGAACTTAAGCAGCCCGATGTTTGAACCCTGCTGTTGAAGCATTAAAAAATAAACCCCGGAAGCTGCCGGTTCTCCGGAGCTGTTCGATCCGTTCCACGCAATGTAATTCCTTCCAGGAGCAGAATACTCATAGACAAGATTGCCTGTCAGATCAAACACAGCAATTTCTGTAGGCAGATCGGGGATGCCTGCAACACCGAGAACAGCACCATCACCGGGAATGAAAGGATCAGGGTAAACCACAGCGCTGCTGCCGTCACCAGCCAGTGCAGCTTCAAGGGTTCCCCTCCAGAATCCGTGGTTGGTGGCCAGCCACAGGTAACCGCGCTCTGAATCGGTGGTCATGGCATAAATAGTGCCGTCTGTAACAGGGCTGTTGAACGAGGTGTATTCCTCCACGGTACCCGACGAAGTGAAGTATCGCTTCAAGCCTTCCGAAGTTGAAACCCATACCGATCCCAGGTAGTCACATTCCAGGGCTTTTATGCTCATATCAAGCTCATTAACTTCAGAGATTACTCCGTCTTTCAGGAAGGCAAACCCTGAGGCCGTTCCGATGAACAGAGTGCCCGAACGATCCATGGACAGGGACGTCACCAGAGAGGAAGGAAGCCCGTCCTGGGCTGTGTAGGTTTCTCTGACTGAAGAATTGTCTCCGTCGATATAGACCAGACCGCCATCGGTACCCACCCAGCAATACCTGCTTCCAGTGGGCAGCACAGCATTCACTTCCTTGCTTGGCAGCCCGTCTGCATCGGTAATGTTGACAAAAGATGCCGAGAAAGCATCTCCGGGTGTCCAGCTCAGGCGGCTGATTCCGCTGGCCTCCATCTCGTAGAGGCTTCTGTGGCCGAACCACACTGTATTATTGTCTCCCGGCGCTATGCAGTATACCCTGTTGTTCACCAGGCCGTCTTCGCTGTTGAAATGTATGGAAGCTCCCACGGCTTCATCCTGCCAGAACAGCCAGTCAACTCCAAAACCAAGAGAGGAAACAAATACTCCGCTTCCCGAAGTTCCTATGGCAAAACACTGGCTGGTGGAGGTGAGATACTGATTGAGAGATTGCCACATCCCGTTCCAGAAAACCGATGCACCTGCTCGGTTGCTGGAAGTCCACACACTTCCGTCGGGAAGAATCGTGCAGTCCCTCAGATCATTCGAAACCGGTCCGAAACCCGGGAATGTTCTTCTCCATGAACCGTTTTCCAGCAAAAGAGCAAGGCCTAAACCGGACAGTCTGTTTTCTGAATATGTATTGGTAAGAACTCCGCATAGCCGGTTCTTATGCCATACAAGACCGGTAAGCGCATTTCCGCCGAGATTGGTATTGTATGCATTCCACTGGCCCTGCTCCAGAATGCAGCACTGATCTACACCTCCCACTGCAAGCCCCCGGGAACCCCATTTAAGAGACGTAATAGTTCCTCCGGGGAAAAGAGTTTCCTTTTCCCACGGCAGGCTGGGCGGTTTTCTGAACAGAGAATCTGCTGTGGCAGCCCACAAAGTGTCATTCTGCCACTCAAGGGCTACTATGGAAGCCGGTCGAAGGCTTTGTTCCACCCATGATGCGGCATTTTCCGGTGCAGCAGACCGGGGAAGAAATACCAGGCCTGCAGTTGTTCCCACATAAAGACCTGAATCGGAAGGAGAAATGCAGTTAATATTGTCGGATGGTATGCCCCCGCCCGTGGAGAGCGTATTCCAGGTTTCAAAGTATCCGCTTTCCTTTATGCACAGGCCCTGGGTCGTGGCAGCATAAATTACCGTATCAGGATGGGTTTGATTTATTCCAAGACTGAGCGGCAGCCCATCGATCTGATTGTAATGTGTCTTGCTTCCCAGGGGAGAGAATACATCGATTCCTCCTCCGTTCATGGACACCCAGAGGTTGCCGTCATCATCGTAAACCACATGGGAAACCCTGTCGTAGGAAAGATTTCCCGGAGAACTCCACCCTGAATCAGCAAGCAACCGCTGATCAGTTTCAGAGTAGTGCGAGAACAGCAGTCCACCGGAAGTTGCCGTCAGAACAATGTCTCCTCTTGAAATTATCCAGTTGCCTCCTCCGTAGTGAGGGTAGTGCTCCCACTCTGTGACCCTACTGAATAGCACAGCAAAAACAAGGAATGCAGTCACAATCTTTCCTCCCACCATTTGTACAGAATCTCGAGACCCTCACGAAGAGGAACCGCCATTCTCCAGCCAAGATTCATAAGCTTTTCCGGGCTGCCTATCTGAAAGAACTGGTCTTCTTTTCTCAGAAGACGAGGATCTGTGGAAGCAGTGATATCTTCCCCGGAAATATCCAGAAGAATACCCAGAAGGTCGCCGATGGAATGACCCTGGCCGGAACACACGTTGTATATGCCATTTTCGAGCCCGCCTGAAAGAAGGCAGGCATAAGCACACACCACATCATCAATGTACAGATAGTCTCGAACAGCAGCAAGGTTTCCCGTACTTACTGTTCCTCCTTTGTTCCTCCTGGCCTGCAGTATTCGCTTACAGAATGAGGGAAGCACAAAATGCCCGGCCTGCCCCGGCCCGAAATGAGGGAAGGAACGGGCCGTGACGCAGTCAAGCCCGAAACTGCACAGCAGCTTTTCAGCTTCAAGCTTGCTTTCCCCGTAAGGGCTTCTGGGACCCGTAAGTGATGTTTCGGAAATCAGGTCTGCAGAAGGGCTGTAAACCTCGGCAGAGCTGACCATTAGAAGCCGGGAGCAGGGAGCTCTGTTCTTCATCCATTCAGCTATGCTGCGGGTTCCTTCACTGTTCACCTCGATTACCCTCTGTTCCCCCTGGTGAGAGTGGGCAACGGAACTCAATCCGGCAAGATGAACTGTATAGCGCACATCTCCAAGAGAAGACGGTGGTGGACCGGGAAGTGGCCAGGCCAGCTTCCTGACCCCGGCTGGCGCGCTGAAATCGGAAGTGAAGTCAACTGCAATATCACCGCTACCCAGTTCGAAGAGTTCCATGAGGCGTCCACCCACGAATCCACCGGCACCTGTGACAAGAATCGGCCCGTCATCCAGAGTGAAACCGCACACTTCCCTGCTCAAATCCGGTCCCCCAGAATGGTTATCTCTGTTTTCAGCATTATGCCACTGTCTTTCAGAACTTTTTCCGTAACATGCCCGATCAGTTTCAGCACCTCGGTGCTGGTGGCGTTGCCGGTGTTCAGAATGAAATTCGCATGGGTGTGAGAAACCATCGCTCCGCCAATGCTGTATCCTTTCAAACCGCTGTCCTCTATAAGTTTTCCGGGAGGAGGGCCAGAGTCAGGACGCCGGAACACACTGCCTGCGTTCGGAGCACGAAGTGGAAACTTTTCCCGTCTGAGCCGTAGAATCTCTCTGGCTTTTATTCTAAGATCCGCTGCACTCTCAATTTCTGCAGAGAGCTTCAGCTTAATATCGATTATTATGGAGTTCTCCTTCTGAAATCTGCTGGACCTGTAACCGAAGTCGCATTCTCTCCCGGTAAAATACTCTATTGAACCCCCCGGATGAAGTACCCGTGTTTCCTGCACCAGGTCGGCAATTGAAGAACCATAGGCACCTGCATTCATGAAAACTGCGCCCCCCGCGGTTCCCGGAATGCCCACAGCGAAGGTAAGTCCTGAAAGCCCAAGCGAACAGGCGACACCTGCCATGGCAGGCAGATAGGCACCCCCCCCTGCTTTCAGCAGCGAACCGTTGAAAGAAAAACCGGCGAGATCTCCTTTTAGCAGAACAACCGCACCGTGCCAGCCGCAGGTTGGGGCCAATGTGTTGGAGCCTCGGCCAAGAATGGTCCAGGGGATAGAGCTGGAACCAAGCAGATCAATTGTTTCCACAAGCTCTGAAACTGAGTTCGCTTGAGCAGAAGCACATGGACCTCCTATGCCCCAGGTGGTGTAGTCTGACAGCCGAATTACTTTCAATCTGCCGGGCAAAGCACTGAGAGCATTATCGCAGATCAATTTCTGAAATCCCTTCCCCGCAGCCCGGTAAGGCAGGCTCCAACAGACAGATATGTGAACAGAACAGGAGGGCCTCCATGCTTACTGGCGAAACGGAGAACCGCCCTGTAGAGAGGCCTCAACAGGAAGAAGCGAACTGACAGGCGCACCGGACACAAATATGCAGGTGAAGAAAAAACAGGCTCGACCCATTTACTGCCCAGAAGCCCGCGGGTTCCGGGATGTTTCCCCAGCGTATACCTTAAACCCGTTCTGCCGTACTCGAGCATTTTCAGAGAGTGTTCCTCGACTGAAACATCATCAAGGTGGTTCACCGCCAGTTCAGGATCCCACCTGAATGATACCCCCATTGCATTCAATCTGTAACCCATTTCGGTGTCTTCTCCGCCGTAACAGTTTATAGCCGGGTCAAAGCCGCCTGCCTTTTCCAGAAGGCCTCTGGTGATGGAAAGATTTCCTGTTATGAAGTATTTCCAGGGAAAAGCGCCGGAAGGAGACACCCCCATAGCCCTGGTATCAAACCATTTCTGCCATGGAGAGGCGTTGCTGCTGAAGCTATTGACCCGTCTGCCCATCACAACATCTGCACCCGTTTCTTCCTTAATTTCAAGGTGCCTTCTCAGAAGAGAAGGGCCGAATTCCATATCGCCGTCCATTAGAAGAGATACCGGAGCAGTAGAAACCCTTGAAGCTTCATTTCTTGCAACGGGTCTGTTCCCGCCGGGATCCAGTCTGACAACTTTCACCGTACAGTTGTCCGGAAGACTGTCAATTTCCCTTCTGAATTCCTGAAGAACAGGCTTTTCGCTGCCGTCGTCCACAATTACTACTTCCCAGCCAGCTTGAATGTCCTGTAAGGCAAGGGAACCGAGAAACCTGCTGAAAGCATCACCGCCGTTCTTTACCGGAACCTGTACGGAGATATCAGGTTTCATTGTCGCCGCCTCCCGATACGTCCAGCGCATCGTCAGTTCCCAGAGATCTGAGCACCTGGATAATCAGAACGGTAACAGCAGTTCCGGCCAGAACAGCTATCATCCGGGCTGTGGGAGCCATGGCTGAAAGGGGACCGGAAAAAACAGGTACAATAACCATCAGAACAACAGCAAAGAAACTAACCGGAAAAACCTTTCTGCCAAGCCAGAAGAGAGAGAGAGCCATGAACATGTTCGTGGCAAGAGTTGCAAACGCAGCACCAACGGCACCAGCCACCGGAATGAGTCTCATGTTGAAACCGATGTTGAGCAAGGCTCCGAAGCCTGTCATCCATCCGATGTATCTGGTCTGGCCGGTGAGTAGAGGCGCTGTCTGCGAAATTGTAAAAAGAGCAAACATTGCCGTCGAACCTGCAATCCAGGGCAGAACCTCTGCTGCGGGAAGCCAGGCTCCACCTCCAAAGACCGACACAATTTCATTTGAAAGAATAGCAAGAATCATGGCGGCCCAGTTCACTGTAACCATGAACAGCAGGGCGCTTCTGCCCAGTTCTTCCATTTTTCCGCCCTGTGCCTTCTTCCTGAAAATGTACTGCTGCCATGCCATACCGAATCCAAGCGTAAGGGGCGTGAGCACAAGAACAGCCCTCCCGGCCCACTCGTACCAACCGCTCTGGGAGAGATCTGGGCAAATAGTGCGCAGCATGAACATATCTGCACTTGACAGAACAAGAAGTGCAAGGCTAGCCGGAACCAGTGGTAGACTGAAAGCCAGCATTGTTCCCGAAAGACCGGAAGGGGCCGGTAAGGATGCCGAACTACGGGTAAGCTTCCACACAAAAAAGAACGAGAAGACGGCTGCGGCAATTGTTGGAATCCATCGGGCTTCAAGAAAGGACTCCACGGAACTCGAACGGCTAACCGTACGAAGCAGAATCAGCAGAAGGCCGAGGGAAAGAATTCCCCTTGCGAACTGAATGGAAAAAAAGGTTCCTGCCATGCCTTTTGCACGGGGCAGGGAAAGTGCTATCTGAAGAACCGCAACACTGGCGCCAAGAATCAGCGCGTGCATAAGAAGAACAGGATTTGTGATATGAAGAAGCGCAGACAACCCGTTTCCAGTGGCAATAACAAGCACAACCGCAACAGTCAGGGGTATCAGCGGCAGAAATATGGATCTGGTAAGAACGGCCCTGTGGGCATTTGTCTGATGAAAAGCCCTTATGATCGAAGCCGGAAGACCCAGCACAACGATACCGGCAATAATCTCGCTGATTATTCTAACAACACCAAGCTCACCTGCCTGCTCGGGGGTAAGGAATGCGCTCATGAAAGGTAGAAAGGCGAATTGAACCAGCCCGCTGACCACCATTGCCAGAGAATAAAGAAGAGTTTCTCTTGCCAGATCTTTTCTGCCGGTTCTGCTCATTACTCCATCCACCCCAGCTCCCTGTACCGCTTGTGCATCTGCATTGCCACTGATTTCCAGTGGTGGGTCTTGTTTATCCAGCCTGGCCCGGCTGAAGCGAACCTGTTTCTAAGCTGCTGGTCCAGAACCAGTTCGCGAAGCACTTTCTGAAGGTTGCCCGGGTCTGCAAGAGCAAAAGGGTGGTCAGGAATGAATTCCTGATAAGCTTCCGAAAGATTGGTAACTGTGCACAGCCCCATAGCAAGGCTTTCCAGTGAATTGACCCCGTAGCCCATGTCTCCGCTGGCTATCTGATCTATTGCTATGTGGCACTGAGACTTGAGTTTAATGGCTTGTGAATGGGGCATGTTCTCAATGAGAACCATTTCAACGGGCATGGTTTTCGACAGGTTCTCCACTGCTTCCACTATAATGTCTGTGCCCTTCACCGATCGTATTCTGGGTGCATGGCATATTCGGACCGTATTTCCTGCAGGGCTTGCCGGGGGAACCAGGGAAGTGTCAAAGGGAAGGAAAAGGTACTCAAGCTCAGGGTACCTCTGATAGAGGTCAAACTCACAGGTTGTGTGGAGTTCAGTGGCATCCCATACGGGCTTGATTGCGCCCCTCATCCTGAGGTCGAGGCCGTGATAGTTCGATACAATGTGTTTTCCTGCTGCTCTGAGCCGTTTTACATCCCTGCCGTCACGAAAGAAACTCATGCCTCCTTCAAGAACATGTATGTCGAAGTTCCACAGATCGTACTTTCTGACGGCACGGTTAACCCTGGGCGTCCACACAATATCCCGAAGAGGCATCAGCAGTCGCTCAATTCCAGATGGAGTCCAGGTTATCCGTTCAGTTGTTCCAGTAAAAGGAACCCGCATGCTGCCGCTTCTGATGAGTCTTTTTACTTTCCAGAGCCACTCCATGGGACCGGTAAATGGAAGGTTGAGACAGATATCCTCGGAATAGAGATTCCGGGCTCTGTAAAAGGTAACAAGTCTGCTTTCATGCCCCAGAGCAATGTGCCCCTTAACGAAGAGAGTAAGTATTCCTGTGTAGTTCTGAGGCGAGAGGTGAAGAATTCTCACGCTTTTTTCCTTCTCTTTACGGCATAAAGGAATAGAGCTGCTCCAGCTGACACCTGAAGAAAAGCGCCGGGTATGCCCGCTGCATGGTATCCCAGCAGATCGGGGTGTGCTATTTCAGGGTGAAGAACCGTTTCCAGCAGGGGAGAACGCCCTGCAGACCAAATCACCATCTGTCTGGACTGACTGTCGAAATCATCCGCTCCGAGACTTCTCTCGATGGCATTAGTATCAGTGAAGCATGCTGCTGCTGTTATAAGAACAGAGGCAAGGGCAAGAACTTTAAAGGCTTTTCCTCCGGTACCCGGTCTTACCAGCGGCATGAAAAGCACTGGAAGAACGGGAAAGAGGAACCGTGGACCCCAGCCCGTGCCGCCTGTCCAGTCGTGTAGAAACCCGTGCAGCACCAGTGAAAAGACCAGGGGGCTCCAGAATCTCCAGTCTCCGCAGTGAAAAATCGCCAGAATTGTAAGAGGAGCATACCAGAACAGCCCTTTCCCGGAGCTGAATAGAAGACCCGGAATCCCCCTGCTGACCATATCTACGGCTATTGCAGGATCCTGTGAATGTCCGTCGTCGAACACGGAACCGAACCTGTAAAAGTTATACCCGAGAATACCCAGGATAAACGGAAAAGCGCCGGCAGCAAGAAGGGCGAATTTTTCCAGCTGTCTGCTTTCAGTCCAGTATACGGGAAGAAGAACAATAATGTCGGGACGTACCAGAAGAGCTCCTCCGAGAAGTATTCCAGCAGGGAAGGGCCTGTCTGTCTGCATGAACCATGCTCCCCACAAAGCAAGTGCTGCAGCAGAGGTAACGTCATAGGGCATCCGGCCGTAGATAAGTGCCATGCAGCCTGTCATGACAGCGAGGAGCCTGGTGAGACTGAAGTTTCCCATAAAGCCATCCGCCAGTTTCTTCACCGCGAGAACAAGCATCACGCTTGCAGCTGCGCTTGTGAGCGCTGCTGCAACCTTACCTGCAGCAAGACCCAGAAGAAGGCCGATTCCTGCAGCAGGAACAAGGATCACAGAATACCCGGGAGCATGGGGTACATAATTGTCGGATCGTTCTCCGGACACATGCCAGCCGTCCTCGGAAGTGAACAGATCACGAACTCCGAAAACCGATTCCGCCACCTGATACTGGGCAGCCACATCGGTTGTCATCAGCCTGCCTCCGAAAACCATTAAGAGAAGGCCGCTCCACGCCAGAACTGCCCGGACATCCATCGACTTTCAGATCCTGCCCATAAAGGTATTTCTGAACTGTCCCCTGGCAGAAAACGACTCTTTGAACCTGCACAGGCCATAATTGACTTCCATATTCAGTGTGTAGGTTCCAAGGTCGAGATAATGATATCCCATTTTGCGCGCCCAGTTGATAACTTCACGGTAAACAATATTCACCGGTCGTATTGCCTGAAACTCTTCATTATGGGATATATAGAACGCCAGAGTTACTCTGGGGTTGCAGTGGAACATTATCATTCCGGCATACACATCGCCCCTGCTGTCAACGGAGATAAACTGCCTTATACTGTTGCGTCCCAGAAGACTGTCGAGAATATTCAGTTCAGAAAGAGAATGGGTCGGATCGACCCCGTGCCTGTCTTTGAGATTGTTTGCCAGTATTGGGTAGAATTTTGAGAAGTCTCTGTCTTCCACAACCCGGAGACCTGACTTGATTGCCTTGCGCACACCCCTTTTTGCCGATTCAGAAAAGCCAAGGTCTATCTCCTCACCAAGCCGCTGAAGGTCAATAACGGCGGTGAGTTCCCTTTTTCTGTAACTGAAGCCATTCTTTACCAGGGAAAAATCTATGTAGTGATGGGGCCTGCGGTAGTAGCAAATGGGAGGCGGGGTCATTTCAATGCCGGTAAACCCCTGCTCTCTGCAATAAGCAAGAAGTGCCTCCACAACTCTTTCCACTTTATCAAGCCCCATGCCGTCCTCCAGAACGGGTCCGCCGTAGGAAGCGCCGGGATAGCTTCTGAACCAGGCTCCGTCATCCCACTGTGAAACAGCTCCGGGGATAAACGCAATGGGGTTGCCCGAATCGCTTTCAGCAACGAGATGATGATTATCAAACCTTCCCTCAGGATGATAGGAGATGAAGGATGGCGTATGGAAAACCGTGCCGTTGTTGGATCTTTCAACGAACGAAGTCCAGGAAGGCCAGTCTTCGGGAAGTACTTTTCTTATTCTTATGCTCATCGAATCACCGAAACTCTGGCCTGGTAAACCGAATCACCCACGGAAACAAGCACCATGTATACGCCAGCTGCAACTGCTGCTTCATCGAAAGACCCATCCCAGAACCAGCTGGATACCGAAGGCGCATCGACGGTGCCCGCCAGGGAGCCGTCAAGAGCAAAGAAATCGACTGAAACCGGTATGCCATCGTCGGGTCCGCACAGTCTCAGTTGATCCTGACCGGAGATGAACGGCTGCGGATAGAAGGAAACAGCACTTCCGCTGACATAATCTCCCCCGTCCTGGGTAACGAGCCAGATACCGATCGTAGATGAAAAGTAAACTCCGCCGCTGGCTTGATCAGGGGCAGAATACTCCCACAGATATGGAGAGGAAGGAAGATAGTCGCTGTTCAAAGCGTCAAATTTGCTTACCTGTCCGTCAGCTATTCTGTAAATGCCTGTTTCGCCAAGACACCAGATCCTTCCTCTGGAGTCGAGAGACATCGCCTTTACTTTTCCGGTTACACTCTGATACTGAGTGAAACCGCTGCCGGTCCAGAGAGCGAGCCCTTCACCGGTGCCCACAAGCAGCCCTGTGCCGGGTACTTTGAGAAAACAGAATACCTCGCTTGAGGGCAGCCCGTCTGAGGAAGTGTAGGCGTATCCTGATCCGGGTAACCATGAATCATCGGATAAATCCGCCGGGTTGCCGGAATGTACCAGAAGCTGGCATCCTGCTCCACCTTCAAAAGCAATCCAGAGACTGTCCGATGATGCCGGATAGACTGCCCTTACCAGAATTGAAGCTATTCCACTCCCCTTGAGTCTGGGAGCCCAGTTCATTGTTCCAAGAGGATTCCCGTTGAATCCCAGTATCCCACTGGGTTCATCCGGCTGCCCGGAAGGGTCGAACTGACTGAAAGCCGCCCACATGCCATTACTCTGGGAGGCTATCATAACAGGCTGATTGTTTGGTATATCGGCCATGATGATGGTTGCCCAGGGTGCGTGCCATTCAAGAGAATCCCGAACAAACGTAAGAATTGTGTCTCCCTGGCTGTCAGGGTTTTCGTTGTCCATTATCCAGGAAAGCCCGTAATGGTAGGATGAAGCCCATAGACCATTCTCGGGATCAAGAGCCGCCGAGAATGTCTGGGAAGTGTTGGGCATTCCGTCTTCCTCTACATAATTTCTCCAACCGTAACCGGGATAATAGGCCTGAATTCCCCTGGAATAAGAGCCTGCATAAATTCGTCCGTCTGGAGCCGACGCAATCTGATGTGTTCTTTTGCACTGCATCCCCGGTATGGGGAAATGCACCCAGTTGTCTCCCTCGAGACGATAGAAGCCCAGCCCGGTCTGGGAATTGGTGAGTTCAACGCTGTAATTGAATCCGCAGTAAATAAAACCCGCCATTTCGAACAGGGTCGTCGGCCATGTGTCAGGGGGAAGACCTGTACCCAGCGGATACCACCTGGAGGATTGCCGACCCATTACGGTTCCGCGTCCTGCTGCTAGAAGCCCTTGTGATGTTTCCAGAATATCAACAATTGTACTGTCTGCCACGGAAGAATAGTCAATAATGAACCTGAATGATTCAGCGCCGGGAGCAAGTTCGATTGCACCGCTGCCGCCACATGCGTAAATTGATGAAGCTCCTGCCCTTACTCGGCTGAGTTGCATCTCACTGGTTTCCTGCCAATAAATCCATGAGTCGGGATTGAAAGGGTTCTCCACATCAGTAAGCGTATAAATTCCCCTGTCGGTGCAAAGCCAGAGAGTATCGTTCCTGCTGGCCAGGGAAAAAACATCTTCAGCGTTGTAAGCGCCGCCGGTAAGAGACGGGTCGATGGGAACGAATCCCGCTTCCCCTCCGGAAGCAAGACCTCCGTCTCCGCTGCAGCCTATCCATACCTGATTTTGCGTTTCTGCCAGGGAGTTCACCCTTCCCTGCCCGGGAATACCTTCAAAGCTGCTGTATGAAGTCCAGGTTCCTCCGTCGTTCATAACAAGGCCATGGCCTTCGGTTGCAACCCAGAGGCGGCCCCCGGAATCCTCGAGCACGTCCCGGCATTCAGGGATGGGGAGGTCTTCCGGGCATGAATACACCGTTCCAACCCCGTACCCTGCAGAGTAATTGAAAACACCTCCGGAGGACGCGCACCAGACGCTGTCAGTTCCCGCGGGATGAACATTGTACACATACGCAATCGCTGTGTTCAGGTCCCACTGGGGAACGGCTGCCAGCAGGATATGGAAAATAATATGCATAAAATAGTCCTCTCAGAAAAGCCAGGGAAAACGGATATGCCAGACCATCCAGGCAGCTTCCCAGACAATTGAACGTGACATCTTCGATGTACCTGAATGCCTGTCAATGAAAACGATGGGAACCTCTGTGACGGAACACCCTGATTTGTAAAGCTTGTAAGTGACCTCTATCTGGAAAGAGTACCCGTCGGACCGGATACAAGACAGATCCAGTTTTTCCAGAGCAGACCGTCTGAAAGCTTTGAATCCCCCGGTGGCATCGTGGACGGGAAGCCCCGTTACAAACTTGGAGTATTTGTTGGCAAGCCAGGAAAGCATAAGGCGATGCAGTGGCCAGTTAACAACATTAACCCCGTTCGAATACCTTGAACCTATGACAAAATCGAAATCTTCAAGTTTTTCCGTAAGATAGGGAACCGAAGACGGAGCGTGAGAAAAATCAGCATCCATCTGTACCACATAATTGTACTCGGGTCTCTCCAGCGCCCATTTGAAACCGGCCACATAAGCCTGACCAAGGCCGCTTTTCTTCTGCCTGGTCAGCAGATGAACTCTTCCTGTGGAGCTGAATGATAGAACGGCCTCCCCGGTGCCGTCGGGACTGCTGTCATCCACCACAAGAATGTCTGCATTCAGCTGCAATTCAAGCAGCTCAGGTATGAGTTGAGTGATGTTCTCAACCTCATTGTAGGTAGGTATCACTATCAGCGGCTTACTCAAGCTCTGCCCTCCAGCTCTACAGTTTGTCGCAATATAACCCATGAATGACTCCCGGAGTATCACTACAACCCCGCGCGAACTCCTCCCTGCTGCTGCGGCCAGGGAGTATGTTTTCCCATCGGTATCCTCTAAGACTCGGGAGCAAACAACCATGAGAAAAACAGTTCTGACCATCATTCTCGTCGCTGCCGCGGCAAATGCATTCACCGCCCTTCCTGTTCTGGGCTATTCCGCTTCTTCTGGATTCATACTGGGCGGATACATGCTTTTCCCCCTTGCACCCATGCCGTCCGGATGCCAGCTGGCAGTAGACACATACTATGGTACCGCAGGGGTCATAAAGTTCCAGCCTACTCTCACAAGGGCTTTTCACAGCGGTCTTCTCACATCCGCTCTTGAATACAGAAATGTGAAGGAAAAGGACTGGTTCGGCTGGGGAAACAGCACCGATTCCGATTCTTCCGCTTCCATGGATTTCGAAAAAAGAAACTTTACTGCAGACTTTACTTTCCCTGCAGGCAAAGGTTTCTTCCTTTCCGGAGCACTGGATGTCAGACAGTCAACTGTATTCAACAGAGAGGACAGCCCCCTGTGGGACAGACTTCCGGGAGAGGTTTTCAACTCCACATGGACAGCAGGGGCAAGGGGCAGAATCGGCTGGATTACACGTACCCCGCTCAACGGAGATCTTCTTTTAAGTACAGAAGCTTTTTTCCAAGCTGGAGATGTGTCATATGGCGGAATTACAGAAAAGATAAGAGCAACGTCGGAACCCTGGTCCGGTGGGGAAATTGCAGTCGGCGCCACCATTCATCGTCAGTTTAATATTAAAAATACACCTATACCATACGCATCCGGAATTGGTCAGAACAACAATTTCAGAGGTTACAGCGATTACAGGTTCACCGGGCCTGTCTGGACTCTCTTTCAGATGGAAGTAAAGAATGACGTACTGAACCTCAGAGACTCTGATGGAAATCCGGTACTCACCGTTGCTGTGGCTGTTTTCGCCGAAGCGGGGGAAGTGGCAGAGAGTTCGGGTGATTTGACCGCTGAGGGGCTTCACACTGATTTTGGTTTCGGGTTCAGACTGGGAGTTCAGTCAGACGCTGAAATGCGTGCAGACGCTGCCTGGGGCGATGAAGGAATGATGATACAGACAGGTTTCGACCGGGCATTCTAGCGTATCCACAGGTTTTTTGCATAATCCGCCGGTGTTTCAGTAAATTATGGTTGATGAACTTAACCTGTAACTGAAAGGCGGTGTAATCTTGAGTGGTTGTTTATTGTTTGTTGCAGCCTTGATTTCCTGGAGCATGGACCCTGCTCCGGGGCCTTCTGTGCCATTCTGGTGGACAGCATATCCCGAAGCCGACAACACACTTCTCGTGAACCCGGCGGGCTCAGCCTGGCTGATTGGCACTAAGATGCGTATAGGAGCCATTTTCAGCAACAGTTCTTTCGAACACTTCGACAGGTTCACTATGGAAGACCCATCAGGTGGGCTTACCGGCTGGTGGGAAGACAATCAGAACCTGAGACGGTTTTCCACCTCGGCATCTTACATGGTCGGGCAGTCTCTGTCTGCCGGGCTTGGTTTTACATGGTACGATCCAACGGTGAGAAATCATCCTCAGGAAGGGGAAAAATTCTTCACTTTCGGTCTTGACCTGCGGCCCGATCCGCACATAGGGCTTGCCGCCACTGCCCGAACTTCCACCGGAGACATTGACGGCTGTTATCTCACAGGATTGGCAATCCGCCCCCTGGGTGACGAAACCATCACTCTCACAGGTGATTACAGATTCGAAACCGGAAATACAGACAGCCGCTGGGCTGCGGGTGCAGAGGTAAGAGCGATTGACGGGCTCACATTCAGAGGGGCTTACGGGCAGAACGATACTTTCAGTGCAGGAATTCAGCTTGATTTCGGTCGATGCACCATTGCCGCAGGCTCAGAGATACCTGACGGAAACTACACCGGCACAACAGCTGAGCTCATTCTCACTGCCTATTCCCAGCCCAGCATTATTCAGCCCCTGCCTGAATTTCTGAGCTACAGCACCGAAACTGGTGATGAACTTCCGTCAAGGTCTTTTCTTGGACCCCGTGTTCCATCATTCACAAACAGCATAACAGCCCTGGCCAGAGGTGCCAGTGATCCTGAAATACAGGGGCTGCTTGTAGATTTCTCCGACTATTCCCTGAATATCGCCCAGGCTGAGGAACTGAGGGAGATAATGGTGGACTACCGGTCTTCAGGCAAACCGGTATTCGCCTATATGGAGTACGCAGGCAACGGGTCTTACTTTGCTGCATCTGCTGCCGGATCCATCTGCATGCACAAAGCCGGTCAGGTTTCCATTAACGGCTTCACGGGATACACATTTTTCGTAAGAGGTTTTCTTGACAAGATAGGTCTTTTCCCCGACCTCATGCACATAGGAGACTTCAAGAGTGCAAGCGACATGCTTACCGAATACACTATTTCCGATGCCCAGATCGAAGCGACAACTGCCCTGCTTGAAACCTTCAAAGCAGAGCAGGTCCGTGGAGTAAGTTCAGGCAGAGGTTTCGAGCCGGCCCAGATGAGTGAGTTGTTCCTGCACTCTCCCTTTGCCGGCGAGTCTATGGTACAAATGGGTCTAGTTGACACACTGCTCTACAGAGATGAGTTCGAGGAATTCGCAGAGCATGAACTGGGACATTCTGTTCGAACAATGTGTCCGCAGTTTTACTCTGAAATCCCCGAGGCATCTTCAAACTGGGGATACAAACCAACGGTTGCCGTGGTTGTTGCCACAGGCAACATCATGAGAGGCTCAAGCGGCAGTTCCATCCTTGGCCGCACCATGGGCAGCGATACCATTATTGAGCTGCTTGAAGAAGCAGCGAACACCCGGGGAGTAAAGGCGCTTGTGCTAAGGATAGACTCAGGCGGCGGTGATGCAATGGCCAGCGATGACATGCACCATGCAGTTCAGAACATCAGGGAAAGAATGCCTGTTGTGGTAAGCATGGGCAGTGTGGCTGCAAGCGGTGGTTACTATATGGCTGCAGGTGCCGACGCAATCTTCGCCGACAGAATGACCGTGACGGGTTCCATAGGAATAATCAGCGGCAAATTCGTTTTCGCCGATCTTCTGGAAAACATCGGCATAAATGTGGAAAAGGTCGAGATCGAACCCTCCGGCAATGCCGGCAGTCCGTTCGAGCAATACACGGGAGAAGAGTACGAGAGGCATTTCGAAGCGATGCGGCAGGGCTACAACCTGTTCGTGAGCACCGTGGCCGAGGGAAGAGGCATGACCTTCGAAGAGGTAGACGCTATCGGGCAGGGCAGGGTCTGGTCAGGATCTGATGCGCTGGAACTCGGTCTCGTTGATTACAATGGCGGAGTGGTTGATGCCATTGCCCACGCGGCTATGCTTGCCGGCATTGATGATCCGAATCCCTGTATCGAAGTTTTTCCGAAACTCAGTGGTTTTGGAAGCCTGAATATTGGTCCGGGCGGGCTTTTTGGTGAAGCGATCAATGAAATTGCAGATATTCCTTTTATTAATGCAGAGGGACCTCTCTATCTGGCACCGACGCTGGTGATTGAATAGGCAGGCATCAGTAATGAAACCGACGGAATTCAGAGATACTCTCAGGAACCGTATTATGGCGGTTTTCGAGCCAGATCCAGGAATTCTTGCTGCCTGGGAGGGCGGTTCGGCTGCAACCGGTTATCTTGACGATTACTCGGATCTCGACCTGGGGATCGTTGTCAGGAACGACTATGTCGAAGAATCGTTCAAACTCTTCGAAGATCTCCTGGAAGCAGATTACGGGATAAAGCACCGATTGAGAATTCCAGAACCTGCCTGGCACGGCCACAGTCAGTGTTTCTATTTTCTGAAAACATCCCCTCCCCTTTTCTATGTTGACTTTCTGGTGGAAAAAGAATCTGCTGAGAACAGGCTGATCGAGCCGGATCGCCATGGCATATCACTTGTATGGCTGAACAGATCCGGTATTCTCAGCCCGCTGGCAACACCTGTCGATACCATGAAAGAGAAGTGCAGGCTTTTTTTCAGAAGACAGATGGAAAACTATCCCATATTCGACACTCAGGTTAGAAAGCAGATCCTGCGAGGCAGGAAAATAGATGCAATGCTCGAGTACCAGATATTCATACAGCGGGTGCTGGCGGGTTTTCTCAACTTGAAATACAGACCGGCGAAGTATGACTTCGGCATAAGGTACGGAGACAGAGATTACCCTGCGGAAGTAGCAGAGCGGGTCTGCAGGCTTTTCTATCCCGGATCGCCTGGCGACCTGGAATCCGGGTTCGAAGAGGCTTCCGCCTGGGCTCAGGAGCTGATGGAAGATTTGAAGAAAGTCATGGTTGAATAACAACTTCCACACTGCAGTCATACCGGGAAACATCTAAAGGGGGAAGAACTTTGATCGGGAAGACAGGATTTGACAACGACAAGTATCTGGAAGAACAGTCTTCTGAAATACTCAGAAGGGTTGATAGTGCCAGTGGAAGGCTTTATCTGGAGTTCGGCGGAAAACTCATGTACGATCATCACGCCGCAAGAGTTCTTCCGGGGTACGACCCAAACGTAAAGATCCGCCTTCTTGAGCGGCTCCGCGACCGTGCGGAGATAATCCTGTGTATATATGCCGGTGATATAGAGAAAAGAAAAATCAGAGGTGACTTCGGAATAACCTACGATTCCGACGCTCTGATGCTAATAGACGGGTTCCGCTCCAGGGGGATCGATCTGCGGGGAGTGGTCATCACCAGATTCGAGGATCAGCCGTCTGCCGTATCATTCGAAAACGGGCTTAAACGGCGGGGTGTGGATGTTTTCAGACACTTCTATACCAAAGGTTACCCCACAGACATAGACCTGATAGTGAGTGAAGAGGGGTATGGCAGGAACGACTACATTGCCCCTTCCAAGCCTCTGGTTGTAATAACAGGACCCGGTCCCGGAAGCGGCAAGCTGGCCACATGCCTGTCACAGCTTTATCATGACCACAGAAGAGGAAACAAAGCTGGATACGCGAAGTTTGAAACATTCCCGGTATGGAACCTCCCCCTCAGACATCCTGTCAACGATGCCTATGAAGCTGCAACCGCCGATCTTCAGGATGTCAACCTGGTCGATCCCTTTCATCTTGAAGCCTACGACCGAGTTGCCATAAACTATAACCGCGATGTGGAAGCTTTTCCGCTGGTGAAAAGAATACTCGGGAGGATAAGCATCGACACCTCTCCCTACGCATCTCCAACCGATATGGGTGTGAACCGTGTCGGCTTCGGCATCGTGAATGACGAGGTTGTCCGCTCTGCAGCAAAGCAGGAGATAATAAGAAGGTACTTCCGCTACAGATGCGAATATGCCATGGGCCTTGCAGAGAAGCAGACGGTTCAGAAAATTGAGCTTCTCATGAACAATCTGAACCTGACAAGATATGACCGAAAGGTGGTCGAGGCAGCGGAAAAACGAGCCGAATCTGAAGCTACTGAGCCTGATTTGCAGGAAGTTCAGGCCGCTGCTCTCCAGCTCCGCGATGGGTCTTTAGTTACCGGCAAGAGTTCAGAACTCATGCACGCTTCCTCTGCAATGGTCTTGAACGCTATCAAGAAGCTTGCGGGCATTCCCGACAGAATCCATCTACTTTCTCCTGCAACCATCCAGTCAATCCGGAACCTGAAGAAAGCCATCAATTCTCTGCCGCTCAGGCTGGATCTTGAAGAAGTGCTTATCGCTTTAAGTGTGAGCGCGGCCACCTCTGAACAGGCAGCGCTTGGAATGGCAAAGCTTACCGACCTGAGTAACTGCGAAATGCACCTGACCCATATGCCGTCATCAGGCGATGAGAGCGGTCTCCGAAGCCTTGGGATCAATGCAACAAGCGACCCCAGATACAGCAGCGCAAGGCTTTACAAAGGCTGATACTGCCGGGGTCTGGCCACTCGACAACAGTCGACAGGTCAGGCCCTGGCCGCCTCAATAAGCAGCTGAGCGATTTCGGGCCTTGTAAACTCAGGCGGAGGAAGTTCTCCCTGATCAAGCATGGCTCGCACCTTTTTACCGGAAAGAAACACTCTGTCGGAAGCGCCGTGAGGGCAGGTTCTTACAGTGGCCATGCCGCCGCAGGCATTGCAGTAAAATGAATGCTCGAACTTCAGAGGAATGATACCGATCTCCTCTGGGGTGAAGTTGTCGAATATTTCCTGAGCCTGGAAAGTGCCGTAGTAATCGCCGACTCCGGCATGGTCTCTGCCCACGATGAAATGGGTACAGCCGTAGTTTTTCCTGAGAAGGGCGTGAAATATGGCTTCACGGGGGCCGGCATAGCGCATTGCAGCCGGAAAAACAGAGAGAGCCGTGCGATCTGCAGGGTAATACTTCTCAAGAAGTGTTTCGTAGCATTTCATCCTGACATCTGCAGGAATGTCGTCGGATTTCGTGGCTCCCACAAGTGGGTGAACGAGAAGACCATCAACCATTTCAAGTGAAACCTTCTGCAGATATTCGTGCGCTCTGTGAATGGGATTTCTGGTCTGGAATGCAACAATGCTTTTCCAGCCTTTTTCCCTGAAGAGAGCTCTGGTTTCTTCCGGAACAAGCCTGTACTCTCTGAAGGGTTCTTCATCACGCATGTCCATGGCACTGATTCTGCCGCCTATGTAAGTACCGCCAAGGCTCTTCAGATACTGAACACCCGGATGGGCATCGTCGTCTGTAAGAAGTGTCTCACGGGCCTCATGCATCAGGTCTGCGGTGAAGATGTCTTCTATCTCCATCATCCCGCGGAGTTTGTTTTCGTATGAAAGCAGAACAGTTTCTCCCACTTTAACTTCCGGATCACAGTCTTTCAGAGAGAATACCACGGGAAGGCTCCAGACAATACCGTTCTCAAGCCGCATTCCGTCAACAACACAGTTGTAATCTCTGCTGTTCATGAAACCGGAAAGAGGGCTCATGGCTCCGCAGCTTATCATCTCCAGATCATTCTTTTCCCTTTCGTTAAGGGAAAGAACCGGGGCGTCTGCCGGAAGCTGGGAACCGGTGATTATCCTTGTTACGAGTTTTCCTCCGTGGGGCTGTATCATTGTTTCCTCCTGTTACTATTTTATTGATCCTCAGGGACGAGAACCGCCTGAGGTATGTATTTTGAAGAAGCCAGTGTGCGGGTGGCGAATCCCTGATCAAGAAGATCGTTAATTATCTCCTCCAGCGGAACTCTCTGCCAGTCTTCGTAGTATCTGGCAGAAACCCTGGAGGCTGTGTCAATAACAAGCACGGCAGGAAGACCCCGGACTCCGAAGCTGCCCATGGCAATGCTGTCAGGGTCGGAAAGTACAGGAAAGTGGATCTGCCACTGACTGGTAATTGAATCTGTCATGGCAACACTGGTAGCTGCTGATATCACTATGCATATGACTGCCTGGGAGCTGAATGTGCTGTCTATATGGCACAGCCTTGTGAGGTCTTCCAGGTCGGAGAGTGTGTTGAAATCGTTGAAAAGAAGAAGAACCACATGACCCCGGAGCTGATCGAACATGCTGAGGGGTTCCTGTGTATTGAACCAGACGCCTTCAGGAAAGTCGCTGACAATATCCATTCTTCCCGTGGGAGGAACATAAGGGCGCTGCCTGAACAGGAAACCTGCAAGTATGGTAAAAACAATTACTCCCACCGTAAAAACCAGCGCTCCTTTCAGCTGATCAACTTTGTGCGGGGAATTCTGCAGATCTCTTTTTACTCTTTTCAGCAAATCTTCAGCGTCCAATCGGTTTCGTCATAGTTCCGGTGTTTCTGGCGGCGGAGTGAGAGTTGTCAGGTCGATAAGCCACCTGTTTCCAATCAGTTTAACAGGAATTATCTGCGCTCCACCGGATGTGGCAAGGGTAACAAGAGCAGTGGTTGAATCTGCAAGCTCAACACCGCGTACAGTGCTGGACAGCCCCGAGATTTCCGGTGCGCTCTCAATCATCCTGGTGAAGAGCATCTCTCCGTCAAGCAGCGCAAACTCTTCCTGCGTTACAGGAACCGATAGAGCGGAAAGAAACTCTGAGCTCTCGGTGTAGCCGAACCGGTGGAAAATTACTGCAGTTGAGTCCCACGCAGACTGGGTTTCAGGTGTCAGCATCTGCCAGGCCAGAGACCAGGAAGAGTCAGCAAGGGCCATTCGGAAAGCCTTTACGGCATCTGAAGCCGGGTGGTTTCCGCATCCTGCGCTCATCATTAACATCAGAATAGCAACAGCTGCATTGATTTTACAGAACATGCACCACCAGCCCGCTTCTGAGTTTGGGCTCGAACCATGTGGATTTGGGAGGCATGACATTACCGCTGTCGGCAACGGCAATCAGCTGGTCAACAGATGCGGGGTACATGGAGAAGGCGACTGAATACTTCCCTGAGTCTACCAGTTTCTCAAGTTCTGCGGTTCCTCTGATTCCACCGACAAAATTGATATGGGAGGCGGTTCTGGGGTCTTGTACTCCCAGAACAGGTAAAAGAAGATTCTGCTGCAGAATGCTTGCATCGAGGCTTTTCACCGGGTCATCAGCCGGGAATGTTCCCGCTGCAGGTTTCAGTGTGTACCAGTTTCCGTCGAGATACATGCAGAATTCCTGATTCTGCGATGGTTCTTTTCTGCCGGTTTTCAGAACAGCGAATTTTTCCGATATTTCAGCAATCAGATCTGCCGGGGTTCTGTCTTTCAAATCGTTAACCACACGGTTGTACGCGAGAATCTTCAGCTGACTCTTGGGGAAGAGAACGGCAAGGAAGTAATTGTACTCCTCACGGCCGGTATGCCCCGGATTGGCCGCCCAGCGTCTTCGGGCTACCATGGCGCCTGAGGCGCTTCTGTGGTGGCCGTCGGCGACATAAAGAAAGGGCACTTCTCCTGAGAATATCTCAACGATGCGGTTGCACTTAGTGTCATCGTAAACCACCCAGAAGGTGTGCCGGATTCCGTCTTCCGCAGTAAAATCGTATTCCGGTTCACCGGCGCAAACCGATTTCTGTATCGAATCAAGCTCACTGCTGTCGGGATAGGTCAGGAATACCGGGCCGCACTGTGCATTCTGGGTTTCGATATGCCTTATGCGATCTTCCTCTTTGTCTTTTCTCGTGAATTCATGCTTCTTTATTATGTCGTTGTCATAGTCAACAGCGGACACCGATGCAACAAGACCGATCTGGGAATGGTTTCCCATTATCTGCCTGTAAAAGTAGAGCCGGGATTTCTCGTCCTGAACCATGAGGCCATCTTCCATCATGCGGCGAAGGTTGCGGGCACCCTGCTGATACACCTCGTCACTGTAAAGGTTGGTCTCTGGCGGAAGGTCTACTTCAGGTTTCACCACCCGGAGAAAGCTCAAAGGATTGTCTTTTACAAGATTTCTGGCTTCATCGGAATCAAGTACGTCATAAGGAAGAGAAGCTATTCTCTGTGCGAATTCTTTACCGGGCCTGAGGCCCCTGAAGGGTCGGACTACTGACATTGTTTATTCCTCCGGTGCTATTTCAGCCGGGCAAGCTCGGCATCAACCATCTCCCTGACAAGGGAAGAGAAGTCTGTTTCTGGTTTCCACCCCAGAACCTGTCTGGCCTTTGACGCATCTCCGCACAGAGCATCGACCTCGGTTGGCCTCAGGTAACGGGGATCAGTTTCAACATAATCGTGCCAGTCGAGCTGAAGGTGACAGAATGCCTCTTCCAGAAAATCTCTGACAGAATGCATGACGCCCGTGGCCACGACATAGTCATCCGGCTGCGGTTGCTGAAGCATCATGTACATTGCTTTCACATAGTCTCTGGCATGCCCCCAGTCTCGTTTCGCATCAAGATTTCCAAGCACCAGCCGGCGGCTCTGGCCGATCTTTATCCTGGCAGCTTCAATGGCAATCTTCCTCGATACGAAATTCTCTCCGCGGCGGGGAGATTCATGATTGAACAGGATTCCGCTGGATGCGTGCATGTTGTAGCCTTCCCTGTAGTTCACAACCATCCAGTGAGCGCATAGTTTTGCAGCGGCATAAGGGCTTCTGGGGCAGAATGGAGTGTTCTCGCTCTGGGGAGGAAGGCTTGAGCCGAAGAGTTCGCTGGTGGAGGCCTGATAGAATCGTGAGCAGCCCGCCATGCCTGTTTCACGCAGGGCGTCAAGCAGCCTGACAACTCCTATGGCATCAACATCACAGGTGTATTCAGGAACCCCGAATGAGATGCCGACATGGCTCTGAGCGGCAAGATTATATACCTCATCCGGTTCGGTTTTCTCAATAATCCGATTCAGTGCGCTTGAGTCAGTCATGTCACCATAGTGAAGGAACAGGGTTTCTCCATAAATATCGCTGTTCTGGATAAGGTGTTCTATCCTGCTGCGGTTGAAACTACTGGATCTGCGTACAATTCCATGCACAGTGTAGTTCTTTTCCAGGAGCAGCTCGGTTAAATACGATCCGTCTTGACCGGTAACTCCGGTTATCAGGGCTTTCTTCAAAACACTTTTCCTTTCAAACACGACGCCAGCAAAGCTGGAGGTAAGATACTACGATGTACCGGTGTTGACAAAACCCCCTGCAAGCAGCCGTTTCAGGTTCCTTCTTTCGGTGAAATACCTGGGATCGAGAACCTTTGTTCCGGTCTGTTTCAGGTGTTTCCTCCATGGTTTCGAAATCATTCCAGCCCCGACACAGGCAAATGCTCCCTCATACAGCACCCTCCACCTCCACTCAGCCTCTCCTGCAGTCCAGCTGTCAAGAAGGTCAGGCAGGCGGTATGCATCCTCACCGCGGTGAACTTCCTCGAGCAATGCTATCTCCTTCCAGGGTGATTCTGCCGGGATTGAACCCCTCTCGGCAACCTCTCCCAGAAGCCTCAGAGCTCTGTTTCTGAGAACTGCAATGGGAGCGATATCAAGACATCGACGAAAATCACCCCTTGCCTCGGCCAGGAGAAAGAGGGGGCCGGCAGCAAGGGAAGCAGCCTTTTCAAGTTTCCCGGTTCGCAGGCAAATGCCATGAGCCTGCACAAATTCCTGCTCTGCGGCAGCCCATTGAGAAGACCTGGCAAGAATATCAGCGAGAAATGCCCGCTCTCTGCTTCCGTCGGGACAGGCCTCAACTCGTGAAGTCGCAACAGCTATGGCCATATCCCTCTGGCCCAGTTCCAGAAACAGAAGGGCTTCCTGGCGCTTCAGAGAAGCAATTTTTGATGGGTCGTTTTCAGCCTTCAACCTGCTGTTTACCACAAGCAGTTGACGACCGGCATTTCTCGTCGTATTAGGAGCCATAATTAGAGAAAGGAGACCTGTTTCTAAATGAGTGATTTGCTTGATGAACTTACCAATGACACAACTTCAGGGGCAACCGGAATATACATAAAAGTACTGAACCATATAGTTCTGGGTTTTCTCAAGGGCGCAGATCTTCCGGCTTTGATCCGGGAAAGAGCGGAAGATATGGTTTCACTCAGCTACCTTGCCAACAATCTGGAGGCTGTTCCTCTTTTCAGGCAGAAGGATGTTGCAAAAGAGCTGCAGAAGCAGATAAGAGCAGATTCATATGCGGCAGGTATCCAGCTGTACAAAGCCCTCGAGAACGCAGGAAACGTTGTTCTGTGCCACTCCAACAGCGGCAGCGTACTCCGTGCTCTCGAGCACCGCAAAAGCAGAATACAGCTGGTTTATCAGACACAGTCCAAGCCTGGCGAAGAGGGCAGGGAAAGTGCAAAAGCGCTTAAGAACAGCGGGTTCGAAGTAAAGCTTATTGCTGACTCAAGAGCCGGCGCAGCTCTGAAAGAAGGGGCCATACCGGTTCTGGGAGCCGACTGTGTCACGGAGACCTATTTCGTTAACAAAATTGGCACAGCAGACATTGTTAACGAGGCGATAGAAGCAGGAATAACTCCCATCGTTGTCGTAGGGTCAGAGAAAACATGCAGTCAGGATATCTATGGCGACCGGCCACACAGCCCGCTCTTCGAAAGAATTCCGCTTGACAAGGTCAGGCTTATTGTCGGAAGTGCTACATTTAGAATGTCCAGAGACCGCAAGCGACTATGGAAATCACTGGAAGAGACGGAACTAATATAGATGGCCGTACAGTCAATTTTTCAGGGGCACTGGCGAGCCCTGGAAATTGTCTGGCTCGGGGAATTCAGAAAAACGGCAAAAAGCGAATCAGTGGCCGTTATCACTGCCGGGCAGCCGCTTACGGCTCATCTGCTGAAACTTATTCCGGAATCATTGGGCGGCACTGCTTTTTTCCCGGGCATTCCAGCCCTGTCAGAAGCCCTGGCCGTGTGTGTTACCGGCGGGCAGGTTCCAGCATCGAGGCACATAGCCCTGGCATGCCTTGCCGGTTATCAGCCTGAAAGTGCTCCGGCAGCAGCAGCATTCTTCGAGAAGCTCATTGAATCAGGAGTATCTGCCGAATCTTTTCATGTAATCGCAGGATCGACGAAAGATCTGCATGAAGAGGTGCAGAGAACCGCTCTGCGGTTCCTCAAGTATTCCATCCGCAGAAACGTTCTGAATCCCTGCTCTCCAGACAAAACAATCGCTGCCGGACCCCAAAACCCCCACCGGTTCAAAAGCTACATGTTTTACGGGTTCTACGACCTGAATCCCGCCCAGCGGGCCTATGTCAGACAGCTTTCGAAAACCTCTGAAATCACATGGTTTTCACCGGTCCATCCTTCCCACCACTGGCGTCAGGCATTCGAACGCACACAGAACTTTCTTACTGAGCTTGGCTGCAGCGAAACTCACAGAGTAGACTGGGAACAACCCCTGTCTCAAAATGCTCAATTCGCAGAAAATCTTCTTACGGAAAAAGCTCTGCTGAAAAACAGCGGAATAAAGCTTTACCTGTGCGGTTCCGGATCCGGTTTTGTAAAAGCCGTAGCCGATCAGGCGGCTGCTATGGGCGAGAAATACGGCAACGGCGAAATCGCAATTGTCTCCACGGGTGATGAGAGCAGGCTTCTTGCAAAACAGCTATATGCTATGAACATTCCCTGTTCCGCCCCCCTGACGGTTTCCGCTGCAACTCTGCCTTTTGGCAGGCTTTTATCAAGACTGCTTCAGCTTGGAGAAAACTGTTTTCACCACAGCGATGTACAGAAACTGCTTCTAACCGGTGCTGTAACCATGAAAAACGCTCCTGATGCCGCAGAGTATGCCTCCAGAGCAGCAGAGCTCGGGGCCAGGTTCGGCCTCCCGGCACTTCGTGCCACGGGTTTTCCCTTCGCAGAAGTCATGGCAGAATACTTCGAAACACTTCCTCGCCAGGCTGATCCCTCTGAATACCTACGCAGAACAATGACCCTGCTAGCCGAACTCACCGATGGTTCCGTTCCCGGCCAATTCACAGAATCTGTTCTCCGGATGAAAGACTTTGCGGTGGGAGAGGCGACAACGTTCGAAGTCTTCAGCCGGATGGCAGCAACGGCCCTGGAAGCCCCTATCCATTTGAAAGAGGCCTCTACTGATGGAATTTCTATTATGCCCCCTGAAAAAGTCAGAGGAACGCTGAAAAAAGCGCTGATTCTCACAGGTCTTGAGGAAGGGGCATTTCCCAGGGCTTCTGTTGCTGATCCCAGACTTCCGTTAGAGGTGAAAAGGCAGCTTCAGCTTCCTCTGCCTGAGGCCCGTGAAACCGAGGAGGCATTTCTTCTAAGACAGGTGTTTGAGGCAGCTGAAGCTGAAATAGCCATTATCTGCAGGCATAGCGACAGCTCTGGAAGACCCCTGGCCATGTCTCCGTTTCTGGCTCCCCTCCTCGAAAAGTATTCGCCGATCATTACGGAGACTCTTTCAGATTCCCCTTCCAGTGTACTGTTTCTTCCTTCCAATCCTCCCTTTCTCCATTCTTCGATATCCGCACAGCTGGAAAGAATCGGGTTCGACTCTGAAAATCCGTCGTCCGGTTCCACTCACTGCGGAATGATAGGAAAAGGGCTGTTTTCCGTTGAAAGAATAAGCGCAACACTTCTTGAAAACTACAGCAGAGATCCCTTCGGTTTTCTTTTCGAAAAAGTTTGGAAACTGCAGGAACCTTCAGAGTTCCCCGTTCGTTCCGAACCTGATCCCCTGTTCAGAGGCACCTTGATTCACCGCTGCATAGAAAAATGCCTGCAAACCGATGAACAGGTCTTTGAAACAGTAAGGGAAATCTGCATGGCTTCCGGCCTTTCTGAACACCTGGGTTCGGATACCCTGGCTGCCATCTGGATGGAAAACCTTGTGCCGGGTATCGGCCAGCTCAAAGAAATGCTGGCAGAAATGCGGTGGACATTCATCGCAAGCGAGATAAGCCTGACTGGAACAGTAGCGGGGCTTCTGGCCTCGGGCAGAATAGACCTGGTTTTCAAGTGCCCGCAGGGCGGATACATTCTTGCGGATCTTAAAACGGGTAAGCCGCCATCCGTAACACCGGGCAATATTATCACTAACAATCGTTTTCAGCTTCCCTTCTACAGAGCTCTTGCTGTGCAGAACGGATACTCGCCGCTGACTGCAGCTGCATACATTTACCTTGAAAGCAGCGGGGAAGTTTCAGTCAAATCACTCAGTAACAGCGAACTTGAGGGAATCAACAGCCAATTTGAAGAAAGAGTTCTTCAGATAGTTGAAGCCATATCGGCTGGTGTTTTTCCGGAAGGTTCGGAAAGAGAAAACCGGAAGTCTTACCCATGATATCCGATCAGTCTGTGCGGAACGCGATAAAAAACGAGAATTCCAGAAGTGTGGTGGTAGAGGCAAGTGCTGGAACCGGCAAAACCACTCTTATCACAGAGCGAGTAAGCGCTCTGGCAACCAGTGGAATTCCTCTGGAAAAACTTGCGGTGGTTACCTTTACCGAAGCTGCTGCAAGCGAACTGCGAAGCAGGATACGGGAAAAGCTTCCAGGGGAACTCAGAAGGCACATGGATCAGGCATGGATAACCACTATTCACGGCTTCGCTTCAAGAATTCTTCGTGAGTACTTCCACCTTTGTGCAGGGGCGCCAGAGTTCTGCATGGAAAACGATCACTTCAGCAAATCAGAGCTTGAGGTTCACTGGGATCTTTTCCTGTCGCAGGCAGACCCCGCTGTTTTACGTGCTTCGTCGGAATCTCTCAAAATTCCCGGCAGTTTGCAGCTTCTTAAGATCGCAGAAGACCTGGAGAAACGCAGATGGATTACAGATTCCTCTTCCCTTGGAAACACGGAAGAAGAGCTCGCGGCAAGCCTTTCATTCTGGAAAAGCACCCTTGAATTTCTCTCGCATCTTTGTTCGGGAAGCTCAGACCTGCTGTTTACCAAAATACAGAGTGCATTGACTTCTCTGGAGCGGGGAGAGGCGGAAAAAGTAAATCTCCAGGGGGGTTCACAACGCAACTGGGGCGGCTCCGAGAGCTTTTCTGAAGTGAAAGATGTTCTAAAGGAATACAATGGCCAAGAAGGAGTCGAACACATCTGCGCTCTGAAAAAGATGCTGGGGATGCTTCCAGGCATCGAGAAACTGGTGATTCCGTTTGTTGTGAAAATGCGCTCCATCTGGGATGGAAACCCCACAAGGCTCTCGTTCGATGACCTTCTGTACAATGCATGGTCAGCTGTTTCAAGGTCCGGTGAGCTCAGAAGCGAATTGAACGACCGATTCAGTCATGTTTTCATCGACGAATTCCAGGATACCAGTCTGATCCAGGTCAGACTGTTCTGCACCCTTCTGGAACAGTCGGGACTGGCAACAAAACTCACTGTTGTAGGAGACCCCAAGCAGTCTATTTTCGGCTGGCTTGCCGCAGATATCGAAACATACAAAGACACTGTTGGAAAACTTGAGAGCAGCTCGGCTCTCTCTGAAACAATTACAGTTAATTTTCGGAGTGACACTGCTGTAATTGATTTCATCAATTCCTTCGGAGAAGCACTTTTTTCTCAGGTTTCCCCGGAGGAAGAGCCGTTCTCATGCGGTTACAGTCCCATTTCTCCCCGACCCGACGCACCACCGGGACAGATGGTAACCGTTCACGAGCTTCCTGATCTGTCAGCTTCTGAAATGGCCGTTCTTCAAGCTCGTGAGGTGGCAGATCTCATTGATGAACCGGCTCATACCGCTGTACTGTTCAGAACCGGGACTCATCTCGATGCACTGGTTCAGGAGCTTGACAGAAGAGAAATGCCCTACCGGGTCGAGGCAAGCAGAGATTTTCACAAGAGGAAGGAAGTGGAGGACACCGCCTGCCTGATAAAATCTGTTCTCTGCCCTTCCGACAACTACTCGCTGGCAAAAACCTTCAGATCGGTCTTTTTTGGCATAAGCGACAGAGATATCACTCTGTGGCGGCTGGGAAAACCTGTAGAAACGGTCATTGCAGCCGAAGATCTGCTTGCCGGGCTAAGACAGGTTGCCCGTTCTCTGCCTCCCGGTTTATTCATGGAAACACTTTTCAGAAACACATGCCTTCTGCAGGCCGTGAGAAACAGCGGCTACCAGGTGACGAGAAGACTTGGCAACCTGAGGTTCATTCTGGAAACATCACACAGAATCGAAGACTATGCTCTGCTTATTGAAACACTGCAGGGCAAGGCCCCCATGAGTGCAGAAGAGCCTTCAGCTCCTCCAGAGAATCAGAATGGGGTGGTTACTCTTACAACAATTCACAGGGCAAAGGGCCTTGCATGGGATCACGTCATTCTGCTCAATCCCGGAGACTCTCAAAACAAAAAAAGCCCTCAGGTTCTTGCCAATCCCAGGGATCTTACCGCCGGAATATCGACTTCCGGGGGTGTTACTTCCCACTACAAGCGGCTGTTAAAAAGGGAAAGAACAAGAAGCATTGCTGAATACCGTCGTCTTCTGTATGTGGCGGTCACAAGACCCAGGAAAAAACTCGACCTCTTCCTTCCCGGAAAAGTCAGTTCAGGCTCACCTGCAGATATCCTTAACTCTGCACTTGCAGCATCGAGCGGTTTTATCCGCAAGAAGGTTTCAGCAACTGAAATTTTGTCAACGGAAGCTGCGGAAGCAACAGCTCATGTTGCTCCGGGGCGTCCTGATCCCTTCAGATGCACATATCCGGACGGAATTCCTGCTGTTCAGTTCCAGCGGGAGAAACACATGCTTCTCGGAACAGAGGTGCACTCCATAATGGAGTTTATCGACCTTCAGAACCCGGAAACCTGGCTCATGAATAACAGAGATCAGCTATCACTTTCTCTGGAATTTCCGGAAGAGGCAATAGCCCTTGCAGAAAAATTCTTCCAGCTCTGCAGTCTTGACGGTGCAGAAATACTGGGCAGAGAGTACCCCTTGCTGGTGAACGGCAGGCAGTACTACATTGATCTGCTCATCAGAAGGAACGGTATCCTGGAAGCCATCGATTACAAGACAGACAGAGACGATCCCGACCTGAAAACAGAAGAGTACCGGGAAAAGCAGCTTCTTTACAGAGACACCCTGAAAAAACTCACGGGCACCGAAGTAGTAACCAGACTTGTGTTTCTTCACCATGGTTTGATAAGGGAGATATAGGAAAGCCCGGAAGAATTTTCCGGGCTTTTCCTTTGAACCGGTGTTTAGATGTCTATCTCTATCGGGGCAGAATTTCTGCCTCTCTGCACTGGTCTTGCAACGAAGTAAACCTCACCGTTGGTACCGTCGTTGTAGTAAGACTCCAGATCGACATCCCATGAACCGGCATTGGCCCTGGTGCATTCAATCTCAAGGTAGGGGTTCAGATTACCGCCATCGTCGTCACTGAAGAACTCTTCTCCGGATGCGTCAACAACCGTAAGAGTGAGATCGATATCACTCTCGGCGAAAATTTCATAAGTGTTGCCGGCCTCGAACACGAGGGTCATGTATACATTGGAGGACATCCGGAAGGTGTCTTCCATAGGCATAGCTCCTGTTTCACGAACAATGGGAGCCGCAAATGAGTACATAAATTCCACTGTCGGCGATGTGGTCTCGGAATAGGGAGTGACAATTGCACTGTACGATCCCGCGGAAAGCTCAAGAACAAGCTGCGGATTAAAGCCTTCCGGACCGTCATCGTTGTAGTCGATCATTACATTCTCAGCGTCGATGATGGCCATTTTAGTGTCATCATAGCTTGAGACATCGAATGTATAGTCTCCTGCCTCTTCAATTTCGAACTCGAATACAACTGCCTGTTCCTCGGGGTAAATGCCCCAGTAATCGGCTACTTCGGGCCAGTAGGAAACAACCATGGCACTTTCGCGGAACTCCCCGCTGAACCACTGGTCTGGAACAGAGGCTTCAACAATCTGCAGGCTCATGTCGTCGGGATCGAGCTCGGCGACATTTACCGTGAAATCTGCGTCTGTAGAACCTGCATACGAGTCTACTATCACCAGGTAGTTACCTGCTTCAAGTTCTCCGGTGAACCCCGGGTTCATGCCGTCGGTGTCGTCGTCGTAGTCAACAAATTCCAAATCGTTTCCGTCAACTTTCAGCACTGCCATCACGCAGTCAATATCGGAAACTACAGATACTCTAATCCATTTGACGCCTGCGATTTCAAGTGGAAACACCCTGCAGGATTCCCAGTTTTCACGGTACATGTCGCTGATGTCCCCGAGATGGTCTTCCCAGAGTTTGTTTTCCTTATCTTCCATAAGAAATGCTTCAAGCTCGCCGCCGAGTTCAAGTGCCCACTGATAGTCTTCCGGTTCATCCACAGCAAGAAGGAATGCGCCGTCATCACCGGAGATATCGAACACAATTACTTTTGCGCCTTCGGGAACTTCATCCATGGAAATGAAAGCATCGAGTTCACCGTCCCAGTCGTCGCCTGTGGAGATAACAGCTCCCTGGGCATCAACAACAACCATAACCGGATCGATCTCGTCTGCCTCGATATAAAGAGAAAGGCCGTCACCGGACTTGAGGGCAAATTCAACTGCAGGCCAGTCGTTCTCGACTGCGATACCTGCGGCAAGAAGTACTTCTTCCGCATCGGGAAGCAGCTCTTCTATATCGACACCAGAGCCAAGATCACCCTCGGCAGAGTCTCCGATGCCCAAACCGCCTCCGCCAAGCAGAGAGCAGCCGGCAGCGCTGAGTATCAACGCGGTCAGAAGTGGAAATACTTTTTTTAACATTCTCAGGTCCCCTTTCAGAAAAACAGGAAATTTCTCAGACATTGCACTTATACAAACCCTGAAGAAGGTTCATTCCAAATTCGCACTACATGTTATTATGATGATAAAGGAACCGGCAGGAAAGCCTGCGAAGCATCTGGTACAGGATATGGAAAGGGGCGGCTCTGACACAGGTGTCTGAACCGCCCCCTGAACGAATCGTGTTTAGCGGATTACGCTGACCCTGGAAGTGGCAACATTGCTGCCCTGGGTTAAACGCATGAAGTAAACACCTGTGGACATCGAAGAGGCGTCCCAGGTAAACATGGCAGAACCGCTCAGATCGTTCTGGAACGGTGTTGCCACCACACGGCCGGTAATATCGAAGATCTCAAGCCTGGCAGGGCCGCTGACACCGGTAAGGGTCACGGGAACACTGCCGTAAACAGGATTGGGAGCAGAAACCGAAACAGGAGAGCTCACAATACCGGAGAGATCATCCTCGATGCCGGTCATGGGCCAGGTCTTCATCATTACACTGGGGTCACCGAAAAGTGTATACCCTTCGAAGTAATACTGAGTGCTTCCGCCACCGCTGTAGTAGGAATACACAGCCATGAGCCCCTGGTTAAGGAAGCCCTTCGGCCAGTAAATATCGTCTCCGAGGAAAGCCTGGTACTCGCCTCTCTGCTGAATATCATCCTGGTCCCAGTAAGTGTTCGGTACGGAACCCCAGAACCAGAGACCGCCCTTGCCCGGTGTGCGGGTCCAGGTTTCGCCCCAGCAGGTTCCAACTGCATAATTGCCTGTAACACATGCGTGACTCAGAACACCGGGGAACATGCCGTCGTTGGTCAGCTGAGCGAAGTTACTTGAGCCGAAGCTCATGTCTGCCCAGCTTGTTTCAGAGCCATGACCGCTGAAGGCGATCATGGACACTCCCGCATTAATCGCGGTAACGGCCTGGGCTGCAGTTCCGCCGCTGTTGGGATAAACCATGATCGAATTGTACCCTCGGGGCTGCGTGTAGTTGCTGATACAGTAGTTATGTGTACCTTCAGAGACGCTGTAGTTATCCTGGGAAGCAATGAACAGTGCGTTCTGTATCCAGCTCTGAACGCCAACCGTGTTCTCGTAGTCGATAACCCTCTGGGCCATGAGAATTGTTTCTCCGGCGGTTGTAACGCTGAAACGGCCGATGAATGCATCGGGAACCCAGCCGCCGTCATCGAGACATGCGTAGTAGAGGTCGGTAACGCCGCTGTAAGTTGTTGCAGTTCCGCCAGGAAGGAATGCGGTGTCTCCAACGAGAAGAACATAGACTGTTCCGCTGTTGATTGCATTCTGAATGTAAGTGCGAATCTCATCGGCAGAGGAACCCGTAACGGAAAGGTCTACCATCTCAACCGTGAAGCCAAGGGCTTCCTTGTGAGAGACAAAGGCATCCATTGCTGTGGTAACAAAGTCGCTGTGACCGATGATGAGATAGGGAGCGGGAGGCGTGTCTAACCCGCCTTCGAATGTTCCGTAGTTCATCAGGGTGCTCTGAAGAATAGTTTCATACTCTCTGCAGCCAAGTCTGGCAGCCTGCTCGTAGGAAGCGGCGAGGTCTCCACCCCGGAAGTCAAGCTTTATTTCTGCACCAGCAAGCACGGTGAAGGTTCCCAGGCTGGCATTCCAGCGGACTGGGGTTACTTCCACAAGCGCAAGGTTGCGTCCGCGCATGCCGCCAGCATAAACGATTCTGACCCAGCTTTCGGGGTAAGCTGTTCCCGTGCTGTAAACCTCAGGGTCGAGAACCACGGTAACTGCATCTCTGGGATTGTCTTTTGTGGCGCTCTGCACACAGGGCAGAACCGCAGAACCGTCGCGGTTAATTGTTTCAACGCGGGATTCGGACACGGTGGCAACAACTTCTGCGCCCACCGGTATCTCTATCCATGTTCTGTAAACGGGAAGTGCCGGGAAGCCAACTTCCGCCAGGTTCTCCGCTCCGGTGAGGCTCACTGTGGTGAATTGAGTTCCCTGAAGGTCCACTGATCCGAATTCAGGCATGGCTGCGCTGAGATTCAGTGTGACACCAGTTTCAGATGACTCCACCCTGGTAAGACCGGCAGCGAAGGAAACACAGGCGAATACTGTAATCAGAAGAACTGCAGTTTTCATCTTTCCTCCATTTTGTTTTCAGCCATATATCATTGGGTAAAGTAACAAAGCAATCGCATATTTATATACATGCACAAGTGCTAAGATAGTTTCCCCGGCACGAAGAGTAAAGGAGGCGCAAATGGCTGCGATAACCAGAAATCCCCGGGAGTCACACATACAGGAGAAGGGCGCAAGAGGTATTAAGGAGGCATTGCTGGCCGGTCCCGCCTCCGGCTGCAACAGATTCACGGTAAGAAGGATTGTTCTTCAGCCGGATGGGTGTACAGCCAGAAGCTGTTTCACCCAGGCCGTTGTTTATTTTGTTCACTCTGGAATGGTCACTCTCAGCCACGCCGGAGGAGATCTTGATCTTCTGGCAGAGGGCAACACGGCGATTATTCATCCGGATGAGGTTCACCACCTGCACAACACCGGAAGTTCAACCGCAGTGGTGGTCAAAGTAGCATCTCAGTGATACTTTGGTGATAATATACTGATAGAGTCTGTAATGATTCCCGGTGGGAGGTTCCCTGTTGAAAACAGTATTGCTTATTCTGATTTGTTGTGCGGTTCCTTCCATCACGGCCAAGCCAATACCCGTATCCTCTTCTACTGGAATTGCGCTTGTACTTGCAGGAGGCGGCGCCAGAGGTCTTGCTCACATAGGCTTTCTGAAGGCACTCGAGGAAAGCGGAGTCAGAATCTCATCAATTGCAGGCACAAGCATGGGCGCCCTCATGGCCGGCCTTTATGCCTGCGGGTATTCCCCTGACCAGCTCGACAGCCTTACTTCGGGAATGGACTGGGTACGATTGTTCAGTTCTACCCCCGAACCCACAATGACGCTTCTGCCTGACCGGATCAGAGGCAGGCAGGACCTGGTAAATTTTAGTCTCCGGGGGCTTACACCGACTCTGCCCGGCAGTGCAGTCTCCAACATGAGAGTAGGGTTCCTTCTTGCTGCAATGACCGGCTTTACGCAGGTTCAGAAGGGTTTCAGCTTTGACTCTCTCAGAATCCCTCTCAGGGTCGTAGCTTCCGATCTCCGCTCAAGAGACCGGGTTATCTTCTCAAGCGGCGAGCTGTACCGTTACCAGCTTGCCAGCATGGCCATACCCGGTATTTTCCCTCCCTTCATCCACGATTCCCTGGTTCTGGTTGACGGAGGGGTATTCGACAACGTGCCGGTCGATGTTGCCGAAAAGGCATGGCCCGACCTTCCGGTGCTGGCTGTAACGGTGGGTAACGCAAACCCCACCGAGTATCCCGATGCCCCCTCCCTGCTCACTGTTTTCGGGCTTACTTACAGCGCGCTTTCCTCCAGGGTGAACGAAAACTATTACAGAGAACCGGATTGGCTGTTTTCTCCTGATCTGTATCAGGCGGCAGTGTGGAGCTTCGATCTGACAGACTCACTTATCGATTGGGGCTACAATCAGGGAATGGAATGGATAGCGCAGCATCCTGAGCTTCCCCGTGGCGGAAGTGTAACCCGCGGACTCTACCCCCCTGACATGACTTTGAGAAATGTTCTTTTTTCGGGAAACGATAATGTTTCCATAAGAGCCATCGACCGCTGGCTTCGTATCTCCAGAGGTGATACTCTGAACGCGCACACTGCCATGGAAGCTGCCGAATACCTCTACGCTTCGGGGTTGTTCAGCATGATAAGAATGTCGATGCTCCCCGCAGGAGAGCCCGGATATGCCGACCTGGCTTTTGTCGTTACGGAAAAAGACCCTGGCACGGTCGGATTGGGTCTCTCCTATAACAACGATTTCGGTATGGATGCAAGACTCACAGTGGAACACAGAAACACATTTAACAGAGGTGTCAAAACCATAGTAAATGCCGGCGGCGGCAGCAATTATGTATTTATAGAACTCAGTTCCTACACCAACACAAGACATATCGACAGGTATTTCTGCATGTCAGGCAGCATTTTTCAGATGAAGGGTGAAGAGCCTGATGTTACCGGTGCAAATCACACAAGGATATGGACCGAGCATTCAGCGATTATCACATTTGGAAGACCTGTCTCATGGTTCGGAATGGCAGAGTTCGCCGCGGAATGGAAGGGGCGTTCCTATTCGGGTTCAAACTACACAGAGGGCTTTCCCCTCTTTTCCGCATCCAGTCTTGTGGATACCAGAGACAACCCCACCGCCACATCTCCAGGCACACGGTTTTTCGTTAAAGCAGGCTGGTGCCCCCAGCAGGGCAACCGCCACAGTCTTGTAAGCTGGGACATACAGAACATTCATGATATTCCAGGGTCTCTCCTTACCGGAGTCTCCACATGGGGCTCTCTTTTATGGGGTAACAACTATTCGTGGGAGGAATCAAGGCTTACCGCAGCAAGGGGCATTCCAGGCTACAGGTGGAACTCTCTACCCTCCCGGGAAAGAATTGCAGGAAATTTTACCGTTTCCCGGAAAGTTCTCGGCCCGATGTTTCTCGAGGCGGAAACCGCAATGTGCTACGATTTTGCATCCTTCACCCAGTATGATGAAGGAGATCTTCACTGGGGCGCGGGATTCTGTTCAGGAATAAACATTCCGGGAGGAACCGCCAGGCTGGGCCCGGGATGGACTGAGCACGGAGACATCCGGTGGACATTTTCCTACGGAAGTGACTACTCATTCGGACCGGGCAGATAGCTGAAAGGCATAGATTACATTGAATAGGTATTTATGAAGCAAGTTTCGGTTTTGCCTGTTCTGGAACGGAGTTGAAATGGATCACCAGTTCTGTTTTGACATCAGGGTTCTGATGTGTTCCAATTGCGGGGCACCCCTTCAAACCGCTTTTGCCGGGGGAACAGTTACCTGCGGCTACTGCGGAACCATTAACGTGTTCACTCCGCGCAGGGAAGAGCCAGTGGAGCCTATGGCCGCCGCGATGGAAATCGATGAAGAGCAGCGGATGGCCCTTCTCCAAAGACAGGATGGCATACAACCCGAGGTCCCTGCTGGAATAAGGCAGCTTCTCTCGGGCGGGGTACTGGCCCCCTGGAAAGAGGGCGAAGCACTGGCAATGTGGAAGACGACCTGCGGTGAACTTGGCGCAGGAAGTGATTTCAGCAGCGCCGAACTGCTGTACTTTCTTACCATTATCCTCTCAAATCATTTCTCCGGAAAGGATGCCAACTTTAAGCAGAGAGCCCTGTACGAAAGCGCTCTCGAGGTACTTACCCTCCCCAGGCACAGACAGTTGATCAGGGGGCTGCTCTCACGGCATGCTACTCTTGAGGGCGAGATAGAGGCGGCAGAAAAATGGCTTGAGCCGTGTAACCCCCGCTCGGAAGACCTTGAGTCAGACAGCTCCTACAGGGTATCAAAAGCAGAGATTTTAACAGTACGGGAAGACTGGAACGGTGTTCTTGATGTGCTCGGCAGGAAGATTGATGAAATCCCCATTACAGCGGCTCTGGACGGTAAAGCAATTGTACAGAGGGCAAATGCCCTTGAGAGGGCCGGGCAGACAAAAACCGCTGCAGAGCAGCTCAGTCTCTTCATTACTGCCAATGGTTCACAGGGAAGAAATGCGCTGGAAATGATAACCGGTGTTTATGAAAACGCCGGAATCCAGATTTGTTCTGAAAGCATGAAGATCGCCCGGGACATGTCATCCAGAAAGGTGGGGGTCTCCCTTGCCGGGGTGGAAAATCCGGGCGGTTTTTTCGGGCAGGTTTTTGCAGTTACAGGAGCTCTTCTTCTGGTGTTATCCTTTGTTTTGTACAGAACTATCGGCTCGCTGTCGGAGGGTGCCTCTATCGCTCCGGGAGTATTCGTGGGAACAATCGGTGTGGTGTTTCTTGCAATAGGCATAAGGCACATAAGGGCCGGTACCCGCACCAGGCGGATACACGCCGATGGAATAGAAGCCAGGGCTGTCTTGAAAGCCATAACAGCAACAGGCTGGAAAATCAGCAATGCTCAGCAGTATGCCCTTGAGATTGAAGTAAAGTTGTCCGGCAAAGAACCCTATACGGTAACGGTTAAAAAGATCATACCCGACGGCATGAAGGAGATGTTCCACATCGGAGCGGAAGTTAATGTGAGGGTAGACCCCAAAGACAGAAACCATGTGATAGTGGAAGATTGATCATAAACAGACCGGTTGCTCTTTATCTCCAATGCGGTGCTCATGCCCGCCCGGCAGATAACAGCAGGGCGCACCCGTCGGCGGGTGCGCCCGAACTCTTTATTCTGCTTATTTAAGAAGAACCGTACGCAGGCTTACCGTCTCGTCTCCGATGGTTCCGAAAACGAGATAAGTTCCGGCAGCCATGTTCCCCCGGAAACTCAGGTTGTTAACACCGCTTGAGAGCTGACCGGTGAAAAGAGAGCCAATACGCCTGCCTGTTACATCGTAAATACCAAGATCGCAGCTCGTTCCTGTATTCACCTCTACAGCTGCGCTGAAAAAACCGGGAGAGGGGTTGGCAATGGTGATCTGCGCCCGGGAGAATAATGAACCTGACTCCTGGGCAACACCGGTTCCCCCGGTGAAGAATTCCATGTAAGCCGCCATCAGCTCCTGGCGGGTTGTTTCATTTTCTTCCAGCACACTGAAAACAACAGAGGAAGTAATGGTTCTGTAGCTGCCGGATGGTCCGCTGTAGCATCCGACTCTGCCTTTACCGTCCTGGCTTGTGAAGATGATTGCACCTGCGCCCGGAGTGAAGTCATCCACATAGTTATCGGCTTCGGTTTTCCATGGATAATCGAATGTCATACCGGCACACATAAGTGAGCCGCTGAGATTCTGAACATTTCCCTCGCTTGCAGCAGCACCGTCACCGGAAAAGGTCAGCCCGGTATACGGCCAGATGTCGAAAGTGCTGTTGTTGTATCCGATGTCTGCTCCCTCAAAGTAAACAGAACCGCCTGCTTCAAGGTAACTGATAAGCTTTGTTCGCTCCGCCGGAGCGATTGTGTTGTTATCGCCTCAACAGGTGTACATTCCCATCATCATAAAAACGGCATCATAGCCGCTGAGATCGGACGGAAGCTCAGTTCCGGAATCAACAGTATCACCAAGGGCCAGAAGAGTCTGTTCCACCCAGTAACCAGTATCGATGGAATCTCCGACAACCGGATCGTAGATCAGGTCAATCTGATCGTAGTTGTAGATGCAAACGTTACCGGCAATGCAGATTCCCACTGCAGCAAAAAGTACAATTATCAGAGTTTTCAAGGCCACCTCCACTCTGGTGTGCGGGGTACACAACATATTGAAACATATAGCTGATCTTCATGCTTTCCGCAAGGTTTCACAAAACCACTGATACACGGCAATTCTTCCAGCAATTCAATCTTTCAAGAATCAGAAGAACGCAGTGGCGAATTGCAAAATGCCACTCATTTGCCCTGAAAACAACAGCAAGGCAATAACTGGTGCATCAAAGTAACATTGCTGATATCATCAAGTTGCAGAACACTGGCGTTTCAGCTCGCAACCCGTTATCATAGAATACAAGTTTAGTAGGTATTTGCTTTTCGGTGGAAAAGCCCGGTTTCTGGTTTGATTCAAGGAAGAGTGGTAGTCAAATGTCTAGAGATACAAAAGGTATAATTATGGTTGAAATACAGAATGCTGTATCGAAAATCATGGGCAAATCCGCCGGTGCACTTATGCGGTCCGCCGGGGTCAGTGCTTCCTATAAAATTTGGCCGGAACTGCCTTCGGGCAAATCTGTTCTGGAAGCAGGACAGATAATGAAAGACGGCGTGGACGGACTGGGAGATTTTGGAGATTTCTCGATTACATCTGAAGAGAACGGAATAGCAAAGATTGAATTCAAAAACTGCTATTTTGCCAGGTTTACCGAGCAGTCCGGCAAACCATGCGGGGAACAGCCTATCTGCTTCTTCGGATTTGGTCTTGTGGAAGAAACCTTCAAAAGGCTTACCGGCATTAAAGTAAAAGTAGAGCTTATTGATCGCAATGATTCAACAGAAACCTGTTTCGAAACCGCATCCCCCCGCTGACAGTCAGGTATTTCTGTTCAGTTGCGTTGGTTCAGACATTAACCATGCAGGCACACTTCGTGCAGCTTCAGGTTAGAGCAGTTCAACTGCCGAATTGACATGGCAGGTAGCGCATGATATAGAAGTACTGCTCCCGGCAGTATTTAAGTCATATCTACCAATTACCGGTAAAGGATGGTAAAGCCCATGTCAGATCGACAAATCCACGCGGAATCCGTAAATAACCTTCTCTACAGTGTTCTATCCTCTCTTTATCAGGTATTCGGTGACAGTTCGGCTGCTGTAATGCGCGTAGCTGGAGAGAAAATGCTTGAATCTCTGGTTGCGCAGGGAGTTGTTCTCTCAAACGGCAACAACCATATAGAGAAAATCGGTGAAAGACTGTCGGAATTGCTCAAGAAGGCTAATTTCTGCGATGAGTTCACCGTAATCAAAACTGAAGAAGGTGCTCAGCTTCTTGTTAAAAACTGTGCTTTCTGGGGCGCAACAAAGCAGCTGATGAAACAGGGAGTACCTCCTTATGCATGTCCTTTCGCCAATTTGACAATTGCCGTGGTTAAAAATGCGCTAAATACAAGGGCAAAGGTAGAGTCAATTACACCAGGTGCCATCGAAGGCGACAGCGACATCAGAATTAAATTCATCAAATAGCGCCCCACCTGCCAAACTGGAATTGAACAGCTAAAGCGGGATCTTCGGAAACTAAACCTTCGAAAGAGAGCCCCCGGTCAGAAAAACCGGGGGCTTTACTGCAGGCACCCTTCGCTTCTGCAGGCTGTACATGCCCTTGACCTGCATCAGTCTGTTCAAGCAAATTACTCCGGTCGTGTTCAGGTGAACAGAGGAGGTGAAAGTGGCATCGCGTGAAGTCTGGTCAAGTAAAAATGCATTCGTTCTGGCTGCAATCGGGTCTGCCATTGGTCTTGGTAACATCTGGCGGTTCCCTTATGTAACCTTTGAAAACGGAGGCGGAGCTTTCCTTGTGGCCTATTTCGTCTGTCTTTTTCTGGCAGGCATCCCTCTTCTGATGCTTGAGCTGAGTATGGGGCATCAGACAAAACAGGCTGCACCCGGGGCTTTTGCAAAGCTCCGGCCCAGAATGCAGTGGTTCGGCTGGTTCACCGTGGGTGTGGGTTTTGTAATTGTTACCTACTACGCCATTATCATGGCATGGAGCGTTAATTACACATGGGAGGCAGCCACCCTGGGCTGGCAGAAGAATCAGGGCGAATACGCCAACATGGAATACGCCGTTGAGCCCACAGAACTGAGCAACATGGAGGTGCTTGTTCCTGTTCCTTCAAGGTTGGTCGGAACTACCTATACCGATCCGATAGATCAGCAGGAGTACCTTGTTCAGGAGCAGGGCTCATTTCTGGTGGCATGGGAAGGCAGCCTGTATGCAATGTCGTCCCTTGCAAACGCAAACACTTTCATGGCTTCTCCGGGTGACTTTTTCTTCAACGACTTTCTGGGGCTTACAAGCGAACCCTGGGACATGGGAAAGTTCCGATGGCCGCTTCTGGTCGGATTCATCATCTCATGGGTCTGGATCGTGGCATCTGTCTGGAAAGGAACAAAAACCGTAGGCAAAGTTGTCTACTACACCGTATTCATCCCGTGGGGGCTTCTTGTTCTTTTTATAATAAGAGGAATGACACTTCCCGGAGCCGGAGCCGGCCTGTCATTCTATCTTACCCCTGTGTGGGAGAAACTCCTCTCGGCAGATATCTGGCTTGCTGCAATCTCACAGGTATTTTTCAGCCTGAGCGTGGGTTTTGCAATAATGATTGCCTACGGCAGCTTTCTGCCTAAAAAAACGAACATTGCAGGTTACGCAATAATCATAGGAATTGCCGATGCTCTCACCGCATTCTGCGGCGGGCTTGCAGTTTTCTCGGCACTGGGTTATCAGGCGACAAAAATGGGAGTTCCTGTTACTGAAGTAGCGCAGTCCGGGCCGGGGCTTGCATTCGTTGCTTACCCCCACATCATCAGCAATCTGCCCGGAGCCCGCGTTTTCGGAGTGCTCTTTTTCCTTATGCTTCTCACTCTGGCGGTTGACTCGGCTTTCAGCCTTCTCGAGGCGGCAACCTCATCGGTGAAAGACAAGTGGAAGCTCTCTCACAAAAAGGCGAACCTCACTGTTGGCGGGCTTTGCTTTCTGTTCGGGCTGCCAATGCTCACCGGTTCCGGCCTTTACATGCTCGATATTGCAGATCACTTCATGAACAGCTTCGGGCTGACCATAGCAGTTCTTGTTGAAACCATAATGATAGGCTGGGTAATCGGAGCAGAAAAACAGAGGGAATACATCTCCCGACACTCCAGCTTTCGGCTGGGGCAGTGGTGGAGCATATGCATAAGGTGGCTTATCCCCATGAGTATCATCTGGATGCTGTTCTCGGAGATAGCTGACAGAGCAGTACCCTACGGCAGTTTTGGTCTGCGCAGCCAGGAGTTCATATTCGGGTGGCTGATCATTCTGATTCTTCCCATTGCAGGAGATGTGCTGGCTAATGCCAGGGGCAGGGGGAAATTTCCCGATAATGAATAGAACAGTTCACAGTTTTTCAGAAAGCCTGTTTACAAACGATTCGTGAAGTCTGAGCAGCTCTGTATCCCTTATCTGCCAGAGCCTCTCCGGATTGTAATCGATGTTGTTCGGTGTGGTGTTGAAACCGTCGGGTAACGGATAGAGGAACGCACCGAGGAAGTTGAAGTAAAGAGACATTATGAAAAAGACAGCAAAAAGAACACGTGTATATGTTTTAGGCTTCACATACCTGTTCCAGCCCTCGGCAAGAAAAAGCACCATGATGGGAATGTATTCCGAGAGATATCTGTAGCCGAAGCAATGACCGGCATACCATCTTTCCCAGATGGTGTAAGCCGCAAGCGTCAGGAAGAAACCCACCGACAGGTATCTGTAAAGGATGTTTCCACCCTTTGCAAAAACATCCCTGACCATGTACAGAATCGAAAAAACAAACACCGGCGTGAAAACCAGAAGCCCCCTTGCCGGTGAAAGCAGCAGCCCCGGAACACCAAGCAGCGGATCGGTTGTGAATTTCCCGCTCTGCCCCTGCCCAAGAGAAAGAAGAGAACCCCAGTATTCAAGGGAGTACCAGGCGAGAAATGCCAGAGGCAGCAGGCTTGTAAGCACCAGAAGCAGGAAGTCTTTCCTTCTGTGAACCAGCGAATAGGCATAAAACGGAAGAACTATCAAACCGTTAACAGGTCTGTTCACGCACATCATAGCAAAGAAAAAGCCGGCCCAGGCAAAAACCTTTCGATTCTCACTGAAAAACAGAAGCATTCCTGCTGATAGAAAGAAGATTGAGGGTCCGTGCTGCCATGTTCCACGGGCAGTAACGCTCCAGACAAGTGTTCCGAAAGCGAACACAACTGCCATAAGAGAAGAGAGCAGGATGGAAAACTTTCTATTTAAAAGAATATGGAACATAAGCACAACGGAAACAGCTGCGATAAGCGACATTGTAACCTTGTTCAAGGGAAGAACGTTCTCTTCGATATCAATTCCGGCAAGGTCTGCCGCAAAAAATACAGGAACATTCATCATGCCGGTAACAACAGGACAGATGTTAACAAGCCTGCCGTTTACCCATTTGAATACATATCCCGGTTCCTCTGCGTTTCCCGAAGGGCAGAACTCGTTGTAGTCGAAGTTTCCCTCACGGAGAAGGCTGATGGGCAGAAACTCATTTCCAACCGTATCTCCTGAAGCGCTGTATCTGAATCCTTGAATGTAAACCAGAAAGGGAACAACGAAGAGCACTGCGGAAACCAGCACTCTTGTTTTCAAGTCGTTTTTTAAGAAAGCCACACTGTTCCTCCCGGGAAAACCCGAATATTGAAATAAACTCGCTCAACATGTAACGGAGTAAACCGCAAACACCAGGACTACTCCAGAACAGTATCGGTTTCAAGCCTGCTGACTATTGACCTTGCCGGTACACTGGATATGTCGTAATTTAGAAAACTCAGAAGCATCTGTATTCCCAGAATTACCGGCAGCGATGCAAGCATGACCGATCCCGATGAGGCGGTGATGCCTGTTGCGATGCTTCTGTGCCAGCTGATGATGCCCATCGTGGTGCCGAACACAGAAAGCAGCAGCCCAAGAACAAGCTGTATCGTTGCTATTCCGAAATCCTTTATCAGATACTGAAAGAAAAGCCTGTTTATGGTATTTCTGATGTGTTTGATAAAGAACTCGAGCAGAACCCTGTTCCACTTGAGGTTGCTCTTTTCATCGTTGTATACGGCTTTCATCGGTATGTCCATAACGCATGCATCAACATTCCTGAGGTGATGCAGCATGTCTGTTTCGAAAAAGTAACGGTTGTCTATCCTGTCGAGCGGCAGCATTTTCAGCACGCAGGAGTGTATTGCAGTAAAACCGTTGGTAGGATCAAGAATTCTCCAGTAGCCCGTTGAGGGTTTGGACAGAAGAGAAAGAGCAGCATTGCCGAAAAGCCTGATTCCGGGCATTGATCTGAAATCCTCGGGTTTAGTGAACCTGTTGCCTTTTGTGTAATCGGCCTCTGCTTCCAGAATGGGTTTCACAAATACAGGAATCAGAGACGGGTCCATCTGTCCGTCGCCATCTACCTTTACAATCACATCACATCCCAGTTCAAGAGCTTTTCTGTAGCCGGAGATCAGCGCACCGCCCACACCGCGGTTCTCCGGGTTGAAAAGAACAGTGACCCTTGGATCGCTGCAATTCTTCCTGATGTGTTCACCGGAATTTTCGGGGCAGCAGTCATCGACACAAATTACAGTGCTCACCTCTGGGCCTATGTCTGCAATAACAGAAAGCACTTTGTCCTTCACTCTGTAACAGGGAATTACAGCGGCAATCAGCTCTTTTCTGAATCGATCTGCTTTTTTCGTATGCTTCTCCATCAGCGCATAATAGCCAATGAATAAGCAGATGTAAACGGAAATGAAGGGTCGGGGGTGCAATTGGTCTGCAAACCGCCGACGGGGCAGTTGTCTTTAGATAACCTGCCCCGTCAGCTTCCACTAAGAGTATGATACAGAAGCATCATTCAACTCTGCCGGAAATGTTCTCTTACAATCCTGCAACTATACAGGTCACTCCATATCGATATCGAGAAGATAGATTTTCGGGTAGTCATCGGGGGCAACATCATAGGCAAGGAACCCTCCGTGGAAACAGTATCTGAGCTGATCAACACCTGCAAGTTCCGGAATTGAAGCTATGCGGATCAGTTCGCCGGAGGGCGAATAAACCTCGAACACAGGACACGGGGTGTAACCCTGTTCAACCCATATTCTGTTCTGATCATCAACATACACACCGGCGATCGCAGGGTGGTACGGATAGGGGTCGATTACCTGATTACGGTTTACGGTTGAACTGCCTTCGTCTGATCTGGAAAGACCCTCCTGATAGATTTCCATCTGAAGTTCCTCTTCCGATTTTTCGACGCGCTCCCATTCCTTTTCCACACGCATTATCTCGATGCCGTCCGGAGACATTCCAACAAGAACATAGGTGCTGTCATCACTAACAGCCCAGAAAACATTCCCTTCGCTGTCGGAATCCCAGAACGCCTGAACATTGTCAACATTTACATCGCCTTCAGCTACAGTAATCTGAAGCGGATGTGAAACGAGAACAAGATCAGGTTCCATTCCTTCGCTGTACAACCCCAGAAAACTCTCGCCTGTCGGAATCTCGGTCTCGCCGCCGGCTCTGATCTCCATGCATCCTGCATAGTAAGACCCGTCTGGTCCGGCGCACGGGAACACAGGGGGAATCATGTAAAAGCCGCTGAGGGCGTTACTGAACGAATGATCGGGGTTGAAGAAGCTGAGAGAAGCCCCTGAAAAATCACAGATAATTATGCGCCCGTCGTAAAGCTGGGCAAAACTGTTGGGATACTGAAATTCCCCCGGCCCGGCCCCATGCCCACCGATGGTTTCAACTGGTTCACCTGACGGGGTTAACACGGTGATTTTGCCCTTGAGGGCGTCAAGAACCATAATGTCTCCAGAGGCGGAGAACTCCACATCGGCAATGCTGCCGAACTGCAGAGGTTCGTTTCCCATTAGAACCCCGAGGGTATCGGTAATTACAAAAACGGCAGTATCCGGTGATGAGGCGTCCTCAACCTCAACGGGGTCTGAACGAAGGTTCCCGCAGCCGGAACCCGCCGCGATAACCATGAAAACAAACATGAAATACCTCATTACAACTCCTCCGGCTATTAAGAAACTTCAGTCTTCCCTCTGAAAACAATACCCGAACTTCAGAACAACATAACAGCAAAATGCTGAATGTCATCCCTTTCCTTCCGGCTGCACGTACTTTTGCAGCCGAAAGGAATTGGTTTGAAAACCTGAAGCCTAGGGATTCAGCAGCTGACCCGCTGGAGAATTCAGATGTGAAGCTTCCCGGCTGCCCGGTGTGTTTACTCCGCCACAGGCTGCAACAAGCAGAAAAACTGCAACGATAATCGCGAGTTTCATTTCTTTCCTCCTTGCTTATTGTTAACACCAAAATGCCATTTCTCTGTCTCATATTTGATATAGTATATACAATCTTTTCTATTTGTCAATTATTATGTTACAATATGGAAAACTGCTTCTGCCATGATCAAACAACTTACCCCCTTCCCGGGCCACCCGGTGCCCGGGCGCAAAATCAACTAGAATCATCGTTTTATGTGCTTGACAGAGATAAGCTTTCCCCGGTATTGTGCTGTCTGGACCTGCGGAATTATCGCATCGCCATGCGCTAACCTTGGGGGCTCTTGTGAACAATGCCGTAGACAGAGACGGTCTTCTGAAAGAGGTTGAAGAACTTCGCAGGAAGGTCGCCGCTCTGGAAGCGGCTCACCCCGACCCGGGCAAAGGAGGAGAGAACTCTTTTCATGACTCTCCGTTACCTCATCAGGCACTGGGTGAAAACGGTGATTTCCTTGATGTTAATTCCGCATGGCTTAGAGCCCTTGGCTACAACAGGAAGGAAGTCATCGGCAGGAACTTTGCCGAATTCCTCGAACCCGGCGATATCCCTCATTTCCAGACAAACTTTCCTCTGTTCAAAAAGCGCGGTCATGTGAGCGGCGTGGAGTTTCACCTCAGGCACAGAGACGGAAGTTTTCTTCGTGTTGCCTATGAAGGAACAGTAGTACTGCTTCCTAACGGAGAATTCGAAAAAACAAACTGCGTGTTCCAGGTGCGCAGCGACAATGAACTGCCTCCGGAAATTCTCAGAGCCGAAAGAGAAAGGGCAGCCAAGTTTCTTCAGCTTGCCAATGTCATGTTCGTCGCAATCGACAGGGCAGGACTTGTGACACTTGTAAACAGGAAAACATGTGAAGTGCTCGGCTGGCCTGAAGAGAGCATCGTAGGGAAGAACTGGTTCGACAATTTCCTGCCTCTTCACCAGCAGAAAAAAGTGAAGGAAGTTTCAGAGCAGATTATGACCGGAGCGGCAGAACCCCTTGAATACTTCGAAAACCCGGTTCTGACAAGAAGCGGCAAGGAACGCCTTATCGCCTGGCACAACACCGTTCTTAAAGATGAGAATGGAGAGGTGTCGGGTACTCTTTCCTCAGGCGAGGACACTACACTGCGAAAGCAAACGCAGGAGGCTCTCAGGCGAAGCGAAGAGCGGTTTAAGATGCTGTCGCAGATATCCCCGGTTGGTGTTTTCGTTACGGATATCGAAGGGAAAACAGTTTACTGGAACCGGCGTCTCTGCGAGATAACAGGCATGTCAACCGAGCAAGGCAAGGGCACCGGCTGGGCAAACGGCATTCATCCCGATGATCGTGACAGGGTTTTCGCGGAATGGTACAGAAGTGCCGAGGCAAGATCGGCCTTCAGGTCTGAATACCGCTTCATCGACAGAAACGGCAAGGTAACCTGGACCATCGGCGAGGCAGTTCCCATGACAGACAAACATGGCGAAACACTGGGTTTTATGGGCACCATAACCGATGTGACAGAGCTCAATCAATCTGCAGAAGAACTGAAAAAGTCTTATACCTTCCTGCAGACGGTGATTGACGGCTTCCCCGATGCCCTGCTGGTAATTAATACAGACTACACCATAGTTCTGGCAAACAAAACTGCGCAGAGCATGGTTTCATCGAATCTGTCTGCGGCCACACTTACATGCCACAAGATGCTTTACAACTCCGACAGGCCCTGCAGTTCCGACGAGTTTCCCTGCCCTGTTGAAAACGTAATCAAAACCGGCCAGCCCTTTTCTGCAGAGCATTTCTACCGCAACCCGCCGGAAGAAGACCGGGTGTACAGGGTTGTGGCAGCTCCCATATTTGACAAAAACGGAAAGGTAGTACAGGTAGTTGAGTCTCTGCACGACATCAGCGACCTGAAAAAGGCATCATCAGAAAGGCAGATCCTTGAACAGCAGGTGCAGCATGCTCAGAAGCTCGAGAGCCTGGGAGTGCTTGCCGGTGGAATTGCACACGACTTCAACAACATTCTCATGGCAATTCTCGGGAATGCAGATCTCGCCCTTCAGGATATTTCCGCCGCCAACCCTGTGTACTGCAACATCAGCGAGATAGAAAAGGCTGCAAGGCGGGCTGCCGATCTGTCCAGGCAGATGCTCGCGTACTCCGGCAGGGGCAAATTTTTAATACAGAGATTCAGCCTGAATGAGGCTGTCGAGGAAATGACCCACATGATGGAAGTTTCCATCTCGAAGAAGGCGGTAATCAAGTATCACTTTGCAGACAATCTTCCACTGATTGAGGCTGATGCCACCCAGATCAGACAGATAATAATGAACCTTGTTACAAATGCCTCGGATGCAATTGAAAAGACAAGCGGAGTAATCTCAATTTCCACCGGCTCAATGAACTGTGACAGTACTTACCTGTTAAGCACCTATCTCAATGAATGTCTTTCTGAAGGCCAGTATGTGTTTATGGAAGTTACTGATACCGGCTGCGGAATGGATCACGACACATTGGGCAAACTCTTTGACCCTTTCTTCACAACAAAGTTCACTGGAAGGGGGCTGGGGCTGTCGGCCGTTCTGGGCATAGTACGGGGGCACAGAGGCGCCATAAAGGTTTACAGTGAACCCGGCAGGGGAACATCGGTGAAAGTTCTTTTCCCTGCATGTACTGAAACTGATGCAGTTTCCGGTTCGGAACAGGCCGGAAGCAGTGAAACATGGAAGGGGGCCGGAACTGTTCTTCTGGTGGATGACGAGGAAACAATACTGTCCATGGGTCAAAACATGCTTCATAGGCTTGGTTTCGATGTTCTTACCGCATGCAACGGGCTGGAAGCCTTAGAGGTGTTTAAAAGGCATTCAGACCGCATTGATCTTGTTCTGCTTGATCTGACAATGCCCCATCTGGATGGTGAGGAAACATTCAGAGAGCTTCGGCGCCTGCGGAGCGATGTTAAAGTTATCATCTCCAGCGGCTACAACCGGCAGGAGGTCACTCAGCGTTTCGCAGGGAAGAACCTGGGTGGTTTTCTTCAGAAACCCTATGTGCAGAGCGAACTCGAATCGTGTATCCGCACTCTTCTGGGATGCTGAGCTCCTTCCCCGTTAATGCTCGATATCGCTAATCGGTTTCACCGGCGGAGACTGATATTGTTATGGCATAGGAACCCGTGCCGTTCTCCATGGCGTAGATTCGGGCTTCATACATGCCGCCCCCGGCGATGGTGTATGTAAGGGCATCTTCTCCTCCGGGGTAAGCAGGATCCCATTCAGCAGTAACCGCTCCGGTGGAAATTTCCATGAGCTTAAGCAGATAATGGAATCCGTCAGCCTCGGCTTCTACCCTCACACGGTCTCCTCTCTCGACACTGAATTCGTAGGAATCGTAGGGGAAATTCATGTGATTCGGGTCACGGGTGTCCTGTGAAATAATGGTTCCTGTTTCCTCGATTAACCTCGTTGCCCCATCAGGCGGCTGCTGTCCACCGCATCCTGCTGCAGCGGCTGCAACCAAAGCTGCAACAGTTAACAGCTCGTATCCTATCAATTTTCCCGATTTCATTTTTCCTCCTGTCTGCTCAAGGCTCTTTCTTCAACTCAAGGGTCTGGTAATTGAGAACAGCACCCCCTGCGACATCCGCCAGAAAATCAGCGAGTTTTTCGTTGCCGGTTATCTCTGCAAGTGTTCCGGCTCTAGCCATTTCCCGAAGCTCTTCATCAAGGGAAGTGTAGCTCTGGCTGCGTCTTCTGGCGTAGAAAGAAGTTCGGGGAAGAAGCCACCGGGAATAATTCTTTGATCCTGCTTTCAGTCTGACAACATCAATGCCTTTTCTTCCAAACAGGGTTACCATGTCTTTCAGAAGAATGGTAAACTCGTCATACAGGCTGAACTGCCCCTGAAACACCCCATGGGGAACAAGATCGTCCATGGAACCAGAAGTCCATGCAGCTCTGCAGCTTTCGTAAAATGACTCAAGGTATGCGGAAGAAGCATTTCCGTAAAAGTTTTCACCTGCATACAAATCCACCAGTTTGCTATAAACATGGGGATACTGTTTTTCGAAAGTTGTCAGAAAATGGTCTTTCTGCTTTCCTTTTTTCAGGGTCAGCAGGCCGGGAATGGCAAACTGCACAGAGAACTGCTTTGCCGTGTGAATAAGTCTGCTCATCTGTTCCGCCGAATCCGTAAGAAAGGGGATGAAGGGCATGGCAAGAATTCCCGTGTGCATTCCTCTTTTCCCGAACTCGTCCAGGGCTTTCAGTCTGTCTTCCACGGAAGAGGCGCCGGGTTCCAGGCGGCTCCGCACACCATCATCGGTGAGGGCCAGGGAAATCATAAGGGTAAAGCCCGATTTCCTGTGCACTTTTTCCCAGTGGTCGATGTCTCTCAGAACCAGTGCAGATTTGGTGTGAATAATCACAGGATGGTTGTAACGGGACAGTACCTCGGCGCATTGAGCAGTCAGCTGAAGCTGCTCTTCAAGCGGCTGATAAGGATCGCTTATCCCCGAGGATATGCATACGGGTCCCGGTTCCCTCAGCCTCTGTAACTCCTGCTCCAAAAGCTCGGGTGCGTTTTCCCGCACAACTATATCACTGTCAAAATCACCCTCCACATGGTACTTCTCATGCCTGCCGTCGCAGTAAATGCACCTGTGACCGCAGGCCATATAGGGAGAAAACCGGAATTTGCCGCCAAAAAGGGCAGGCTGCTTCTCTTTCTTCAGCAGCCTCTTCGCCACCACCCGGTTTGCTCTTTTCTGATTCATCATTTTTGAAGCAACTGCCACGATATCAGTTCTTCAAGTTTCATAGAGGAAGCCCTGTGAGCAATGCTTTCATGCTCAACGGAGGAAAGCGTTTTTTCTGTTTCCTCAAGAGCGCTTCCCGCCCATTCCCTGTGTTCTTCACTGACTGTTTCAGAGTTCGCAAGCACGGAACATATCAGAACGGCATTCTGCGTGCTGCCAAGAGCGCAGTGCGCCCCGGCAAGAAGTTTCAGCGACGCCAGGGCAAGGGGAAGGAGCCCTGCGCCGTGAGATACCGCAAGGGAATCCCTCAGATAAACAAGAGCATTTTCAGGTTCATTCATAGCCAGTGCAGCTTCTCCCAGGTTCAGGCCGCAGATGGCCTCCCCCTCGAGGTCGCCGATACCTATTGATTCTGCCAGACTCTTCCTGAACAGATCGCAGGCTTTTCCGTAGTTCTTCCTCTTCAGGTTCACACAGCCGAGGTTCCCGAGACAGTTCGCAATGCCCCAGCGGCTTCTGGTTTTTTCATACAGAAGAAGACTCTGCCTGTAAAATTCCTCAGCCTCATCAAGGCGGTCATAGGCGGTGGCTGCATTTCCCATGTTCAGAAGGGTGATTGCCTCACCGGGAGTGCTGCCGGCCTGAAGATACATTTCATGGGCTTTTCTGTAGTAGGGCAATACTTTTTCATAGGTGGGGTCCGGAACGAAATCAGCCATGCGCATGTGTGCTCTTGCAGCAATTGCAGGGCTGCCTGATGCAATGGCGTGCACGCAGGCTTCACCGGCCAGTTCCCGGGCTTTCTTCCGGTCTCCGGTAACTATGGCGATCCATGTGAGCCCCAGCAGAGATTCAGCGGCGATTCCAGGGCAGTCACACCTCTTTGACATTGCAAGAGCTGTGTTCAGCTCTTTTTCGGCTTCACTGTACCGGCACAGTTTTTCAAGGCACGCACCGCGGTCAAGGTGAAGCTGTGCTGCTGTCTCTTCATCAAGTTCTGCGGGTGGTGCGGCAAGCGCCCTCTGAAACATGGAAAGAGCCTCTCTGTAGGCGCTGGTTCCCATAGCTGCCTTTCCCGACCGTGCAAGCCATTTTACTGCGCTCTTCCAGTCTTCTCCCTTTTCGCAGTGGTGAGCAATGAGCCCGGCAAACTCGGCGACCCGTTCCCCTCCGTTCTTCTCCAGCCAGGAAGCTACAAGTCTGTGGTAATCTTTCCTCATCCTGAGCAGAACGGTTTCATAGGTCACATCGCGGAGTATGGCATGCTTGAAAAGGTACTCTCCCGAATTGGAGAAGGTGGATGTTTTCATCCTGTGAATCAGGTCATGGTGTTCCATTGCTGAAAGCAACTCGGTTACATCAGGGGAGTCTGTTCCCCTGCAAAGGTCTTCCACCGTCATATCCCAGAATACTCTTCCCACAACAGATGCCATCTGAAGAAGAACTCTCTCGCTGCGGGGAAGCGCATCAAGTCTTGACTGAAGAACACCTGTAAGAGTTGACGGCACTTTTTCCCCGGTGAGCGCCTCACTGTTAACCGACCAGTTATCAGTGGAAATCACCCCATCCTCCGCAAGCATCTTGATCAGTTCTTCCACATAAAACGGATTTCCGTCGGCCCCGTCGGTTATAAGCTCTGTAAGCAGAGAGGGAAGTTCATCCACCCGGTGAAGAATGCTGTTCACAAGGTGGAGGCTTTCAGTGGGTGAAAGAGGTTCAAGCTGAATAAAAGTATTGGGAATACAATTCCCCCATCCTGGAATTCTTTCCAGAAGGGAAGGTCTTGCAAGGCAAAGCACAAACAGTTTCCCTGACTGAATCTCCCGTAGAATCTGCTCTACAAGCTCAAGGGAAACGAGATCTGCCCAGTGCAGGTCTTCAAGATAGATAATGGTTCTTTCAGAAGCCGAGATTTCTCTGAAGTACTTCAAAAGAGCTGCTTTACCCTCAGTGGCAACGGAAGAATCTTCGTTCTGGTTTTGAACATACTCCGAAGAAGCCGTATCGAACCCAGCGAAATGGCAGGCGCAGTGAATCTCCCGAACGTTCAGTACCCGCCCCAGCCCCCTCTCGAGCTTTTTAAGCGCCTCGGCACGGCAGTCGTCTTCCTGCACATCAAAACCAAACCTCAGTATGTCTCTGAACACCGAACAGGGAACATCCGCCATGCCCGGCGTGCATCGGGCGTTGAAGAAAAACACACCGCTTCTGTCTTTCTCCATGAGCAGCCTGAACTCGTGAAGAAGCCTTGATTTTCCTATTCCCGCCTCTCCGGTAATTGTGACCATTGCAGGAACCCGGCGGGAGACTGCCTTTTCATACATCACGGACAGTGATTCAAGCTCCTTCGCTCTGCCCACCATGGCTGTTTCAATTCCTATAACCGATGTGTTAAGCCATGAGAATCGCCTGGCTGCGGGAGCTGTTACAAGATAGGCATCCAGCTCCTCATCTATTCCCCGGGCTTTTACCGGGGGCTGTTTTTTGAATGAGAAGTCGCCCATTACATGCTTCCATGTGCTGCCGGAAACAAGCACCGAGCCAAGAGGGGCGTGAGACTGAAGCCTGCTTGCCACATTAACAGTATCTCCCATAACGGTGTATTCACCGCCAAGACCCACATGACTAACAAAAACCGGGCCGCTGTGTACGCCGACCCGTATCCGGAACGGGGGTATCAGGCCATCAGACCCGCTGCTTATTCCACCTGCTGCGTTCTGCATGCAGAGAGCTGCCTGCACTGCCCTCAGGGGGTCATCTTCCCGTACTCCGGAAAGCCCCCACACTGCCATAACGCAGTCACCAATGTGTTTATCAATGGTGCCGCCATTCCCTATTATCACAGTATCAAGTGCATTCCAGAGGGTATTGATCGCTTCTGTGATATTCTCTGCGTCATTTGTTCTGCAAATGGAAGTGAAACCGGACACATCGGCAAAAAGAACAGTTACATACTTCCGAAGCTGCTCTACTGCATCCGCCGCTTCAACGGTTTTCAGTTTCTCATACAGAGCCCCCAGGGAGATGTCTGTAACTGTGTCTCCAAGAACACTCCTCTGGCTCTCCAGTGTCTGAATAGTCTGCTTCAGTTCCAGTGCTTCACGGTTTTCTGCCAATTCAGGTCCTCCGGGACCTCAGAACTTTTCGGTTTTCTTCGAATAGATCACGCCTCTCTTCTTCAGGTAATCGAGCATGTATTCGAAGCAGTCTTCATTCCTGCCAAGAAACTCAGCAGGGCTGAGCCCTTTCCGTGCATACAGGCCGGACGCAACTGCATTTACCGCCGCAGTGCATGCATAGCCGGTGGTTCTGGCCATGGATGATGTGCCCGTTTCAGGGCAGTACTCATCGAACAGATCCCATGTATGTGAGACAGTCCTGCCGTTCTCTTCACCCTGAACAACTACACGCATAACGGTAAACTCTTTTTCCCCGGAAGCAAGCTTCCAGTTCTTCTCTGTAAAAAGAAGCTTTTCTGTGAGCTGCAGAGGGGTGATAAAGGTACCTGCAATTTCCACGGGCTCTCTGCTGAAGAAGCCCGATTCCCTGAGAATCCTGGCCTTTTCTATGTGCCCCGGCCACCTCATGGTTTTTTCTTTCATGTTCGGAATGCCAGGCATGGTGCGAAGAAGAGACCGCAGCCCGTCGCTGTTCCAGGCCTCGAGGGTGCCGCACTGCTCAAAGTGAACAAGCTCGGGGTCTGAAAGGGCCGGTCTTGTCACATCGGCTCCATTCTCTCTGTATCTTGCGGGTCTTACATACTCCTCGATAACATCGCACGGAGAGAATGGTGCCTTGTACTCCCAAGGCCAGATTCTTTTTACAGGCAAACCTCCCACCAGACAAAGGTAGGATTCAACCCTCATCCGCGCGTTGTGGTAGCCCAGAATCACATTGCACATTCCGGGAGCCACCCCCATGTCTGTTACTGCCACCACGCCCCTGCTTGCAGCAAGTTCATCCAGCGGAGCTGAATCCTCTGGGAAAAATGCTATATCCACAACATTCTTTCCAGCTTCAATGACTGTTTTCAGGGTGCTGTATCCCATGAAACCGGGAACCGCGTTAACCACAAGGTCTGCGCCCTCTATCACTCCCAGCACCGCGCGCTCATTCTTCAGATCCGCCTGCCTGCATTCAACCCCGCAGACGTGCTCAAGCCTTTTCAGCGCTTCCGCGTCAATATCAGACGCAACAACGGTGAATGATCCTTTCAGATCGGCAGCAATAGCACTGCCCACCATTCCCGACCCAAGAACTGCAATTCTCATACCCCACCCTCCGGAATAAGAAGCATCAATCAGAGGAGACAATAAGGAAAGAAAGCAAACAGAAAAAGGGCGCCCGCAAGCGGACGCCCTGACAAAGTATCGGTAACTCTAGAAGTTGTAGGTGGCGGCAAGGCTTCCCATGAAACCGTTACTGGTTCCGCCGACCATGTAAGGACCATCGTGAAGGAAGCCCTCGCTGATGGTTGCATCAACCATGAAATTATCCCAGTAAAGGCCTACACCGAAGTTGGTGTCAAAGCCGTTTGTGAACTGGTTGAAGTCGCCTGTGGAATAGTAGACATTGTCGCTCTCGGCACCGGCACGAAGCACAAGCCACTTGCCAACTTCCTGCTCTACGCCGCCTGTGATATTCGGAATATGAATCCACATCTCGGAATCCATACCTTCTCCTCCGTCACCTGCGAAACTGGTTGATTGCAGGCCTGCGAACACGCCGAACACAAGGTTGGTTTTGTCGGCGATCTTTTTGTTGTGACCTGCGCCGAAGTCAAAGGAGATGGTTGTGGTTGTTGAATCTGTCTCACCGAAGTCGGCGGTGAACATGTCAACGCCAGCACTGATTATCGGGAACAGGTTGAAGAAGTCGTTTCCATGACCGCGGAGGGAAGCACCGAACATGATGTCGCTGACACTTGTTTCGTTGCCGTTGTTGTCGATTGCTTCGCTGTCGTAGCCAACCATGAAGGCAAGGTCGGAGTAGTCTGCGAACAGGGGAACATCGGTACCCCATTCAACACCAATAGCTGTGTTCTTATGAGTCGTTTCCTCTACAGGATACTTGCTGAAATCAAAGGAAAGGATGGCACCCCATCCGCCGGGGCTGAAGAGAACTTCATGGCTGTAGTCGTTGTGGTTAAGGGTGACACCGTAGGTGTTTCCGCTGAAGTTCTTTGTTATGCCGAACCATCCGTCGCTGATATTGCCTTCGGTTTCGCTTCCGCCTGTTACGAATTCGTAATCACCAATTACACCGGGATATGCCCACATTTCAAGATAGTCATTGATCAGAAGCCTTGCGTCTCCACCGAGAACGGTAAGCCTGGGATCGCTGGCGAACGAAGCAACCGCCAGAAGTGCCAGAATGACGAGAACCTTCCTCATTTTTCCTCCTTGTTCTGATACACCCACACAGCTACATGCTGTGTTTCAGAAAAGACGGACTCACAGGGAATCTCACAGATGAAACAATTTCAACTGCCTCAACTGCTGCCTGGGAATTTAACACCCCTCCCGGTGGAATCCTCCCCTTCAAACCATTAACACGGTAATATGATGCCACAGTCCGGGTGGCTGTCAATAACCTGCTAAGCCCACAGAATCCATGCATAAGCAAGCCCCTTCCAGTGATCAGGAGTTTTCAAAACATCACTCTCCTCTCGATCTGCTTCCTTATGAGAAAATGACGCATTCCGGAAGCATTCCGTTACAGTAAGCCTCTTGACGGGCTCAAAGGCTGCAAACCGGCAACTTTCAACCAGTGTGTACCTGCTTTGTGAGTTTTCTCCATATTCCGGCTGAAAAACAAAAGGTCACAATTTTGAAAGCAGACCATGAACAGAACACTGGAAGCGGAATTCAGCATCTGGAAACGAAGGGGATTTCTCTGGCCGTTTACTCTGTTTGCACGAGCGGCGGCCTGCCGCCTTCACAGAATCCCCAGGGGGCTCATTGCAGAACCGGCAGAGGCCTGCACCGGCAAGTGCAGCGGATGCCCGCCAGTTCAGAGCCCAGCCATGCTTCAACCCGAGCTTATGTTCCGATGGCTTGACGCATCACCGGCGAAGCCCGTCACCATTCATTTCTCCGGAAAGCATTCTGACCCCCTGGCTTCCAGTCTGCTGGGCGAACTTGCAGTTACAGCGCGAAGCCTTTGTTCGATGCTGTCTGTAAGCACAATCGGCCTGGGGCTTGTGCCGGGGCAGGAAACACTGCCGTTCGACCGGTGGATATTCTCACTGCCTGCGGCAACCGGGCAATCATGGAACGCCCTTCGCGGAAACAGCAGGTTTCCGGAAGCCCTGAACTCGATAAAAACTGTTATGACTGCACAGAATGCAATGGTTGAGGTTGTTCTTACTTTATGGAAACATTCTTCAGGAGACAAAGAAGCATTCAGAAAACTGGCAATGGAAAGAGGCTGGAAGCACACGCAAACGGTTTTCGGCAGATTCGACCCCGCCGGGCACCATCTGGGAAGGGTGGAAAACCTGGCACTCGATGCACCCGGCTTCCCATACAGGCTGAACTCAGGCGGTATACCCGAGCTGAAAGAGAAACCCTGTGGCTGCCCCCTTTCGGATTATCTGTTTCTAAGCGCGCAAGGAACTCTGCGCCCATGCCCGTTCACCGGCGACGAATCGCCCCATCTCACCGAACCGTCAGCTGAGTCGTGGAACATCGCAGCTGATTGGGCCGAGAGAAAACGCAGAAGATGCTTCGCTGAGTGCGAATGGTGCTTTTAACTAACTCACTGCAGCAGGCAGATTACGATCTCCTGTCACGGCGAATGCTCAGACAACGATCACAATGCTGCAATCAGGCCGGGATTTGCTCTTCCACGAAGAGGGGGGGCTGTTCAGTTATCTCGCTCCGGGGTGAGTGTCAAACACCGGCAGGTCGTCGGTAATCTCATGCCACGGAGCCATGGATCCCACATAGATATGCATCGACGGTTTAATTCCCGGGTCACCGTCAAGCAGCCCGGCAGGCACAAAAGCATGATTGTATTGCTCATTTACAACAGGCAACCTTGAGCCGCAGGTTCTGCAGAATGGCCTGTGATTGCCGGGCACAGGCTCATAGGCCTGAATTTCCTCTTCTCCGGATAACCATCTGAAATGGTCGCCGCTTATCTGCAGAAAACTGCCGTATGCCGCTCCGCTTCCCTTGCGGCACCTGGAACAGTGGCAGTTGTTGATATAAAGCGCAAACTCCGGGTCTATCTCGAAGCATACTTTTCCGCAAAGACACGATCCGCTCAGCATTCTCCGACCTCCTTTAAAAAAGCACATCGTAGAATAACAAATGAGCTTCAGGGCAGGCACACCCGAACACGAAACACCTCTTCCGTGAGCTGTGAAGGCTGAATGCCCGCCCGGAACTGCTTCAGATCCACTACTTCAGGAGCAAAAGAATCAGCGGATGCAAAATACAAGTCTGCGGGTCTCAATTCAGAAATGGCATGAAGGCGGAACCCGTGTTCCGCCTTCAACTTCATCTATCTGATTGCTCTGTAAACCGTTGCAAGGGCTCTGTCTTCCTCGTCGGTACCGAACAGCAGGATCATTTCCAGGTTTCGGTCTTTGCTGAGGCTGCCTATCATGCAGAAGTGGCAGCCGGGCTGGCCATGGTCTGCAAAAATAGATACCCCTGCCTGTCCGGGATAAACCTCAATGAAGGAATGATCCCGGGCCACTCTGGCCCATCTTCCTGTTTGAGCCCAGGCTCCGCTGTGCTCTCTGCCCTGTTCCAGCCCTGGAAAACTCTCGCAGGTAAGTACGGTGTTCTGAACTGAACCGCCCGGTTGCATGAAACCCCTCAGCTCCATTTCACCCGCAGGAAGTTCTTTCGATGATGGAATACACTCGAGTGAAGTCTTCATCACAGGCACCCCCGGGAGAAGACCAACCTTCCAGTTCACTTCCAGTGAACCCCATCTCCAGTGATTAACCTTCCATGACAATTTCCATCCCTTTTCCACAAGACCATGGCTGACGGTTTCATACCCCTCAACTATGGGGCTGTGGTTCTGGAGCAGAAACGGGCGGCTGTTCTCGTCGAGAATCCTCGGGTGTATCCCGCCGAACCAGGGTTTCTCCCATGCGAACTCGGATGACTCAGGGTGAGAGGCGAGTATGTACTCCACTCCTTCACGTTTCACCGAATAAACATGACCCACGGAAGCAGGGTCGATAAGGGCATCGATCTTTCCGTTGGAAAGGCGCATAAACTCCTGTTCCCTTCCTGAAAAGACCGACTCGGAGGGCTTCACCAGATACACAGGAAGAACTGTTGACCGCTCGGCAACAATAAGGCTCACATCAACCACACCTTTACCGTGTATCTCCCCTGCAATCGAAGCACCCTGGTGCACATCTCCGCAGCATACTTGCTTTCCCCCTGCAAGAATCTCCCCCTTGCGCACGCCGTGAAGGGGATGCGTCAGGGAAACGGCTGCACCTGAAGTCATCACAGGCGTCAGATCGTGGCACAGGAAGGGAGTTTTCTCCCTCCAGTTTCCAAGCTCCCAGCCCAGATTTTCCGCCTTCCTCATCAGAGAGTCAACTCCACCTTCGCAGTACAGCATGCGGAAGAATGGCGACATCAGGGTTTCCCCGGGTTCAACCCCGGTATCAGCAGTTCCCGGCATGTCGTATTCGAACACGGTCCAACCCTCAATGCAGCTCATTACAGACATGGAGGAATTGGTTACCCCATGCCATGGCGCAGCAAGACTGTCCACCCGGGAGGTAAGATCCTCTTCCCAGTCAGGAACCTGGTTGTAAACGCGGGGCTCTACCAGCAGCCCCTTGGCAAGGGGTATCAGATCTGTTTTGGGTTCAAACGCTTCACAGAACCGGTGGCTTACTCTGAAGCTCACATTCTGAACCTCTTTCGAGCTGTTCCGCACACCGGCCCTGCTCTCGGGGTATCCCGCAGGGTCAAGCCGCACATCCACAAAGTGGGTCATGCCCGGCCTGGATGGCCAGGAAGTGCTTGCTGTAACTATTCCTCCTCCGGTAAATTCCATGCTGTAGATCTGCTTTGGAAGATCGGAATTCCAGGAGGCCGGAGGACCGGCACTGATGAAGAATTCGGCCAGTTTCAGCGGTCTGCCGTTCTCCCCCCGGGTCCACATGGCTGTTGACGCACCCTTTCTGGCAATTGTAAGAACTACGTCTTTCCCTACGATCACAGCGCAATTTCTTGTGTCCAGAACTGAGGGTTCACCGCAGTAAATTCCAGCGATCAGCACAACCGTTTCCATGAAGCCCGATTCACCTGCCTGCACCGAAACGGTATGAATACCCGGTTCAATAGCCGGCAGCTCCAGAGTGCAGTTCTGGAAAATGTCATCGGAAAGAGGCACAATTCTTTCGTAGAATTCGCCCCCGTCCATAGCGTATCTCAGACAAACGGATGTGAGGGAAGCGTTTTTCTTAAGACCTATTTCCAAGGTCTGCTCTCCGGGCAGAAGGAATCTCACCGGTGTGCCGTACAGTGAAACCTCTTCTTCGCCTGTAATCCCAAGGCCAAGCTCAACATCCGCATCAGGCAGATTCACCGTGATGCAGTCAGCGGGCTGGTCTGCGTTTTTCGGCATCCTCACAGGCAGCGGTACAACAGAGAAAGAGTCTCCGGGGGTTCCTGTGCACTCCAGTGATTCAGCGAACCTTACCTGTGCTCTGTTCCTGTCAAAACCGGAACCGAACAGGGTTACCGAACAGGGTTTTCCCGTGAAAAAACCAGAACCGGGTTCAACGGAGAGCCCGGCGAAAAACCCCGGATACTCAATTCGGGAAAGGCATCTTCCCCTTCTGTCGAACTCCGCCGTGTACTTTTCATTGTTCCTTGTGAACACATACCTGAACACCTCCCTGCCTGATTCGGCGGTTTCAGCATCGGGCGCAGGAGTAAGAGCTCTCTGAAAGCAGCTGTACCAGTGTGCGCCTGACAGGAATTCAAGAAAGTCCTTCCGCCCCAGCAGCAGCGGCATATAGTTCTGCATGTACACCTGGGTTTCCGGTATCCAGAAGAAGCCTGTTTTCTTATACAGCGGAAGAGCTTTCATGTTCGCAGGCCAGGTGTGAAGATCTATCCTTTTCATTCCGCACTCCACCGATCTATCCACGGCATCAAGCAGAAGGGCTTTCCCAACCCCTTTGCCGTGCATATCGGGAACCACATTAAGAAAGTCCACATAAGAGGCATGCAGTTCCCCCCCATAGGGGCAGGTTCTGCAGATGCCGACAACCCTCTCACCCTGCAGTGCGATTATGGAAAACAGTTTTCCGCTGCTCTGGTCTTCGCGGTCAACTGATGAGGCTGTGATTTCAGATGGGCCGAATGCACCGGGCGGCCATGCCTCCCGGCTCTCATTCAACATTCGCACAACGGCGTCCGCATCGGAATCACAATAATTTCGGAAAACAACAGGGTTCATAAAACCTCCCTGCACCCGGAGCTCACTGAAAAGAGCATGGGTGCAAAAACAGATTAACAGTAAATGTGTTGATTACAATAGAAATACCGACAGAGACACCCGCCCCGGGAATATCGCCTCTCAAGCGATACGCGGTCTCCTGCCTGCCCTGTTTTGATGTTGGGAAAGGTTGATCAGCCGTCACTTCCGCCTGATGGGATCAGACACGCGAATGAAAACTGACAAGGAAGGCTACGAAGCCCGACACCCCTGTCGGAATCTGTAACTGTTTAACATTACTACCTCCCTTCTTCCATGCCGACTGAGTATCGGCGGCTGATGAACTGTGATACAGTTGCTCCTGGAATATATCCGCCTGTTCCACCGGCGGTCAAATCCACCGAGCCAACTCAGGGTAAGGTGAAACGAACAACAGGAAAAGAGCATGCACATGCCCGCCTGCGACCGGGTAACTGGTGTTTCACAGGGCTTACTTCGCACAACTCCCGATTTTAAGAAATATTCAACCAGGCAGCGGGCAAACCTCAGACTAAATCTGCTTAAGCTCCGCCGGCAGGAAGGGCATTCCGCTCAGCCTCTCCATTTCTGTTGCCATGTGCAGAGAATCCTCTATGGTGTGCGCAGGTATTGCCAGAGGGAATCTCTTTCCTTTTACCTTGATGTTCAGAGGACCCTTAAGCCCCTGGGTTCTGGCTTTTACTGCTGCCGCAGTGGCAACTCCCACCAGACCTCCGCCGAAGGTGCCCGCATTCATGGTCGACGCCGTGATAGACTCAACTTCTCTCCAGCTGGATGCAACTGTTGTGAGGTATCTGAAGGCAAAACCCTCTTCGGTTATTCCAACCCCTGCTTTTCTGGCCTTTACTATTATCCAGATTCCAAGCGGGATGGTTAACACAAGCAGACAGCAGAGAATCCCGGCAAAATACTGCAGATTCCTCCAGCTCTTTTTTGTGGGATAGAACTGCCCCAGGCTTTCAGCTACTGCAATTAGAGCTTTTCCGTCGATATTTCCCATGATTGCAAACCCTCCTTATTCAATCGAACTGCCACTGAATGATGTTATCGCTGCAGCTCACATTATCACCCCAACTGGTTGCCGGGTAAAGAGGCCTGATGAACTGCAGAATTCTGCAATCAGAAGGGATTCCTTCCTCTTCCCCGCCGTCACGTCTGCTGTTATAATGATATACTATTCAAGACCCCCGGCTTTGCATCGTGAAAGGTATTCATGGAATTCAGAGAGAGCAGCATCACCGCCCTGACCGACCTCGGGTTGAACAACCTGGAGGCAAATGTTTACCTTGCTCTGCTGAAAGAACCGGGCACAACCGGCTACAGGGTGGGAAAAACACTCGGCAAAGCTGTTTCCAATGTTTATCAGGCACTTGAGTCTCTGGCCCGGAAGGGCGTTGTTATTCTTCAGTGTGAAGGCCGCGACAGAAGGTACTCCCCGGTTCCTGTTAAGGAGGTTGTCTCAAGATTCAGATCAGATCTTGAAGAAAGAACAAGGGTTCTGGAAGAAGAGCTGAAAGACCTCGAAGCTCCTCCATCAGACACAGGTATCTACAGAATAGACAACCAGGCACAGCTGTTCAACAAAATCGAAACCCTGATAGGTGAAGCAAAGGCATCCGTTCTGTTCACCGCAGACGGTTTCTTCATCAGACAGCTGCAGCCTCAGTTGGAGAAGGCCGCAGCCTCGGGAAAAGCGGTTCTTGTTCTGGGCTATGAAGACATAGAAATCAGGCACTGCGAATTCCTTAAGCTCTCATCGGGAACCAATGGCCCCTGGCCGGGCCACTGGATTATTATGGATGTCGATGGCATACAGCACCTTATTGCATATTTCGAGAAGCCGGACATCCTCACCCATGCCATCTGGTGCGATGATCAGTATGTGTCCTACTGGATTCACTTCTTCATGATGGCCGATTTCACCCTGATGACCTTCTTTCAGGAAACAAGGAACAAAGAAGAATACAGGGAGATCCACGACAGGCTGCACAGCATCTACAACAGGTACAACCATCACAATCTGAATCTTATGCCTCTCTACACAATTTTCGACAACCTGAAGTGCAAGCAGATCAGCAAGAAGAAGACCACCTGAATGCCAGCGGCTCTGTATTCTTCAACTTAAAAAAGCGTTATCATTCTCACCGGAGCCAGCGCAGCAGCAGGCTGCCACGGCAGAAAGATAACAGAGTTCGGGTGCAAAGTTTGTAGCAAAGAGCTTCAGGAGGAATAGACAAGTGGCAGGCACCGGCGGAAAACAGAAACCGAAAACCCAGGCAAAGCGGAAGAGCAGTAAAAGCAGCAAATCGGGGAAACCCCGCAAAAAAGCAAAGCAGAGAAAGAATCCCTTCGCTCTGTTCTTCGGTACGCTTATTCTTGTGATTGCGCTGGGATATCTGGCGGCAGGCACCTACCTTTACTTGAACCAGAGAAAATTCATCTACTTCCCCACCGTTGGGGTTCTGCCCACATCCGAGCAGCAGATACAGATTCAGAGCGGAGATGTCACCCTTCGGGGCTGGGTGGTGAACCCGGGTAGAGAAGACGCCATCATCTATTTCGGAGGCAATGCCGAGAGACCTGAAGAAAGCATAATCGACTTCAAGGAACTCTTCAGC
>Ga0180007_10000259_pt1 | contig 95817 bp, 69 predicted proteins | sample MM_PC_MetaG_FD_121122 | JGI IMG/M metagenome (GOLD analysis project Ga0180007, IMG submission 121122) | Groundwater microbial communities from the Aspo Hard Rock Laboratory (HRL) deep subsurface site, Sweden - MM_PC_MetaG | ecosystem: Environmental > Aquatic > Deep subsurface > Groundwater...
AGCTCAGCGGCTTTATCGGTGCATAGCTCGATCATGCCGTGATTATCGATAACTACATAGCTTACCAGCAATGAGTCAATCAATGTCTCACAATTTGAAACAACGGCCTTACCACTGGCGTGCCTACAGTGGGTGAAGGCGAGAATTCCACCAGCAATGCCGGCATTCGACTGAGAATCAGTAAGCGGGCGCCCAATAACCCGAAAAAACAGATATTCACCAGAAGGATTTTTGAGTCTAAGTTCAGCGCAGGCAGAATCACCATCTAGAGTTCTGTGAATAGCGGCACGTAAAGATGCTGCATCATCTGGGTGCAGGGCGGAAAAAAACCACTCTGCATGCTGGCTGTTTTCGTTTGGAAAACCAAAAAATTCAGGGTCTCGACAAAAAAACTCCGGCGAAAAATCGCTTTCATCGTTGGTAAAATAACAGATCAAGTCTGCAAGGAAGTAACCTGTACGCGACAATTCCGCCTCAAGCTTATGTTTTACCGACTGAGGCTTTCCAGGGGGCTCATTTGAATCATCTGGCATAGATTGCTCACTCTGCATCTGCGCTCTGTCTAATATTATTGTAACAAATAATATGCAGTATTGTGTCCAGACAAATTCTGAAGACTTACACTCAAGTCAGAAAGTCTGGATATGAACAGCGATGATCATGAATTAAAAGAACTCTGCAAATTCTGTAAATTCTACAAATCCTACAAATCCTACAAATTTGCGATTCAACCCCTTGACAGACCGGGCATTGATTCTTACAATTTAGTGTACGGTTTTATTCGCTTTGCGGGAGGGCTCCCATGATTAGAAATATGCAACTGAAGGCCTTGCTGGGACTGTTGCTTTTTGTATTGTTAATATCTGCTCAACATGTTAATGCCGGCGTATTTGCTGATGTCAAGCTCTGGGCCAGCGAGCAGGCAAGCATCAGACAGCACTCGAAAGTTATCGTCGGTGAAGTTAAAACACTTTATCGCGAACGCAAGTCGATTCAACGTTTTGCGGAAGGCGCCAGTGGCCTTATCAAAATCTACCAGTCGATTAAAAACAAAAACCTCAAAAGCAATTTTCCGCAGCTTCTTGAGATCGCAAGGTCGATCAGTCTTGTTGTCGGTGAGTTCAGTAACCTTGCTCCCAAAGCCGAAGCCATGTATCGCAATGCCCAGCCGAGTATGAAATATTTTTCTGAACTGGCAGATCGGACTCAGACAATAAAGACCGCAAAGAAATCAATAGTCGTAAAAACATTTTCTGAAGATCGTCTGCTAAGTCTTGCCGGAGCCAACGGCTGGAACCGTGTGTTTTCAGCTGTCAAAGAAAACCCGCTCAATATCTTCCGTTGGGGAAGACTCAGCGACGAATACAAGCTTGGTAAAGTCGAAGGACAGTACCCGCTAAAATGCGCCCAAATCGCGTTTGAAGCCTCAGGCTTTTACTTTGCCGCACGCGAATCAATTCAAGATCTGCTTGGTATACAAAAAGAGATTCAGGGAATAATCGGCGGAGATCTGAGCTCTATCCTTAATCTTGGCAACACAGTTAATAAAATTCAAAATTCTGGCAATTCCATTGAGTCGCTGGGTGAACTTGCTGCACAGGGCACCAACAAACTTAGCACCCGCATGGAAGAACTGATAAAATTACAGAACGATTATGTAGCTGCCAGCAAAATTTACAACCAGAAATATAACAAAACAGATAGCTCGAATTCAAACTCAGCCAACACTGCGGCCTCAACTACTTCGGGTTATACTCCAGTCAGTAGTAATTCTGCCAGCAGTGCCACAACAACAACGCGAACCGTTCCGGCGGTGAACCTGCAGCAGGCAATGGCTAACTACCAGAAGGCTTACGAGACATATCTCAAGATTGCACAGGCCGGCAATGCCAGCCCTGCCCAACTGAACAATGCAATCGAAAATCTTGCAGGCGCCAGGCAGCAGGTAGAGCAGGCAAAGGCTCAAGGCAAGTAATAGCTTTCCATAAATAGCGAACCATTAATCTGAAGCTCGTAAAAAATACGAGCTTCAGATTTTTTATGAAAGGTTGAAAGTATTGGCGCTCTGAATTAGACTGACATTATGCAAAAAACCACCGCGCAGCAAACACCAAAATTATTTACCAGCTGGTATGCATCGGCTCGCAGCCTGATATTCTTTTTTCTGCTTATCTTGCTGCCTGCTGTAACGGTGGGACTTACACTAAACATGGTGCAGAATAATCTGGCACAGGAGCAAGAACAACAAAATCTCGATGAAATGGCTGAAATGACTGCCCACATGGCAAGACTAGCTAACCCAGAGACTTACTACCAGGAAACCCTCAGGCGCCTGGCCGACTCTTTTCGCTGGGCATCGTCCACGGAGGACATCACAAGACCAGCTAACAGTGATGCTGTCGAGCTATTTTTATTCGATTCGAATGGTGTGCGCATGGCATGGCCAGACGGCGAAAGCAGCAAGCGTAGAATTTCGGAAGACTACATGAGCATTCTGCTTCGTCTTCGCAAAAATCCGGCCAGTTCGCTTTCTCGCCGCGAGCAGGCAACCGCCGCCGCCTTTTCGGGCAACCAATCAACGACTCACAGCCTGGCGCGTTCTCCAGACACCCTCGTAAGTTTCCAGGGAATGGGTTTGCGCAAATACGGTGCCTGGTTCGAGCTTCAACTGCCTGGCAACATGGGCGAAGGTCATCTTATCGCCTGGCTCGCGACAGAGAAAATCAACCGCTACAACCTGGCTGAAAATGCTATAAGCAAAATAAGCCAGATGGCAGGCAAAGGCTATACTTTTGCGTGGCTGGATCTCAACAACCAGGATTTGAACAGCGTTACCAACGGATGCAAATTTCAGGAGAAGAGCAGAAAACTTCTGGTTACAGAAGGCCTCAAATCAGGCTTTCGCCTGAACGATGAACTGGTAGCCATCAGCGACACACCTGAGGGTATTCGCCTGATTGGCTCGCGGTTTATTCAACCACCTTTGCCGCTGCTGCACAATTACTTTAACCTTCTGCGCATGACTATCCCGGTATTTCTGCTGTTTATGCTCTGGAAAACAGTATTTCTCGTTCGTTTCGACCTGTCGGCCGGGCTGCAGTTTTCGTTGATATTTGGCTTTACCGCTCTAGCTGGTGTCATGATACTGTTCACTGGAACGCTGGCTTACCAATATGAGAAGCAGAACTCACTGGTTGGCGACTACAAACAACGTGCAGTCGAGATATTAGAAAAGGTTGACCGTAATTTCAGCACATCATACAGCGATCTGGTAAGGCAATATCGGCACCTCAACGACATGCTTAAGAACCCATCCTTACCGCCAGCCAAAATACTTGAGCCTCTTGCAATTGCTCAAGCCGATGAAACCATTGCCTTTGCGAGTTACTCTGATTCCGCTGGCAACTTTCTTTTCAAGGCTCCCAACTCATTTTCAGATCATAGCGTAAGCTCAATTGAAAGCAAATATGCTAATCTGATTGGCGGCGTATCTTCACAGTTGATCAAAACCTTTAACTCCTCGCGTACAACCAACAACAGCTATAGTGACGATCCACTGGGAGTAACGGCAATTACCAGTCGGCCGGTTGAAGGACTGCTGGCCAACCGCTCAGCCCTGCAAACCATTGTATTTGATGGCGACGAAACGCTGACCTATCTGGAACTGACCATAGACGAAAATGACACTGCATCAGGTTGTCTATTTATTGTTCATGAGCCAAGAAAAATGCAGCTCAGCTATCTTGCCGTCTCTGCCAGCAAGCTTGCCGCTGATCCCGGTTTTACTCTGGCAGCCTTTCCTAAAAAACATGCCGATCGAAACGCCTATTATCCGCGTTTTTCGATGACTGCTGAGTTGCCTCTCTGGAAGCTTCAGGATTTGATCAATCACACCCAGGTCTGTTCATTTAAACAGGGAAGAATCGACGAAAACGAAGTGCTTGTCGCTGCACTTCCCGGGCACAATCTGCGCAACTACAACCTTTTTCTGATAATGCCATTCGAGCCAATCCGCGATGAGGCTCGAAAATTATCGGGTATTTTCACTCTTGGCTCATTACTTTCATTGATATTCATATCTTTTTTAAGCATTGTGCTCATCGACACGCTCATTCAGCCGATATCGATGTTGGCGGCAAACGCCACAGCCCTACAGAAAAAAGAAGGCGGCAAAACCGAAGGTCTCATTTTTTCCGAAGCGAATGAGCTCGAAAGCATCTCCACCGGATTAACCGATCTGATTCTAAAAGTAAGAGAATTCAACGAAGGACGCTCGATCAAACGTCATCTGCTACCACCGAATCCTCTTATAACCGGGCAATTGGTGCTAGATGGCTTTCAGATCAGCAAAAGCAGCGAGGAAAAAGAAATATACCATTTTGCCAAAATTGACGACTCAATCTGCCTTGCTTTTCTTATGCGCACTGACCAGACAGGAATCGAAGCATCGCTGACTCTGTCCATGGCAAGAATGGCAGTCAGGCTTATCTCTGAAGAACTAAGCATTCACTCAGCCTTTCTAGTCCTTAAAGACCTCGAAGACTACTTTAGAATTAATCTGCGCCGCCGACTTACTGGCGATTTTTTACTGATGATTTTTGATATTGCAGAGAAGAAACTGAGCTACAGCGGTTGTGGCGAAATAAAACTGGCATTTCTTGACACTTCCGCCAGAACTGTCGAGCTAAAAGATCTGCCAGATTTTGAGCTTGGCAGCACAGGCTTTTATGAATCCGGGAAACAGGAAATCGACTTCGGAGAGAACATGATTGCTGTCGCGCTTTCTCCGATATTTGCCCAAAACTGCCGGGAGCAGCTCCAGGCACTCTTACCAGCTCTGAGTGCCAGACAGCGCGAAGGAAAGCCTGTTCGACCTGTTCTGCAACAGGAAGCCGAAAGGAGCTGTGGAAAAGATTTCAGTGCAACCGCCAGCCTTTTAGTGGCGCAGATTATACCAGCATCAAAGGAAACTCCATGACCAGCCAATCAAGAAACTCAATAATACGCTGGCTGCTCATTGTTGTGCTGACTTGGGGTATTCCGGCCGCGATTCTGTGTACCGGCATAAAGCTATTTCTCGATGACAGAATAGTGCGCAGCAGTGCTGTAGTTCTCGATAACATTGAACAACATCTCGACAACTTTGTTTATGACAGCTCACCCGCGCGTTTTTTTCAACCACACTTCAATGCTCTTTTCAGACAGCTGAAAGGACTATCTCCAAACCACGACGTGCTCGAAAGAATTGTCGAAGACTTTATCCGACAATGGCCAGAAAAGATGATTGAAGTGTATCTTTTCAATGGAGAAGGCAATGTATTCCCCATCGAAGGCGCACGCAAAGAGCACGAAATTTTCTATAAGCTTGTCAGCTCAGAATATGAAAACGGCAAAATATCACCAGGGCAGTTAAGTCTTGCCGGCAACCTATTCCCGGCGCCAGACCTAATGCTGACCCGAGCCAGAGATCAACGAGACCGCGCAATAGAACTTGGCAACCCGGATCGCTACTCGCTATGCTACTTCGATTGCGACCGGGCAATTCGCAGCCGCTTCGTCGCCGGAATTCTCATCTTCATTCATTATAACAAAATGGATATCGGAAAAATTCTCGACACAACAGTGAACAGTGTCGATCCTCTGCATTTTGGTTATATTACCGAGTCAGAGACAAACCATCTGCCACAGATCCTGGAAGGGTTTGACCATGACAAGTTACTTGATTACGAACAGCAATATCCAACCAGTTCCTTCACACTGGGCGGGAAGCTCATTTCTCTAAGACGCTTCAATGACACTACGCTGCTCGTAGGAGCCTACGAACAGCCTACTCAGCCATGGGTTCTTATAACAGTATTGTTATTAACTTTTGCAATCTGCAGCTATTTTTTCATAAGACTCAGCTACCGCATAGTAGTTATGCAGATCCGCTTTCAACACAACATGCGGCAACGTCTAATTGGCCTTTTCGCGCTTTGTTATGCACTACCAATACTTGGCTCTGGCTTTTTGATCTTTCAATATCTGCGTGAACTCAAACACTCTATGATAGCCGGGGAAAAGCAGAGCAATTATCGGCGATTAGCCGATATAGACGCAGGTTTCACGCGATTTACCACCGCCAAACTTCTTGATTTTCGCAGGTTCACTGAACAGCTTAAACTGGCCGCATCCGACAAAGAACAGCTGCGCAGCATGCTGCAGGCAAAATATGACAGATTCGAAGCCGACAGCATTCACATGCTTTCTTCTCAGTCAGAAGTAATATACTCTAACGATCTGCTGACAGCAGAAGTGCGCCGCCATTTTAACAAGCCTCGTCAGCAACGTCAGAAGATTCTTGACAGCTGGAAGTTCCGTCAGGCAGCTATCTCCGAGCGCCACATCAAAGCACTTTTCAGCAGTGGCCGTAGCGATGGATTTGCTGAAGAACCGGAGAAAACCGAAGGGCATGCGGCTTTTTTAAAACTTTTTACAAGTACAGCCCTGGCGGCCATGGACTACTATAATCAGTCCCATGGCACGGTAGCGATGCTTAAGAGATCAAGCTCAAGTATGGTAGTAGATACAATAATCGAATCCAACACGCAATCGCTTTTCCAGTCAGCACGTACCAACATTGGTAAATTCACCAATATCCAGGGTCTGTCAGAAATTTTTCTGGCTTACCTCGACGTTCTCCCCGGTCCAACCGGCGAATCCTGGTATGCCTTCACAATGTTGGTTGATCTGGTAAACTTTCAGCGACAATATCTCGAAAACCTTTTTGGCGATCTACAGGTTCGCAGCAACATTCTCAACCGTGTTTTCCCAGAAGAAGACATCAGGGCTGTATCGACCCATCAGTATGCGGTCAATTTCCCCTCGGTTCTGGAGTTTAAAAATTTCGAAGCAATTATCAGACGCAGCGACAATGACTTCAAGACATTCACCCAACAGATGATGATAGATGGACGCGAAAGTCTGGTAAGCGTTCTGCGCGGCTCATACCTGAAACATTATCTGCTCATCAAAGTTTCGCCGATTGACAAGCTTAACGAGGTTTATCGCAAGCGGCTGAATATAATTATCATAATATTCGCCGTTATTCTGACCATGGGTCTGGCCCTGGCACGACTTTTAACCAGGCTCCTGATACTGCCCATCAGCGACATCATGCAGGGTGTAAAAGCTCTGGCCAAAAGGAACTATCAGCACCGCATACCAGTGCGCTCAGAAAACGAGTTTGGCATTCTCGCCAAAGCCTTTAACGAATCAGCTGAGATTCTCAAAAAACTGACAATATCAGAAAAGATTCGCAAACAGCTGTACCCAGAGCCAGAATTTCGCTGTGGCAGCTATCTCATCACAACTGCCAACTCGAATTCCCGCATTATATTAAGTGACTTTTTCGACTATTTTCCACTTAAACAGGGTGCCTATGCAGTGGTTTTGGCCGAGGTCTCTGGCAACGACATCTCTGCGGCATATCTTACGGCAATGCTTAAAACCACATTCACCCTGTTGTCACCCAGCTTCCCCTTTGCCCCTGATACAATCCTGACCAAACTAAATGATATTTTTATGCCATACTATCAGAAAGGACATATGACAACGTGCCTGATCGGCATGATAGATCCTACAAATGACAAGATGCTCTGTTCCAACGCCGGGCAGTCCTACCCGATAAGCGTTTCGATGCAGAGCGAAGAGAAATCATTTATCAGCCTGCCCTCTGCTCCGCTGGGCATAGACGCCAACAGTAAATTCAAAAAACACATTATCAACCTTGATAAGCGCACTACCATACTTTACTCGGATGGCGCCATTAACCTGCTTGACCAGGCTGGCGAAAAACTTGGGCAGGAAAGGTTCCTTGAAATAGTCTACGAAAGCCTGAAGGTCGATCCGCGCAATCCGGCCGAGGAGATTCTAAGACGCCTTGATGCAGTTTCCATGAGCGTGCCATGGCGGGATGACATAACGATCATGTGCATTCAAAACCGCATCTAAACTATTTTTTGCGGGTTACAAAACCTTGCAGATACACTATAGCCTTACGTGCAAGACTCTTATCTCTGTCGCTAGCGATTCTGAAAAATTCGCGCAGGGCATCCAGATAAACCGGGTTCTTCTGGTATGAAATGGCTAGTATCACATCGCACCGGACGTCAAGAGAATCGTCATTAAGGAGCTGCTTAAGGAGCTCTTCTACTTGAGCGCCTTTCATGCGTGACATTACAAAAACTCCGGCTGAGCGAATTTTTTCGTCAGGATACTGCGGCAAATTATGGAAAGCCTGCATAATCTTAACTGCTCCAAAATTAGACAAAGCAGTTCGAGCCGCCTGAGCCAGCAAAGGCACTTCAGACTTCAAAAACGGGCAAAGATGCAGAATTGCAGACACCTTCTTCGAATTTTCGAGACCCTGGATGGCTGCGAGAGCAACCCGATGATCTTCGTTGTAAAGTAGGCCGGCCAGCACATCGATCACCGCCGGATCGTCATAAGAGCCCATCTCCCTGGCTATAAAAGCCAGACGAACTGGCTCAGGCTTAGTCAAAACATATTCGATCAGATGGGGAATATGCTTCGGGTTTTTCTGCGCAAACAGATCACGCAATTCACTGTCGCTGATAGCCATCATCCTGAGTTTTACAGTCAGATCATCTTTCAAAGACTCTTCTGAAAGATCCATGCTGACGTTAAAATCTATATCCGGAGCCATTGGTTCAGGATATCCACTCGACGAAGTGCTTGGAGACAAGGACTTGGCAGATCCCGGCCGATAGCCACCGCTGGCGATTTCTTCGCGACGAAACTGCGGTGTTATACGCCCCTGCATCGCCTTGCGACTTAAATCACCCCAAAGAGCATCAAGTTCTGGATCTGCCTGAACCGCTGGGCGACGACCGGGACGGATCAGCTCACGCACCTGCTCGATCTCAGCCTGGTGCTTAGCGGTTATTGTCTGATATGTCGCGGCTGGTTGCACCGCCACAGGTTCGGCAACAGGAACAACGGACGCGGAAACTGGCGTTGGCACTGAAACTGGCGCTGGAGCTGGAACTGGTGCTGGAGCTGGTGCTGGAGCTGGTGCTGTTTTTTGAACTGAATCAGCTTCCACGTCGGATTCTTCACCATCAGATTCAGAAGCTTCGGAGTCGGGGGACGCAATCTCTTCTTTTATTGCCTCTACGGTCTTATCTTTGCCTGCTTTGCCTTTGATCGCAGCTTTAATCTTTTTTTTGGGCTCGGCTTTTTTTTCAGAAACACCGCCCTTATCTGAGGCGGACTCAGAACTCGCCCCATCCTTTTCGGCGGCAGTATCGCCGTCTTTAATCCCTCCCTGATCAGGAAGGCCGTCAAGATCGATAACCACCGCTTTCTTTGCCTTCTTCTTTTTTATCACAACAATGATTGGCAATAATACAAGAACAAGAGCTATTACACCGTATTTTTTGGCAAGAGCCATGTAATAAGCGCTGGCCACAGCAGAATAAGGAGCTTTGGCGGCCTTTGCCTTGCCAAGAAAAACCAGAGATTTGCCAAGATCAGGTTTTTTTGTGTTCTGCCAATACATGCCTTGCGCGTAATTACCAAGAGAACTCGCAGGATCTTTACTCGTAAGCTGTCTGGCGAAACGATTAACCTGGTTCCAGTCGACCTTGCCTGAGTTGATAAGTGCTTCAACGTATATCTCAAGAAGTTCTTTCAGCTCGCCGACAGCATCTTCATGGTCTTGGAGTGCATTGATAACCTCTTCATGCTTGCCCGCCTTCGCCAAACCGTTTACCTTGGCCAGAAGCTTTTCCGGGTCTGCGCTTAATGCTGGCAATTCAGGGTGTAGATCCTCAGCAGCCTCGCCATCGGAAGCTACGTTATCAGGTTCAGCCAACTGATCACCCTCGGCCAGAACATCTCCGGCAGCAGCAGTCCCAGTCGCTGTCTCATCTGGCAATGACTCTGCCTGAGAATCATCAACAATGAACGTATCATCATCTTGAGCCAGGAGGCCAGGATGATGTATAACAGGCAAAATGAGCACCCAGAGGAGGAACAACCAGAATGCTCTTTTTTCCTTACTGATAAACATATTCAGTCTCGAAACCTTGTTCTTACTTTCTTTTTACCCCGTACAACTTCCTGCAGGTAGTCAATTTCAAGTTTAATCTCTTTTTCCCGAGTGCTTATCCGGCAGGGTAGGCACGGATCGGGTCTGAGTTTGGGCTTGCCCCGCCATGGATACCAGTCTTTAAGCGCTGGCTCAATTTGACTTGGCTTAAGAGCCTCGCGACGCATCTGTTCAAGCTCGCGCTGGTAATACTTCGGGCTTTCTGACGGAGTTTGTCGACAGCCCCAAACGACCGCAGCAAAGCCGCAAAGAATAAACAGACAAAACCTTTTGCCAGAACATTTTGATCGAACAAACATTTTCCGTCCCCGTTTCTGATAGACAATACAGGCTATCTAATCGGGAAGCGTCTAGCTTTTCTTTAGCTGTAAAAGTCAAAATGTTTACCCGCCTGAACTGCCTTCCTTTTTAGGTGGCTCTGATGGCCTCCTGGAGCTTATCTTGAGATCTGCATTGCCTAAAACAACGCGACTGTGCGCCGGAACAGATTCAGTAAGCCAGACATTGCCCCCGACCACCGAGTTTTCGCCAATAATGGTCTCGCCGCCCAGGATTGTCGCGCCTGCATAGATAACAACAGAATTCTCAATAGTAGGATGTCGGCGAACGCGTCTTATCACCTGCCCATCCTTGTCTCGTGGAAAATTAAGGGCTCCGAGAGTTACCCCCTGATAAAGAGTTACGTTATCGCCAATCAAGGAAGTTTCGCCGATTACCACACCAGTTCCATGGTCAATAAAAAAACTTTTGCCAATTTTAGCACCCGGATGAATATCAACACCGGTGCGAGAATGCGCCCATTCGGTCATAATACGGGGAATCAGGCGTAGACCGCAACTGTAAAAGTAATGCGCTACCCGATAGACACTAACGGCCTCAAGACCTGGATAACTGAAAATAATTTCATCAAAGTTTACGGCAGCAGGATCATTGGTAAAGGCAGCCTTAACATCAAGATCCAAGGCAGCGCGTAAAGCCGGAACATTCTCAAGAAAGCCCAGCACGATCTGATCAGCCGCACGATGACACTGGCCACAGGTGTCCCCACTACGCTGACAACCATGAATAAGCTCGCGATGGACTTGCGGTTTGAGATCTTCGTAAACTTTTGCGACCCGGTAGCCTATACGCATCTCGATTGTATCGAATGACATTTCGGAATGCCCGGCGTAGCCAGGAAAAAGAATTATAAAAATATCCTGAATGAGTTTATAAATTTTCTGCTTGTCAGGCAGAGGACTGCTGTCGAAGTGTTGCACTTCTTTTTGTTGATCATTAATTGACTTGAGAATACCATCGACGATGTTTCTGAGACGTTTTTTCATTGATCTGCTCCACTATCCCATGTTTGCTCTTCATGCCTAAAATACACCTAATCGACCCAAAATTCCACTGACATGTCAGATAAGCTCAGGTAGTTTTTACTTGATGAACAGAGAATTTGGTTTATAATCAGATTAAGACACGCAAATTGGAAAAAGGAATCTGCAGTATGAACGAAATGGAACTCTGTTTTCCGCAAACCGAAACACCAGCTCAAAATACAAATCTAGACAAACATTTTGCCAGCAACACCTTTGGGCACTGCGATCTGTTTGAAATCCAGCTTTACAAAGAAAGCTGGTGTTCATTGCGCGAAAACGAAAACACACTCTTTGACGCATCTCTTGAGCAACTGGTTAATTCTCTGCGGCCATGAGCGTTCCCCGAAAACAGGACATCAAGTCTCTAAAAGAAGCACTCACCGGCGGTTATCCGGTAATAGCCATTGAAACCTGGGAAGAAGACGCCACTTTTGCGACCCTATTGGGCTTCTTTAACAGTGTATTTCAGGGCAAGGGCAGCTTTTTGACCTGGGATCTGCAATCTGGCCTGCACGATGTCACGACCGGCGAGACGACCTGTTGCAATGCCATCGAAGCACTTGAAAAAATTCAAACACATGATCGCGTAGGTTTTTTTGTTTTTAAAGACCTGAATGCTTCACTTGAAAACCCAGACATACAGAGACGCATCCGCAACATTCACTACAGTTTTCGCGGCCAGAACCGCTTTATGCTGCTAACCGGCTCGAACTTCACGATTCCGGTAGAACTTCGCAAAGATATAACTCTTATCGACTATAAACTGCCTGAACCGGCAGAAATTGCCGCCATTCTCGATGAACAGATTCAGTCGACCTTGCGCAAAGACATTCCTAACAACCTCACTGCCGAAGACCTTGATCAGGCCATCATATCTCTAAAAGGATTTACCGCAGCAGAGATCAAATACGCACTCAACAAGGCATTCTGGGGCCGCAAAGCTATCGACAAAGAAATATTGCCGATTCTGCAGGACGAAAAAGAACAGCTTGCCCGCAAAGACGGCGTTCTTGAGTATGTCCGCAGCATGGAATCACTCGACGACGTTGGCGGGCTTGAAAATCTCAAAGAGTGGCTGATAAAGCGACGCAGACTGTTCTCACCCGAAGCCGCAGAAGCTGGACTGAATCCGCCGCGCGGACTTCTTATGATGGGAATATCAGGCTGTGGAAAGTCCCTTTCGGTTAAGGCAATCAGCTCCTTATGGAAGTTGCCTTTGTTCAGGCTCGACATGAACAAAGTCTATTCCGGCAACTATGGCTCGCCTGAAGGCACATTTTACCGGGCTATTAAAAGCATAGAAGCAGTTTCACCGGCAATCCTATGGATCGACGAAATAGAAGGCGGAATCAGCAGTAACACCGCGAAAGACGGAGGTACCGGATCACACATTTTCTCAGCCTTCCTAACCTGGATGCAGGAAAAATCTTCAGATGTTTTCGTCGCAGCTACCGCGAACCGAATCGACCTGCTCCCTGCTGAAATCATCCGAAAAGGCCGTTTCGACCAGGTATTCTTTATCGACCTGCCAAACGACACGGAGCGCGAAGCTATTTTTCGCGTACATCTTAAGCGGAGAGGCAACAACCTTGAAGACTTTGATCTGCCACTGCTTAGCGTTGCAACAGAATTCTGGAATGGAGCGGAAATAGAGCATGTTGTCATCGCCGCCACCATTGAAGCCTTTCACCGCGACACAACTTTAACTCAAGATGACTTATACACGATCATCCGTGGCACCGTCCCCCTCTCCCGGACCATGTCTGAACAGATAAAGTTTATCAAAGGCTGGGCAAGTGAGCGCGCGATTTCGGCTTCGCGCGCAGAAAAATAGATTGCCCGACTGAACAAAACTTTTTTAAGCATTTGTTACCCCGATCAGAGCAGTGATCGGGGATTTATTTTGAGAACGTAGCGCTAAAATCTTGACATGCGACCAAAGTTAGGTCATACTAATATTGTTAGGTAAAGCTAATTTTCAAGGTGAAAGCTATGGTCAGAACAACAGTCAGTCTTTCAGATCTGCCAGCTGGCAGTATAGCCACTATTCGCGATATCGACGCAGAATCGCCGACAGCACAAAGGCTCATGGACATGGGGTTTGTTCCCGGCACTCCCATCAGAGCCGTTAGAACAGCACCAATGGGAGACCCCACCACTTTCGAGATCAGGGGTTATCAGGTCGGGCTGCGCCGTTCAGAATCAGGACTTATCGGCGTCGAGATAAAACCAGATGACAAGTAAAATTGAACGCAATGTCTATCTGGTAGGCAATCCCAACAGCGGCAAAACAAGCTTGTTTAATTCAATGACCGGCGAGAGGCGCCATGTCGGCAACTGGCCTGGCGTGACCGTGCAAAAGCTCGAAGGCATTACCAGCACCGAACGGGCAACACTTACAATATGTGATCTTCCTGGAACCTATTCTCTTACCCCTGCGACTCCAGAAGAAGAAATTGTTCTTAGAACCATCGACGAAGCTGCCACCGGCTGCATAGTCAACGTAGTTGATATAGCCAATTTTGAGCGAAATATGTTTTTAACTACCCAGCTTATCGAACTTGGCATCAAACCTGTAGTCAGCCTTAACTGTTTTGATTCATTCAGCAAAGCTGGCGGCACAATCGATCTGCAAAAGTTTACAAATTTCACAGGAGCCACGCCATTTCCAACCGTCGCACGGACCGGTGAAGGAACACATAGTCTTGTCGAATACATAGCTAAAGAAAGCATAGATGAGCAGACAAACTGCGAAAACTGGCTTACTCTGCCTGAAGAGTGGCTGGCTGCTGCAGAAGAAGTGCTCAAATTGAAGCAGACAAACTGGCAAAAAGCCAAACCCACGCAACGCTATTCTGCTTTAAGCGATCTGATCAGGTTGCACCCACATGGAGCCGATCCGAAAACACTAAAAATTCGCGAAAACCTTGCAGAAACACTAAGCAAAGGCCGCGCAAAACCGGTAAAAATTACCGACCTCGCTTGTGAACTTGCCACAGACCGTTATCGCCGCATCGAAAAACTGATAGCAGCCTGCGCTTCTTTACCCGGTAAAAACATCCCGACCTGGCAGGAGAAACTAGACAGCGTTCTCACTCACAAATTTTTGGGGCTGCCCATTTTTGCTCTTTTGATGGGCTGGGTTTTCTGGACAACCTTTTCTGTCGGTGAAATCCCAATGGGCTGGATGCACTCTCTTGTCGACTCGATAAGAGGTTTTGTGCAAACGAACATGCAAGACAGTCTGATTAAAGAATTGATGATCGGCGGTATTATCAGCGGCGTAGGTGGTGTCGTAATCTTCATACCAAACATTCTCATACTGTTTTTCTGGATAGCCATACTCGAAGACTCTGGCTACATGTCGAGAGCTGCATTCATAATGGACAGAATGATGAACAGTATCGGTCTGCATGGGCGTGCATTCATTCCCATGATCATGGGACTGGGGTGTAACGTGCCTGCAGTTCTGGCAACCAGGATTATTGACAATAGATTTCAGCGCCTGCTTACCATGCTTCTTATTCCGCTGGTAACATGCGCAGCACGTCTTCCCGTGCTGGTATTACTCTGCGGCACCTTTTTTCCTGAAAATCCCAGCGTCTGGATGTTCGCCCTCTTCTTCGTTAATTTGCTCGTGCTTATCTTTCTTGGGCAGATGACCAGTCTGCTGTTCAAAACCGGCGAGAACTCACCCTTTCTCCTTGAAATGCCGCCATATCGGCTGCCAACACCATCCAGCGTTTTTCACATGCTTTATGAAAAAGGCGCTCATTTCATCGAAAAAGCCGGCACAGTAATTCTGGCCGGAGCAATAGTAATCTGGGTATTGTCAGTCTTTCCCCGCGAGGTACCGCTCAGCTTTGATTACAATGCTGAACTGGCAGAGCTTAACGCTCAGAAAATCACTGTGCAAGTCAGCGATCAAATCGCACAGATCAGTCACAAACGTGACATTGAACTAATGGAAGGGCGCTATATGGCTCGCCTTGGCAAGCTAATTCACCCGATCATGAGGCCCCTTGGCTTCAGCTGGCGGGAAACCGTGTCACTTATACCAGGTTTTCTGGCCAAGGAATCAGTTGTATCAACACTATCGGTGCTGTATTTGCCATATTCAGAACATATTGGAGACGCCATGCGGAAAACTGGCATGACGCCTCTGACTGCGTTTGTTTTTATGATGTTCACGCTGCTCTATATACCCTGCATCGCCACCCTCGGTGTAATCTGGCGCGAAAGCGGTTCAACCCGCTTTACTGTCCTTGCTCTAATCGTATATTTCGCCATAGCATACATTGTAAGTTTTGTTGCACTGAAAATCGGAGAGGCTCTACAAACCAGCACAGCCTGGTTGGAAGGGCTAGTTATAGTTTTCATTGCGGTATCCGCAGGCTGGTATCTGCTACGAACCTTCATTATGACAATCCGCGGCAACCGTTGCAATTCTTGCGCCAGTAGCAACAAATGTTCTTCACGCGGCAAATCTAACTGTTCTGGAGGCTGACAACAATGGAAAATCGTGTTTCAGGAGCACTGGAATCATATCTCGAACAGATCGCCGATCTGCAGAAAATACATGGAGCAGTCAGAACTTCTGATCTGGCAGAGCGAATGGGATGCAAGCGCTCATCGGTTACCAATGCACTTCAGCGTTTAAGCGAAAAAGGACTGATAAACTACCAGTCATATCGCCCTGTAACCCTAACCGCAGAAGGAAAAAAAACCATCGCGGCCTTGAGTCGGTATCATGGGATTCTTGCTGATTTTCTTGAAAACATTCTGGCATTTCCCGAAGAATTTGCTCAGCAGGAAGCATGCCAGCTTGAACACCGTGTCTCACCGTGCACAATTGAAAGAATGCGTGTTTATCTGGAATTCGTCGCAGGGAAAGATGGAGATTCTGGACAAAACACAGTCACCAGCCAATTCAATGATTTCATAAAATCAAAAAAAGAATTGCCCTAAGGCCTTGTTAAAAAATATCGGCTACATTCTTAGGGGGGCTCTTATGCCTTTAGTTATTAGAGTCACGTTTCCTGTTTTGCTCACAGAGAGGTGAAGCGCCGGCCAAGGTGCTGTAAGAGCAATTACCATTTTCATGATTATTGTTTAACGGCCCCTAAAAAGAAAAAAACCGGGAAAACCCGATCTGTATTTCTTGTAACTTTGAAACCTTAATTGCTACTGCAGAGACTGATAAAGATTAAAAATTTCAAAAGTAGACTTGTTTTCTAGCAGTTCGTCCGACTGAACTTCCATCCAGCACAGAAAATTCTCATCCATCATCAGCTCAGTAATTCCTACCATCCCTGGGTGAACCATTGTTTGCGCCTCCTTGTTTTTCTACAAAATACATATCGGCGAAATTATAGGAATGGTTAACATTTTTTTTATTTATTTTTTGTAACCTATTGGACAGATATCTTCTTATGGCTTAATATGAACTTGCAGGCTTAAATATATTGCGGGAGGGTCAGATGCCGATCATTACAATATCGCGTGAAGTGGGCGCATCAGGAACATATATTGCACTCAAACTTGCAGAGGCTCTAGGTGGAACCTGCTATGACCAGCAGATAATCCATGAGATAGCTGAGAAAATGGGAAAACCCAAAAGCCAGCTTGAAGATTTCGACCAGAATAGCTACAACCGGGTCGGTGTTTTCTTTCAGGAGGCTCTGGCCAGCATTGCTCAGGGCGGCATGGTTTTTCACCCATTCGGAATCGGACCGCTCGACTGGGATTCAGCTGAAATGTTCACCACCTACCCGCGAAACTCTTTTCAGGAAAAAGATTACTACGACGTCCTTACCCAGGTAATAAAAGAAATCGCCGAACAGCCTAATTCGGTAATCCTTGGCCGAGGGGCCAGCCAGATTCTAAAAGGGCACTCAGATGCCTTTCATGTGCGCCTGGTTGCCGACACTGCCGACCGCATAAGCCAGTTAATGAAAGAGCAGAATATCGATCAACATCAGGCCGAAGAATTGATCAACGGCAAGGATGCTGCTGCCGCCAATTTTATTTACGATTTTTTCGATGCAGAGATCAATGATGCACATCAATACCATTTGGTAGTCAATACCAGCCAAATCATACCAGACCGATGCATTGAGATTATTCTATCTGCTATAAAACAACAAGATTGATTAAAAACGGGGGCGTTATGTCCAGCAAACTTCTAGGAATTATGCTGATAATTATCGGCATTCTAACCTTTCATCTGCTAGGTTCACAGTCAGAGACCAAGACCCTCTGGTACCGTGATATCACCGACAAAATATATTCTGATCCTGTATCAGTGGGTGATCACATTGTTTTTGTTGCCGGCGACAAAGGCAATCGTAAATTCAAGCTTTACGAAATAGATAACAGCGGAAACACTACGGCACAGTCTGCAGAATTGCCAAGCCGGCCATATATGCCGCTAAGCTTTGATAACATAGTAGTAGTTGGTGATCTGGCCAAAATGATAAGAGGGTTTTCGGTGCCCGGCCTCAAACTGCTCTGGGAAAGCGCAACACCTGAGCAGTTCAGGATTCCGCCGATCAAAACCGGCAACAATCTGCTGATTCAGGGAGAAGCCAGCGTGTTGTTCTGCCTCGACAGCAAGAACGGGCAACCCATCTGGGACCATACCTTCACCGATACACTGGTCAATTATGCTTCGGACAAAGTCATTGTATGTCTGCACGGTTACTCAGACATCAAAAACACAAGTTGGAAAGCGACAGCCTTGGATCCTGAGTCTGGAGATGTTTTATGGACAATGACTCTGCCGCTAGGTGCTGACACTCCGCTTTTCACACAAAACGTCTGTGTTCTCACTTCCAACGAGGGAGAGGCGATGGTTGTAGACCAGTTTAGCGGAAACATTCTTTACAAACACCAGATAAAAGGACTCAGAACTGCACAGGTTCTTGATGAGTATCTCATCATGCTGGCCGCTGGCGGTTCCAGGCTGGTCTGTATGTCACTCATGGATGGCAGTTCATGGACTACGACAATGCAGTCTACCCTCGCCGGTGTCGCAAAAAGTGGAAACCGATTGCTGATAGCAGACAAAAAAAATGTCAGGTGCCTCGAAATTGCCAATGGTGCAATTGTCTGGATGCGCAGCCTCGAAGATGTTTACAACGCTTTTCCTTTCAGGAACGGCATTTTTATAACTCATAAAGATTCGTTTTTATCGCGCACCACTTATGGCAGCTATATCGAAACCGGTTCACCAAACAGTCTCTGGGTGGCTTTCGACAAAAGCAATTTCATGAAACCTTTGACAATCGAAAATGGAGAGCTGTTGATAACTTACGATGGAAGTATCCGGTTATTACCACGAGTCCGCAGCAGCCAAACCCCGGTCAATTTAGAACTCCCCGGGCAAAAAACTCCTGGCGAGCCAAATTTTTGGAAAGACAAGAATGCATCCGAGGCGACCAAACTACCGGTTCCCAGCCCAGCCGTTAAGAAAAAAGTCATAGAATCCGAGGATGAAATTGACGAAGAAGACGATGAAAAGCCGGCAACTTCTGATATGTTAAAGCCAGCTGTAGATGACTGGAGCAAAAAAGACTAGCCCTGAGAAAGACACTCGTTATGGTGCCTGAGAGGTTCTCCTGAGCAAATGTTGATTCACTGAACACGCCTGAAAATGCGAGCAGACAACTTTTGCTCTGACAATAAAATAGTGTTATAATGCCTGACCCGCTTTTGTCGGCCCGGAGGTATTATGACAAACAAAAAAATTAACATTGGTTTTGATATAGGATCGGTTAGCATCAACGCAGTAGTTTGCGACTCAAACGCAAAACTGATCGAAGAGTGGCCCTATCACCGCCATTTTGGTCGCACCCTTGAGCTTTGCGCCCGTATACTGAGCCAAATCGAAAACAAATATGGCCGCGACAATATAGAACGCGTTGCTTTTACCGGGACTCACGGCAAGGGCATCGCTTCTGAACTCAAAACCTGCTTTGAGATTGAAACAACTGCACAGACCAGGGGCCTGCACGCTCTGATGCCGGACGCCAGATCTGTTATCTCAATTGGCGGTCACGATTCAGCTCTCCTCGTGCTGACACCTTCCGAAAAAGACTTTATTCTAGACGACTTTAAACTCAACGAAGCGTGTGCAGCTGGCACCGGCAGCTTTATTGACCAGCAGGCTGAGCGCGTTTTCTCTGATGTCGAAGAATTTAACAGCATCAGTGACCCACAGAAGCGCATGGAATCAATCCTGATACGCTTCATGGAAGAGGGCCGCAAGTCTGACTGTCCAGCCAGCGTTGCCTGCCGCTGCACGGTCTTCACCAAATCGGACATGATACACCTGCAAAACAAGGGTATCCCGATCAAACACATTATTTCCGGCTTACATGAAGGCGTTGCCAAAAATTTCAAATCGACTCTGATTAACAATCGCAAACTCCTCGAGCCAGTCGCCTTTATCGGTGGCTACGCCTCCAACCTTCTCGCGCGCAAATCTTTCGAGCGAATTCTTGGCCTGAAGATATCTGTGCCAGACCATTACACCAGCGTTGGAGCTCTCGGAGCCATCCTCAACGCCATGAGCAACAAACAAGGCCGCCAGATTACCGCCGAGCAGATTGACCAGCTTAAGGCCTCAGAGGCATTTGCAGCAGTGCGCACTGCACCTCTCAGCATAGATCTACACCCCTTTGCCGAGTGCGGCAAAGCCGATGGCCTCCCCCCGGGCAAAGAGATACTAGATGTTTACATGGGCTATGACATCGGCTCAACCACAACCAAACTGGTTTTGATTACACCTGAAGGGCGTGTGGTTTACAAGTGCTATATTTCGACCGAAGGACAGCCAGTTATCGCCATTAAAAAGGCGTTGCGCAACTGCGTCGAAACCATTGACGTAAAGCGCGTCAAGGTAATCGGCGTCGGCACCACCGGTTCCGGACGCGAGGTTGCCAACCTCTTCGTCGGCGCCGACGATGTGGTAAACGAAGTTACCGCACACGCACGCGGCACTACTTACTTTGAGCCAACAATAGACACGATCTTTGAACTTGGCGGCCAGGATGCCAAATATACTGCGCTTGGTAACGGCTATGTCGTTGATTTCAGGATGAACAAGGTCTGCGCTGCCGGAACCGGCAGTTTTCTTGAAGAAACTGCCAACAAGCTTGGCATAGACATCGCCGGCGAATATGAAACCATGGCAATGCGTGCCAAAGCGCCATATCGATTGACCGAGCGTTGCACTGTCTACATGGAATCAGACCTGATGTCCTACCTGCAGATGGGCGGAGCGGTCGAAGATCTTCTTGCTGGCCTCTCTCAGGCAGTGGTTCACAATTATCTGAATCGCGTCGTACAGGATGGCAAAATTGGCAACAAAATCAGCTTTCAGGGCGGCCCGTCACTTAACAAATCAGTAGTTGCAGCATTCGAAAAAATTGTCGGAAAACCGATTATAACTCTGCCGCACCGTGAGGTAATGGGTGGAATCGGAGCTGCTCTGCACGCTATGGATGAAATAAAGGGACTCGTTGCTACCGGCGAAAACTTTACAACGAGATTCAGAGGCTGGCAAGTTGTAGAGCAGCCATTTGTGCATGAAGAAGAGATATGCAACCGCAATTCCAAATGTCACAATCAGTGCAAACTCCAGATTTACAAAGTTGGCAATGACGAAGCAATTTATGGCGGCGACTGCGGCATGTACGAATCGCGGCTGCAGACAAAAAAGCGCGCACCAGACTTTAACCGCGTTCGCCAGGAACTCTATTTCAAACACATGAAGGGTCTTTATCAAGTCGCTGACGAAGAACCATTTATTCCACAAAGTGGCAAAACGGTCATCGGAATCCCGCGCGCACTCGGCTTTCACGATCTTGGCATATTCTGGATACACCTGATGACACGACTTGGTTATGAAGTTGTTATCAGCCCAGAAACCAGCAACGAAATCGTTGATCGCGGCATTTCGGCTATGACCTGCGAAGCATGTTTTCCGGTCAAAATTTCACATGGGCACGTCGCGACACTCAAAGACAAGTGCGATCTCCTTTTCATGCCTATGCTGATCGAGATGGAGTCTAATCAGGGAAACAATTCATTTTATTGTCCATATGTCGAAGCCAACACCTACATGCTGATTGCTGCGCTTGGACTTGAAGCAAAAAAAGTAATCAAGCCGGCTATTTATTTCAAGAAGGGCAAGCTCGATATGCAGCTGAACTTTGCTGCCGAATTCAAGCGTCTTGGGCTGCCTTTCAACGACAAAAAGTTCAATCAGGCCTACGATGAAGCCATGGCCGAACTTAAGCTGTTCTCCAGCGAAATCAAACGCATTGGCAGCGAAATTCTTAAAAACCTTGGTGATCGCCGTGCGATCGTGGTAGTGGGGCGCCCATACAGCGCCTATGATTCACGCACCAACCTTAATCTGTTCGCCACTTTCAGCCGTCTCGGGATTCATGCAATTCCTCAGGAATTTCTCGACCTGTCAGGCATCGACGTCGAATCTGAATACCCGAATATGTACTGGGGCTTTGGCAATCGCATTCTGCAGGTCGCCAAGTATATAAATCGCGACCAGAGGCTATTCGGGCTTTACCTCACCAGCTTTTCCTGCGGGCCAGATTCTTTTGTATTGCACTTCTTCAACCACGAGATGAACCGCACCCACAGGCCTTATCTCGAACTGGAGCTCGATGAACACTCTGCCGGAGCCGGTGTAGAAACCCGTCTTCTTGCCTTTATCGATGCGATAAAAAACCAGACGCAAATCACCATTCTCGCCGACAAAGACATAAACTTCGTGCCACGTAAATCAACTGCGCCCCTCACCGAGCGCACGCTTTACCTGCCAAAAATGGCTGAAGGCGCCAGATGTCTTGCCGCAGCATTTCGCCATCTTGGCTGCAACGCTGAGGTAATGCCAACTTACACCAATGCTGGCCTCGAATTTGGCAAAAAACATACCTCTGGCAAAGAATGCTTTCCTTGCATAGTAACGACCGGAGATATGTTCGACGTAATCGACCGCCACATGGCGGATGGCGATGATGTAAACAACAGCCTGGCATTCTTTATGCCGGAAACCGAGGGGCCATGCCGTTTCGGCCAATACACTCGTCTGCACCGAATTCTGCTCGACAAGTATAAATATGTTAACGTGCCGATCCTATCGCCAAGCTCTGAAGACAGTTACCGATTCAGCGGATATTTTAATGACAGTCAGGCCGTAGAGTTCCGTAAACTTGCCTGGCAGTCTATTGTATACGCCGACCTGATCGAAAAGGCACTCTGGCGCATCAGACCCTACGAAAAAGTGAAAGGCACATCCGACGTTGTTTTTGAGGATGCAATGCAGGCTGGAATAGTTGCTATCGAAGCCGGTGGCGGGCTGCAACTGATCAAGGCCGCAAAAAAATCAGCACGTGCCTTTGCTGCGATCGAGCGAACAAACGGGCAAAAGCCACTGATCGGCATAGTTGGCGAGATCTTCGTAAGAACGCACAAAGAAAGCAACCAACAGCTCATACGCATGCTTGAGGATCTCGGCTGCGAAACTTACACCAGCTCCGTAGCCGAATGGGTTGAATACACCACGCATACCGGCATCGAAGAATCCAGAGAAGCCCTTAGGCGCAAAAAATCACTCGCGAATGTCGGAGAAGTCGCAAAGTTCTGGCTCACTGCCAAATATCAACGCCTGGTTGCTAAATTTATTTCCCAGCCATTCTCCAGTCTTCTCGGCGAGCGTTTTGACCACAGCACCGAACATATTCTCGAAGAAACCGCCGACATCTTCTCAAATCACATCAACGGCGAAGCAATACTCAGTATTGGTGGCGCTCTCGCCTTTGCGAAAGAAGGCTATAACGGCGTAGTGAATTCAATGCCATTCACCTGCATGCCTTCAACCATTGCCAGCTCAATTCTCAAGGTGCACATGCGCAGCAAGGCGCCTTTCGTCGACATGATCTATGACGGAAGCATTATGCCCAACCGTGAGACAAACCTGGCAACTTTCGCCTTTCAGGCTCGGCAGAATCTCGAAAAACACGGCCGAAAACCCTGATCTAATCCTTCCACTACACTCGCCGCCAGCATCTACATCGGTATACTGGCGGCGAGTGCTTTTCTGTCTGTCTATAAGTGTTGAAAACTGGCACCAAAAAGGTTAAAATTGTGCGCAACATTTACGAACCTGCTTTTCGGGAGATTCGCTGATGGAACAAATAGTAGATCAAATTGCCAAACTTCAGTTTCTAAATCAGTTTTGGTTAACGCTGTTTCTGATTATTCCAATAGTGCTTATTTCGCGATCCATCGTTGCTGGCAGCAGATATTCGCCAATTCTTATTATCGTATTATTCGGTCTGGGCATGGGCTATGCACTGGTAAAAAGTAATATTGGCACTCCTGGCCTGGAAGAATTCCCTCTTCTGACGCTGATAAGCAGAGTAACAATTGTGGCGCTGGTCGTCTCGTTCTTTGTCGGCGGGCAGGAGCTCAAAAAGCTCTTTTTAAAGCAGCATCTTGAGCTTGATGACATTGTTATCTATTCGAGCGAAGAAACTATCCTGGGTACAAAAAGAACTCAACTTTACTTCCTTATCCGCTCATTTTTCATACTTATAGGCCTGGAAGGAATCGTAAAGCTTATAGTCGGCGTAAGCAGCAACGATCCAATTTCCCATTTTTACCCGCTTGTTTCTTACATTGGCGTTTGCGGATCAGTCATACTTATAGATAACAAGGCAACCATCAAAGACAAGGGCGCCTATATTCGAAAAGGGCTCTATGAAATGGCCATGATCGTGGGCATTCTTTGCGCGTCTCAATATATTGCAATGGCAATCAAGCCTCTTATTGCTCTGCCACAGATCTTCTTTGCCATGATTGTTTCTGCCACCCTCGGCGTGCTGTTTTCGGAATGGATCATGGGCCCGACAGGTAGAGCGCTTCTGTTTGCGGGCATTCCGGTTGTGCTTTCTGCAAACTTCATGATTGGCGGTTCGCGAATCGCCGAAGCCTTTAAACTGGAAGGCATGGCACCGGTTATGGCTTATGGCTTTTTCGGCCAGCTTTTCTGGATGTTTGGCGGACTCGCACTCCTTATTTTTCTAGGCAAAGCCAACCACGTACGAAACCTGGCGCCCGGCATGGCAGGCTCACTTTCGCATTCAGGACTCACCGGCGCCTGTACTGCCGGAGATCTTGGTTCAGAGGCCGCTGCTCGGGCACCCATAATGATCAATGTCCCTTTCTTCGGACACATCTTCGTTTTCACCATCCTGGCAATGAGCGTACAACAAGGGAAACTGATTGCCTCGGCTGCGCTGGCAATTGCATTAATAGGCATAGGCATCACCACCTGGTCACTAAAAACCCTTAGTAAGGCCAATAGTAAAGAATCAGAAGAAGTTAAGGGCCTTATGCAGTTTTCCTTTGGATGGCAGATTACAGCAGTATTTGGCGGTTTTTTTCTACTACATCTGAGTGGAATGGACATCTACAATGCCGGCATGGCCAAAGCTGCAGCAATTTCACACTTTGGTCTTTTTGCGGCGACTCAGGGCGGTATGTTCGGCGAACAGTCGGCAACACTGATTCCATTTATCTTTGCCATGCCGTTTCTGGTTCATCCCCTTGTTTTTGGTATTTTTGGTGCCGCCATGGAAAAGGACGGCGAAATGCCAAAAACCATTGTCCTGGCACTTGCACTGATTGGCCTGGCCGGAGTTATTTATTCACTGACGTTAGCTTAATCTGACCTCAAAGCAAGCAATTAATGGTGCAACCTCAGATATGGGGCTGCACCTCTTTCAATAAAATTCCCTTTCTCAAGCTCAGCCCTGAACAGCCGAATTTCGACACAAAACATTCTTGACTTTCAAATTTTGGGATTGTATCCTGATGACGGAAAAGTAGATTTTCATGAGGCAGGTACTCTGCTAAAAAATGCTTTTTCGGCAGTCTGAGAGAGAGAATTTCCCGTTTTGTTTTCTATGCATTTTCGAGGAATAAAAGTGTACGCTTTTAGAATGTACCGAATTTTCAGGAGGATTAATGTCTGACGTAACTTACAATGTGAATTTTTTCACTCCTAAGTCTGAAGCCGCCAAAGCAAACAAGAGAGTGGTTATGACCATGCTCATCGTCTGGTTTGTCGCAGTTTTTGGCTTTCAGTTCATGCTCACCGCGATGAACACGCCTACCCCCGAACCGATGCATGCTGTTTATGCCAAAGCATGGCCTGAAGTTTCGAGCGGCGCCGGAAGCGAAGTTGACAAGAAAGATCTCGCAAGGTCTTTGCTCATGGTTCTCGGGAAAAATGTTTCCCTGCGCGCAGCCGACAAGCCAATTCTTAAAAGCGCACTAAGCGCTGTCGTTCGTGGGCTAGGAGTTCAGGATTCTGATCCCCAGGCCGCAGCAACAGCAATCGGTCTCGGTACAGACGGTTTCGATCCTCTTCTAGTTTCGATTCTAAAAAGTTCACTGGTTCCTGTGACTTCCGATGTCATTTCCGATGAACATAAACTGGCACTTCCCAAAATCATGGATCTTTATCTGATTCATAATCGCTCAGCCTTAACGGACACGCGCTTCCTTGGATTCCCCTTTCATTACTGGTTCACCGCTCAATTCCTGCTGATTATGTTTGTCAGCCTCTGCTGGTTGTTTTGCTATATGACTGATATCGCAAATGTCAAATATAACCTTGAACAAGAAGGTGTGGAGCCAAATTTGGCGGTCACCGCAAAACCTGCAGAGAATACTCCTGAAGAAGAGAAGGAATAATGACAATGACAAAGATAATCAAGCGATACTCTCTGCCTTATTATTTATTGGCTGCACTGTTGGCCGTTTTCGTAATGACCGTTGTCGGCCCCGCTTTTGCCGGCGAAGCAGCAGCCCCGACCACAGCCACCCAGCTGGAAGGCACCTTTAAGCTCGGACCGGCCATCATCCTGATCATCATTCTCTGCACCTTCATCGGCGTGGGACTCACGAATCGTGCCGAAGGAACGGCCGACTACTGGGCAGCCGGTCGAAAGATTTCCCCAATTGGCTCCGGAATGGCCATCGCCTCAAACTGGATGAGCGCGGCTTCGTTTCTGGGAATGGCCGCCATCATGTATGGAACCGGTTATCACGGGCTTTCATACGTCGTCGGCTGGACCGGTGGATACGTTTTGCTTCTCGTTCTCATGGCCAGCCAAATCAGACGTTACGGTAAATACACGGCCGCTGACTTCATCGGTGACCGTTTTTATTCCTCCGGTCTGCGAGCATACTCCGCGCTCCTGACCCTCGCCATCTCAATCTGCTACTGCGTGGGGCAGTTCGCTGGAATCGGTCTGATGTTCAAATGGGTCTTCGGCATGCCGAACGTCTGGGCCATCATTGTCGGATCGTCCGTCGTTCTTGTCTATACGTTGATTTCAGGCATGCTGGGCGCCACCAAGAATATGCAGATCCAGTATGTAATTATTATAGTTTCCTTTATTCTTCCCCTGATTCTGTTGTGTAACAAATTTGGATATTTCGCACCGCTACCTCAGGTCGGTTACGGTGCGGCCGTTTCTGACGTTGTGAATGGACTTGCTCCCGCGACCAAAAATCTTACCAATGTTATGGGGCAAAGCTTTGCCACTGTTCCCTCCCCGGAATTCGCAATGCCATGGGATCCGGCCACCGGTGCCACCTTCTTCCAATGGCTGGCCATCTGTTTCTCTCTGATGATTGGAACTGCCGGCTTGCCGCACGTAATCGCAAGGTTTTACATCGTTCCCAATCCCAAAGATGCCCGCTGGTCTGTTGTCTGGGGTTTGTTTTTCATCTGTCTCCTCTATTGGAGCGCACCGGCTTACTCCGTATTCGGGAAGCTCCTCTCTTCTGATCCCGCAACCGGAACGCTGGCCAAGGATGCGATCGTGGTGTATACCGCCCAGCTTGGCGCGCTGTATCCGCTGGTAATCGGCCTTCTGGCTGCCGGAGCTATTTCCGCGGCATTCTCTACCGTTTCCGGGCTATTGCTCGCAGGAGCCTCGGCTTTCTCTCATGATCTGTATTTCAAGGTTATCAATCCTGCGGCCACTGAAAAGCGCCAGATGTTCGTAGCTCGTGCCGCTACCGTCACAATGTCGATCATCGTTACGGTGATCGCCCTCATGGATCTTGCCCTCATTGCTCAGCTGGTAGCTCTTGCCTTCTCGCTTGCCGGATGCACAATTTTCCCAATGTTCCTTCTCGGTATCTGGTGGAGCGGATCAAATCGGGCTGGAGCCTGGGCCGGCGTTATCACCGGGTCGGCAGTTGCCACGATAGCCCTGACGTATTTCGTTTGCGGTACGTTTAAGATTGTTCTTCCCGGCGCAGAATTCATGGGTTACTATTTGAACGCATGGTATTTTGCCTGGCTGGGTGCTCCTCTTGCTGTAATCGCCAACATCGTGGTCTCACTTGCCACTGGTTGCGATACTCCTGAGAGCATCAAAAAGTTCCTGGCTGAAAAGGTGCATAACTACTAAACCGGCCACCGCATCAAGTCACTGAACACGCCCCTTTCCTTTCGGAAGGGGGCGTGTTTTATCCGCCTAGAAGTCCACCAAACCAGCGTCTCAAAATTGGTTGTTCCGGCTTCACGACGTGCTTAACGGGATTGAGGTTAAAGTCCTCCCCAAGAATAGCGTATCCCTCCCAGCTTATGGGAAGCCCCAGAAATCGGGTGCCTTGCAATTGCCTGTCGAACCATTGATGATGATGCCCAAAAATCCAGAGACGTGGCGAAAAATGCTCAAGAAGCTCGCGACTTCGGGCAAACCCGGTTGGTCCGTTGATATCCCATCTTTGGGAATGGGGAACTCCTATCCCTCGCGGACTGTCATGGGTGAGAAAAATTTCGCCGTCACTCGGCTTGAACGCCAGACACTGGTCGATCTCATGATCCTTGATCTCAGCTTTTTCAGGGGTGTTAAGAACATCCAGAAAGGACGATCCTCCGAGACAAATGCAACTGTGGCCGCATAACTGATGAATCGTTCCGCGCGCCATGTGTGAAAAATGTAGACTGTAGGTTTCAAGCAGCTCCGAAAAACGCTCGAATTCCTCGTGGTTGCCATCCAGAAAAGAAACCGGGCGCAGAAATGAACGCTTCTGATAGTCGAAAAAACGATCAAGTTTGCTGGAAAACAGACCGAAGTCGCCAAGCACTACCACATGCTCGACAAGCTTCCCAAAGGTCTCTTCGGCGTGCCTGATCTGATCGTTGACAACACCAAAAAAACCGTGAACGTCACTGATAAGAAGAATCATCTTGAAGGCACCTTAGACCTGCCCCGCAAGCCCGGTAAAGTCACCGCTCAGTCGCATCTGGAAATTTTTGATCTGAGCAAAGGTCTCCTTGAGCATTTTTTGATCAAGGTCAGAAAGTTCATACGGGCGGATAAAGTTATCAGGCGCGCTGCCTTCTTCCCTCATATTGACCTGGTGCTGAATTCGCATGCGCATAAGAAATCCGTATGCTTCTGTCAATTCCTGATTGCTTCGCTTGGTCAGAATTCCCATATCCATGAGTTCTCTGAGCCGGTCAAAAGTTCCGCGGGCCCTGATGCCATGTTTCAAAGCATAGATGCGGGCAAAATCAACGATTCGAACCATTGCCGCCTTGATATTCAAAGTATCCTCTTTGCCAGCATTTGATTCCAAAAGAAAATTCCCGAACAAACCGATCGGCGGCTGAAATTGAAGAACATCAAGAGCCAGCAGAACGAAAAAACGGGGATTCTCAGGCAGGGTTGCTGTAAAGCTTTCCCACAGATCGTTGACTAACTTCGTTTCTCCAAAAGCGCAACGCAGATCAAAGAAAATCTTGGCTTCCATAAGATCCTGGGGCTCAAGCTTGGTTGCCCATTTTAAAAAATACTGCTTCCAGGTCGAAAGCGGCTGACACCACTTTGGGGTTTTAGCCATGATAAACCCTTTACAGAACGAATACCCCGCGGAATTGAGCAGCGTGCAAACCCGTTCTCCCAGGTTCAGAAAATACTCCTGAGTCTTCTGAAGACTTTCGGCCGGGACATCGGCAAAAATGATTCCGTTGTCCTGATCGGTACAGAGTGTCTGTTCCTGTCGAGCCTCACTTCCGGTCATGATAAAAGCGAAGGGTACGGGCGGAGGTTCCAGTTGCGCCAGAACCAATTGCCCAGCCCGTTCCAGAACCATGTCCGCAATCATGGAAATAAAACGATTGATGTGACTCGTGCGAGCACCGTTTTGAACCATGACATTCACCAACTCAGGCACCCGTTTGGCTGATCGAATAAGCTGTTCTTCACCTTCTGCTTCCTGAATCTCACGCATCAGAAGTGTAGGAGAGTAAGACTGAATCTGAAAAAGATCGCGAATGGTCAACAGGGCATGAGGCGGTTTATCATCGGAACAAACGATCAGAGGCCTGAAATCTTGCCGTTTCATACTCAGATAAGCGTCAAAGAGAAGCGCTTCCGGATTGATGGTCACCGATGGATACATCACATCTTTCGCCGTGAGCGAATCAGTGTCTCTCTGCAAAAGCAGCCCGGAGACGACATCGCGAGAGCTCAGAGTGCCCAGACAACTCTGCTCATCCCCTACAACAAGAGCTTCCACTGATGAAGCCATAAGAATCTTTGCGGCAGCAACTGCGGAAGCAGTTGGCGAAACGCGTGTCGTAATTTTCTGTGCGAGGTCACCAACGTTTCCATGGAAAAACATCAGTGACTGCTGCAATTCATCAAGAAGGAGCGTTCGATTGACTTCCCGCTCGTGCCGGGAAGTTATCTTGGAAGCAATAAGGCTAAATCCGTTTTTCCCGGCAAAGGGAATCCTCGACAGAGACAACAGAACGCGACGAATGACCCCATGTCGGTCACGAAGTCCTGATTCGTAATGCTGGGGGAAATCCTTTCCCAGTAGAAGCGCCTGAAAGTGATAAAAGCCCTGCGCTTCTTCTTCCCGAGTGAGAACGACAATGTCTTCCAGTCTCTGCCTGCTGAACTCTTCGGGAGCATAGTGCAAAAGTCGAAGCATACTCTGATTAGCAAACAGGCCCTCACCTTCCAGCGACATGATAATGAAATCGTCAGCAGATTCAACCAAAAGACGATACCTCTCTTCCGAAGTTTTCAAGGCACTTTCCGAAGACTTACGGCTGGACTCGGCCCTCCAGGTTCCCCACAGGATGAAGGCAAGCAGCCCGGAAACCAGCGTCAGGATTCCGAATGAAATCAGCACCAACTGCTGAGAAACGCTACTAATTTCCTGATCGACGTCGTCCAGGTAAATTCCGGTGCCGATTATCCAGCCCCAGGGGGCAAAGCCCTTCACATACGATAACTTGCGAACAATACGAGAAGCGTCGTCCTTCCATTGCCAATGGTATGACACATACCCTGCGCCCTGTTCCTTCACCACTTTTACAACCTCAACGAACAGCTTTTTGCCTTCTGGATCGACGAAGTCAGTAAGATCTTTGCCGTTGAGATCGGGTCGATAGGGGTGAATAACCATTCTCGGATACATGTCGTTGATCCAGAAATAGTCCTTCATTTCATTGCCGTAATGCAGATTACGAATCTGAGCGATTGCCTGCTTTTGAGCCTCTTCTCTGGAAAGCACATTAGTCTGCTCATCATGCTCAAACTTGGCCAGAATGTTCCACGCCGAAGTCGTAAGCTCCCTGATCATCTCATGTTTTCGCGCCATGATATTCTGCTCTAAGGTAGGAATGAAAATCATAAACATGGCGACGACGAACAGAACAACTGCCAGCAAAGTCGGCAGGACGCCCCGCAAGATGAAATTACCCATGATACCCCCGCAGAATTGGCTCTTTCGCTCTCAGAGTACCATTTCTGTGCTGGAATGACAAGTGGATATAGGTCTCCTGACATTTTTCACAATAGATTGCTGATTCTAATTTTGTCGGCGTTGACTGCAGCTCGAATAATTGTTATTCTCACCCTATCACCACAGCTGGGGTAGAGGAATGAGTGCTGCTCGCGATTCGATAAAAAAAGGACTGATGTCGCTGATAGCGCGCAAAGACGCTACGGTTTTTCAGAGCGTCGAGGACTTTACCAGGGAAATCAATAAACTGGGCGACTGGCCGAACATGCCGGAAATTACCGCTCTCGCCGCCGGACTGAACGAACGCCTGCCCTGGGAACTGCAGAAAGACGGCAGTGGCCTGGTAACTGGCAGAAGTGTTCTACACCTTGCCGGAATCCTTATCAAAAAGCACAAAGTCAGCGACAACATAGCTGTATGGGCAGTAGAAGCATGGGCAATAGCGCTGGGACTCAAGCTCGAAAGTCCTTCGACAAATGCGCCTGAACCAGCCAGAGCTGCGCCGCCCACTTTGGCGAAATCTGAAGTTCAAGATACAAAGCCGACACCGATAAATGCGGGTAATTCGGCGGGAGCGGCTGCCTATGCGCAGTTAGCTGCAAAATCACGCCTTGGCCTGATTTTCGGGCAAGATGAAAGTGGCGCCATCCGCGTTTTTGCCAGCTGGTTTCACGATGAAACAACTCAACAGGCAGCAGGTCTTGCAGCCACCATGGTAAAAATCGAAGTTCAGACTGACCGCCCGCTGTTTTCGGCGCCACCGGCAAAAAGAAAAACAGGCAGCAGTGCAGGCAAAATCCCGACCGATCAGACTGCAACTGGCAATCGCACCAGCACAGGCCAGTCAGAAGCAGAAATTTCGACATTGCGAGCAGACCCTTCAGCACCAGCACTAAAAAAAGAGATTAAGCCAACAAAACCGGCAACACCAAGCCCTGCGACTGCTTCCAGAGCGCCAACGGCAAAATCTGTGGCGGCGCCGACCCAAAACTCCCCACAGATTCCACCCGGAAAAGATAAAGTCTATTACGGCAGCGCTGAATCTCTGTATAACCAGGCCGTTCAGCTACTGCCTGGTCGCAGCAGCAAACCCGATGTGCCTGAAGCCCTGGCCATACTGAATCAGGCGGCAAAGCAGGGCTCTATTGATGCCCGACGTGCAATCGGCATAATCTATATGAAGGGCGTCGGCATTCAACCGGATTTCGCTGCCGCCGCTAACTGGCTGCGCCTCGCGGCTGAAGCTGGCGACGTCGAAGCCCAGTTTCATCTCGGCAGCCTTTACCAGTGCGGCATGGGAGTCGAGTTCAGCCTTGAGAAGGCAAAGAACTGGCTGCAACGCGCTGCAAAACAGGGACACAAAGAAGCTGAAATATTATTGAAAGAAATTATTCAGGGCTAATCCTGCAGGGGGATAAAAAATGGCAGAACGAGAACGTGTGGTTAACCAGACTCTATTGATCTGGAGCGCAATTGTTGTAGTTGAAATTTTCGTGATCGCGCACCTTATGGCTTTCCCGGTGCTGATCCTCGCAGCCATGACCATGTTCTGGCCGATAAAGGCCGCTCTCAACTGGCCCAAGCCCCTTGATAAATCTACCGACAGTTCAGCCCCCGCTGCAACAGCGGTTGAAAGGTAACCAGCTCGCATGGAGAAAATTGAATTTCTGGTTTCGACCGGCATAAATTTCTACGCACCAGAGTATGAAATTCGCCTATCAGACCTGCTGCTGCAAAAAAACTGGCAATTTAGAGTGCTACAGTCACCGGCCGGTGCCATTGGCCTGCAGTATGGCAGTGAAGCAATCAGCAACGCCGTCACTGAAGGTGATCAGGCCCTGATAGATGTGGGCGGACTGGCCCTGCGCTTCGGTGATGTTCTCGACAACTGTCTCGGAAAATGGCTTCCCCTGCCCTGCCTGCCCAAGTCTGCCGACAGTGATGTTCCCTGCCGGAGCGTTGACTGGGCACGCCTGTTCTTATACAGATCACCGCTGCAGCCAGACGAAAACATGGTACGCATGGTTATTGCCGTAGATACCGGGCTGCAATCTGGCGGCGAAAGCCTGGACGGCGGTCTTTTTCCTGAAGACACCGGCGTACCGTTTGTTGCCAACCCTGGCCAAAAAAAATTCTGGCAGACTCCGGCACTCCTGAACTGGCTTAAGACATCACTAAAAGGTATTCCTGCGGCCGGTGGCGAACAGGTTCCACCCTACGCTATTTCACTTGCCGCGTTTTTCGTGCTTATCGACGGCCTCAAACAAGCTGAAGCACTACCAGAAATTACCATGATGCACCCGGAGGGTGAAGAGATCGAGGTTAATCTTGTTCTCGACCTCGGCAACAGCCGTGCCTGCGGAATCCTCGTCGAACAGACTCCCGGCCGACCGGTAAGTCTTGACGAATGTTGCAAACTCGAGATTCGGGATCTGCAGCAACCAGGAGACGTCTATACCGAGCCATTCGACACAAGCTTCAAATTTCAGCCTGCGCTCTTTTATGATCCAGAAAACGCTATACCACAGAGCGGACACACTTTTGTCTGGCCCAGCATCGTACGTCTGGGCAACGAAGCAGCACGACTGGAGCCTTCTGACGTAGGCGACACCGGCATGTCCAGTCCCAAACGTTACCTGTGGGACGACAAAACCCGGCATTTCCCGTGGTATTTCAATCTGAACGAAGAAGGCACCGGCAAAAAGATCAGCGCCAGTTTCTTAAAATATTTCGACGAAAACGGTATTTTCAAGGGCGAACAGGCTACCCCACCATTTGAGCCCTGCTACCCTCCCGGCGCCTTGATGACCTTTCTTATGAGTGAACTGCTCTGTCATGCCTATGCCCAGATTAACTCTTACAGCTACCGCAAATCGCGCGGTCATCGACTGGCTGGACGTGTACTCAAAAATATCGTAATCACCACACCATGCGGCATGTCGCAGCCTGAACTTGAGCGCTACCGGTTAAGAGTGCAGTCTGCTATCGATATGTATTTTCATGTAACCGGCCTGAGGCCTGAGCGCAAACCAGAGCTGCACCTGGATTTCGACGAGGCCACTGCCGTTCAGCTCACCTACCTGTTCGGCGAAATAAAAAACCGCTTTCTTGGCAACGCTGCCGAAGCGGTTGCTAGCCCAGGCCGCCTGCGAACAGCGGCCGACGGCTCCAAAAATCAGACATTCCGCCTTGCCAGCATTGACATTGGCGGTGGCACCAGCGACCTGATGATAGCCGAATACGCGGCTGACCCAGCCGACCCGACAATTATTAAGCAGCGCATGCTGTTCTCAGAAGGTTTCTCGATTGCTGGCGACGAGATAGCCAAAAGAATCATCGAAAAACTGGTTCTGCGCCGTATCTTCAACTGGGCACAACAAAAGAATCCTAATATATCATGGGAAGAATTTCAGCTCTTCTTCGGGCCAGGCCGCGGCGGACGCGACAAGAACTTTCACGACATGAAAGCTGAACTCTGCCGTCAAATCTGGATTCCAATGGCGCATCGCCACCTTGAATTCGCTGAACTCGACAGCGAAGACCCTGATATGGAGCTCAGCTTCGATCGTTTCTTTCCACGAAGACTGCCGGGCAGCAATGTTCTCGACTTTTTCGCCGAGCGCATGAAAAAAGACTTTGCCTGCGACATTACTCTGCCTGAAATCCCCTGGGAAATCTCACGAAATCGTGTAAATGCAGTTATTGCCAACGTCCTTGAAAACATTTTGCGTATCTTTTCCGAAGTTATTGCCCAGTTTGACTGCGACGCCCTTATTCTCGGTGGCAAACCCTCGTCACTGCCAATTATAAGAGAAATCCTGGTAAAACTGATGCCGGTACCTTCTGCGCGAATTATCGGCCTCAAAGGCTACCCGGCAGGCAACTGGTATCCATTTTCTCAGAAGGGTGGCGGCATCTCAGACCCCAAAACAACCTGTGTAATGGGTGCTGCAGTATGGCTCTTCGCTGAAAAGCTCAACAACCTCGACGGTTTGAGTTTGCGCACCGAGCGCAGTATGATCAGCCAACGCGAATGCTTTATCGGCACCTTCTCGCATGAAGTCATGACACTTGATCGTTGCCTTTTCCCGACACCCGGAAATGAGCCTGCGCTACTGCAAACTGCAAAGTCTGCAATGCTGGGAATCCGGCGGATAGACTCAGAAGTATGTATGGTCAATCCAATCTGGGAACTGCAACTTGACCGCGATCAGCTCAAAAGTCCCGGACCCTTTGAAATCTCGCTCATACAGGATCCGCTGCATCGTGAATGCCTTAAAATAGACGGCGTCAAAGATGAAAAGGGTAGCAAAGTCATCGCCAGCGCTGCAGTTTTGCGCCTGCGCACCATGCTTGCCGACCAGTATTGGCTCGATACCGGCAGCTTCGATCTATGACGAAGATCATCAGTGAGAGGAGCAATATATGAACGACAGCAACGAACTTTTTCCGTTCCCGCTGGTGCCTGAATCGGGAAAGGCTGACAACCAAAATTCGGAGACAACTTCACTGCCTGCCTTTCCAGGTTCTTCAGACTCCGAAGAATCAGAAGCGCCTCTGACCAGCGCTGAACTGCGCGGAATTCGCCAGCTTCTCGTCGTTAGTCGCGCTAACAGGGCTGACGAAGAAATACCAGCGACTCCCATTACTCCCGTTGCACCTGTCGCTCAAATAACGGTAGCACCGGCGACTGTTGCTGTTCAGGCCGAAATGGCCGTAAAGCCAGAAAAAATATTACAGCAGCAACTGGCTACATGCTGGAAAAACCTGCGTCTGAGCGAACCATGTGAAATAGAAGTAAGGAACCAGCTGATCGAAATAATCGAGAACATTGCTGACATGCGCATTCTCTCGTGCGTATGGGGTGCGGCAAATTCACTGTTACCCCTTAAACACAGTCTTCGCCACGGCACGCCCGATCAAAAAATTTTCACACTGATAATGCTTGGCGAACGCTTTCTACAGTCGCTGGCTGGCATAAGTTTCAATGAGCGAAAACGACTCATTAAAACTGTTGCCCGCTATCTGTCCGAAGTTTCAGAAACATGCTCGTTCATTCAGATGGAAGGCGAGCCTTTTAACCAGCAATATCACGAACGTGCGCCAGGATCGATGCCATCAGGCAAAAGTGTTCGCGAAATGCATAGTTTTCTGGTTACTTCCAGAAGCTCAAATCAGGTGGTAAAAACCGCTCTGGTTCTTACTTAAGCAAGGCGGGAGAAAAAATCGTGGGATTGTTAGCAAAAACCTTTACCAAGGGCTTTCGAGCCTGTTATTTTCGCAATCAATCGGTTCACCAGTTCTACGGCCATCTGCAAGCTGTGTTGAAGGAAATATCACCGGATGGCGAGCTTAAAAACCTGTTCGCCAGACCGAGTTTTCCTGGCAACAGCGGTGCCAATGCGCAGGAAGTTGAATGGAACACCGATATCAGCGGTGAAGCTGTCAAATTTCAGGATCTGCCAGAGGCAAAGCAGAGCGAAATAGCAGGTCTGCTTGCTGTTTATATAAAGAAAATCAAAACCTATGCCGAAGCAAAACAGGGCAAAAGCGGCGTTGAAAAAGACTATTCAGACTATCTCATGGCTGTCGCGGTCTCGCCTGATGCAAGCCAGATCTTCGTTGTCGCCAACCAGCCAGTACTCGTACACTGGGGCTTTTTCAGCGAAGACGGCAGATTCGCCGGCCAGGTTAAATACGCCGGCTGGGACGAATTTATCGCCGAAATACAGCGCAAAGCTCCAGCGAAAGTCGAAGAACCGGCCAATCCTACTTCGACTGCAGCTGCTGCCGCTGCCGCAACTTTGTTTAAAAACGATGAATCTCCGGCAGCTAAGCCGCTGACAGCAAAAGAGCCACCGGTTGCTGAGGCAAAAAAGGCCGTAGTTCCGGAGAAGATAGAGAAAAAGACAGATGTTCCCGGCAAGACTGTCGCAAAAGACGAAAAAAAGCCGGAACCGGCACAGGAAGAAGACGAACTAAACCGCAGCAAACCTCTTATGGCATGTGGCCTGGGGGCTTATGAATGGGTGAAATGGCTGGCGATAATCCTCGCCATTATCATACTGCTGTTGCTGCTGTTACGTATGCTGCCTCCGCGCCAATCAATGTCTGGTGGTAGTCAGATGGGCGGTGGCGGCGGCGGGTCCATGATGGGCGGCGGGTCCATGATGGGCGGAGGTGGTGGTGGATCAGGCGGTGGCGGTATGCCTGGTGGTGGTGGTGGTGGTGCACCAGGAGCAGGTGGGCAGCAACCAGGTGCCTGCCCGCAATGCGGACACACACAGTCGTCAGCGCCAACGGCGCCAGCTGGGCAACCAGTTCAGCCGCAGACTCAACCACAGCCCCAAGCTCAACCTCAGGTCCAGCCGCAGACTCAACCGCAATCCCAGCCCCAGGCTCAACCTCAGAGTCAGCCGCAGGTTCAACCACAAACCCAGACTCAACCTCAGGCCCAGCAGCAGCCTCAAGTTCAACCGCAGCCGCAACCTGCACCTGAACAATCACAGCCAGCTTCAGACACTTCTCAGCCCGATGCGAAAGCACCGACCAGTTCAGGCAACCAGTAACCAGCAGATTACCGCAATGATGCCAGGAGGGCAGTAATGCAGCAAAACCCACTTCGCCCCGAAGAACAGAAAGTAATAAACATGGCCGACCAGCTTGCGCGCCTGCTGGCAAGCAGCGCTGACTGGTCCGGCAGCTATCTGAAAGACACACAGATTCGCAAATTCATGCAGAAGGTCATTCAGGAAAAACAAATAACAGTAAAACGCATCGGCGAATCAGCAAGACGACCACTCGCACTCGGCGTCTTTGGCGCCAGCCAGTGCGGCAAATCATATCTGGTATCTGAGCTTGTTCGCGGCGCAAAGCCAACTCCAATGGTCCTGCTTAACCAGGCCCGCCAGGTGCCGCAATCTCGCGATTACCTCGAAGAGATTAACCCGGCTGGAGGGCGCGAGAGCACTGCCGTTGTAACCCGCTTTACGACACGCCCCTACCGTAAGGTCGATGGCTGTTCTGCCTATATAAGACTCTTGAGCATTACTGATCTGGTAAAAATCTTTTTAAATGGCTTTCTTTTCGAGTGTCAATCGGACTTTATGCCATCAGCAGATGAGCTTCAGAAAGTGCGCTATTCATTCCGAAGCTTTGCCGGCAAGACTTCTTCCAACGGTCTGCTTGGCGAAACCGACGTATGGGAACTGCAGGATTACGCGCGACGCCACTTTCACAACCAGTTTCTGCGCATGCTCGAAGATATTAACTACTGGGGCATTATGCAGGAAGAAATTCGCCTGTTGCCTGCCGACCAGCAGATCACTTATCTTGAATGGCTGTGGGGTAGGTTCCCGAGAATTACCGAGCTGTTCCGTCATCTGGTCAAGGAGCTTGGCAACATGGGCGGTGAGGTTGTCGGAATCTATGACGATGCACTGCTGCCCAGAGAAAATAGCATTATCGACGTTCAGCGTCTTTCGCAACTGCTCAAGGTTGGCAACCGCAAATGCACGATTGTTTTGAGCAACAGCAGTGAAGTGGCCGTTGATTCATCAGTGTTGTGTGCTCTAACCAGCGAGTTGATTCTGCAGGTGCAGGAACCCGGGGAAGAAGCATTGGTTCAGAAACTCGACGTTCTTGATTTTCCGGGAGCGCGGGCCCGCGCACAGGTTTTTGATCAAAATCGCCTGAGCAAAGACCATGAAGCACTTGTCGAGGTTTATCTGCGTGGCAAGGTCGCCTACCTGTTTGACCGCTACTCGGACGACCGCGACGTAAGTGCACTGCTCCTATGCCAGGAGGGCGGACCACAGGAAGCAAAATCGCTGCCATACATGATAAACAAGTGGGTTGAGTGGAGTCAGGGCAAAGATGCAGCGGCCCGCAAGGGTAAAAAGCCTCTGCTCTTTCATATTTTCACCAAATTCGACATGGATCTGGTACGTAAACGTGGCGAAGACCCGGCAGTACGCTGGGATAGCCGTCTTAAAACCAACTTTGCCGATTTTTTGGGTCGAGCTGGCGACTGGGTTAACGATTGGGAATCCGGGCAAACGTTTCAGAACTGCTTCTGGGTGCGCAACCCTAACGTACAACAAACCGTATTTGGCCGCGACAAAGATGGGAAAGAATTTGTGCGCGACGAAGAGCAACTCGATCAAATTAAAAAAGAATACCTGTCAAATCAGTATGTAAAAAAGCATTTCAGCAACCCAGCTGAAGCCTGGGAGCAGTCGGCAACGCCTGGGAATCCAGGAATTCCCTATTTAATAAGGACTCTGCGAGCAAGCATAGATGATGCAACCAAGGTCGCTCAACTACGCAGCAATCTTCAACAGACCGAAGCCGAGATTAAAACCCATCTACAACCCTATTTTATTGGCGACGATATCAGTAAAGCTCGCGGACTGGCAGAGGATCGAGCCAAGAAGTTGCTGGCCGGCCTTGGCCGGGTAATGGCGACACGCTATTCATTGCCGCAGATTCTTGACCTCGACCGCTTTTCAATATCGGACAAGACAATCGGAATGCTCTTCGACTCTGTTACCAACCCGATGGGAAACGAAGATGAAGACAGCGACAGCAGCAGCCTCGCCCAGAGCGCCACTCCGGTTTTCGAAGAGTCAATATTTGCATTTGACAGCGAACCGACAGCCACGCCGACAAAGACGGTAAAAACACCGGTCAGCAAAGGTGTAAAATTTGCCCAGGCGGTGCTCAACCGCTGGCAGGAACAGTTGGTGTATCTCACACAGGATGCCGACTTTCAACAGCTTACGGGACTGCCCGCTGAGTGGTATGCCGAAGTCACCCAGGAGATAATCAAAGGAGCCTCGCGCCTTAAGCTTGAAAAGACTCTTGCAGAAGAAAGCGACACTCAATTGAACGCGCCCAATCCGGTTCGTTTTTTGCGAAAAACTTCAGCCAGCGCAGCGGCACTGCTCAATCGCTACATTATCGAGCTCGGGCAATCCCGCGTCGAAATTGCGCTTCCGGCTGGACCGCCAAAGGCAACACTTTCGGCACGAGCTTATCCAGGCCTGACGATTTACCAGCACTGGACCAATTCGCTCATCCAGATGTTCAAAGACAATGTTGCCGAAGCCTCAGCTGATGATGAAGTCAGCAATCAAGTGCTAAGCACCATCCTCAGCACTTCTTTGACCGCATAAATCCAACAACCGAGACTTGCGGGAAATCGAATTTTTACTTACACTTCAAAGATGAGGAAGCTGTTATTAACCTGCTTGCTGGTAATTCAGGTGGCCAGCCTTTCGGCCACTGATCTGCTTGATTTGCGGGTTTTTCCTCTTTTTGACAGCCATAAAATTGCCTTTGCAGGTGTAATTTCAAACAGCGGCTACAAAGCCACTGGTACTGGTCTTCGCGCAAAGCTTTCCGGACTGCGCTCAAGATGGCTGGCCAGCAGCACTGTGATTGTTGAATCGGGCATGCAGAAAATCAGCGCGAGCATTAAAGACGGCGAATTTTCCGGCGTTATGAATGTGGCTTCTTTCGCCAGCTTCACAGTAAGCGTTTATTACGACAGCAAAAAGCTCTATCAGGAACAGTTCAATTTTCCAGATAAGGCTGACTTCATTGTTGTCAGCGATATCGACGACACTATTCTGGTAACTGAAGTGACCAGTCGCGTTAAAATGGTCTATAACTCCCTATTTAAAGATGTAAACAAGCGGAAGCCTGTCGACGGGACCCCGGAATTTTACCGGGCAATGAGCCGTGGCGAAACCGGCATGGGCATCCCGCATTTTATTTATCTGAGCAGCTCACCAGCTTTTTTGAGTCGTTTTCTAAAAGCTTTTCTGGTGCACAACAACTTTCCACCTGGCACACTGGTGCTTAAAAAGAGCCTGACCAGCGGCGATCATGGCGACCACAAAACCGGCTGGCTCAAGGAAATCCTCGCTAAATACACTGACAAACCCCTACTGCTGTTCGGCGACAGTGGCGAAAAAGATCCGGTGATCTATCGAGACTTTGTCGAGAGCACCCTCAAATCACCGGTAAAAGGTATTGTAATTCATGAAGTTGCCAGCAAAAAAGACAAAATCTTATCATTAAAGATTCCGTTCATTTACTGGAGCAATATCGAAGCGCTTAAGCTGAATATGTACCGTAATGGATTGTTAAAGTAACACCTGAAGTCGAAGAATCAATCATTCTCAAATTGCCTGTAGAGAGAGGCGACGCAATGAGTATTGATGATCTTGGAATTTTCGAAGTAATTTTGTTTGCTTTGAGCTATCTGATCATCACAATAGTTTTGATGTATCTCTCAGGAGATCATTATGCCGATGAAAAGCAACCTTGGTGGAGCCGCTGGACCCGATGGAAATAAATTTGCTTCTGCGAATTTCCGCGTCAATAACTGGACGCTTAGAGTTTTTATCATTATGATTGTACCAAATAAAGTAGTGAGTAATGCAAATGATTAGAAAATACGGAATGAATTTCATCATCGCGATAATGTTCACGGTTCTGGTTGTCAACCCAGGCTTTGCATTAGACACCGAAACCGCATACAAAGGATACGTAGCAGCTTATCAACAATACCAGACGGCAGTTAACAATAACGCCGCGAAGTCAGAAGTTGACAAGGCAATACTGGCGTATCGCAACGCTAAAGCTGCTTACGAAAACACCCTCAATATTCAGCAGCCAGCACCTGCCAGCACTGAAGACACCGCTGCAGATGCAACCGAGGGTGCCAACCAGACGATAGATCTTGCCACGGTAGAAACCGCCTCAACAGGGTCAGCTGAGACAACAACCATATCGGCAAGCTTGCCCAAAACACTCATTGCTCTTGTTGATTCGTTAAAACGCACGAACTCAAGGGCACAGGCCAGAGCAATAATGGCCACACTTGAGACCTACATGCAGCAAAAGTCTTTCACTGAAAACCAGAAAGGCGCAGTCAACTATGAGATAGCTTCAACGATGGATCGCCTCGACATTGATCGAAAAAAAGCTGCCACAATGTTCACCGAAATAAGCAGTAGAGGCGGCAACAGTAAAATTGCGCAGTGGGCCAGAGCGCGACTTAACTACATGCGCGGTAAAGAATACAAGACCCAGTGGCAAAAGACCTTAGCTGGCAAGTTCAATGAAATGGCTCTTGCTTTCAATAAATACAAGGACACAAGTTGGCTGGCTTTTCCGGTTAAAGCTGTGCGCGGCGTGACTTATCTGGCAAAATCTGCGTCTTTTACCAAGACCCGCAGTGATTACGAAGACTTTCTGGTCGCCTTTGAAGCAGCGCAGGCACCGTTTGTTCCGGCAGTCGAAGGCATCTTCGACGAATATCAGAACAAGCTCGCAGATGCTTCTGACGATAACGCAGACATAAGACTCATTTATGGCAACTATGAATCCTGGTATGCACGCTGGAGAATCATGAATGAAGCCCAAAGCACCCTTGATCTGCAATATTTTATTGTAGAGAACGATGCATTCGGCCTTGGCCTGCTTGGGCTCTGCCTGAAAAAGGCGCGGGAAGGTGTAAATGTTCGCCTGATGGTTGACATGCGCGGTTCCAACAAAATGAGCATGAAGCTTATGGCCAAAGGCTATCTTGAAGAACTTGCAAAACTGCCAAATGTGCAGGTAAAGATATACAATCCCCTTCAAACAAATCTTGTCAGCATGTTCACCGATATTCGCAGAATTGTTTCCAGTAACCACGACAAAATTCTCATCGCCGATAGCCAGTATGCAATAATTGGTGGCCGCAACATCGCAGACGAGTATCTTGTCGACGCTATCGACAATAAGGCAGCCTGGCGCGACACAGATGTGCTGATAAGCAGCCGCGGGGTTTCGTCACAACTTAAAATGGCTTTTGAAGAAGAATTTGAGCAGCTTAAAGCAGTTGAAGTTGGAAAGTCACTGCTTGGAATGACAAAATACCGCGTTAAGCAGCTCGAAATTGGCTGGCAGATGATGGATCTCGCTCTTTATTCACGTGGAGCTCTGGCGGTAACCGAGAAAAACAAAGACCAATCGTCACTGATTAAAAAACTCAATGAGCAACTCGCTAACTACAAGCACATGACCGGTTACCCGAACTTCAACGTTCAGGATCGCTCTCGCAGCTGCCCGGTACAGGTGGTAGACAGCAATTCAATGTCTGGCCCACGCAATGATATTACCGAGAATATCGTCAAATACATCGACGGCTGCCGCCGTGAAATTGTTATACAAAACCCTTACATCGTTCTTACACCGCGGGCAGAAGCCGCCCTCAAGCGTGCAGCCAAACGCGGGGTGCCGATTCTGGTGCACACAAACAGTCCACAGACTTCAGATAGCTTTCCAACCGAGGCAATGCTTTATAGAGACTGGCGCAGTATTTTGCGCGACATCCCGACCATGCGCATCTTTGCTATGGTTAATCGGGGTCAGCTGCATGGTAAGAACTTCGCGTTCGATAGTCAGATTGGCGTAGTCGGAACTTACAACTTCGATTTTTTGAGCGAAAAAGTAAACTCAGAGGTGGTTGCAGTTGTTAAGTCATCTGATTTTGCCAAGGAACTCCGTGGCGAGATTGTCAGCGACATGCGCAATTCTTCAGTTGAGTATCACCTCGCAACCGCGGATTCCGCAGAGTTTGGGCCAGGCGACGTCGAAAACCCACAAAAAATGTGGCTAATAAAACTTATCTCAAAAATGGGCTGGCTGAAGCCACTGTTATAGAAGCCCTCTGAGCCAGGAGACAAGGCATGAGAAAAATTTATCTGCAGACAGCCATCTTACTCGCGATTGCGCTAGTGGCTGTTCTTGCTGTGGCCAATGCGGCAGAGATAAGTAAAGATGAATTCAAACGCCTGCGACAGGTCGAAGTAAGTCTGCAGCAGCAGATCAGCGAAATGGAAGCCGAACTTAAAACTTCCACGCAGCTGGAGAAATACAAAAAATCTTATCTGGCAGCAGTACCTGCAGCAACTCCCAGGCCATTGAGCGACTCTGAAATGGCAAAAATTATTGCAGGAGCTCGTTATGTGTTCATGGGCGACGAACACACGACCAACCAGGCCCAGATAAACACTTCAATCGTATTGGGCATGATGCGAGCGTCTAAAGAACCGGTAACTCTTGTAATAGAATGGGTCGACATAAGTTTTCAGAAAGAAATCGATGCGTTTCTGGCTGGTCGCCTGCCATTAAAAGAACTGCGTGCAAAGATCAGCTTCGATAAACTATGGGGATTCTCATGGTCATCTTATTCAAAAATTCTTTCTAACGCGAAGCGACTCAAAGCGCCTATTTTACTGGTTGAACGCCTTAAAGCCAGCCATTCACTCGCTGATCGCGACAGCTTTATCACAGCAACGATTGCCAACCACGCAAAACAGGCGAAAAACATGCGTTATCTGGTGGTATACGGAGACTATCACACGCTGGGGGCCGGCCACCTTTCACAAAAAATGGCACAGGCTGGTTTTAAACCGCAGACAATTCTTATCGGTGATGCCGCAGAAACTTATTGGAAACTCCTGGGTAAGATCAAAGACCCTGCCAAAATTGGCTTTGCCGACCTTGGCGGCGGAACTTACTACATTCGCAATGGCACTCCGCTTGAACGCAGTCTGTCTTACCGAAATTATCTGATGAAAATGGTTGGTTTCAAAAAGGGTGATTTCGAAGAATGGATAGGCCCGGACGATATAGTTCCCCAGTCAGCCAGTCGCAGCAATTTTGAAACACTGCACAATCCCTGATGTATTGCTGATTAAAACAGGTTTGAAGTAATTCCTTCGCCACCGGTTTCGATAAGTTTCCAAATGTCGATTTTTCGCGGCAAAGGTTCTTTGAAATTGCTCAACAAAAGCATTGGGCCTCTTCCCTCTGACACGGAAAGGTGATAACCGGTAATCTGCAAACCTTCAAGGTTCTTCTCGTATTCACCTTTGAGCAGATCTTTGGAAAAATTGAATTCTGAACCAATAACAAAGCTCCAGTTGTCGGGTTGCTCAACCGACAGACTATAATTTGATAGGTCGAGATAGTTTAATATGTTGCGATCAATGTTAATCGCTAATTTAACCTCGTATTCGGCAAATTCTTCTTCTTTTTCCGGCAAAATGGCCCAGATGCGCAAAGCATTGTCAACTCCAGGAATTCCGAAAGCCATCACCACGTCTTTAGACTTAACATCAATCTTTTTCGCTGCATCAGCAGCCATTGTAATGTCTATCGGCACGATCTGACCACGTTTTTTAGGAATAAGAGTCACTTTGACGTAGACCGTATCACTCTCTTTATCAAAAACATAGGCCTGACGAAAACCCAATACTTCCGGAGGCGCCGTTAACAGCTCTATTTGTGGCGACTCGACCAGAGTCAGCAGAATATCTGAAACCTCCTGTTTGAGCTTGGAATCGAGCTCAACCGCCTTAACCAGATGGCTGACGGCACGTTTGAGATCTCCCTGTATCATCAGAAGCTTGCCGCTGTCGAGGTATTCCGCAGCTGCAACTTTTCCGCTGTTAATACGGGCTTCAACCTCTGAAGAAACCGTCATCAGCAACATCTCATCATCGCGTGCCAGCACTTCGCTGTCGAGCGCAACCGCTTTAAAATAAGCCTTAAGTGCCTTTTCAGCGTCTTTTCGCGACCAGTTCATCATTGCCAGTTCAAAGTAGTCATCTGCTGTGCCTGATTTTTCTGCCTTTTTGTCGGCTTCGGCGATTTCGGCATCAGATGCTGCTGGTCGCACTTTGCGAACCGGCCTCACGTATGGCTTGGGCTCAGAATAACGAATTTCGAAGTGACCTACCGAAGGTCCCCAATGCCAGTTGTCATAGATCTGATCCTTGGGAATCAGATGACCGTATTTTCGGAAACGCTCCTGTTTGATGAGTTCGTTTTGTTCTTTGCTGATTTCTGTCCTGGCTTTGGCTATCCAGAGCTTTGACTTGAGATCACTTTTGTCGAGAGCTAAAATAGTGTCAAACACCAGAATTGCATCTTCGTAACGCCGACGGCGATACAAATCTTCGGCCGCAGCGTGCAGACGGCTTATTCTCGTTTCTTCCGGCAGTCGTTTATACTCCGCCAGATCTGAATAAGAACGGGGGCCAAAGCCAACAAGCAGTGCAGCTGCCGCCATAAAACTAAAAAACATTAGAGCTCTTTTCATGCTCTCAGCTATCGGCAACTGTCAGCTAAATTTTAACAGCTCAACTGTCAGCAGGAAAAATTGTAATAGAATAATCGGTAAGATCCATGCGGTAGTGGTTCAAATATATTATAGCAAGAATAACTCTCTGCCATGACATTTCTGTTGCACGCATCATGACGCTATGTTGCAGTCCACTTGCCGGTCTGATATCAACGCCACTGATACTCCTGAGCATATTACACAGCATGTCCAGGTCAATACGATAAAAATAACCGCTGAAGGTTGTTGTCGCATGCCCCTTTGGCATAGTCATCTCAAGCTCAGGCAGACTGGTGAAATACAGGTCAAGATCGCCTTTATCAGCAACATAAAGGCAATTCTCGAAAATTCGCCAACTAAATTTGGTATTGCTGAGATAGTTTTTAAGCGCATCTTCAACCGTTTTGCCAATAACTTCTTTGATTGACGAATTTACTTCGCTGCTGACAATCAACGACCAGTCATTACGAGTAGCTATCTTAAAGAGATACGAATGAATATCAAGAAAGCGCTCTCCCACATTTGATGGTGCAGAAAGTCCGGCTTTTTTTGATTCAGGGGAGACAAAGCCCGAAGAAAACAACAATGCGCAACACAACATACCAACCGTGATAAGTTTCATATCCTGACTCCAAAACTATATATATTGCAGGACTGGTTCTTCCAGCGAACCTCTCAATCTCAAATTCTATTCACCCAGCAAGTCTTTGATTTCCGAGCTCTCCATAAGAGATTTCATTTTTTCATTATTCATCAAAAATTCGTAATCATTGCGGCTTATCGCTTCCATAATCTCCGGGTCACTCATGACATCGACCATATCATTACTGCCACTCAAACTCATCATGTCCTCCATAAAATCTTCCTGCATGGTCATAGACTGGACCTGTGAATTGGCGCGTTCTTGCTGCAACTTTAAATCGTCAGAACCGCCAAGAGCAGGCGCTGGTGCAACAGTTTTTCGAGCTGACTTTTTAGTGCCGTCAAGAATGCCGATAGACTTAGTCGATGCAGCTGGTTGAGCTGAATCGAGCTTGGTAATTTCAACTATTTTTTCTGCAGAAATCTTGATCTCGCCTACAGCTTCGGATCGGACAGTATACACGCCATCTTTCATTTCAGTGACTTCTCCGATGATCACCGAATGGTCGAGCAGCACGATGCGTTGCTTGATTCCTGCAGCAAAGCAGATGCCGGACACTGCAACCATAAGCAATATAAAAGATATATTTTTCACTCTATCATCTCCTATTTACCCGGTATTTAACATAATGATATCAGAAATTGCCTGATAGTCGAACAAGTTTTTCAAATTTACAAAAAATAGAATTTAACTGGTTGACCCGGCGAGCTGGATTAAATATAATGTCACTGATTTAAAATACAATTTTTCAGGAGGACAGCGTTTTGACTAAACTTCACAATGTTTTCAAGTGCGAAATCTGTGGCAACATAATCGAAGTGGTTCATCCTGGAGCCCCAGCTCTTGTCTGCTGCGGCATGGAAATGAAGCTTATGGAAGAAAAAACAGCTGATTCTTCTATCGAAAAGCATGTGCCGATTGTCGAGAAGACTGCTAACGGCATCAAAGTTAAGGTTGGCAGCGTTCCCCACCCCATGGACGAAAAGCATTTTATCGAGTGGATCGAAGTAATTGCCGGCAACAACAAATTCGTTAAATTTTTCAAGCCAGGGGAACCGGCCGAAGCTGAATTCTGCACCAGCGAATCCCCGATGACCGTGCGCGAATACTGCAATGTTCACGGCCTGTGGAAAAACGAAGCCTGACGAGAATAAGCCCACCCTCGCATCACTTGCTATAAGCTTGTAAGACGATAAGAGGCAGGGTTAAGTCCAGGGAGGGGGATTTACACATGCGAGACATTATTTGAGCGTGTGAAGGGCGGCCCGTAAAAGGACCGCCCTCCCGATACCTGATCCCGGTATTAACGATATTCTTTGCTCACCCGCTGCCCTTCACGGTGGCGGGTGTCTGTTTTAGCTGGCTCTGGTTCGCCCTGCACCTTGATCGGAAAGTTCATGTCAAGCTGCATAACGCGCCCGGAAGGATCTGCGCCATAGATCTTGAGATCGCCGCCTGAGGGCAGACCGTCGTCGCGTACGAAAACGTTATCGAGACTGCCCTGGATTTTCCAGCAGTTGCCGTTGACATCCCAATGATAGGCATAGAAAAAACCAGTTAGTGGGCCAGTGCGGGTAAACTGACTGCGAAAATGCACACGCCGGCGACTACGCCCGTCAAAAACCAGGTCTGTATAAACCGCAGTCTGAATTGGCTTAACCCAGCCATTCAGTCGCAGATCGAAGTCGCCAAAGTTGCGATACTCAGCTGCATCAAAAGAGCGATCGCGCAAAACCCGGTCATTATGGCTCACGTTGAATTTTGACGGCACCGGGAAACGGTAGGCCAATCCAAGCATTTCGGCACCAATTCTACCGGTAATGAGAATTCGGCGCAGCTCATCTCCGCTTTCGGGTTTATCAACAAGAGTTCTACAGGTCTTGAGCGAGCGCATAATGCGTTTGACGTAATTAGCCAGCGCCGGCGAAACAACAGGCACAGCACGCCCTGTGCCTTGTGCCAGAACTGGCACCCATGGCTGATTAAACTTCGCCGACTCAGGCACATTATCGGTTCTCGACGCTGCCGGTGGTGGAGGTGGGGGGGCCGAAGAAAATGGTTGCATCGGTGGCAGACTGACCGCATAACCTGGCGGCGGCGGCGGTTCAAAACTGCCATTACTGAGCAACGGAAAGTCCGTAGTCTGCGGGCCAGTCTGGGCAAAAACATTGCCAGCAAGCAGTACAATAAATAGACCAACGAATAAATACGCGACTATTTTTCTCATAAACTCTCAACTTCCATACAGAATTACAAATATAAAGAATACCCCGCTCCCCACGCTTATGCAAGCCGGGAAAAATAGAAAACAGCTCTATACTTACAAAAGCAATCCTGAAAGAAACTCACGTAATCTCGCTGCAGGCAAACAGTTGCGCAACTGCATAAGACCGTCCGTGGTCAAAAAGGCGAGGCTAAAGGGATCTCGTACAGATCCGCGAAGACGCAAAGAATACGAGATCTCTCCCTTCGGTCGAGATGACATATTTGCTGTCATTCCGAGAAACGTAGCGACGAGGAATCTGTGTTTGTTAGTGAAACTCTCTCCCCTCGGTCGAGATGACATATTTGCTGTCATTCCGAGAAGCGTAGCGACGAGGAATCTGTGTTTGTTAGTGAAACTCTCTCCCCTAGGTCGAGATGAGATTCTTTGTGGCTTTGGCAGCTGCGCTTCAGCCCGGCGAACACTGCATAATAGGTGGAGCAACTGCATAAAGCCATCCATGGACAAATGGCTTCGTGCGAGTATGTTTGTTTCTAATGGGATTGGTATAACATTCTTGCAAACTGTTTTGCCTGAATAAAAGCAAACAAAGACTCTTAACTCGAAAGCACACAAAATTCACATAAAAACAATGAAAATCAAAGATATGGCACATTTTTTCAGTTTAAAGTTATCTATTCTGCTTTTTTTGCCTTTTGAGGTTCGATCTGTACATTATATATTGCAGCAAATGGTCAATTGAACTATAAGAAATAACACAAGACCATAAGGTTAGTTTATCTGGAGGAACCCTTAAATGCGATCTAAACTCATTTTTTGTCTTCTCGGGCTGGCGTTAATTGCCACCATGGCTCTTACTGGCTGCTTTGGCAGCAGCAGTGACGGTGACAACTATGTTCCCGTCAGCGGCACAACCATCAAGGGCTCAATCAGTACGGTAGCAACCTCTATGCGTGCTGATCTCAAAGCTGTTGTTGCGCCTACCAGCGCAGTCATCAGCTTTAACTACATTGACGCCAACGGGAATCCCGTGCCTTTGGTTTCCGGAATCAATGTAACCTTCAATGGCACAACTGCCACATATGAATTCAGCGTAAACATACCCCTTGCAGCCCTGCAATACCGTAATTTTCTGCTGATCGCCACGCCCAACGTTGGTGATCCGATCGAAGGCATTATACCCTTTGATCCGACCGGCGAGACAGCCGTTACAGCCCCCCCGATAAATCCCAACGATGCAGGACCGGTAGCTTTTGTAAAACTTATGGCCAAAGCCGGCACTCCAAACGTTGGAATGGGCGATGTTCTCTCTATATACACCCCAGCCGACATCAAAGCCATGATAAATACTGCCAACATGACCACTCTGGTAGCCAGATTCAAGGAGCGCGAACAGGCCATGGAGCAGATGAGAACCGAATTCTCAGCCCAGGCCACTAATATTCAGAAGCTTATGAACTACAGCGCCCAACTGGCACGCGACCCTGAATACATGGGCTTCGACAATCGCGAAAAATTTGAAGCGGCAATGAAAGCAAAAGCTGCTGAACTTGGTCTACCCTATGACGCAATGGCCGCAATTGACGCGATGGAATCTCAATTCATTGGCTCCGGTCTGCCAACACCAGCCAGCCAACCAGCACTAAATTTTGACAATCTCAGCAACGCTTCAGAGCAGAAGCGTGAGCTCGAAAGCTTAAACCTTGCTCTGCAATATTTCGCAGGTGTGCTTAACAATGGCGATCTCAATACTATCAGATCAAGATTCATGACTGCTGCCGATGCATTCTTTGCTCAGATAATGACCGGGAATCCTCCTCAGCCGGGCACAACAAACCATCCATTCTTTATTCTCGACGAAGCTCGTGAAATCATTTTCACACAACTTGGCACTGTTGTTAAGGGTGTGATTCTTGTGAAGCCCGCAGACATGCAGACGCTCGGCCAACTCGGCGCAACGGCTACTCCAGAACAGATTATTGCGAATAAGAAAGCTCTTTTCGCACTTGTCATTGGCCGTATCAATGCTGAATATGCCAATCTGACTGGTGCTCCAACTGCCGCAGCTGAAAAGGAAAAATTCATTCAGGCTCTTGCAGCCCTCACATCAATCGTGATGGCAGGTGTAAACGACCAACCGGTACAACCTGGAACAGTTGGAAACACAACGATCAGTGGATCCATCAGCGCAACAACAAACGCCTCTATGCGTGCTGTCGTTGTTCCTCCAACCAGCGCAACCGTGAATTTTTGCTATCTTGATGCTAATGGAAACCCGGTAACCATAATGACAGGCTTTGTCATAACCTTCACGGGAAACGTGGCAAACTATGAATTCAAAGTCAACATACCCGCTGCAGCCCTGCAATACCGTAATTTTCTGCTGATCGCCACTCCCAACACTGGTGATCCGATCGAAGGCGTTATACCTTTTGATCCGAACAGCGAAACAAACATTACAGCACCTGCGATAGATCCCAATGATGCAGGACCAGTAGCTTTTGTAAAACTTATGGCCAAAGCCGGCGCTCCAAACGTCGGAATGGGTGATGTTCTCTCTATATACACCCCAGCCGACCTTAAAGCCATGATTGAAACTGCCAACATGACCACCCTCGTCGCCAAATTCCAGGAACGGGAACAGGCCATGGAGCAGATGAAGACCGAATTCTCAGCACAGGCCACTAATATTCAGGAACTCATGAACTACAGCGCACAACTGGCACGCGACCCTGAATACATGGGCTTCGCCAATCGCGAAAAGTTTGAAGCAGCAATGAAAGCAAAAGCTGCTGAACTTGGTCTACCCTATGACGCGATGGCCGCAATTGACACGATGGAATCTCAATTCATTGGCTCTGGTCTGCCAACACCACCCAGCCAACCAACGCTAAATTTTGACAATTTCAGCAACGCTTCAGAACAGAAGCGCGAAATTGAAAATCTTGGACTTGCACTGCAATATTTCGCAAACCTGCTCAACAATGGCGATCTTAATGCAATCAGAACAAGATTCATGGCCGCCGCCGGAACCTTCTTTGCTCAGACACTGGCCGGAGCCCAAATTCAGCCGGGCAGCCATCCATTCTTTATTCTCGACGAAGCTCGTGAAATCATTTTCGCACAACTTGGCACTGTTGTTAAGGGTGTGATTCTTATAAAGCCCGTAGACATGCAGACACTCGGCCAGCTTGGCGAAATGCCTACTCCGGAACAGATCATTGCGAATAAAAAAGCTCTTTTCACACTTGTCATTGGCCGTATCAATGCTGAATACGCCAATCTGACTGGTGCTCCAACTGCCGAAGCTGAAAAGGAAAAATTCATTCAGGCACTTGCAGCACTTACCTCAATCGTGATGGCTCCAGCTCAACCATAACCGCGAATTGTAACACTGATTATTGATCAGTCCCAATCCCGGGTGCAGCAAAACTGCACCCGGGATTTATTTTAGCTCAGTCTTAGATCTTGCGGCCAGCACAACCTATTTCAATATGGCCATACAGATTGCTCTTGGGTTAAAAGATAGATCATCAGAGCTGTTTTTTTCTGTTGATACAATATTCTGCAGGGAGCCAATTTGAGTCCACCTTGCCAGCCTATACCAGCAGACACTTTGACGAGGTTACAATTTTAACAAGTGCCTGAACAAAAGATCTCAAAGGCGCTTTACCTCAGGATTGCGATAGATTTTCCAGACATATGTGATTATCGTTGAATAAAGTTGATTTGAATTAATACGGTGTGAATTTAACCTGCCAATGACAATTGGAGTTAGCATAATGCTAATAGCACCCAATAGAGTTATTGAAGGCATACACCAGCAGCAGTAATATTGCATTGTTCTAAAGGTACGAAACATCACTGCTCAAGGCAATCACAGCTGATTATTTCTCTGCCGGCAAGCTCCCAACTTCCCCAAAAAAATCGAAAGGATTTTTTATGATTCACCCGGACACGGAACTGCGTTTTATCAACAATGAGATTGGTTACGGCCTGGTCGCCACCCGCTTTATTCCCAAAGGAACCATTACCTGGGTATTTGACCAGCTCGACCGCGAGTTCACACCAAATCAGCTCGATCAGCTTGCCCCGATGTACAAAGAAATCTTGATCAAATACTGCTTCAGAAACAACAAGGGCAACAACATTCTCTGCTGGGATAACGCACGTTATGTGAATCATAGTTTCCATTCAAACTGCCTGACTACTCCATACGACTTTGAAATCGCCACTCGCGACATTCAGCCAGGCGAAGAACTGACTGACGACTACGGCTATCTCAATATTGACGAGCCATTCAGAGGCAAAGACGAGGGTACCCGCCGCAAAGTCGTTTACCCCAACGATCTGGTCAAATACCACAAAGTCTGGGATAAACAGCTGATCAAAGCGATGAAACAGATCGCAAAAGTTGAACAGCCGCTGCAATCACTGCTGACCCAGGATCTCTGGGAAAAGTCTGTTCGCATCGCCGAAGGTCGCGAAGAAATGGATTCGATTCTTAACTGCTACTACAGCGGCGAAGAAAACACAGAAGTGAATAATAATCACTGTTACCGACACCAGGAAATGCTCATGCCCGAAGATACTTCCGAAGCTGCTCCATCACGCGATCGCCAGCATAATAACTGACCTGGTTATTTGCCGGTACGGCGGCCAGCCTGCTTTTTGGCCTGCTTAAGGGCTCCGGCAAAACCTGGTTTTGACTGAACAACGTCTGTCTGAGGCTCTGAATTAGCCTCGACAGGCGTTGTTGTTTTAGCTTCAGAGGCCGGGCGCCAGACATTCTTTTCGCCGGCAGCCTTTGTGATCGGTACATTTTCACTCTGCCGCCGCTGCAATCGCCCAAGTAATATGCTTAAAAGTGCGGTACGGCGTTCGACAATCTCAAGAAACAGCGATAACAGCGCAAGAAAAAGCAGCCAGTCCGAAATATTTCGAAACTGCACGGTAGATGGCATCGAGTTCCAGGCCTGTGAAAGGTCTATCAGCTCAGTCCCGCCAGTTACTGCTGCAATTTCTTTGAGAGCTTCAGCGCCAGCTTCAAGGTGCTGCGGCCGGTATTCCTGAGAATATGGCAGACAAACCGGATACAGGCGCAGTCTGCGATTGCCACCGGCATCAACCATGGCAACAATTGTCTCGTTGCCGCGCAACTGCAAACTGGCAGAGAGCGAATCTGCTGTCTCCCAGTTCATGGTGAGTTTTTCGGTCACCGGCTCTCGATCAGCAAATGATCGCATTACCGTAATTTGCGGATTATCTCTGAAAATTTCACGGTCACGCTCTGGATCAAGGTGCAAAACCGCCTGCCACTGGCCATGCTGAATATTCTGAGTCACCGGCATATTTTCGATGCTCTGACGCTCATCTACCGCTGTCCACAGGCACAGTCCTGACAAAATTTCGGCGGCAGGTGCACTGCTCAGAAACGGCTGACCAATGGCGCTGTCGATAACACCCATATAGCAGATCACACGCCCCAGACCCTGCTGCCAACCAACTGCCAGAGGCGCTTTGTTTTCATCAAGTGTCTGCAATGCGACCTGGGCCCCGGGACGGGCATAACAGAGATTATAAGCACCAAGTCGCGAACGAAACGGCAGTGGCTTGCCAATAAACGCGCTTATCGCCTCGGTTGTGGCAATATCGGTCGGCTCATCGAGAAAGGTGCTGCGCGCAGCAACAAAGGTGTCTTGAGTGAACAGACGTGGCAATTCAGCCGGATCATTGGTGAAGAAAATGCGGCCCTTGCCTTCTGCCGCAATTTTTTTGAGCAGATTAGCATCTGAATCGGTTTCGCGACCCAGTCCGATAACACTGCAGGTAATGCCAGCCTGCCCAGCCTTTTCGAGCAGCACCCAGTATTGCCCAGGCTGTTCGGAGTCAGCTGCATCAGCGAACAAAATGATGTGCCGCGTCTTTGCCTTTGACTGCAAAAGCATTTCACAGGCTTTACTCAACCCTTCCTCGACATAGATGCCGCCACCCATTGATTCAACTTGCAGAACCTTATTTCGAACCGCACCTTTATCAGACAATGATTGCAGCGGCGTTATCACATGCGGAAGCGTATCTACTGCCAGCAACCCGAATTCATCCAGCGGAGAAAGCAGATCTATAGTGTTTGCAGCAGCGATATTAGCCAGATCCATTTTGGTGCGGTCGCCCTGAGCTGGAGCAGCCATGCTGCCAGAGCGGTCAAGCACCAGCACTAATGCCAACGCAAGTTTTCGGTGTTCGGAACGAAGTTCAAGCGAAACCGGCAGTATTGGCTCAAGAATCGACTGGTAATAACCACCGTTTCCATAAGAGTTGCGACCACCGGTAAGCATCAGGCCACCACCAAGATGACGCACCCAGGCGCTCAGAACCTGCATTCCGTGCATGCCAATGCGGTTAGCAGAGACATTTTCGATAATAACCGCCGAATACCCTGCTAATAACTCAAGACTCCAATGGATATCAGCTGGGCTGATTACTTCAACCCGCTGCGCACGACTTTTTAACAGTTCCACCAGGGGATTCTTCATATCTTCGCTGACCACCAGCAAAGGCATTCTGCCACGCACTTCGGCTATGGCGGTAGCCAGATTGTTCTCGGGCACCGGGTCTTTGCCATGACTGCCAGTTACTCTCAGCTGATATTTCAATACCGACGCCTCACCGGCACTGTGCCTGAAAGTGAGACTGTTGTTGCCGCGGTGAAGCTGGCGGGTCACACTGGCAATAAGGTGTCCAGAGCAAATCAACTCTATCGAAGCAGCCTGTTCAACCGGTGCATAAACCTCGGCGCCAATCATAAAAGTTTCTCCGGGCTCAAGCAGACCAGGCACTTCAAATCTGCTGAGAGCTAGATCATTGGCGGCATCTCTGCTCAACAAACGGTAATCGACGGGAACCCCGCGCGCCGCTGCCTTAAATGCAGCCTGAGTCGGGTCTTTTCCACTCCACAGTCCATCTGAGAGTATGATAATACGCGCTGAAAGATCACCGGGAACCAGCGACAAGGCTCGATTTATCGCCTCATGCAGATTTGACGCCTCCGGATTAACTCCGACACTGAAGCCGGAGAAAGAGCCACGACCCGGCGGCATATCAACTCGTACCTCGTCGGCAAATGACAATACGCCAAGTCTGCCATTTTCCGGCATCCCGCGGCGCAACAATGACAAAGTTTCCGAAATACGCGAATCAGCATCAGACGGCATCGAAAGACTGCGATCGGCAATTACGATCAGCATACCCTCACGCCCGGGTAGACGAAGCTGCATACCGGCCAGAGCCAGAACCACCAGTACCACGGTGACAACGCGCAGCAGTAGAATCTTGCGCGAACGCATGCGCAGCCTGAACACCGCCCAGAGCCCCGGAAACAGAAGCAAGAGCCAGTGAGGTTCAGTAAACATGGCCTGGCCTCCCCTGTCTGAGCAACCATTGGTGCAAAACCATCAGCAACAGCGCTGGAACGATAAACCACCAGCGCACATCAGAAAAATATCTGGCAGTGTCGCCTTCGGCAAGTTCGAAATCTGGAACATGGGTTTGAAGATTGGTCAAGTCAGACTCTTCGACAGAATTAAGGTTTACAGAAGCCTTCCAGCTCGTGTCGCCGGCCTGAATGGTATGAATCCCAGGGTCTGTCGCTGCGAATCTGGCACTGTGCCGCCAAACAGGAATCTCTGAGACACGACCAGCAGGAGTAGTAACCTTGATGCTACCAACGCCCGCCGGCAGATTTACTCTGACCTCCATACCGCTGTGATAATTAAACTGAGCCGGGCCAGGATTCGACTGTTGGCGCCAGCTAAGGAGGTTCCAGAATAATACTGGCCATACCGGCGTAGTATGCAGATTAGAATGGCTGACAGCAAGATTAAGGTAGATATTGTGCGCGCTGAGCTGGTCTCCAGACGAAATCAGCAAAGGGATTCCGGCCACGGACATCAGCGGCTGACCTGCTCCGGTAAAATCCCGGTCAAAAGCCCAGGCCGCCGTAACTTTTGGCAGACCTGCCAGCAGAGGGTGATTCTTGTCGACCGCTACTGAAGCTCTTAGTGTAACTGGCTGCGTAGCATTGTGAATAATAAAATTCCAGCGACCAACCGAGCCATGATCGGTCGGGGCATTCTCAAAAAACGCGAGTTGCCCTGCAGAATCAACAAGAGTGGCCAGTCCGCTGCTATTGATTGTGCGCTCAACGAGGAGGCGCAGCTGAGCCGACAGGCTGGCGGTCTCTACTTTCACCAGTTCAGGTCTGACCGGCAACAGCCAGGCCTGATTGTCGTATTCGATCGCGTCATTTTTAATAACAGCTCTTATCCCGGCAGTGGAATCCTTGATTGTCAGGCGCACACGGTGGTGTGCGCGGGCACCCAGATCAAGGTCAATGCGTTCGATTAACGCAGCATCGCTGGCACTTAATATTTCGGCGGAAAGTCGCACCGGAGCTGGCGCAAAATTGACGAACTCGAAAAAGCAACGATCAACATCACCAAGCGCATAGCGGTTGGCCGTGGTTATGGCAATGTTTGCCAGTGGCTGTCCAAAAGCCAGCCAGTTGATATTGCCGGCCAAAGCCTGCTGTGTCCCTTTGGCCGCTTCCGCCATCCCTGGCTCACGCGGCACTAAACCATCCGTGGTTCTCGCCGCTTCCGCCATCCCTGGCTCACGCGGCACTAAACCATCCGTGGTTCTGTCAGTGATTACAAAAACTCTGGTGTCGGCAGAACAATTCTCAGAAACGGTTCTAAGCGCACTATTAAGATCTGCGGACGGCGAGTTGCATCGCCAGTTGCCAATAAGATGCGCTGCTTCGGTACCCTTCATGTCTGGCCGGCCGACAATTTCTGGCTCAACACCGGCTCGAAACAGAGTTAGTCGAATGAATTGACGTGAGAAAATATTCTGGTTTAGCCAGGCAAGCGCCCTGTCTCTTGAGGTCTCTGTTGCTCCAGCTGACATTGAGAAGGAGTCGTCGAGAATCAGAGCAACAGGAACGAGCTGATCTCCGGTAATTGCCCGGGGTGTTGCAGCGGCCATTACCAGCAAAGCCAGGATCATCAGCTCTACAACCAGCACCAGCGGAATCTGCAATCTGGTTATTTTACGGCCGCCTTCGGCCGGAACTTTTACATGGCTCCAGAACATCAGCGAAGAAACCCTGATGTTTCGCGACTGACGCCTGAACAAATAAACGGCCGCCACCGCAGCCAGGGCGAGAATGCCCCAGAAAGCCAAAGGACTCATAAATACAGGCATCTTCAGCTCCTGGTCATAATAATTTCAGTTTTGAGCAGCTCAACCGGCACAAAATCACTCAGCAGCTGTTCTCCAATACAATGGGTAAACACAGCACCATATTTGCTGCAGCATTTTTTCCAGTATTCCTGGTGGCGGGTAAAGTTGCGCAAATATTCGGAAATCAGGCTTTCATCGGCAATCAGCTCAACCGCCTCGGTTGTTTCGCAGTCAATCAGCCGAATATTGCCTGCGAACTCAGGCGCAATGTCTTCTTTTGCAAGCATCTGCACGACAGTGAGCAGCGCGGCGCCATCAGAGAGCTGGCGCAGCACCGAAACGGGTTCCTGACTCCAAAAAAGATCGCTGAGCAGTATGCGAGCTCCGTTGTTACGCAACCGCGGCGGAAAAGAAGTTATGGTCTCGCCAACATTGCCAGAATAATCAAATTCTGCACCAGGCCATTGAGTAAGCGGTAGATTAGCAGGCTCGATGCGGCGACAACGATCTTTAAGCAGCCAGCAGCTGACGGTATAGCCAGCATTATAAGCTGCCACCCGCAACAGGGCAGCCAGCGCCATGGTTGCGGCTCCTTTATGAAAAGTTTCGCCAGCCATAGAAAGCGATGTATCGATGAGAATATCAAGATGCGGTGAAATCTCTTCGCGAAAAAGCTTGACGGTAAGCCGATCGGAACGGGCCATCGCGTTCCAATCGATGTGTCTGACATCGTCGCCAGGCTGGTATTCGCGGTGATCGAGAAATTCTAGAGAATTACCAGTATTGCGCCCAAAACGGCTGCCACCCTGCAGACCTGAAAAGCGCGACGAAATATTCAGATAAAACCTCTGACCGGCAATTTCTGCCGCTTCGATACTGCTTTGTAAGAGCTTATGCACCATCACCGAACCATTTCTTTGTGAAATTCTCTTAACTGTTTTCCGATCCAGCCGGCATTGATTACCAAACTGACAAACGCAAGACAAGCCGCAAAAACCAGCACAGAATCGCTACGCCGTGCCGTAGCAGCATAAAGAGGATTAGCGATCAGCAAATTATCAGAGTCCATTCCCATAACGCCGCCGGCCAAAATCGGCACAATTGAAAACACCGCACATGTAAGCAGTGCAACAACCCAGGTATTACGGATATCCATGTAATCAGCAACGAACACACGGCGAATAAAGGCAGCCAACAACGAATAGCCCAACATATAACAGTAGAAAGCGCCTGAATACAGAAAAAAATCACTGCTCATACTGGCGCTGCCGTAGCTGGTAAAGTGTTTGCTTCCAGAGACAAACAAAACTATTGCAAAGGTAAGGATCTGCATGACAAGTACCCACGCCAGACCACCAGCAGCCCCGCTGAAAAAAACAAAAGCCACGCGCTGTCTGATAAAGCCAGACGGAACTTCGCGGGCGACCCGTTCGGTCAGATGATCACGTTCAGAAACCGCAACTAGACAAGCCATGCTCAAAATGTAACTGGCAATAAAGCCCCAAACAATGAACACCTCGGAACTTGAGCTTATAACCGCCCAGTAACCAGTCATCAAAAGTGTCACCACCCATAAAATCGTCGCCGCTACGCGCACCGGCAGCATGCGATTGGTGCCGGCAGGCGACACAACTGCTGCTGCTGCATGATACAAGAGATAGGTTGCGGAAGTTGCAAAGACAACAAACGTTGTAATGGATGAGTAAAGATAGCCCGAATTAAATGTGCGATCAAGCCCATACCTGATCATTTCGCTGCTGATGCCCATCAGACTGAAAAACATTATAACCTGAAAAACCAGCCCGGCTCCGCGAAACAAATACATACTTCCACCTTCGCGCGCCATACTGCCGATGCAGATCTGGAACATGGCGCCGCCAGCACACACCACCAGACCAAGCAACAGCATAACAAAAGTCGCCCAGAGATCGACGCCGCTCAAAAAAAAGGTCATCGCCATAAACGGCGCAAACGCGCTATTTATGAGCAAAATAATCATAAACGACGCCGCAAATTTACCGCGAATGATCGACTGCGGCGTGATCGTAGTAATAAAGAGCAGCTCATCACTACCCTCGCTGCGCTCACGCGAGAACCTGAATCCAGAATAGATCGGTATGATTGCAAAGCTGGCCAGAAACAGAACGCCGTAGAGAAACATCAGGGTTTCCTGACCGGCGCTACCGTGCCGGATATTCTGATCAGCCAGCGACAAGCTTAATACCACGCACTGAAAGCCGAGAAACAGAATCAGCACGCCCCAGAAAAACTTGCCTCTGACGATCTGGCGCAGTTCCTTGACAATTATCGGGTTTATACGCTCATCGAGGCGGTCAATAAGATTATTGATGGCTGTCATTGCACTTCACCTTTGGTAATGTTCATGAACACAGACTCTAGATTCTGCTGACGGAAACGGAATTCGGTAATCTTCCGGCCGGCAGCTACTATCTCTTTTAACAGTTCAAAAGCATCGTCATCGCTGCCAGCAAAATCAAATTCGACAGTCTTGCCATTAACTACCAGATTTTCTACGCCCGGCAGGAGAATCAAAAAATTCGAAAAATCTTCAAGGAGCCCCAACGGTCTTATAATCAGGCGGCGGTGTGTAACGTCATTATGAGTAATCTCTTCGATTGACCCAAACTTGAGCATGGCGCCCTGCTCAATGATCAGTGTCGATGAGCAGATCTCAGAAAGTTCGCTGAGAATATGCGAGCTGATAAGAATACCCTTGCCCTGACGACTCAAAACCCGCAAAAGCTCGCGCAACTCAATGCGAGCACGTGGGTCCAGGCCGGCGGCCGGCTCGTCCATCAAAATGAACGAGGGGTCATGTATCAGCGCCCGGGCAATACTGACACGCTGCTTCATGCCCTTTGACAGAGCTGAAAGCAACTTTCCACGAATACCTATAAGGTTGGTGAATTCCATCAGATCATTTACCAGCACACGCCGACGGACCGGTTTAATGCCATAGGCACGCGCAAAAAAATCGATATATTCAAATACTGTCATGTCATCCTGAGTTGGCAGTGTATCTGGCACAAACCCGATTTTTTCTCGGGCCATCTCCGGGTTGCTGATAATAGACCGGCCGTCGATCTCGATCAGGCCAGAAGTTGGTTCATCGATGCTGGCCATCATGCGTAGAGTGGTCGTTTTGCCCGCGCCGTTGGGTCCGACAAAGCCGGTAATATCGCCATCGCTCAACTGAAAACTAAGCTGCTTTACAGCATGGGTGTCGCCAAAATTCTTGCAGAGGTTTTTTACACTTAGAATCATGGCTGCTGGTCTCCCTTGAGAATGCCGATTACATAAGAGTTTTCTGATTTATCGGCCTGATTGTCAATCGCCTGAGCGACAAATGGAGAGGTTTTTATTTTTGCCACATAACTGCCAGGCCTAAGAAACTGCTCCGGCACAGTCTGCAGGTTACGCAGCTCCTTAAACCATGCAGGAAAAATCTCGGCAGGTGATCGGTAGGTCGGCGCCGAAGAGCTCTTAACAACTTCCATGGTCGCCTGGTTTCCGGCAGTTATGTTACTGGCACGGTATCTTCGCCCGTCCTGGGTCATCAGCATAATATTTTCAATATCAGCGCCAAGGCCGTTAAGAATCTGGAGCTTGCCATCCTGAATAGTTACACCGACACGCTCACGCCTGGTCTGCAGGGATCTTACATGCAGATAACGCGGCACTTTTGGCTTGATCCATCCGGTCGAGAGATGCTGATCTTCGTCGAGTGAAATAAATTTGCCGCCATCGACAATGCGGCCGTCGTTACCACCGTAGGCAAAGATTTCTGTTTCGTTGTCGAAACGAAGGCCATCTGTCCGGGAAGACGACGAAAACAGCGCATAATTAGCGAGGGTCACAGCGCGATTAAAGCGCTCGTCAAGCAATGTCAGCGCCTGCCTTTTAACCCGGAACGTAGCACTCTCGAAAACCAGGTAGTAGCCGTAAATAAAAAGGCAACAGACAGCAGAGGCGACCGGAACGGTAAGAAACACCATGATTTTGCGCCCAAGCCGGTGCAACACAAAAACGTTTACAGGTCCGATCAGAAACGCAAAAAGATAGACAATCACCATGAGCCAGCGAGTAGACAGGGTATCGGTCTCGTCATAAGCGAAACGCAACGGTGAATCACCACTAAATTCGTGATTCCCAAATAAATCGCTTAAGTAGTCAGGCATATTGCGACCTGTCCCATCTGACATCAGCTTCAGCAGGTCATCGCCGGCAACCACGACCTTACCAAAACCGGCATCAAAAAGCCTGAGATTAAGCGATAGATCTTCCTTAGACTGCATTTGAGACACAAAATCTTCTGGTAAGTTGATTGATCCAACCGTCAACAGAGTGCCACCAGTCCTGACATAATCAAAAATAGCTCGCTTTACAGCTTCTGGCATTTCATTAATACTGTTTGCATAAAAAATCAGCACATTGAACTGCGAATAACCCAACCAGGTTTGATAAAGCTGTGCAAGGCTGCCCTCAAACTGGTTCATCTCAAGATTGAGCGAGGTACCAGCGCCTGTGCCGGCAAAAGAGGCATCAAAATCGGTGCGCGAAATGCGTGAATCTACCAGAGCCTGCTTGCGATTGTAATAGTTTCGGTAGCAGCGGAAATCACGATGCAGCCCCTGATCTTTCAGCAGCGTGCCATCAATCTCAATGCGCATGCCCGAAGCATAGAACTCCATTATCGGGATCAGCAGGGACTCTTCGCGAACCTCGCCGGACGCTAACTTGAAACTGCGAGAAATCTCTTCAAGATCGCGTGAATATTGTGCGCGCATGAACAGCCTGATATCGCGATCACGATTTGAGCTGTTAGTTATCAATACCCGGCAGACGGCATAACCAAAATGGCTTTTGGGAGCTAAATCTGGCAATGCAGTGATACGCAATCCGTCGTAATCGATTGTTTGAGCCCACAAGCCAGATGTGGCGAGCGGAATAAACAAACAGGCTAGCAGAAGCAGCGACCTGACTTTCATTACTTACCCCTCTGATTCCACAATTAACTCATCAGACAGGCCAAGATCAGTTTCTTTAATAGACTTTTTAAGTTCTTCCAGCAATGCCGTGGTGGTAATGCCCTCAAACCTAGCCTTGTAGTTGAGCAGAACACGGTGATTCAGAGCCGGAACAAAAACCTCACGCACATCTTCAAAGCCAACTGAGGGACGACCAGCCAGCAGTGCTACTCCCCGCGCCGTTTCTGCAACTGCGATTGCAGCGCGTGGAGAAGCGCCGTACTGAACAAATTCCTGCACCTTGCGACTTGCGTCACTGGCGGTAGGATTGCTGGCATTTACCAGTCTGGCGATATATTCAGCCACCGCACCGGGCAGATAAATTCTGTTCATAACATCGAACAGACTTTCGAGTTCAGCTGCCGATACGTTGAATCCGGCGGCTGGCGGCTCGCCATGCCGGCGCGAAAATATAATTTCGCGCAAAGTAGCAATATCTGCAGATTTCACCTCAAGTTTGAACATGAATCGGTCAAGTTGGGCCTCTGGCAGCGGGTAAGTACCTTCGAGCTCGATCGGATTCTGTGAGGCAAGTACAAAAAACGGCGATGGCAGTTTTCTGGTGGTGCCCAACAGGGTAACTGACTTTTCCTGCATGGCCTCAAGCAGTGCCGACTGTGTCTTTGGTGAAGCACGGTTGATTTCATCTGCAAGCAAGATATTGGTAAAGATCGGCCCCGGTTGAAAGGTCATCTCTCGCTGTCCCGACTGAGTCTGCTGCAAAATATGAGCCCCCAGAATATCGCCCGGCATCAGGTCGGGGGTGAATTGCACCCGGCTGAACTGAAGACTGAGCAGCTCACCAAGACATTTGATTAAAGCGGTTTTACCAACTCCCGGTAGCCCTTCAAGAAGAATGTGCCCACGGCTCATTATGCCGATAAGTACCATGCGATGCAAATCGGAGCGACCGATCATAATGCGGTCGAGCTCCTTCAAAATTTTATGGGCATTGGCGCTGGCCGCCGCAAGTTCCGATTGAGTTACCAGTTTTTGCTGTTTCATTGCTGTCTCCGCTGTTTTGTAACATTTCGCTCAAAATATCTTCGTACGGCACTGCGATGTCTGGGCAGTATTATATCAGATTCACCACCGCTTTTTTCTGAATCCTGCCAATCGACCGGCCCGGAAGTGCTATCACCAGTTGTCTGATCTGTCTGAGGCGCCGATATTGCCATGCCGATCGCGACCGAATCTTCAAGAGCTGTTGTGGCTGGCGAAGGCAGAGCTTCGTCTTTAAACTTAAGCTGATGTTCAGAGCTCGGGCGGCCAAAATTCAATGGCGCCGTTCCACCGTCACGACCTGGCTGCCCAGAAGCCGCGCCCGACTTAGGTTCTACTACCATAAAACCAGGCTGTCCGTTACCAGAAGCTGGTTGCCCTTCGCCAGGCTGCTGGCCTGATCCTTCGCCTTCTCCTGATTCGCCTTCTCCTGCCGGCGCAACAACCAGATCAGCTCCGGAACCAGGTGTCATATCAGCTTCTGTCGCCGGGCGTATACGACCTTCTTCTTTAAGTTTTTCGTAGGTCTTGCGATCGATCAGTCTTGCCTTGACCAGCTTGTCTGCTGCTGCGCGCACCTCTTCGGTGCGCTGCTGAATATAGTCTTGCAGCTGTTGAGATGCCTTTTCAGCGGCATCGGCTGACTGATCGCCGCCGACTCCTGCTTTTTCCATGCTCTGACTAAGAGACTGCCCATCCTGCCCCTTCATCTTGGCGGCATCGAGGCCGCACTGTTCAAGTTTTTCACGCAGAGCATCGAGGGCCTGACTCATTTTTTCTGGGCTATCTGCAGTTTTCAGCTGCTCGGCAAGACTCTGAAGACTTTGCAGGTTTTCCTGATCGGTCAACATCTTCTGGGCCCCGACTGAGCTTTCCTTGCGCATCTTTTCCTGGAGCTGGTCGAAAGCCTCGAAAGTCTTTGACGGATCATTGCGGTCAGAAGCCTCGGTTATCTGGTCAATGGTTTGTTTAAGTTCAGTCGCCTTTTGTTCGTCGATCAAACCAGCATCTTCAAGTGCTTCAACCTGAGCGATGGCATTCTGTTGAATATCTTTGAGTTCAAGACGCGGATCGCGATCGCCCTGCAACGGACGCACCGGGATAGTTATGCTTAGTGCCAAAAACAGCACCGAGACAAAAAGAGCTGGCAAACGCCCGGAAAAATTAATTCTTAGCCGCGGCACCTTGAACTCTCTGCGACGATCACTCCATGAGGCATCACCAGTCTCGAACTCTGCCAGCAACAAACCACCACTTTGATTATGACTGTCCAGTAACGCCATTGAACGCTCGGTATCAAGCTGCCGCCTGCACGCAATTGCCAGAGCCAGAAGCACACACACGGGTAACCCGGCAAAACTGAAACCAACAAAATCTATGTTGGCAAGACGCAGCTGCCGCAACAGCAGAAACAGAAAACCGGCAGCAAAGTTGTAAACGGTTAACAGGCTCAAAGTCTGCAAAATCGTGTGAAACACAAGATATCGCTGCTGCAGCGTTTTAAGAGCCTGTTGCGCAATTTCGTTATGCAGGACTGTTTTCATCTATCATCTCTGTATCTATGATACTGTGAATCTGTGTAATATTTTACCCTATAGCCTGATCAGGCGCTAATATTTGTTTTAGTTCTTTTTTCTGCGCAATTCTGCTAAATTAAGAATATGGAAATAAAACAGGTAACAATTGAGCTTAACGAAGAAACTATACGCAAGCTCGAAGAGAAGGCGCTTAAAGCGGGACAAAAACCGGAATTTTTTGCCGCCGATCTACTCAAAACGGCTTTAAGCAAAGAAATCGAGCAGTCAGAAGCTTCGCAAATGCCAGGCGTGGCTATGCTAAAAGGAACTTCTGAGCCACTCCTGGCAGTTCCTGGCAACGCCAGTATAGGCGTTGGCATGATCAAAGAGGCTCCCGAGCCAGTTTATAAACTGGCAACTCCTGAACTGCAACCCGAGAGACTGCGACGCAAAGCTGAGATCGAAGAAGAAATGCGTAACCTGTCACTGGTTATCGAAACAGCTGCTGAAGCCGACAAGGAAAAATATGGCATGCAATATGCGATTCTGGCAGCTGAGCTCGACGCGTTGATTTAAATCAGCGAATATGACCGGCATGCCTCAGCGACCTGCGTTCTTTTGAGCGACGGGTCGAAATAGCTTTCATCGCTTCTGCTCTTTTTACAGGGTCTTCACTCGGATGTGGCGAGAACGGATCATCATAATGACCATTGGCCTGCACTGGCCGCAAAACATTTATTTCGCCCCACAGTCTGCTGCGCAGATCTACGATCTGCCTGCCAAGTTCTTCGCGACAGCTGCCACACATGGTTCCGTCAGTGATTGGGGCGGCGCAAAGTCGACACGAATAGCGAATAGAGAGGTTGAGCCGGCGAAAGGTTCCTCCCTCTGCGAAGTCCTGCATTACCCTCTCAGGGACTGCGCAAATACGACAGATTTCACTGATCCTCATGCCGGGATGAACCCTGGCAAAGTCGATAACAGTATTCAACTGCTGCTGCCTGATGACATGACATTCCGGGCAAACACGTCCCGAGAACTTCAAAAATAGTTTTTCACAGTCAGGACATGTCTTAACTTCTAACATGTTCTATACCTCTCTATTTAACCCAACATTCAACCTTGTAGTGTACATTATACATAAAAGGGATCAATATGCCAAATCCAGAATGACCGACTCAAATTACCCACAACCTGACCTCTGCCTTCACTCTGGATCGGTCTTTTTTTGCCACAGCCTTAGTCCTTGGTAGCTCGAACCATCGCTGATACGCATATCAACTATAAAGCTGGAATCGGCACTCTGGTCCCTGCAGGGTTAGTTGCAAACCGGTCCCAACACCCTTCCAACTGCAACTTCCGCAGTCGCAGTGAAAATCAAAAAAGCATGGCAATTGAGAATCATCTGACATTTCTGCGAATAGCACGCACTGAGTGAATTCAGGACTTGTGCAAATTGTTGGCTGATGACATAATGTTTAGCATTAGACAGCCGTGCAAGGAGATAATGATGCCAAGACGTAACAGATACAAAATGCTTTGTGAGGCTTATGACCGTGGAGTAGCTGAGTGTGACCAGTATCGGCTCGAATGCCGCGAATTTGTTCATGAGCTGCGCAATTCAATTGTAGAGAGCCTTAACTGTGCCGAGACGAAAGTGTTCATGTTTTCGCCCAGTACGGGCTTTTCCTACAACAATCAGACGATTCAGGGCGATGCCCTCGACACCGAATTTGGCGAAAATGGCACTGCCGCGATAGGCTTTGCAATTAACGTTAACGGCGACGATCTCGAAGAAAAGTTTTTTACATTTCTGGTCATTTTCAAGAAAGCTGGATCAAAAATACGTTTTAACATTGATGAAGAAAAAGAATTTGTCAACAGCAACGACGGAGTAACCGATTTTTGTGATTATCTCTTCGAAGTTGCTCAAGGCAATCTACTGAGGCGCCTGTCGAACTTTCTGCAATCGCCAGGTGAAGAAAACACGCCAATCGGCTTCAAAGTTCAGACAAAATAAGGGCTTGTTAAAAAGTCAGTGGAAAACTCTGAATAGCCCTTGCGCATTTTGTGGCGGCGGAGTCAATGACCGATTAAAGGTTGCATGGGGTCGGTTATCTTTGCGGATAACCGGGCGTTCGTATTGAATGCGCGCGCGGGTATCAACAATTTCTTTTTTCTTGTGCTCGGTTGGGACTGATTCTGGTTGGCGACCATTTTCTTCGAGATCGAGAATTGTCTCAATGCTGCGCGGTGGATTGCCGGCGTCGAGCCAGTTCCAGCCTTCTTGAGCTAGCCAGTTGAGACGGGCAAATTCCAGATAATAACCCTCATCTATTTTGTCACCCCAGAAGTAACCAAGCGCCATGCGTATGTCTCCGGTTACTTCGGCGATTACACCCAGCCTGTAAAATGCCCATGTGATTTTCTCAAGGTCAACCGGGTCTGCCTTGCTTTCCTGATTAAAAATCATCGAATAAAGCTCGCGCGCCTTTTTGAAGTTCTTTTGCGAAAGCGCATACTCGGCCTGCCCTTTGTAAGTCGAGTAGCTATAACTTCCACAGCAACCCGCAAGCAAAAAAAACATCAGCCCCAACATAACAAATGCTGGAAAAATAAAGAGTTTTCGCCTGTTCATAGCTGTTTCCTCATGGGGTTAAAGGTTTCCAGAAGCGGTCAGGACCAGCAAGAGTCGGCGGATAGATACGCGCTGACCACTTATAATCGACTGCCAGTGAAGCAGGGTCTTTAAACAGCATATCAACCACCATACTGCCATCAACAAGCTCAACCGATAAATCGGTCAGATATTCGGCGGCAAATCTTTGTTTTCGGCCATCAGATGCGGTTCTGACAAAAACCTTGCCGGTTGCCAGGGTTTCGACCGCATAATTCACAAAGCGACCACCGTGAGTCTGCACCTTGAATTCGGTCGTGCCCTTCCAGACATTCCCGATTTCCGGCACGAAGAATATGCGGTTATACTCAGGCTTGACATCATAGTTAGATCTAGCGATATCGCCGCGCATCAGCGAAACGATCCAGGCAGCCTGATTTGCTGCCACAGCGTTAAAGCTGCCACGATGCACATTCGAAGCACCACGTGTCATGGCAATGATTACTCCGCCGGCAATTACAACCACAATGCCCATGGCAATCAACATTTCCATAAAAGTGAATGCTTTTTTCACGATTAATACCCGCTGACAAAAGTCGACAATTCGTAGATCTTGTCTTCTTTGCCGATCTGTTCCTTTGATTTGTAGTTTAATATCAAGCGGATGACTTTGCCGATCTCGGTTGAAGTCCCCGCCGGAAAACGCGAGACATTAATTTTACCGCCTAACGCCAGATATTCTGGGAAACTGCCAATCTGCACCTTTACTTTACTGTCGATACTGAGCAGTTCCCCGCTGAGTGGGACAATTGCGTAATCACCGTCGAGAGGAAGCCAGGCTTTATTCTCGATCTGCTCAAGAATTTCGACAGCCAGTTGACTGACACGTATTTCGTCGGCCGAAAGAGTAACCTGCTTGTGAGATGAACCCATAAGTCCCCACAGAGGCACCATAGCCGCGATCATTATGCCGCTTGCGATCAGTATTTCCAGAAGGCTCATGCCGCGTCTTTTCATATATTGCCCCCGGGCGGCCCGATTACTACCCCGACATACTTTTTTGTGAACGCAGGGTCGGTTGGATCCAGGAAGGTGTTGTAGATTAGATTACCGCCGCCGGCCATTTTGCTTGGGTCCAGGGTGTGAGCAGCAATACCTCCGACCAGATTCATCGGCAAATTGGGTTTTGAGCACTTAATCTCGCCACCATTGCCAAGAGCAACCAGATAGGCAAGCGTGCTGTTTGAGCCGCCGTTATTTACGGTTATAGCACCCTTTTCAGCCATAATCATCAGAGGCGGATCGAAAACAGACGGATCTGACGAATCAAAAGAACCGACGGTAACCGGGCCATCAACAATGATGTTGCCACCTGTGTGACGACCAATGCCGTCAACGATAGTCATGCCGACACCACCGGTTACAACTCTGAGAACAGCGTTACCAAGGTTTAAGCTCGTCTGCTTGTAACAAAAATTCTCTTGGAGAACCTCAAAAGCGCCTTTTCCAGGCGCGGGCTCGGCCTTGACCTCGTAACAAATCCGCCTGGTCAGGCCAAGTGTCGGGTCATTGACGGCCGCAATCTTATCAATCTCAATATTTCTCGTATCAATGCCCTCAATTGGAAGCTGAAAGGCTTTATCACTGGTGAGTGGTGCCGCGGCGGAGGGTGGGATATCGACTTTCTGATTGGTTGAAGTGTATTGCGCAATCATGTCATAGGTTTCACTATACGAGCAGTTATCTATTTTGCTCATAATCGTGTAATAGCAGACGCTGCCGTCTGTGGTCAGCCACGGTATCGCCAAGAACAAGGGTTCCAATGCAATGAATTCCTGAAGACTCAGTGCTGGCGGAACATCTGACTCAATCAACTTGGTCTTAACAAAAAGAGCAGACATGCCAGGAATGCTGGGACCGCTACTTCTGGCCGTGTTGTAATCAGCAGAACTCAATGCTCTAACAGCGCCAACAGGCACTTTTGTGGCGGAATCGGCAAGATAACAGACCTCAAGATAGCGGTCTTTAACATCACCGATAACCCTGGTGTGACTGATCTTAGAAGCCGACGAGCCTTGAGGGCTCTCACCAAACAAATGCAACCAGGTGCTAGCCCAATGACTTGCAGCAGTTAGCGGAAACTTGCTGAATTCGGGCTTCAGAACACTCTGCCACAGAAGGCTGTCGGGGCCATTGCAAACAGTATCAGCGAAGCCCCAGCGTGCTACGCTGAAAACAACATTTCTGCTGCCAATTGGCCAGGGACCAAAATTAAAAACAAGTGTAATCGGCTTAGCGGCCGAAGGAAAATATGAATGGTAGTTCTGGCCAAATTCCTTGGACCCGCCAGCTCGATTAAGCAACGTTTCGCTGCCGCCCATATAGATCCAACCTCGATTTTTCCAGATATCTTCAGGAGTACTGCTATTGGTCGGTTCACCATTAGTCAGGATCAATGGGCGCGGCGAAGTAGTGATCACCTTACCCGTTTCTGGCGTCGCAATGATGACAGTATTGAATTTGGTGTCGTCACCACCAGCTGCATCGCGCAGATAGAGATTAAACTTGGTAATCGGCAGTGGAAACGGCATAATCACGCGGAATGGTCGGGTTTCCTGCCATTTTTCAGTAGCCTTGTCAATTTCTACTTCGACGCTGATCGTAATTTGCCCGGACTTTTCATAATCGAGATAAAAGCCGTTGCCATCATCGAGCGACTTGACCTGGCTGACATCAACATTGTACAGTAATCTGGCTACAAAAGACTGGTTGCTGGTAAGACCGCTAAGCAGGTCATTAAGGCCTATCTTCGACATCCAATCACTTAAAATAGAGTTACTGATAACAGATTCACTGTTTTGCTTAAATGCTGTGCGCAACACCTGACCGGGCGAACTGGCATCAGTGTTCGTATCGATCAGATCTGCCTTCATCTTACTGATTATGTAGCGAGAAATAGACTGCGCGCACTTCATGGCACGCAAATGTTTGAGAAGCTCCTGGCTTTCGTTGAATTTTCCCCGAACCAGGTGATTATAAGACAGAATCAGAATAGTCAGAATGAAGATACCACCCAATACCACAAAAAGAACGATACCAGCACGTTTGCCTCTGCTGATTATTCGGTTGCGCTTATTCATCGGTGGGAACTCCATTGCCAGCAGCCTGCTGCCTGCCTGTGTTCTTTTCGATCCAGCTCAGGGTACCCTTATGAAAAGGAACACCTGCTTCCTGCATTATGCTTTGCGCAAATTCGGGATCGACAGGAATATTGCCAATTGCCTGGTGATGCATCTTCAGGTGACCAACACCTTTGATCAAATTTTCAATAACAACCTCGACCGCTTCATCTGAAGTGTCCACGCTTGCGACCAGCATGTTCGACAACCCGATAGTATGGACCTCGGGCTGATTAGCGCCATAATATCCGGCCGGAATAGTGACACGGCGCGAAGTGGCTACTTTTCCGATAATCTTCTCGATTTCTGTATCGCTGAGACTAACCAGCGAGCACTCATGAAAAATCAAGGCATCAGAAACATTGCGGTTGGGCATACCAGCCTGTATGGTAGCATAACCGATGCTACCGTTGGCCAGAGAGTTTAAAACCGCCTCAGGAGGAATCTCAGCACTGTTTTGGCGTCGAAACAGGCCGAGAGCTTCCATGATTTCAAGCGAAGTGCGCCGGGTTGATGAATTGGTCTGACCAAGAAACACATTCAGGTGCCCTGGAAAAGTTTTGCCCGGATCGAAACGTTCAGGCGCGCGCACAATGTGGACTACATCGTTCCATAGCGGCCAAACAACGCGAAGTGGAGACGAAGCATTTCCGGCATAGCTTTCTCTGATAATGCGACTTTCTGCCATTGCCAGAAGCACCTTGCCCTGGGTAAGCAATCTGACGTTATCGACCGAACCATTAGTTTCGACCGGCTTGAATACGCCCTCACTGCCAAGTTGCGAGTTTATCCAGGACGATAAAATGTAACCGACCGGGTAATAGGTTCCAAGGCGATTGCCGGTGGCAATAAGCTGAAATGATGAAGAATAAAGTTGCGGAGGCACCGGAGCCTCTGCTCGAGGCGGCTCTGGAACTGCCAGCAGCAAAATTGCCAGCGATGCCAATATAATGGCAAACGGCCAGATAAAGGTTGGCAGGCTTCCACATCTATTATTTTTCATCAGCACATTCTAACGGTTTTGTCGGTATATGGCAAGTCTGACACAATACCAAATGATGTCAGTGCTATCAACTGAAACCCGTAGCTATTAGTTGTTGCCTATTATCGGGCCGGATAGCTTGCCGCGACTCGCAACGCTGGCAAAATGCCAGAATGCAAACCGGCAAGAGAAAATGCGATCAAAATAAAAGCACCAGGTGCCTGGGCAACAACAATAAGCTGCTGACTGCCATTGTGGTTGAAATCACCGCCTCGACAACTATATCACTGCTGATAGCTGTATTCCCGAGCAATGCATCTGTAGCTGCTGATTCAAATCCGCCAACACTGAAGGCACGAACATCTTGCCGCTGTTTAAAACGAAACAGTAAAAAAGGCGTAACCACCAGAACCTCCGAAAGGCTTGCTATTTAAGGTTAAAGTATTTTTCAGCCACCAGCAGCTTTTTCAGCACAGAGAATTCATTATACAATGCCAGATATGCTGTTTGCGTTACGGCGTTGAAGCAATTCTGATCTGCATATGTTCGATCACTCAAAGTCTGGTATAAGCTTTTTAGTGAAGCTATTTTTTCAATAACCTGCAGAGATTCTGGCAAATCAAGACTGGTCAGAACCAGAATAAAATCTGAAGAAATTATTGCCACCTTACGGCTCTCAAACAATCGCGAACAGGGCCTTAGAGTTAGCACCAGCAGTTCAAATCGCAAAAAATCCCGCATGCGCTGATGACCGTTAATAATTGCTGCGAGCAGCGACATGCGACTTACACAGACCTCTAGCTGGTCATGGACGTCGTCAAGCTGGCGCTGCAATATCTTCTGGCGTATACTGCCAAGATCGCGTGAAATCTGCACTATTACAGCATGAAAATCAGGATCTCCAGCGGCTTGGCCTGGAGGATTGGATGTGATTTGCGAAGCAACATACAGCCAGCTTTCCATGACTTCGTGATGCATTTTGTCCGCGGCAGCATTATTAAAGGCCCGAGCATAACCAGCAGTAACCTGCATCTTACTGGAAATAACAAGAAGCCTGGCAGAAATTGATGCCTCAGGAGTTGAACCTGTTAGAAGTTCGAGCAGAGTGTTGTCGCAACAAATGGCAGCATTAGCCGTCGCAAGCAAAAACAAAGTCCCAAAAACCAGCACATTTATTTTTCTCACGACATTGTTAACAATATTCATCGCAACACCTCAATAATACCAGTAACACTCGTTGGTGGCACATCGTAAAGATGCTATTGACCAACTATTCTTCATGATTGGCATTACAATCCGGTAACAGGCGGACGTGGCGCAACAGATGGTTCAGCGGCAGCCTGTGACAATCTGGCAATATCGGCCTGCACATTATCAGCAACCGTGGTGTCTGGAAAGTTGGCAACTATACTCTCGTATACCTTTAGAGCCTCTGCGTTGGCAGCTGTCGATTCAAGAAAAGCAGCATACTTTAAATGCGCAGAAGGTAAACTGGCAGCCTTCTCAAGATATTTACTCCAATAGGTTCTGGCCAGCTCTGTATCGCCAGATGTAGCAGCCAGAGTGGCTCTAAAATAGTCGATCTGAGGGTTATAGCGACTGGCAGCCGCAGCATTTAACTGTTCGGTGGCAGCGGTAGTATCGCCTGCCATTATCAATCCCTCGACGAGAACCAGTTGTGCTTCAACAAAGCCTGGCCAGCGGTCGAGAATATCCTGCGCCTCACGCATTCCTGGCTCTACCTGGAAATTGCGCAGCATTGTCAGGGCGTAGCTCACGCGGTATTCGGCATTATCGACTGAATTCTGGCATGCGGCCTGAGCTTCCTCCAGTGCCTCTGAATAAAGACGGTTTTCCATGAGAATCTGTGATCTGGCATAACGAGCCCTGGCATTGACTGGATTGTCGCTCAAAATCTGATTAACCAGCTCGGCGGCTTCTTCAATAAAGCCTTGAGCCAGTTTAACCTGCGCCATACCAACTTTGGCCTCGCTGAAATCAGGATTGGAACGCATAACGCTCTCATACATCTTTTCTGCATCCGCAAGGCGGTTTGTGCGCATGAAAATATCAGCCAGATTTATTCTGGCAAAAGTATCCTTTTTTATCATAAGAGCCTGCTCGAAGTGATGCTCAGCCTTCTCGAGTATCTGCTGATTCAAATAGCAGGAGCCAGCAAAAAAATGCGTATCAAAATTTCCGGAATGATTTTTCAGTGACTCTTCAAAACGCTCAACAGCTTTGGCAAAATCACCCTGATTAAAAAATACGACTCCCATATAATGCATTACTTCTGCATTTTTTGGGTCAGCGGCTAAAATTCCCTGTAGCTCATCAGAGGCTTCGGCATAGCGCTCTTCGTCTATCATATCAGAAATGTGTTCTAAGCGAGTTTGAGCTGGTGATTCGACCGTTTTTTTGCGAAATTCGCGTGGCTTGCTCAGCTGGGGTGTATAAACATCATACCCAGAAGCCGAGGTCAACTGCGAGTCTGCATCAGAAGGGGTTTCTATTTTCGTCTCCTGATGATTTAGCTTTCTCTGACTGAATTCTGCAATCAGCTGCGTATACAACTGATGTCCAGGATATCTTGCTGCGAGAACTCTGGCCTGATCAATCGCCTTTTCGTGCTTGCCCGAAAGAGAATAGCTGTAAGCCAGATAATACCTCGCCTGATCGTGATCAGGCATCATGAGGACAATCTGCTCCAGATAATCAATTGCACCTGGATAATCACCATCGGCGTAATGTTCGAGGCCTTGGTTATAGATTTCGTTGGCTAAAAAAAGATCTTGAGCGTTCAAAGCAGAAGAAGTCACAGCAAAGCCAACCAGAAGCAGCACTAATGCCGCGACAGCCCGAATTGCAGATTTGATAAGTCCGGCTGGATTATTGCACATTGCACCAAAGCTTAACCGAAAGAATACCTTCTGTCAAACAACTATCAGCCACTCTACAATAATCAGTCCACACAAAAACGCTGAATAGTAAAGAGCCTGCGTTATTTAACAATAATGCGATAGTTGCGAGGCATTTTGAACTCAAATTTCTGAATTTCTACTACAATTTTATCATCAGCAATCGAAGCTGAATCCAGAGGCTTGTCTACCGGATCCGCTGTAGCGTCAGACTGTTTAAGCGAGCCCGACAAGGGCAATTTCAGTTTGCTTCCAGCACTGATTTTCAGCGCCGATTCACTCTCAGAAAAAAGCTCTGAAGAATTGGCGGGAGTTCTGCCGTTCTGAATGGTTTCGTCTACTATCGGTTCGTCGAGTGGAGCCACATCACACCATGAGTTACGCCGGGCTCTATAATTTTCGAGCGCTTTTGCAAGCATCTGCCCAGGATTGTAGGTTGTTACATCAAGTTGTTCTGATGTTGCGGCAGAGACGCGCAAATTCGCGAGGGTCTTTTTTGTTGGCTCAGGATTACCATAAATCTGGGTGCGATACTTCGCAAGCACGCTCATCAGGGCTTTGCCAGGAACATAGTCCGTGCTGTCGGCATTAGCAATTTGTTCTGGAGCTGTCTTCACCTGATTAATCCGTGACCTCATACCTTCTATTACAGCACGCGCATCAAGCGAAAGCGCCGCATCAACGCGGACGCCAATCAAACAAATAAGAGCTATCAATACAACCGACAGTTTGCTGCGAATCAAGACATTAACCCCCGTTGCGCGTTTACTCGTCTGGATGAGGATAAGCCTAAAAAAAGAGCAATGCAAGAAAAATCGATTTAAACTAACTCAAAAAATTGGCATGCCGCACTTGGTGCAGAACTTTTCCTGCATGTTGTTGTCGTTACCGCAGTTCTGACACTCAATGGTTTTTTTCTCATCGAGTTGAATATTCTGCTTCATATCCTCTTCTTTCATGCCAGGAGGCGGCCGAACCGGAGTATCTTCCTTCTTAATCGGTTTCTCTTGTTCCAGAGCAGTAGCAATGTGGCTGATACTCTTGCCAAGAAGCTCACCCATATCGACCTCCGGCTTAACAGCCAGCACCTGAAAAATCTCAATAGGCATCGACTTGCCTTTAACCATAATTGACTCGCGCTGAGTAATCTCAAAATAAGGCTCAACCCGCTCATAAGTAGATCTGGTAATAAAAAATTCCATTGGCTTGGCAACAGACATTACACGGGCAGCAAGGTTGACGTTATCACCAATAACCGTGTAGGAAAGCTGTTTTTCGCTACCCATATAGCCCGCCGTAACTTCTCCAGTATTGACGCCGACACCAATGGCGATTACCGGTTTGCCCTCTTCCTTCCACACTTCCTGTAATTCGCGCAGTGCGTCAAGCATGCGCACACCACACAGCACCGCCCGGATTGGATCGTCGTCGCGCGCTACCGGCGCTCCGAACAGCGCCATAAGCTCGTCTCCAACGTATTTGTCGAGCGTTCCGTCGAGTTCCATCAGAATGTCGGTCATTCTGGTAAAATAGACATTCAGTTGCTCAACGATGTCAGTTGGATCCATACCTTCAGACATTTTGGTGAAGCCACGAATATCAGAGAAAAACATGGAGACTTCGCATTTGCTGCCGCCAAGTTTCAAACCAGAAGGATTAGACATAATCAGCTCAGCAACACTTGGTGAAACGATACGCGAAAGGCTGCCTTTGAGTTCTTCGTTCTTTTGGAGCTGATCCTCGCTGAGTTTTTGCGCAGAAACCAGATCATCCATGGTTGCCGAATAGAGCTTGGCGTTTTTCATAACCAGCCCCGCTATGTCAGCACAGGTAGCAAGCAGATTCTGATCATCACGGGTATAATCCGGGTTGGTCATTTGCTCAACGTTGATTACTGCAAACAACTTGCCTTCTGCGTAAACCGGCGCACACAAGATTGATTTTATAACACCCTGCCCCACCAGACCCTTGGTTTTGGGATCCATCTCGCACTCTTTTACACCGAGAGCACCGGCACCGCCAGTAACTTCGTTCATTTTTTGATGCAACAGATGAGTAATCATACTGATTTCTTCGTGTGGAATTTCCAGGTCCTTGTATTCCTTGGGCTTCATGCCAGCAGCCTTAACAATTATGAATTTACCATCTTTCTCGTCATTAATAAGCAGCTGAACCTTGGTGCCATCAAGCCCTTTGGTTACAATTTCGATGATGTTGTTAAAAATCTGATCGCGATCAAGACTCTTGGCAAGGTTTTTGATACGCATCAACGTTGTCGACAATCTCATTGAACGCTTGCTGAAATCATCCTTCATTTGACGCGTTTCTCTTTCCATGCGCTCTTCAGCGGTTTCGTCAAGTCTGGGCTGTGCTGCAGCTCCAGAAACCGCTGATCCCCCCTTATCAGCAGACTTATCGGCGGACTTATCAGCGGGTTTCTGCCCAAGAGCAGAATCCATGACGCCGCCTTTGGATGCCGTCTTTTTCATCTGGTCTTCACGGAATTTAGCTGCCGCGTTCGGGTCAACTCTAGTTTTAAGTGGCGCGCCACCACCACCCTTACCGCCGCCGCCACCGCCACCGCCACCGCTGGCTTTAAACTGCTCGAACCGGAAAAAAAGAAACACCAGAAAACCTGCCGAAAACAACACAAGAACGGAATATATTTCCCACCAGTCTTCTATCGGGTATTTATCCGGTTTGAATTTAAAAGCTAATGTCGCTGCCCCAAGCAAAAGTGGCAATATAAATGCCAACAGCGCAATAGAGATTTTTTCGCCCAATACACCAAGAGCCCCGGCAATTGCAATTACATAAAAATATGAAAAAAATGACCAGAAATTTTTGGGAACCTTATTGGTAAAAATAAGATAAGCAACCGCGACAACCGCGATACTACCCAGAAATCCGAGGATATCCGGCAAGTGATCTTTAAAGGTCTTGGGTTCAGAGGTCAAATCTGCCATTCTGCTACCGCTGTAATAAACATTAAAACAATTCTGTCATGAATCAGCAGTAAATTCAAGAGGAAGAAGTTACCTCGGCCATTAGTTTGCTTGTGTCATGGCTATCGGGAGCCATTCTGGTCAACTGTTCTTCAGCTTTGGCAAAATCACCGGAAAGGCAGAGCAGGTGCCCATACCATGCGCATGCACGGCTATTTTTTGCTTTGCTGCGACATGCCTGTTCCGCAAGCTTCAAGGCTTCAGCAGGAATGTTCTCGGACTGCGCAATTATTGAAAGCACTATGTTCTTGTAAGTATCAACTTTTTCACCCCCAGAGAGGCTGGAAATCTTTTCCTTAAGCTTCAAAAGCGCTTCTTTCGACTTGAGATTAAAGTCGAGTTCGGCAATTTCAACAAGAATTTCTGCCTTTATCAGAGGGAGTTTCGCAACATTAAAAGCCTTGTTCAAATCGATGTGAGCCTGCACATTTTCATTGCAGGCAAGTGCGCAACGCGCCAGGATCATTAGAGATAGCGCGTTTTCGTCGGCGGAGAAACTTTTGACCCGTTGTTCAGGCAAGGCTCTGATAATTTTAAGTGCCCCGCCAAAATCACCTTTGCGAGATTTTAAAAGGGCCTCATACAGCTGCCCAGATTCAAGTGAACTGGTCAATTTAAACACTTCAAGAAATTCGTTAATCTGTTGCTGCGCTTCGACAAGGTCTTCACGTGCCAACAGAGCAAAAACATACGCCTTCCACAGCAATGGAAAAGTCTTTCGATCAAAACTGCCAAACACTTTTCGCGCAATCATAATAGTTTCTTCAAATTCATCCTTCTCGATCAGCTTCCAGGATTTTGTCTCAAAAATCTTGGCATCAGTGAAACTGATGCCGCCTTGCTTTCTCAGATCCTGGCGACTGAGAGTCGCAAAATCCCCATAACCGAGCAAGCTGGTAATTCTAAAAACGACAAAACGGCCAAGCGGAATAAAAAACGACATGATTACTGACAGGCCTAAGGTTGCGACCAGCAACAGCATCCTGTTGCCAAAGCCGATTCGGCTCTGAAAAACCAGAACAAAGGCCATAAAAAACCAGCAGAAAAACCAGATTCCATATAATTCATAGCGTTTCGGACGCTGATCTTCGGGGAGCAACCTGAATGCCGGAAAAACAGCATAAAGCGCAATTGCAAGCAGATGACCTGCAATCAGCATACGTGGCATTATCCAGACCGTATCACTGAGAGAAAGTTCGCCCTGCAACAGAGCAATAAAGAACTCGCGCTTCATAATCGCCTGGGTAGCTATCATAGTAACAACACCAAGTATCACGAATGCTGCATTGTGCCAGTGCGCTGTTGGGGCAGTCAGGCGCGTTGCGAGAAACATTAAACCGGAAAAAAGGGCAACAAAGTAGATGCCACTCATTACTCCGCTCAAACCCAATGGCAACGCGAAAATAAAAATTGTCGGCTGCATTTTCAAAATAGGATCGAAAATAGACGAGTCACTGTCTTCTCTTTTGCCGGCACGTGATGCAATGCCAGCCATTTCGCCACAGGTACTGAAAGCTCGACCAAAGGTTGCCATGTGCATATCGATTATCAGGGCAAGTCGAAGCTCACTGTAATCGAATCCGGCAAAGCTATCGTAGTCACGCAACAACTCGTCAGTTCGACTGCTCATTCCCAGCAAAAGATTGACCATGGCCAGACGTATCCTGGCGACTTCATTTTTATCAAACACTTTCAGTGCCCGGGAATAAGCGGAAGCCGCATCTTCGACTGAACTGCGTGCAATGGCGATTCTACCCATCGACAGATGTACTTCTGACTGACCTGCCTCAGACAACTTATCGAGGGGGATCTTGCCCAGCAACTCCGAGGCGCGATCATACATGCCAATTTTGCACAATAGCTTTCCCCAGTGCAGAAGAGGCATCATGTTTGTGGGGCAAATATTGCAGGATTCTTCGTACAAAGCAACGGCGTCTTCTATTTCGCCCCTCGACTCTGACCTTATCGCTTTCTGAAGAAGAAGCTGTGACTTTTTAAGCAGCACAGTTTTATCGTCTGACGCATGTGCTACTGGCGCATGAAACAAACAAAGCAAACAAATCAGTGCTAACTTCCTCAGCAAAGCGGCCTCCTGTCCCGGCAAACTCACACGACCGCCACCTGGTGAGCACTTCTGGATACGAAGTTCTAATGGCTGAAGCCATTAGAGCAGTCTAATCCTGATGCGGTCGAGTATAGCTCCCCTGTAAGCACTGCGGGATACGTGACTCTGGCCAAAGGTGAGAGTCACCTAAAAGCGATTATTTCATCAACTCTCGTTGCCTGGCACTAGCTTCATTATCTTTAACGAAGCTCACATTGACGATGTCTCCAATGTCGATTTCTGCGCTCAAATCCTCTTTGTATACACTTATTACATCACCGTTTTCGAGAAGACAGCGAAAATAATCACCATGCTTCGAATCTACAACTGCCTGCATATAAACCTCCTCTAGGTATTGTTAAAAGCCAAGCTGCGAAAGATAACTCTGCACAAAGCGATGAATCTCGTCAACCGCTCCGCCATGCTGCGAAGCCTCCAGAAAAGCAATTTTGTTGCCACGCATATCACCTTCACGCGTCTTATAAACTTCGATACGATAAACAAGTTCATTTGAATAATTCTTATGCGGAAAAGTCTTTACAAGAAGCCTTGTCTCATCCAATAGTCGTAAAATCATGGTTTCCTGCAAAGGACTGGTCTGAACCGTAATATCAATTCCAAAATCCACATTTTTACGAAAAAGATAACGCTGTGTGATGCGAAAGATCAGATCACCAAGGTCTTTTAAGCTCAGATTGCCTGTATTTTCCATTCCTGCTCCCTGATAAAATCATCGAGCGCAATGCCAGTAAGATTTTCACCATTGCGCAAACGAACGGTAATCCTGCCATCAGCAGTTTCCTGATCGCCAAGAATGATCATAAACGGAACTTTCTGCAACTGCGCATTGCGAATTCGGTAACCAATCTTGTCGTTGCGATCATCAAGCTCACAGCGAATTCCATGCTGTTTGAGCTGATCCAGGATCTGGCGTGCATATTCACAATGTTTCTCGGTAATCGGCATGACGACTGCTTGCAGTGGAGCAAGCCAGACCGGCATGGCGCCACCGTAATGCTCGATCAGAACGCCAAAGAAACGTTCTATAGAACCCAGTAGCGCGCGATGAACCATGTAAGGGCGATGTCGGTTGCCGTCGGCACCGACATAAGTCATATCGAAACGTTCAGGAAGGTTAAAGTCAAATTGAATGGTTGTCATCTGCCATTCGCGACCGATTGCGTCCCTGACCTTGAGATCTATCTTAGGCCCGTAAAAAGCGCCACCACCCTCATCGACCTCACAGTTCAACCCTTCAGCGGCGACAGCATTACGTAGGGAGTCTATAGCCTGAGCCCAGCGCGACTCCTCACCTACCGCTTTTTCGGGTCTGGTAGCCAGATATGCCTTGATTTCGCTGAATCCAAAGGCTTTCCACATGGCAAGACTGAAGCGCAAAACTTCACGAACTTCATTCTCGATCTGTTCAGGCGTGCAGATGATGTGCGCATCATCTTGAGTAAAGCCACGCACACGCAGCAGGCCGTGCAATACACCGCTTTTTTCGTAGCGATAGACGGTGCCAAGTTCGGCCCAGCGAAGCGGCAGGTCGCGATAAGAACGCATCTGCGATTTATATATCATGATATGGAATGGACAGTTCATCGGCTTGATAAAATAATCGGCGCCGTCAATATCCATCGGGCTGTACATCGAATCCTTATAGAAATCCAGGTGCCCGCTGGTTTCCCATAGCCATTTCTGACCTATATGCGGGGTGGAAATCAGTTCATAACCATGGCGATAATGCTGGTCTTTCCAGAAAGATTCGATTTCGTGCCTGATTCTGGCGCCTTTCGGATGCCAGAAGACCAGCCCAGGACCAACCTCTTCGTGGATCGAATACAGATCCAGCTCTTTACCGAGCTTGCGATGATCGCGCTTTTTAGCTTCTTCAAGACGGTCAAGATGCTCTTTAAGTTCTTCTTTACTGCTGAAAGCTGCACCGTAAACGCGCTGCAGCATCGGGCGTTTTTCGTCACCACGCCAGTATGCCCCGGCTACGCTGAGCAGCTTAAAATGCTTTACGGCACCAGAGTCCTGAACATGGGGGCCACGACAGAGGTCGGTAAAACTGCCATGTGTAAAGGTGGTAATAGCCTGATCGTTGAGTTCCTCGATCAGTTCGAGCTTAAAAGGTTGATTTGTTTCGGTAAAAAGCTTAACAGCCTCTTCTTTGCTCAGAACTTTTCGAACAAAAGGAGACTTAGCCTTAATTCCAGCTTCCATTTCTTTTTCGATGGTTTCAAGATCTTCAACAGTCAAAGCCCGAGGCAACTTGAAATCATAGTAAAAACCATTTTCGATTGCCGGTCCAATACCGAACTGGGCATCAGGAAACATCTTAAGCACAGCTTCGGCCATGATATGAGCCATAGAATGGCGGCAAACATCGTTGGCCTCGGGTGATTTCATAGTTACAATCTCTAAATCAGCAGAGCTGGTCAGCGGTGTTCGCAGATCGGTGATTTCGCCATTTATTTTACCGGCAAGAGCTGCTTTTGCCAGCCCTGGACCAATTTTGGCGGCAGCATCCATTACGGTTGCGCCCGACTCCAGCTCAATAATTTTTCCGTCAGGAAGTTTAAGCTGAATCATCTGTGACATATTGTCTCCTTATTTAATGCGGTCAAACCATTATTCTGGCTTGAGAGTAAGTTTTTTGAATTTCCTTTTACCGGCCTGAACGATGAAAGAAGAGCCGGGTAGATACATCTTCTGACCGTCGCTGACCTTTGCCTTATCTACTTTTATACCGCCCTGCTGTAGCAGACGCCGCGCTTCGCCGCCGCTTTCAGCGAGACCGCTGAGAGTAAGCAGACGCATGAGCGCCAAGCCTTCTGTCGGAACAGCCAATTCAAGTTCTTCGATCTCATCTGGCAGTCCGTCACCGGCTTTGCCAAACATTTTCTCGAATTCAGCCTCAGCAGCCACACCAGCTTCTTCGCCGTGATACTGGGCGGCAATCTGTTGGGCCAGTTGCATTTTGACAGCCTTGGGAGCATCAACAATGCGGGCTCTTATTGCATTTAGTTCAGTCATATTAAGACTGGTCAGTAACTCGAAGTATTTCATCATCAGCTCATCTGGGATCGACATGATTTTACCGTAAATCTGCCCGGGAGCTTCATTAATACCAACATAGTTACCAAGGCTCTTCGACATTTTATCGTGACCATCAAGTCCTTCAAGAATCGGCATGGTCAACGTAACCTGAGGCGCCTGGCCATAAGAGCGTTGAAGATCGCGGCCGACCAGCAGATTAAAAGTCTGATCAACACCACCGAGTTCAACGTCTGATTTGAGAGCAACCGAGTCATAACCCTGCATCAAAGGATACATGAACTCAACAACACTTATTGGCACCTGACTTTTGAATCTGGTAGAAAAGTCATCGCGTTCAAGCATACGAGCAACTGTGTATTGCCCGCAAAGCTTTAGAACATCGGCAAATGACATTTTGCCGAGCCACTCAGAATTGAATACGATGCTGGTTTTTTCAAGATCAAGAATCTTGCCGATCTGATTTTTGTAGGTTTCAGCATTAGCCATAACCTCTTCTTCGGTCAGGGCCGGACGGGTTTTCTTTTTACCGGTAGGATCGCCGATACGGCCGGTGAAATCACCAATCAAAAAAACCGCCTGATGGCCGAGCGCCTGAAACTGGCGCATTTTCTGCAATACAACCGTGTGACCCAGATGAATGTCGGGCGCCGAGGGATCAGCACCGAGTTTTACAATCAAAGGGGTTCCAGTATTGTATGATTTTTCGAACTTTTTTAGCAGTTCATCGCGCGAGACAATATCGGCTGCGCCGGTTGCTACGATTTCGAGCTGTTCCTGGGGAGTTGCGCTGAATTTCACTGGTCAGATACTCCTGAGTTCCTTCTGATATTCTTTGAGCTTGGCAATCTGCTGATGATAAGCGTCAATACCTTCACGAATTTTATTAACAACTTCGACTGGAGCCCTGCTCACAAAGTCTGCGTTTTCAAGCTTAACCGAGATCTTGGCCATTTCTTTTTCGATTTTGCCCAGCTCGTTATCGACGCGGGCCAGCTCAACCGGAACATCAATCAGACCGGCAAGATCAAGGCATATTTCGCAAGAAGCCATCAAGCCAACCAGGTGCCCTGATGGCTTTTGTTTTACCAGGCTCAGGGTTTCGACGCCAGCCAGAGAACGGATCAAGTCAGCATAATTGACAAATGCCGCGCTGGTTTCGTTGTTTTCCAAGACCCTCAAGGTTACCTTGCGGGCTGGCGAAATATTGGCTGAGGCCCTGAGATTGCGTATTACACGCACAGCTTCCATGAGTTCACTGATTTCCTGTTCGAGCGGAACGTTAACTCTGGCAGCTTCTGCAGCCGGAAAAGCGGCCTGCATAAGGAAGCCTTCGCTGCCCGGCAGTTTTTGCCATATTTCTTCGGTAATAAACGGCATAAACGGGTGCAAAATACGCAATGCCCCGTCGAGGCAGCAAATCAGCACCTGCAAAGTGACAGCCTTGCGTTCGGCATCTTTGCCGAAGAGCACCGGCTTGCTCATTTCGATGTACCAGTCACAGAAATCATTCCAGATGAATTCATAAACCGTTTTAAGAGCGTCGTTAAATCGAAACTGACCTTCGGCAAGATTGGCGCTTACCTGCTCTACGGCATAGTTCATACGCGAAACAATCCAGTTATCAACAGCACTGAGTTTGCTGGCTTCAGGAAAACCAGATTTAATAGAGCAGCTTGAGCCCTCAAGATTCATAAACACATATCTTGATGCGTTCCAGAGTTTATTGGCGAAGTTTCGGCCAATCTCAACATTATTTTCAGCGAACCTGATGTCTTGACCGACTGGTGCCAGCGAAATAACAGTATAACGCAACGCATCGGCGCCGTATTTTGCAATGATTTCGAGCGGGTCGGGCGAATTGCCAAGCGACTTGCTCATCTTACGCCCCTTCATATCCCTGACAATGCTGGTGAAGTAAACATCGTGGAAAGGGCATTCACCAACGAAATAATAACCAGCCATTACCATTCTGGCTACCCAGAAGAAAATTATATCGGGACCGGTAACCAGCGTGTCGGTCGGATAGAATTGGCGCAGAGTTTCAGTCTGCTCGGGCCATCCCATGGTAGAGAAAGGCCAGAGCCAGGACGAGAACCAAGTATCGAGGACATCTTCGTCTTGGGTGATGCCTTGAGTGGCGCCACATTTATCACATTTATCCGGGCAATCAGAAGCAACCATTACATGGCTGCAAGAACCACAGGTGTAGGCGGGTATTCGATGCCCCCACCAGAGCTGACGACTGATACACCAGTCTCTTATGTTCTCCATCCAGTGCAAATACACACCAACCCAGCGGTTTGGTGTAAAGCGAAGAGATCCATCCTTAACTGCTTCAACAGCCTTTTCGGCCAGAGGCTTCATTCTTACGAACCACTGGTCAGAAAGATACGGTTCTATAATAGTCTTACAACGCTCACAATGGCCAACGGCCAGTTGATGATCTTCGATTTTTTCGAGCAAACCAAGTTCGCCCAGTTCTTCTACAATTGCGTTACGAGCGGCAAAGCGATCCATGCCCTTGAACTTGCCGGCCAGTTCGTTCATCACGCCGCCTTCGTCCATTATCACAATCTGTTCGAGATTGTGACGACGCCCCATTTCAAAATCGTTGGGATCGTGCGCCGGAGTGATCTTGACCGCACCAGTGCCGAATGCTTTATCGACAAAGTCATCGACCAATATGGGAATTTCGCGACCGATGAAAGGCAGGATCAGAGACGTTCCAATGAGATCGGCATAGCGCTCATCATGAGGGTTTACTGCTACCGCAACGTCGCCGAGCATGGTTTCGGGGCGGGTAGTAGCAACAACAACATAACCTTTCCCGTCTTTACGGGGATATCGTATATACCAGAGACTACCCTTGGTATCTTCAGGTATTTTTTCTTCATCAGACAAGGCAGTTCGACATCGCGGGCACCAGTTGATGATATATTTGCCTTTGTAGATCAGGCCATCTTGATAAAGCTTGATAAAGCTGCGTTGAACGGCCGCACCAAGGGCTTCGTCCATGGTAAAGACCTCGCGGGTCCAGTCACATGAACAACCCAACTTTTTAAGCTGACTGAGAATGATTCCGCCGTATTTTTCCTTCCAGCTCCAGACACGCTCAAGAAATTTCTCGCGACCAAGATCATGTCGAGTAAGCTTTTCTTTGGCCAGAGCCCTTTCGACAACATTTTGAGTAGCAATACCAGCATGATCGGTGCCAGGCAACCAGAGTGTCTCACGGCCAAGCATGCGCTGGTGCCGGATGAGAATATCCTGCAAAGTATTATTGAGCACATGCCCCATTGTAAGCATACCGGTTACGTTGGGCGGTGGAATTACAATGCAGTATTTTTCACGGGCACTGCCAGGATCTGCTGCAAAGCAATTGCTGGTCTGCCATTTCTGATAGATCGAGTTTTCTACTTCGGCGGGATCATAGGCCTTTGGAAGAGCTTCAGAACTGGAATTCTGTGACATAATCTGGTTCCTGTGTTGTGAGTATTACTTTTGAATCAGGTTCAACAGTTTTTCGAACTCTTCTGGTGCGAGCTTGAGACTCTGAGCCTGTTTGAAAATGTTGAGTTTAGTTTCTATAGCCCGTATCATCTCTTGGGTTTTGGCATCTGGCTTGATCGTGTTCGCCTTCTTCAACAATTCGAGGGCATCTTCGAATTTTGATTCGTGCGCAAGAATATCGGCGAGCCTGGTCATTATTGGCGCAAAATTGCCGTCAAGATCAAGACCGGCCATCAGATATTCTCTTGCCCTGTCGGTGTAACCATGGCGAATCATGCTGTCAGCAAAGCGCTGATAAGTGATGGGTGTCGGTTCAAATTCGGGCAGACTGTCTACCGGCAAACCATTTGGCGCAGCGATTTTGGCACCGCACAAGTGGCAAAACCGACTATCAGGGTTGCTTTGAGTAGCATTGCAGGCGCTACAGTCAAAAAGGTTCTGAACCACCCAGACCTTGGATTTTTTGATAACCGCGTCACCCTTGAGATAACCCTTTTCGACTTCGAACACGATACATTTTTCAGGAAATTTATTCGATCTGAAATAATCGGTCGCATAGTGCTTCTGTGTATCAAATTCTTCGGCAATAACAGGCATATAACTAATCTGATTTGGAATAATCAGACGATCGAGTAGCTTTTGGTGCAGCATTTGCAGCTCAGGAACCGGATTCTTGGCAATAACAGAGTCGAGACCATCAAAAAAGTCGATAAAGCTCGATACAATGTCGCTGTCGCCATCTATAGAAATCACCTTTTCAGCAGATGCTACATTACCGACCATTTTGCTCTTGAGATTTTCCACTTCTAGAGTTTTTGTCTCCAGCTGGTCTCTGGTTTTACTCAAAATGCCTTCAAAATTTTGAATTGCCAGCATCTGGTCGGCGACCTGTTGAGTCAGCTGCTCAACCTCTTCGCGACTTGCCGGATCATTCATACTATCATCTTGCCCTGCGTCGATAGATACACGCAGACGTGCCAGTTCTTCTTCGCGGTTCTGAATAACTTCGCGCAACTTGACTATCTCAAGCTTGTATGCATCAACATCTTCTCCAGAAGAGCTGTCCGCTGCAGTCTTGAGGGCAGCCAACTCTGATTCAAGCACTGAAGCCCTCTCTGTGAGCTGCTCACGTTCAGACTCCAGCAGAGTAACTTTCATGGCAGTTTCAGCAAATGCTTCTGCCTCCTGCTGGAGTTTGGCGAGTTTTGCAGTGGCTTCGGCCAGCAGCGAGCTTTCCTGGCGCAAACGTTCGACTTCGTCGATATCTATTCCGGGTTGAGTCGGGCGAGCTTCGAGCTCGGCCACCTTAGCCCGCAACTGTTCTAGTTCAAGCTGGTCAACGGTAAAATCGCCACCGCCAGCTGTTTCTTCTTTTTCGGCAAGAAGGTTTTTGAGATTGACGATATCCTGTTCTAATTCCTGAACTCTTGTATTGTAACCAGCAACCTCTTCATCCGAGATGCCGGGAGCGGACACAACCATCTGAGCCTGCAGCTGTTCAGACATATGTTGCATAGCAGCATTAGACTGTTCCAGCTCGTCTCTGGCAACCTCTACGGCCTGCCTGAGACTTTCCATTTCGTCACTGCTGCCTGATGCAGCAGCCAACTCAGCTCTCAGCTGTTCAACTTCCTTGTTCAGCGACTCCACTTCGGCAGAGGTATCAACCGGGCTGGAAGCTGCTTCAGCGTCTATACGAGCCTGCTTTTCATACTCAAGTTCTTCGCGCAAAGAAGAAGTCAGTGTTTCCAGCTCCTGAAGTCTTGGATCCTCGATTAGTTCAGCAGCAGAAGCACCACCGGCACTCTGCTGTTCTTCGAGCAGCTGAGCAAGAGTTTTAATCTGCTCGTCTTTCTGCTGTTCCAGAGCAGAAAACTGCTCTTTTTGGGTATTCAGCTCCGAAAGCAAACGGTCAGCTTCCTCAGACTTCTCTTCAAGTGCTCTTTTAACTTCATCTGCGCCCTCAGAACCGGCACTACCTGATTCTAACTGCGTTTTGAGATTTCTGATCTGGAGCTGCAGCAACTTTATCAGATTATCCTTTTGAACAATCTGCTGATTCAATTTCTTGAAGAATTCGTTACTGATCTCCCCATTGCTTTCTAGATTCATACCGTCTCCCTAAAATCAATACAGAATAGCGTTCAAGCAACATTTCCAAACGGCGCTTCAATCCAATAGATATAAATCAGGACTGGATCGCAACACTGGTAATATGTCTGATAATAACCGCATTTTACAGAGACAGCCTCTTCGAAGCAGCCCATCAAGCAGAAAACACCGACAAATCACCAACCCCACACAGGTCTCTAAACCAAAAAAGTCTAGCACAGAGTCAGAGGCAATGCAACACTCTGTACACAGCAAAAAAAAAGAGAATAACAAGTGCTCTGCAAGCTTACTTAATGCACCTATTTATCGGGCTTGGAAAGATCTTTGAGCATTTTCACCTGCTCTTTAAGAGTTTTCTTACACTCGCCACAGACAACTCCATCAAAAATAGTTGACTGACAAAGCTGACATGGGTGTGCCACCCGTTTAACTCCGGCTCTTTCCAGTCGCCCTGATCGGATCAAAGCTTCAACATGATCAACATCACATGACGCATGCCTGGACACTTCCTCTAATGTTGCGCCCGGATTGGCTTTTAAAAAAGTCTTAACTTTCTGAAACAGCAATTCTTCTTCCTGAAAACATTTTGGACAAACATCGCGAGCCAGCCTTACCATTATCAAGCCACATACTCTGCACGCAATAAGTTTTGAATCCTGTGACATCTATAATCTCCATTTCAATCAGCGGGAATGACCGCAATCAGAAATTGCTGAAACAAACCAGTCGATTATGTCGTATTAATATATAGTAAAAAAAATAATTGATCAACCAATTTTGTGCTGATGCTATTTCCTTTCAGCAAAGGATGAAAGAAAAAGATTCACCTGTGCTTTACATCATAGGGGGGTGCGTTTTTTCTGATTATAGTCTATGATAGGTACAAAGATCTTCTGAGCAGAGTGTTTTAAGGGAGTTAACAATATGAAAAATTTATTACTGGTTTTTTTGTTGATTTTGCTGGTGTTCCCAGCGCTCAGCACTGTCTGTGCCGCCGACCTGGAGTTTGATTCTTTTGAGGCAGCCGAAGCTGCCTCACAGAAACGTTCCCAGGAATACAAACAAAAGATGGATGAGCACATGAAAAACATGCAGGACGAATGGGAGCAACAGCAGAAGGATCTTGGCTCAGACAATTCCAGTCCTGACATCAGCAAAATAACAAGTAGCAGTGATGGCCAGAAGAGTTCAGACACAGATGCGGCAGCTGGCATGGAGAATGCAGTAAATTCAAGCGTAAACAATCTGAAAAACACCATGATCAACACAGCTGGCCCGAACTCAACCGGCTTTGCCGGCGCTGGAGCTGGCTATCAGTGGAGCGTCAAATATGTTGGCGGCAAGTATGTATTATCAGACTCTTACAACGAAGCCGACTTCAACACAGGCAAGAAAAAACCAAAACCTACCAAAATCGAGCCTCAAGCACCTCCCAAATCTGTCGAAGGCGAGGACAAAGAAGAAATTGCCATCAGCAAAGCACCTGAAAAACCGACACCCACAACCAGTGAACCTGCTGACTCGACAAGTGAACCAAAACCCACACAAATAGCCAACGTTCCAAAAGACATGCCTTCTTCAACGTCGACACCTGGCTCAAGCAGCCCGGCAGACCCGGGTTCTTCAGGCACATCAGGTCAAACCTGCAAGCCCGGCGAACCATGCTCATCAGACACACCCACCCCTGGAGTCGATCCGGCACCAGCCAATCTGCCGCCGCCAGATGTCAAACTTGTAATTCAGCATCCTATCGACTTCAGAGAAGATTCTTTCAGCAGCAATACCGATAGCAAAGACCCGACCAGCTATGAGCTTGCAAAATTCAGAATCCCGGAAGACACGCGCGTAAAAATTGCCATCGAAGTATCAAACGAAATTAACCCAGACGATGTATCACTGGTAATTGTTGACGAAGAAGGCGAGCAGTCTCCGGTCAGCGCTTCAAAAATGGGCAACTACCGCCATATGTTCAGGGTACCATCAGAAGATAAGTATTCGGCAAACGTCTATGTAGTTGATAAAGATAAACCAGGAAACCGCAAGAAAAAACTGATGCAGGTGAAAATTCCGGTAAGCAAAGTTGATTTTGAAAGTCGCACCATTGATAATCAGCGCGGTACAAAAACTGGCGACGGTTCAAATTCTTCAGCAATGAGTTCAACCTCTTCCTCTGGAAGCTCAGGCAGTTACTCACACTCAAGCTTTGGCCAGCCCCAACAGGTTGATCTCTCCGATCTTTATTCCGAGCCTGGTTCAGAACTGCCAACAGCTGGCTCAGGAAGTGCAGGACCATCTGGCTCTTCTTCGTCGGGTTCAGCGGGCTCAGCAGGCTCAGTAGGCTCAGCGGGTTCAGCAGGAGATTCAGAGGCTGCAGGCAACATGTCTAGCGGCTCTGGCAACGACGTTTCCACCTCATCAGCACGTTCCGGCAGCAGCTCCAAAGGGGCGTCCGGCAGCTCAACCTCAGACAGCAATTCGTATACCGGGCAGTCTAGCAGCGCTGGAAACAATCAGGGTGACGCTTCTCAGGACGCCGGAGCCAACAACACCTATGCGGATGCAGGCGATGCATCTGGGAACAGCAATAACGGCAGTTCTTACGGAAACAGCTCCAATGATGCCACCGCCGGCACAGATGGTTATAACAATGGCGCAGGCGCTGGCAGCAGCTATGACAACAGCAATACAGACTACAGCTCGAACGATGCCAGCAATGCCGATACGCAATCCGGCTCGGATACAGGGTATTCAGATGCTGCACAAAACGGCGGAAACGAAGCAAATAATGATAGCGCCCAGGAAACTTCTGAAAACGGCTATCAGAATGCCCAATATGCCTCAGCTCAAGGCCTGCCTTCATCATCAAATACTCTGAAGGGTCGAGATTCTTCCAACACCGTCAGCGAAAGCAAATTAGACGACCAGGAATCCGTGGTAGAAGAAGACAACTTCGTCATGGCAGTTGCACTGAGATCTGAAGCTCATAAAATCTACCAATCGTTTGACTTTATTGACCAGGCAATAGAAAAATCTACAACGCTTCCAGCTGGCAGCGAAATAATTTTCAGTCTCAGTCTGGGCAAACTGGTAGACCCAGAGAGCATATCCATAAAAATGGGTGATGGCGCTCAGGAATTCAGCGGTAATCTCAAAACTATGGGCGAGTCTTTTGCCTACAGCTTCCAGAATGCATCACCAGACTCCTACATCGAGGTCTCGGGTCGGTCTGGCAAAAACTCTTTTACTTACCGCCTCACAACACCAGTCGTAAAAAAATAACTGGCTTTAAGGTCTTGTTAAAAAACAGGCTTAAGAGTCGCCGACAAAAGTCGGCGACTCTTTTCATTGTCGGGCTTTACCAGGAGTGACCCATCTGGTTCAAGTGTAATCGGGACACCCGAAAATTCGACCTGATCATGACTGGCAAATACAAACTTTGTCTGCCAAAACCTTGCCGCCGCCATTTTCCAGCGCTCAGTAAGCGCAGAAGCATCTTTGGTCAACAGTTCGTCGAACTCTTCGAAAAATCCGCAGAGAATATCGTCACGGCGAATTTCATCTGAAATTTCACAAAAGCAGGCGGCTGTCAACGAACTGTCTTCAAGTGGCAACAAATTCAAACCAACCCCGAGAACCGAGTGAGTAACATCTCCGAGAATAGAGTTTTCGCAAAGAATACCCGCAAGTTTACGCCTGTTAAGCCAGACATCGTTGGGCCACTTCAACCACAATCCCGAGCCATCGGCAGCCAGGCGCTGCAAAGCAGCATAAAGAGCCAAACCAGCGAGCAACGACAAAGGAAACTCGTTACGAAATCCTGCCAGAGAAAACGAAAACAACAATGACTGCCCAGCACCGCCCTGCCAGCTGCGACCATGTTGCCCGCGACCAGCCATCTGAAAATCTGCGACTTTGATCTGCTGCGGCACCGATGGTAACTCCCAGGCCGCCTTAAGATCGTCACTGGTTGAAGCAGTCTTTTCGACCCAGTTAACCTGATGACAGCGAAAATGCGTAGATCTGTGCAAAATTCGCTCAAGTTTCTCGCAGCAAAAATCAGCTGTCATTGAATCAACATTTTGAAAATTGATCAGACAGGGATTTGAACGAAACAAAATCTGTCAAATCTGGCTTTAAAGGCGTTAAAGAAACATACCCGGCCTTGACAGCTACAATGTCGCAATCAGAGTTTTCATCAACTATTATAGGGTTTCCCTTGATCCAATAATATGATCGACCATAAGGATCACGGCGATGGTCATACTCTTCACGGTAGTCGATTGTGCCAGTTCTGGTCACTTTGATTCCCTTGATCTCATTTTCAGCGATGCAGGGTACATTAACGTTGTAGACCCGCGCCGGTTCGACACCGCCTGCAACCAGTTGCTTTATGCAGCGTAGCGCCCACTGAGCTGCGATCGAAAAATCTTCTTTGGCAGAATAAGTGTCTAGAGATACCGAGACCGAGAGAATTCCCCGAAAAGCACCTTCAAAAGCGGCGGCAACAGTTCCTGAGTAAAAAATGTCCACACACATGTTAGGCCCGCAGTTAATTCCCGAAACAACCAGATCCGGCTTTTCCGGAAGAAGCTTCGACAATGCTATTTTAGCGCAGTCTGCCGGAGTTCCCGAAATGGCAAAGGCCTTATCGACAGGTGCCGGGAAAGAGACTTCGCGAGCCCTAAGAGGGTGAGCAAGGGTCAATGAGTTACTGGCAGCACTACGTTCAGCATCTGGTGCTACCACAGTGACCTGGCCGAAACCACAAAGCTCTTTTGCCAGAGCAATGATACCGGGCGCATTTATGCCATCATCGTTACAGAGTAGAATTCGCATACGACCTCCAATGTTTGAAACGTGCTGTGAATCGGCAAAGTATAACTAAAAAACTTGCGACTGACACCAGTTCATGATAAGATGTTGTAACTTTGTTTTCAAGGTTTATTCATGTTAAAAGGGCTGGCAATTTCCCCGGGCTATGCGCTTGGCAAGGTATACTGTCTCAGGCAAGTTCAGCTTGAGAATATTGAGGGCAGTACAATTGTCGCCAGTGAAATAGAAGCTGAAGTAGATCGCTTCAAGAATGCCATCGAGATTTCGCGCAGCGAAATCAACCAGTTGCTCGAATTACCTCAAATCAAGAGCAGTCTTGAGATTTCTAATATTTTCCAGGCTCATCTGACGCTGATTGACGACCCGGACCTGCAAAAAGAAATCGGCAAGCGTATAAAAGAACAGATGCGTGATGCACAGTCAGTTGTTGGCAGCGTTATCAAAGATTATAGTAATTTTTTCAGAAATCTGCCAGACCCTCAATTTCAGGGCAAGGCAATCGACATAGTAGACGTCGGCAAACGTATCTTGAAAAACTGTAGAAAACGCGCGGCAAAGACAAATTCCAGTGAGTTGTTCGAAGACGGTGTGATCGTTGTAGCAGAAGATCTTACCCCCTCCGAAATTGTCGGCTTTAACCCGACCCGCCTTCGTGGCATCGCCATCGAAGAGGGCACACCAACATCACACGCATCGATACTGGCGCGCTCGCTTGGTATTCCGACACTTATCCAGGTGAAAGAGCTAATGCAGAAAGCCCATAATGGCAACTTCGCAATCATAGATGGAAGCTCCGGACAGATTATTCTCAATCCTGACGCAAATCTTCGCCAGAAGTATACCAATGAACTTGCAAATTTTCGAGTGCGTCAGCAAAAAGTTTTTGACAGCCTGTCTGAGCCTTCGATCACAACTGATGGCGTTCAAGTATCACTAAAGGCAAATATTGGACAGCTAAGTGACATGGATGCAGTAACTGCTAATAATGCTGATGGAATTGGGCTATACCGTACAGAATTTGCCTATTTGACCCGCCGCACATTCCCTACTGAAAATGAACTGTTTCAGTCTTATTCAGAAGTGCTTGGTAAAGTTAATGGCTCAAGCCTGACAATAAGAACCATAGACATTGGCGGCGACAAAATTTCTCATCTTATGGGCAACGCACTTGAGCGAAACCCTGAACTTGGTTGGAGAGCTGTGCGCATGGCTCTCGACTGCCAGGAAGTCTTTTCGACACAAATACGTGCGATATTGCGAGTAGCCGC
>Ga0180007_10000261_pt1 | contig 95657 bp, 92 predicted proteins | sample MM_PC_MetaG_FD_121122 | JGI IMG/M metagenome (GOLD analysis project Ga0180007, IMG submission 121122) | Groundwater microbial communities from the Aspo Hard Rock Laboratory (HRL) deep subsurface site, Sweden - MM_PC_MetaG | ecosystem: Environmental > Aquatic > Deep subsurface > Groundwater...
GCTGCAGACAGCCTTCCCAGAAGGGATGGCAGGGGGCTTACGGTTCAGCCCCGGCGCGTTCCAGCATGACGTGGTGATGACCCTCTACGACCCAGAGATGGGCGCACGGTTGGAGCCGAATGGAACGAGTCGATCGGCGGGGCGGTAATGATGACCACCACCCGATAATTGACAGAACCCGGCGATTCTCTCGAAAGACATGGGAAACATCGACAGCCATGGGTTGTCCTAGAGCTGTATTGTTCGCTAATCGTCGTATTGCCACTGTTATGGCCACTGGATCACAGTATGGGCGGCGACAAATGCCTATCAACACAAAATCTGGGTTGGCGCAAATCATATATTATAGTGGTTAAGGCCATGGTGGTTTCATACCGGGCTGATCACACAGTTCGGGAACATATAATGGAGGTAGTCCAAATGGACGACAGACCACGCAGACAGAACCGCGGCGGATTCGATTCCCGCCCACGTGAAATGCACAACGTGAAGTGTTCTGACTGTGGTGCCGACACACAGGTCCCCTTTAAGCCGACTGAGGGCCGACCAGTGTACTGCAAGGAATGTTATCAGAAGCACAGACCACCACGCCGATTCTAAGCCTATCGACCGGTCTGACTGCTAGATATCAAATCCACAAACCCGATCCTTTTCATATATACCCCTCATTAGGGCATCTCCGCAAATGATCGACCCTCACGCAGCGGCGAAATGTTTATTCGACCCAGACCGCTTAGGTCTCCTATCTGGAGGTGAGAAATGTGGTGAAGGGAAAACTTGGCAAGACATATCACTGCGGTATCTGTGGTCAGGACGTGAAGGTCACGAAGGAAGGTGTCGGAGTCCTGGTGTGCTGCAACAAGCCTATGAACGAAATGTGAGCACTCAATCGTCGTCAGCTACCCTCCATTCGGAATGTAGACCGCTCCCGGTCCATTGAGTGGGGCGGAGCCAGCGTCACCACTTATGATTCTATTAGATTGAGTGGGCCCGATCGGATTTGAACCGATGACCAACTGGTCTCTCAGGGAATCTTTATTCCCGTATGAGCCAATCGCTCCGCCGGACTAAGCTACGGGCCCGTATGATTGCTCCTAATCGCCCGATTACATATTAGGATTTCTGTGCCGTTCGCTTCCTTGACTACGGTCAGGCACTCGAACTTCAGTACCTGTAAGTCCTCGTCTTGCCGGTCTCCAATTCTACGCCCAGTCCCAGAGAGACCCTGTTGGAGAAGTTGAAGTAGCTCGCAATCAGGTTCGCTCGGAGGATCTCCCGGTCGGTCAGCCCAGCATCCCTTAGGTCCATTATGTCATCGGCCGTGATGTCTTTCGGGTCAAGAGTAAGCTTCGCGGCATATACCAGGAGTGACTTGTTCCTGGGAGTCTCATGCTTCGAGGCATATTCCGCAAGAAGGCTTTTCAGAGCGCCCGGGTCTTCATCTACGCACTCGAGCGCTTCCGAGTGGTGCACGACACCATAGGCGCACTTGTTCGCCGCCGAGACCACGACAGCGATCATCTCCCTCTCCTCCCTCGAAAGAGGCCCAGGGCCCATCATCAGTTGCTCGTAAATATCGACTTGATGCGAAAGGACGTCTGGCTCCATCCCCTCCGCTCTGAATATGTTAGCTAGGTGTCCCCGTTCCTTCACTATTCTCTCATAGACTTCCTTCGTCCTGTCCGTCGCTTCTAGGGGGTCTATTGTCTTTATCCAAGCCATATCAAACCGTCCCCTGTCTTCTAGGGTTCTTCGAATTCAGTGTACTGACGAGGGCTGGTTATAAGCCTTGTCCTCGGCCTCCTGTGCTGCAGAGATTAATATCCATTCCATCAATACGCGGGTGTGTTCAGCGAGAAAGGACGGGCTATCTGGTTCCTCGCACTCTTGTCTCCAATCACCGCCGAGCTCCTTTCAGGCTCGTCTCCACCCATCGAGTTCTTCCACCCATTCGGGTTCCTGCTCCTCCTCGGTATGTACGGTGCTGGAGTCCTGCTGATCCGTGAACTCACTGTGATCTGGCGGAAGGGTTGGGCGACCACGATTGTGCTCGGTTTCGCGTATGCCGTGGCCGAGGAAGGTGTCGCGGTCAAGAGCTTCTTCGATCCTGGCTGGGCCGATCTGGGTGCGCTGTCTGAGTTTGGACGCTTCGCCGAGGTGAATTGGATATGGGCGACCTGGCTGAGCATCTTCCATTCAATGATCAGCATCTGCCTGCCGATATTGATCTTCAACCTCTGGTATCCCCATCTCAGGGAAGAACGGATTCTGGTCCCGAGGCGATTCAAGCTGGTCGGCGCGATATTTCTCATGGACCTCGCATTCGCTGCGATCGTGTTCGTGTCGATTCAGGACTACTACCCCCCGCCTCTGCAGTACGTCGCGTCCATTCTCACGACCATCGTCTTCGTGCTCATCGCTAGAGAGTTGCCAATCGATCTGGTGAGCGCCAGGCACGAGTTGCCGACATGGAGTCCGTGGCGATTCATCGCATTTGGATTCGCACTCATACTCCTGGATTTCATCATCGCATCTTCGGCACTGTCCGCTATGTCCGCTCTAGTGACCATCGTGACCCTTTTGATGGTGAACGCGGCCGCTCTGTTGCTGCTCCAACATAAACTCGGCAGGTGTCAGAACTCATTGCACAAGGCGAACCTCGCGCTCGGGCTCGTCCTATTCTTTATCGTCCTGGCCCCGATCCATGAGGTGTCCGATGGGATGATCGGCATGTCTGTTGTTGGTTTATGCTATCTGATGTTCATGATTGTTCTGATCAAGAAGGCGCGGCCCAGGGTAGAAAGTGTCAACCCTTTCTGAGAGCTCGATGAGAAACATGTGGCGCCGTCGAACGGGTTCGAACCGTTGACCTTCCGCTTAACAGGCGGACGCTCTACCGACTGAGCTACGACGGCATGCTTGGCTCGCAGGCGCAGTTAACCTGACCAGTTTAATAAGCCTTTTGCCACTGGGGCCATCTCGGACACGTTCAGAACCATTGCGCGGGAGCCTGGACCGACTATTCGATGGACACTCGCAGCTCATTGACGGTAGAGCTCATCGTCTCCAGGATGTCCTTCAGATGGTCGAGAAAGTCCTGTATCTTGTCGGTCGTGATCGCCCCGTCCGGCGAAGGTTCGATCAATCCCTCTTGCTCCAGGATCCTGAGAGAATACCTGACCTTGTGCTGTGGATACTCCAGCATCTCCGCCAGGCGTATGATGCCTATGGGCTCGTTGTCCATGATCGCCTTGAGCATCGCAACATGCCTCTGGAGTAAATCTATCTCGGCCTCGATCTTGCTCGTCAGAACAGATTTGCCTGCCTTTCCTTTCATTTGGATTCCTTCCAACGATAATCAGACACGACTTGTCGTGCTACATGATAACACTTGAGTACCTTAAAGCGTCTGAAGAAACCACTGAGTTGGTAACGGCGCGACCAAACTTGATATAAGTTCTAATGGATAACTCCGGCCACAATGGCTGTTATAGACGCAAAAGACCTGGTGATGGATTTTGGTGGAATGAAAGCCCTCAATCAGGTCTCGCTTACGGTCGAGAGAGGCGACCTCTATGGTTTCTTCGGGCCGAATGGTGCAGGCAAGACCACATTGATCCGGATACTGACAGGTCAGTTGAAACCCACGTCAGGGACGGTCGACGTGTTGAGGGTGGATGTGATCAAGAACCCTATCAAGGCCAAAGAACTGGTCGGCATCGTTCCAGAGGTGGAGAGTCCTCCGACCTATTTGACCGCCTATGAGTACCTTTATTTCGTGGGGAAGGTCCGGAAAGTCGACAATCTAGAGGATCGTATTGACAAGTGGTTGTCCTTCTTCGATCTGGAGAGTAAGAAGGGGACGATCTGCAAGGATATGTCGAAGGGTATGCGCCAGAAGCTCATGCTCGCATCGGCATTCATGCATGAGCCAGAGCTTCTCCTCCTCGATGAACCCTTCATAAACCTCGATCCGATCTATCAGAAGCTGCTCAGGGAACATCTCGAAGAATATGTGTCGAAGGGGGGGACCGTGTTCCTCTGCTCACACATTCTTGAGATAGCCGAGAGACTGTGCAACAAGCTGGCGATAGTGAATCTCGGAAGGGTCGTCGTGCAGGGCAGGAAGGACGAACTGGTCAAAGAAGATGACGACCTCGAACGCCTGTTCATGCGTGTGATCGGAGGGGATACTCTACGAAGACCCTCCTGAAACTGATGCTCAAAGAGGAGTTCCGGACACATACATCCTATTCCGGTCAGGACAGGTTCCTCAGCTTCCCCATCTTCGTGTTCTTCCTCGCATCGGTGGTCGCGCTCACCCTGGATAGGATGCTCGAGACCGTCTCGTTCAGGCAGATGATCGATCTCGCGCACCTTTCAGCATTCATATATGGTCTCAGCGTCGGCACATTCGGCATGATGGGGCGGCAGTACCTCGAACGACGTTATGGCCGGAGCAACTACCTGATCGCCATGCCGTTCCTTCTTCCGATCTCCTTCAAGAAGACCTTCCTAGGAATATACCTCCGCGATGCCATCTTCTACATCGTCCTTCTGCTGATCCCAGCGACGTGCGGCTTGCTCCTGGCGTCACCAGTGATGGGATATTCATACGTGAGCATCGGCCTCTTCTTCTCGGCGATCTTGATGACTTTCCTGCTCGGCCTTTCGATGAGTTTTCTGGCGTCCGTAATCTACATCAGGAACATCAGATGGTTCGCTGCCTTCACCGGCCTGATAGTCTTCCTCTTCTCACTTCACGGGGCCTTCAGGCTGTTGCCTCTTGAGGCGTTGATCCCATCTCTGGGCTTCCAAACGTCTGTTCAGCCATTCGGCTCGGAAATCGGCTCGGCTGCGATATTTGCGGCAGCATCCATTCTCGCGACGGTGGTCATGACTGTGCTATCGTACACCCTGGTCGAGATCAGGATGACCATGTCAACGCAATCATATCCTGAGACTCTGCCCAGGTATCACAATCGAATCCCGTTCTTCAAGGGACTTTCTCGTACACTCGCTGCAAAGGAGTTCGTGGACCTCCGCAGGAGCGGGACTCTCGCCAAAATGACATTCTCTTTCATCCTTCCATTGCTCTTCCTCTCGTTCACGGCCTGGTTCGTGAACTACGGCCTCTCCATTCCCGTTGGATTCAACACTGTGTTCTACGCCGCGATGGTAGGATTCATAGGGGTGCTGATGTATAGCTGGCTCAATAACATCGACCTAGCCGAATATTACTCTCTGATCCCCGTGACCGTTCCTCAACTGATCCGCGTGCGGGTCGCAGTCTTCCTCATCCTGACCTTGGGAATCTCCGCCGTGTTCGTCGTCGCCATCGCCATATTGAACCATGAGACCAGGTATCTCTGGCTCGCTCTGATAGTCATGTTCGTGACCTCCTTGTACATGGTGTTGGTCCTGGCATACCTCACAGGACTCAAGACGAACACATTCCTCTTCGACACAAAGATCCTGGCCCGATTCAGCATAATGTCATTCATGCCGGACGTGTGCCTTGCCATACTGTCCTTCAGCATCGCCTACGATTGGACGGTGGCCTTGGCGGGCCTTTCCTTGGTGCTCTCCTCGATGTTCATAACTTCTTTGATCCTCTACAAAGGGATCGAATCGAAATGGTCAGGCACACCTTTCGGTGAATGAAGCAAGAGTTATGACCCGCTCATTCGATAACGGTGTCGCAACGGGGTACTAGAATGGATAACTGGGGGCTCCTGAGACGGACAATTCATCTGATGATCGGGTTCACACCGTTGTATTATGCCCTACCAGACGAACTGCCCATCATAGGAACCGATCATTGGGTAATCCTCTTCATCGGATTGCTTATGGTGGCTGTGATCGAGGGCGTGCGCCTTTCTTTCGGACTGATGTTTCCGGGGCTGCGTCCATATGAACGCCATCAGGTGGCCTCGTACGTCTGGGCATCCGTGGGAGTACTCGTGGCACTCTGGCTCATGCCATCCGAAGTGGGTACTGTCTGCATAGTCGGCATGGCGGTCACGGACCCCATCGCAGGCGAGCTCCGGAAGCGTTACAGGGCGCCCATGGCGTCGATACTTCCGCCAATAGCGATCTACGGCGCGATATGCCTGACGATAATTGTTCAAATGACTTCCTGGACATGGGAGTTGATAATGATCATGTGTGCTGTAGGTTCAGTCTCGGCCATCCTGTCCGAACGCTGGAAGACGAAGTACCTCGACGATGATTTCCTCATGATCGTGGTACCTGGTATGCTGATGACCGCGCTCGCACTCACTTTATGAAGAAAAGAATGCCTTCGGTGTGTGCGTGTCGCAGGATCAGAGCACTTCTAGTTTCCCGTACTTGCCAGCGCTCACTTGGAGCTTATCCTTGTACGCGGATGCCCAGCCGTTGGTGATCTTTATCCGGGAGTTGACCTCGACCTTGTCAATGTCATCATTCCAGAGCGTGAGGCTGACCGTGTCGCCGTTCTCGTCCTGGCCGACAGCATCGCAGACCTTACCTCCGGTTCCACTCCAGTTCGACTTCCACTCTCTTGGCTCACTCTTTTCGACGACGGTGACTGTCAATTCGTCGACTTTCGCCTTATCTTTGAGGTCTTTTGCCAACATTGAAGCACGCCTCTCATCGATGCGAAGTTGCTCCCCATACTTAAACCTCACTCTGATTCTTGGATGCGGTCGACTTACACTACACATCTGTGCCTTGCCGGCGTTTTAGGCATAAGCCAGCATCACCGCGGAACCTACGTTTCGACTCCAATTAGCCTTATATTCTTGCACTCAGATAGGGGCCGTCCATGACTAGGATTAAGGTCATAACCGAACCGGCAGAACTAGTACCGATGTTCCGGGCGGTAGACACAAAAGTGAAGAGGGAGGTCTTAAAACTAGTCACCCTCGAATGGCACACTATCCGAGATATAGAGAAGCAGTTCGGTCCTGCAGGAAGAGACGCCCTGCAGTTCTTTGAGAAGATGAAGCTCGTTGAGACAAGGTGGCAGACTTCAGAGAGCCAACAGCCAGAGAAGGCCTACCATACTTACTATACATCTTTTCACATTAACGCATCCTGGCCAGTGTATGAGATCAGCGATGTCTTGGCAGCCGCGGTGATGGAAGAGAAAGAGTTCACTAAGATCGAGAAACAGATCGTCGACCTCGTGGGCGCCCAGGGCAAATTCGCCGGGGACGTGGCAGAGATCTTAGGCGTGACTTTCACGATGCTGAAGAGCCTAGTGAAACGCAGTACCAAGCTCGACTACCGCGGTCACAGGATTGAGCGCGTGAAAGAATGATTCCCATTGGCGTATGAGGTTGAGGTGGCAGGATGATTGTCGTCCTGAGGCTAGGCCATCGCCCCGAGCGTGATCAGAGGGTGACTACGCATGTTGCACTCACAGCGAGAGCGCTGGGCGCAGACGAGATATGGGTCTCTACCGAAGATCATGATCTTGAGAAGTCAGTGCGCGGTGTCGTGAGCAGATTTGGCGGGGATTTCTCTATTAGGACCGGTGTAGATTGGAGAAAGGCGATACGGTCCTGGAAAGGCACCGTCGTTCACCTTACCATGTATGGGGAGCGGCTATCCGATGCCCTCTCCACGCTCAGGGACCAGGATCTCTTGATCGTGGTGGGGGCGGAGAAGGTCCCTCGAGAGGTCTATGATCTTGCTCACAGGAACATATCGGTGGGCAGTCAGCCACATTCCGAGATTGCCGCACTCGCAATCCTGCTTGATCGGCATTCCAGTGGCAAAGCCCTTAACGAGGACTTCGGTGGACCGATGAAGATCGTTCCCAATCCAAGGGGGAAGACTGTAATTGACAGCAGAGAAGAGGTCGAGACCCGTAATCCTTCCAAGCAGGGATGAATGCATCTCCCTCCTTCGAAGTAACGGTTGCAGCGAGGATGTGGTAGAGCACTGCATCGCGGTATCTAACCTGGCTGTCAAGATTGCGCGGAGGTGCGATGCCGATGAATGTCTGGTCGAATCTGGAGGCCTGCTGCATGATATCGGGAGATGCCGCACGCACGCTATCGACCACGGGATCGAGGGTGCGAAGCTCGCTCGAAAGCTCAAGTTGCCCAGTCAGGTCGTTAAGATAATCGAAAGGCACGTCGGAGCCGGCATCGACAGGGCTGAAGCCCGGCGATTGGAAATGCCTCCGAAGGACTACTCCCCGAAGACTCTCGAGGAGATGATCGTGGCGCATGCTGACAATCTCATTGATGGGGTGAAGAGAATATCTGTCAAGGAATCGGTGGCTGCGATGGTCCGTAGGAATCTGCATGACCAGGCATCTCGCATTCTCGCTCTCCACAGAGAGTTGTCTGAGCGATGTGGCCTCGATGTCGATAGTGTCTGATGGATTCACCATCTCTGATAATGGACTATCTCCGACAGCTCTTTCCGGTTGACGCTTCCGATGACTCTCTTGGTTACTCTGGCCATGAGGCTGTCCTTCTCCGCTGGATATCCCACAGGCACGAGTGCCACCACCTTGATGCCATCGGGTATGCCCAGAGCGCTCCTGACTTTGTCTTCCTTGAACGCGCCTACCCAGCATGTACCGAGCCCCTGCTCCAACGCTTCCAGAACGAAATGCTCTGTCGCAATGGCCACATCCACCAGATAGTACTGCTTCCCCTCGCGTTCCCCGCTCTTTGCCGGGTCGCCGCAGGCTACGAGGAGCGCGGGGGTGTTCTTGATGGGTGCGGGGACTATGCCAAGGCTTGCGATCTCATCCTTGCCGATCACCAGGACGAACTGCCAACATTGTTTGTTGGCCCACGATGGCGCCAGTCTAGCAGCTTCCAGGCATCGTTCCAGTTTGTCTTTCTCTATCGGGGCGCCATCAAAAGTTCTGATGCTCTTACGGGTGGTTATCGCATCCCAGACCGTCAAGGCTCGTGTATCCATCGTTCAATCATCGCTGTCCGGCATAATCAAAGATGTGCCGTTTGTTTTTCGAAATCAATGCTTGTATCTAGCGAACTCACCGCGTTTGTGAGCGTCCCTCAGCTTGTGATACTCCTCGGCGTTTCTCTTGGCCGCTTCTTTGAGCGTGGCGTCACCTTCCTTGACTATCTTGGCGGGGACCCCTACCACTAGACTGCCTGAAGGCACCTTCATGCCGGCCTTGACGAGTGCATTAGCCCCTATTATCGAGCCGCTACCGACCTCAGCACCATCGAGCACGGATGAATTCATTCCGATGATCACATAATCCCCTATCTTCGCCGCATGTACGATCGCACCATGGCCCATCGAGACATTCTCCCCAATGATGGTCGGTTTGCCGGGATTGCCATGGATCTGACAATGCTCTTGAACACTCGACCCCTCCCCTATCCTGACCTCAGATAGGTCCGCTCGGATGACTGCGTAGGGCCAGATGCTGCAACCTCTTTCTATGACGACGTCACCGATTATGACCGATTCCGGCGCGACGTAGCAGGTAGGGTCTACTCGTGGTTCTGACACAGACGAGTTGAGGGCTCGCAGAGGATAAATGCCTTGCGAAAACAACGATTTACTTGTTGGACTTCTCGGTCTTCTTGGAGCCCCTCTTTAGTGCCACCCTCTTTGGGAAGTACTTCAGAATGACTATGTCACCGACTGAATTGATCCATCTAAACGGAACATTCACCGATTTGGACCCCTCGACCAACAGCGGGTTAGTGCTGCTAATGAACAGCCCTTGAACCTTGTTTTCGTCGACCTCAACTACGAGGTTCGAGATGTTCCCTAGATAGATACCCTGATTTGTATAGACCTGCAATCCGATAAGCTCAGAAGCTTCTGAAAGCATCCTGCATCCCTATCGACCGTATCGTGCTATTCCGGTTAAATAGTTTCTCTTGGTCCAGTATTCTCCTCTCAAGACTCCGTCTTGAGCCGTGAAACACACCATTACGTGGCAATGGTTAAGTACTGATTATGCAATCGCTATTGTAGGAAAAAGGCACAAGCGTGCAATTACGGTGGAATACATGTCATCAGAACTAGAACAGATACGACTGAAGAAGATACAAGAACTGATCAAGGCGGCCGACTCCACGCAATCTGGAGGAAATGGCTTCCCAAGTGCACCGGTCGTGGTTACGGACGAGAATTTCGAAGAGACGATCAAGAAGTATCCGAACGTCGTCGTTGATTGCTGGGCTCCGTGGTGCGGTCCTTGCAGGTCGCTCTCTCCGACGATCGATGCCATGGCCAAGGACTATACCGGGAAAGTCGTCTTCACGAAGCTGAACACTGATGAGAACATCAATGTGGCGAGCAAGTTCAGGATAATGAGCATTCCGACCCTGCTCTATTTCAAGAACGGTTCTTTGGTCGATAAGACCGTTGGCGCTCTCCCAAGACCGATGCTTGAATCACAACTGAAGAAACACTTGGCGTGAGACCAAGACAAAACTCAGGATAACCAACTTCCCCCATTCTTTTTTTATTTCCGACAAATAGCTGCAGCTCCGATGGGATATTTTAAATCCAGAATATCCTCTTGTCAATCCGATCAAGATGGATTTCGAGACCATCGTGGAGTTCGCAGGCGATTTTCCGGGGACGATGCGTTGTCAGAATGGCATGATCGTCGAGTACTCACCACCCGTGGAACTCAACGGAATGAAAGGTCCCATGACGCCTGAGGATGCGTTCATTGGTGCGGCCAATATGTGTTACCAGATAGTCTTCAGATCGATTGCAGCAGGTCTGGGACTCAAAGTGCTCAGCTACAAGTGCAGGGCCGTTGGTGATCTGCAAACCGTCGAGGGCTCCAAGAGGTTCGTCGTGATCACGATGTATCCAGAGATATCATTTGAGCATGGTTCGAACATGGCGAACCTAGAGAAAGCCCTGGAGGCAACCAAGCGGAAATGCCTTGTCACCAATTCGATGTCATGTGAAGTGAGAATCGAACACCGTGTGATCTGAGTCATTGAACGAGGTGAATTCAATGTGCAGAATGATTGGTGGTGTGTTCAGAGACAAGTTCCCGATCGGGGCCCTGAAGGATCTTCAGCATGTGTCTGAGTTAGGGGAAGTGCCAGATAGAGGAACCGAAGAACTCGGTCATAGGGATGGCTGGGGGATTGTCACATTCTCATCTGGGTCTTCGAGACTCTTGGGCAAAAGCGAACGGCCTATGCATTTGGACCCATCGTTCGATGCAGCCCTCGAGGACGTTGCTAAGCTGGAAGGTCCGAACATTCTGATCGCTCATGCTCGTAGAGGTTCCGAAGGCAGTCTGTCATTGGCAAACACGCATCCGTTCATATCTGATGGTATCGTCTTCGCCCATAACGGCACCGTCAAGAAATTCCATCCGAACACCTCGAGGAATCCGTTGGGCCAGACGGACAGCGAGCGGGTGTTCATGACTCTCCTCGACCGCTTGGATGAGAAGAAATCCATGAGGTCCGCCATCGAAACCATGGTGAAGGAGGACGTCAGAGGCCACGAATTCACCGGTCTGATGCTGTTGATATCTGATGGTAAGAGGCTATATGGCTATAGGGGGTACTCGCAGGAAAAGGATTCCTGGTACTATACCATGAATGTCTCGAAATGCCCTGATAATGTGATGGTGTACCAGCAGACGCATATGGGATACGCGGCCCCGATCGACGAGGTCAAGAACGGTGAATTGGTCACGGTGGACCTCGACTTGAATGCTGAGATCATTCACCTCTAGTTCCTCGACTTCCGCGCAGCCAGTCGAATTGCTTCCGTGACACTGTCTCTGGGCATGATGGTTGCTATCGGGACATCTACGACCTTCTCTATCGTGTAGCTTACTATGGGCGCACAAACGACGGCTATCGCACCATCTCTCTCCGCCCTTATCGCAGCGACGATCGCATCCTCCACAGTCGATGCTGGATACTCTCTGACCCTAACACTTCCATTGCCTATCTGCACGGAACGTTCAACGACCTCTTCCAGTACGTGCCTCGCGGCTATGACTGCGATGAATTTCCCCGCCTTTCTGCCATCTGCTTCTCTGACAGTTGATAATATCCGCCTGAGGACATCCAGGCTCGGTGCACGGTCCTCGTTGACGATCTTGTAGATTGTGCTTGGAGATACCCCTGCTCGCCTTGAGAACTCCTGAACTGTCAAGCCGATAACTTCCAGTACCTCGGCCAATTCTTTTCTGAGCGCATCGTCCGACTGCATGGATGCGGACAGCAGTCTCCTGTAATTGTCCATGTATTGTCCTAAGTGTAGTAATATCTCGGTCAATATTTATACAATTGTATCATCTATGTGGTACAATGGTGGGAAATGATTAATATCTGACCATCAATCTCATCACAGGGACGATACTATGGATAGGAGAGTCATAATCGCCATAACGATCGCAGCGATAGTGGTGATCGGGATAGTCGGAGCGACCCTGCTCCTCAGCAAGAATGCATCAGGATCGGTCTACTACATCACCCTGGCTCCAAGCAATATGAATGCTGCTTTGGTATCTGGGCAGATCGACGCATACATCGCCTGGGAGCCATATGTTTCCGATTCGGTCGTCGGTGGTGCGGGCGAGATACTGCTCCTGTCTGAGGACATGATGCCCAATCATCCTTGTTGTATCATCGCAGTGTCGAATGATTTCCTTGGATCGACAGATGGCATCGGACTATCCGAGCGTTTCCTGAAAGCCCACATGGACGCGACGGACTGGATGGTCGACGCCTTGCAGGATCCTGAGGGCGAGAATTACACTCTGCTCGTCACCCTGGCGATGGATTTCACATTGAGGAGCGAATCGGTCGTCAAAGCTGCATTGGATCATATGATCTATGGTTATGCGATGGGGACGACTTTCACATCAGCACTCGAGGAGTTCACTCAGATGTACATAGATACCAACATGACGACTGATGCCGCCCTTGAGGAGCAGGGCTACTCTTCCGTGAGCGACTTCGTGAACGAATATGTCGACCAATCATTGCTAGAAGGCGCAGCTGACATCGAACCGAGCTCAACCATCCTGAATCCCGACTCGCCGATCAGACTCGGATTCCTGAACGGTGATCTGCACCAGCTCGCGCAATTCGTTGCCAAGGATATGCGCATAATGGGCGACCAGACGATGTTCGAGATGTATGGGGTCAATGTGGTCAATGCGATCGGCGCACCATTTGCCAACGGCGGCGCTGTGATGACTCAGTTCGCAGCCGGCAACGTGGATATTGGCTACCTCGGCGCTCCACCTGCGTTGCTTCAACACCTGAATGCGGGTGTCGATGTCACGATCATCTCACAGGCGAACAGTGAGGGGAGCGGGCTAGTGGTCAGAGCGGATTCAGGGATAACAACCGTCGCAGACTTGGTCAACAAGACCGTCGCCACTCCTGGCGAATCTTCAATACAGTTCCTTCTCCTGAAGATCACTTTGCAGAAGGCGGGCTTGGGTCTTGCGCTCAAGACCTGATTCCCAAATCTCTATCTCCGTGCACTGCATCACGCTAGAAATGGGGGGCCATATGGGGAATATCCTGTCGCAGATGACGAACCTACTCCGCGATAATGGGAGAACGATAGTCCTAGGACTCCTGTCGATCTGCGTATTTATCCTCAGCTGGCATGCATGCGCTTGGTATCTCGACTATACTGGGTCAGGCTACGCAGAGTACATACCCTATCCATCGGTTGTCGGCGAAGCGTTCATCGATTCCTTCGTGACTAAGGATTCATCGACCCAACTATACATGCACGACCACATCATTTCGAGTCTTAAGCGCATCGTCCTTGGATTCGGGCTCGCCCTGGTGATTGCTCTTCCCGCAGGTTTGCTGATGGGGGCGATGAAGGGTGCTGAAGCCATCGGCAAGCCGATAGTGGAGATGTTCAGACCCATTCCTCCGCTCGCCTGGATTCCACTGTTCATCCTCGTATTCGGCATAATATGGGGGCCGATTTGGATCGTCTTCCTGGGCATATTCTTCCCGATACTACTCAACGTCGTGTTCGGTGTGAAGAGCGTCGATACAGTGCTCATCGATGCTGCGAAGACGCTCGGTGCTGGAAGGATAGACATATTCTCCAAGGTCATCCTTCCATTCGCATTGCCCTATCTCATGACGGGTATCAAGGTCGGTTTGGGCATCGGATGGATGTGCATCGTGGCCGCTGAAATGCTGGGCGCCGTTGGCGGAGGCGTAGGCTATTACATCTATGCGTCATCAAACGCTAACAACTACGAATACATGTATGCGGGAATGGTGGTCATCGGCATACTCGGTGTTCTGACGACTGGCATCGCTGGACAACTCGAAAGGAGGGTTTACAGATGGATGGGCATGAAGTGAATATCTCGCTGAAGGACCTCTCCAAGGAATTCTCAAAGGACAAGAATCGAGTCGTCGCGGTCTCCAACTTCAACCTCGAAGTGGATGAAGGCGAGTTCGTATGCCTGCTCGGACCATCGGGTTGTGGAAAGACTACCGTCCTCAGGATTGTGGCGGGCCTCGAGTCAAAGACTTCCGGAAATGTGCGGATAAACAACAAGGAAGTCAAGAACGCCGGGCCAGATCGCGGCATGGTGTTCCAGGAATTCGCTCTGTTTCCATGGAGGAGCGCCAGGAAGAACATCGAGTTCGGACTGGAAGTGAAGGGCGTTCCGGAAGAGAAGAGGAAGGAGATATCCACGCGTCTTCTGGACCTCGTAGGTCTCAATGGCTTCGAGGACGCTCACCCCAAACAGTTATCCGGTGGCATGAAACAACGTGTGGCGATAGCCCGCGCACTGGCTAACGATCCCGATGTGCTTCTGATGGACGAACCATTTGGGTCGCTCGACGCCCAAACCAGGAACCTGATGCAAAAGGAACTGCTCAGGATATGGCTCGCCGAAAAGAAGACAGTGCTATTCGTGACCCACTCTGTTGATGAAGCGGTTTACCTGGCCGACAAGATCGTGGTCATGACTGCAAGGCCTGGGACCGTGAAGAAGATCATCCCGATAACCATCCCTCGTCCGAGGGACCGCACTGATTCCAAATTCATCGAGATACGGGGTCACGTCCTTACCGAACTCGAAACTGAATTCGAAAAGGCCAGGATGAAAGAGTTATCTCCTGAATGATTCCTGTTTCATGGCGCCCACGTTCCGTTATTTCATCGTGGATTGGACGAATGATGATCTGAAGAACCAATGTCATCCTGCCCATTGGCACCCATCTCCTCCGATACCCGTTCAACGGTATAGCACATGGATTAAGTATTATCCATGCGATTCATACTGACATGAGCTTCGAGCTAAATGTCGTCAGCAACACTCCCCTGACCCCGCTGAGTGACATTGACGAGGTCGCCATTCTATTCCTGAACCAGATCGGATACTTTCCGAAGGGCTACGACCCTAAGACAGATGTCACGGACATCCGAGACAGTGTCCCATATCGCCTGGTCGTGGAGTATTTCCTCGGTCGTATGGACAAGGCATGGGTCGTCGAGGATCTGGCGGTCGCATTGGAGACGACCAAGGCGACGGTGTATCGCCATATAAACAAGCTGAAAGGATTCGATCTACTCGAGGAGATCAATGTCGACCAGCCAGATGGGTCTAAGAAGAAGGGCTACCGTATGAGGTATGGCAACTTGAGCAAGGCTTGGAATTTCACAGAAGCCCATGTCCAAGTCGCCATGGAGAACTATCGCAAGACGATAGATCATCTACAGGAGCTCCAGATCAAGAAGGGTGACAAGCATGGCAAAAAAAGATGAAGCGATCGTGTTGACTCCGGGATCATTGTACAGAATAAAGAGCCTCGAATCAAGGGAGAAGCCATTGGAGACCACCGGCGTGTTCAAGGGATACGCCGCCCTCGCGCATGACACTGCTTTGGTCATGGAGGTAGAGAAGATCTCTGGCGAGAGCAAGGAGAAGTTCATGAGGCTGATCCCATCGCACATGGTCATTTCCATAGATGTCCTGAAAGCCGAGAAGGAAGAAGAAGTCAAAGATAAGGACAGCAACGCGGTCTACTTCGGGTGACTCTGAAGTTCATGATAGTCAAATTGAACCAGTTCGAGACCAAGATTGTTAAGATCCTTCAGGATTGGTATCCTATCACTGTAGAGGAGATGCGGGACGAGCTCCGAATGCGCCCGGACACGCTGGACCGCAATCTCAAATCACTGGTTCTCAAAGGCGTCATATCACTGGATCATCTTCCTGATAAGACGTACATCAGGCTTCTGATGTCGGATGTGCATATAGCTCCCAAGGGCAAGAGGCCCAAGACCGGAGACGACCCTTCCGACATCCATGAGGATATGATGTTCCTTTGATGGGGACTCTGCCCATCATCCGATAAATAGATATGATGACTCCGTTGTGAAGATTGACGTGGACTATTACGAGGATTTCATAGAGGCGATAATCTCAGGAGCGGTCAGCGACCGCAAAGGCATAATGAAGCTGAAGACTGAGCTCTGCAAGCTTCATGGCCTCTCAAGGGTCCCTACCAATCACGAGATTCTGGAACATGTTCCGGATGAACTAAGGGGCATGGCGGAGCCGCTTCTCAAGAACAAACCCGTCAGAACCCTCAGCGGCGTCGCCCCAGTTGCGGTAATGACCAGTCCCTTCGACTGTCCGCACGGGCGATGTTCCTACTGTCCCGGCGGAGTCTCCAATAACAGCCCTCAATCCTACACTGGCAGGGAGCCCGCTGCACTCAGGGCAACGATGAACGAATTCGATCCTTTCAGGCAGACTGAGGCCAGGTTGAAGCAGTTCAAGGCGATAGGCCACCATACCGACAAGGTCGATCTCATAATCATGGGTGGCACCTTCACATCCCGACCACCTGAGTATCAGGAATGGTTCGTCAAACGGTGCTTCGATGCCATGAACGGTTGCGATTCCGATGATATCATGGCATCCCATGAGTTGAACGAGACCGCCGAATCTAGATGTGTCGGTCTCACCGTTGAGACCCGGCCGGATTGGTTCAACAAGGAACAGTTGAGCCGGTCCATGCACTTCGGTGCAACCAAGGTCGAATTCGGCGTTCAGATCCTCGATGATGATGTGTTGACCGGGGTCAAGAGAGGCCACGGCGTTCGCGAGGTCGTCGATGCCACGGAAAGGGCGAGGAACGCAGGTCTCAAGATATGCTATCACATGATGCCTGGCCTTCCTGGAAGCACCTTCGAGAAGGACCTCGAATCATTCAAGCGTTTGTTCAAAGACGATAGGTTCAGACCGGATATGCTGAAGATCTACCCGACTCTGGTCGTCAAAGGGACAGACCTGTATGAGCTCTGGACTGCGGGTGGATATTCGCCGTTTTCGGTAGAGGATGGTACAAGGATGCTATCCGAAGTGAAGAAGCAGATCCCTCCATGGGTGAGGATCCTGAGGATTCAACGAGACATACCCGTCCAGCTGATAGAGGCCGGGATAAGGAAGAGCCATCTCAGAGAACTCGTTCACGAGAGACTCGCCTCGGAAGATTCGCGGTGTCGTTGTATCAGATGTCGAGAGATAGGCCACGTCAACATGCGAGGGAAGGGGAAGGCTACCACCGACGACACTCCAGAACTCAGAATGATCGAATATTCCGCGTCGCGAGGCAAGGAGCTCTTCATATCATATGAGCTGCCATCCATGGATGCTCTGATCGGCTATGCCCGGCTGAGATTTCCATCCGACGGATCTGGTAATCATGCCCTCGTTAGAGAACTCCATGTCTATGGCCAGATGGTGCCCATCGGTATGGGGTCGGGAGGTCAATGGCAGCACAGAGGGTTGGGCGAGAGCCTTCTTCGAGAATGTGAGATGATCGCATCTGGAAGCGGGTATGACGAGCTGTTTGTAACGAGCGGAGTCGGTGCCAGAGGATATTACAGAGGGCTCGGATACGATCGAAAAGGGCATTATATGTCTAAGCCATTGTGCTGAATGCAGATGAATACGAGAACGTTATGATTATATCACCGGACCCGTATCGCATAACGAGGAGGTAATGCGTGGCTTGTCTCAGATGTGGTTGCATGTTCGAGGAGGGGCCGCTCCTCTGTGATGCATGCGCCGACGCATCTTTCGAAGACCCTCGGTTCTTTCTGAACCCATCATTAATTGGCCGGAGCGTTTTTCAGAGGATGCGCTCGGAAGGGTCTGCCACAATGCTTCTCGGCCCCACTTCTTGTTCAGACACGATGTGTATCCCGTCAGTCGATTTGCAGAAGATGGTTTCGGAGACAGGTGTCGACGGCATGACTCCGGAGGAGCTCAAAGGGTTCTACGAACAATGCAACACGATACTGGCACATCTAGGCGTTCCTCTCAAATTCGACCTGCCTTTCATATTGATCACTGAGGATGCTGCGCAGACCATAACCACCATAATAAGGAAAGTGGAGCAGGCGGAGCAACACTATCCCAACGAGGGCATGAGTGACTTGTACTTGCGAATGGGTCTCGTCTACTGGTACGCTTTTCATGGGATATTGATGAGGACGGCGTCCAAAGATTGGACCAATGCGAAGAAGAAGCTGCTCCGGTCGAGAGCGAGGGATTACATGGCCCGGGTCACCCAGACCGACGACCTCAGCTCAATAGCGACCTACAACATGGGTATGCTGGCGGTCGATGCTGGGGACTGGGCAGACGCTGAGATGCATCTCTCAAACGCCCTCAAGCATTTCCCCAACGATAGGAAGATCATCGAATCCCTGGCCAAGTCTCAACTCGAACTAGGGAACCCGATGGATGCCATGGCACGGATAGACGATGCTTTGGCTCTGGAGGAGACTCAGAGGCTATGGGTCCTTAAAGGCCGGGTCCTTAAGGACCTGAACAAGCCCCAGGAGGCGCTCGATTGCTTCAGCAGATCGCTTTCTCTGGACTCAAGATTCATCGAAGCTTACGATCACATCATCGTCGTTCTGCACGAGTTGGGCAGGACCGAGGACGCTTCAGTGGCCGAGCGTCAGAGAGCCATGGCGAGGACGCCGGACCTGGACCAGAAAGTGACGGATCTGATCAGCGAATTGAAGAAGGCATCTGCCGAGACAACGGTGGGCGCGCCTCCGAGACATTTCATACACATCGCAGAGGAACCCAAAGTGGAGGTCCAAGTCGAATCCTATCCTGCCGAGCTTGCCCGGGAAGCGCTCAGATCGGGGAACTACGATTCCGCGATACAGATGGCCGAGCACATCCTTCGGGAGGAGCCCGGTTCTGTGGATGCACAATTGACACTGATCGAATCTCTTGTGAAGACAAATGATCTGGCCCGAGCAGACCATGTCGCGCACACCTTCTACGAGAACAACAGAAGCGACCCTCGTTCCTGGTATTGGCGGGGCGTATTGGCTGAGAATGAGGGTAAATGGGGAGCTTCTGTTCAGTACTTCAGCAAGGCTGTATCACTCGATCCGAAGCAAATCGACGCATGGGTGTTGATGGGTGACGCGCTGCTCAAGAACTGCAAGGTCAGCGGTGCCGACGAGAGCTACTCCAGGGCGCTGCAGATCAATGGCAACTATCCCCGAGCCTGGCTCGGAAAGGCCAAGGCGATGCGCGAGCTGGGCCGTTGGGGGGCCGCGATCCAATGCCTGGATAAGTATAACATGCTGGAGCCGCGCGATAAGGATTCATGGCTGTTGAAAGCAGACATCCTGTTCGAGAAGGAAAAGCATCGCAGGGCGGTGGAGGCATACGACAGGTTCCTGGAACTTGACCAAGACGATTCCCACGCTCTCGGCAGAAAGGGGATTGCATTGAACGCCATCGGTATGCAGGACGAGGCACGCAAGTGTCTCGAGGAGGCCGTGAGGCTGGATTCGACTAACAGGGAAGCTGCGAAATGGCTGAAAACCCTGGGCGGAGGGGATGAGTGATGGTCGAATTAGATAAGATCCTTGACGAGCGCTCAGATGACCGGATCATCGGCGCGGTCCTCAACCTCCCTGACCAGGAGTTCAGCAACTTGGTGGAGAAGGTACTTGGATATCTGGAGCTGAAGATGTCCCGGAGTCGACTCAGGGAGACTTTCGTGATCGCGGATTGCATCCACCGATCCGACGACGCCAGATATGCTATCCTGTTCTCAAGGCGGGAGCAGCCGTTGGGAAGAGGCGATGTCGAGAGTCTGATCTCGTACATGGAGAAGACCGGGGCGTCATCCGCCCTAGTGTTTACAACTGCTTCCATTCTTGACGAGGCTGTCGAGCTCATGTGTGAGCATTCAATCGGCTTCGCGGACGGAAAGAAACTCATTGCCATCCTCCGCAGATTCGACCTGGACAAGGAGGTCCTACGGATCACGTCCATGATACCCGAAGTGGTCGTGGCCGAACACCCAGCTATCTCCGGAGAAAGGCTCGAGGATGCGATGAAGGCGGGATACGATGCCCTTGCGAGCAAGGATTTCATGCGCGCTCTTGAGGCGTTCGATCTCGCCATATTGGTCGATGAGAACTACGACGTGCCCTGGCGACTCAAGGGAGTGGCCCTGGATGAGATGGGATACCACGAGCAGGCGCTCGAGTGTTATAAGCACGCTCTCGAACTCCTGCCAGAGAGCGATGATACATGGTTCGCTCTCGGCAACTGTTTCTTCGCACTTTCCAGATACACCGAGGAGATAATGTGCTATGACAAGGCCCTCTTCTACAACCCTATGATGCAGAAGGCCTTGATCAACAAGGGGTCCACCCTGCACAGACTAGGACGATACCAGGAGGCACTGCTCACATACGACAAGGTGCTCAAGATCAACTATCGCCTGGAGAAGGTCCATAACAATAAGGGGGCCACTCTTCACGCGCTCAACAGGCAGATGGAAGCTCTGGAATCTTACGATCGTGCGATAGAGCTCAAGCATGATTATGTCGAGGCATGGATGAACAAAGGCAACCTGCTGTACATGATAGGACGATACGAGGAAGCCCTCGAATCATTCACCCAAGTCACGAGATTCCGGCCGGAGTACCCCAAGGGCTGGTATCTCCGAGGGATGGTCTCCAAGAAGCTCGGCAAGGTCACACAGGCCAACTCTGTATTCGAGCAGGCCCTTCAGCTCGATCCGGACTATGTCGATGCAAGGAAGGCCCTCGGGGAAGTGAAACAGATGATCACTGAGCAGTTCGTCGAAGTGCCCAGGATCGCTGAAGACATCTTCTTGACTGCTCCAGATGCCCCTGCCAAGGCCGAACCCGAGACACCCACACCGGTCATGGCCGAGGACGTGGTCGTTCGTGTCCAGGAACCCACGGTCGAACAGCTTGCGGACGAGCTCTACGGCGACCGTGCCCAGCTCCTCCTGCTTCTTGGCAGGCATGATGAAGCGTTCGAATTCCTGGGCAAGTCCCTAAGGTTGGAGGGCGAGGACCCGAGCCTGCTCACCGCCGCTGGGAACGTCCTCTTCCGACAGGGAAAGATCGAGGCGGCGATAAGATCATACGAACACGCCTTATCGATCGACGGGTCACATGTCCCTGCCTTGATGAATCTGCACAATGCGCTGATGGAGATGGGCGAATGGGAGAAGGCCCACGGACTCGGTGAGGCGCTTCGGGACTCTTCCGCGGGATGGCAGGGCCACGCATTGGCGGCCATCGAAGCCCGTCACAGGGGCGACTCTGCAGGAGCGACAGAGGAAATCGATGATGCCCTTGCCACTGAGAACCTCGCGATGCTGCTCAACTATCGCGGCCTGACCAAACTAGAATGTGATGATCTGGACGGCGCTGCCGAAGCGTTCGAGCGTGCCGTCGCGTTGCCTTTGGATAGGTCGGAGGCGTGCAACAACCTGGGAGTCGTCATATTGAAGAAGGGCGAATTCGAGAAGGCGAGTCTAGAGGTTGACCGGGCCATAAGGCACAGGAAGAACGATCCGGCTGCTTGGAACAACAGGGGTTGCATACTCTACAAGAGGGACAGGATGAGGGAGGCGATCGCATGCTTCGACGAATCATTGCTCATAGCCCCTTCTACTGTCGCGATGACGAACAAAGGGTTCGTGCAGTTGACATTGGACATGCTTCCGGAGGCCCTCAGCTCGTTCGAGCAATCGATCAGACTGGCCGAGACTCCTGAAGGATACAATAACAAAGGTATCGTGCTCATGCGCATGTCCAAGATGGACGACGCCCGGGTCTCCCTGAAGGACGCGTTGAGGTTGGCTCCAAAGTTCGGAGACGCATCCTCGAACCTCAAGAGAGCTGAGTCGGCACCACCTGGGCTGGGCAACACACCAACCGCGACCGAGGATCCAATCAGATCTCCGCGGCTGGAAGTCGTCGGAGGTAACGATGCATCTTCTCTGGACATGGATGAGCTGACACCGAAGAACCTCCGAAAGAAGCGCAAAGCCGAATTGGAGGCCATATGCGACGCGTTCGGGGTAAGCGCCAGAGGGACCAAGTCCGAACTGGTATCGCGTATCCTGCGCTCGAAGAGGCAGGCTCCGAAGAAGTGACTTCAGCGCCTCCGCTGAACCTTCAAGATCCTCTCAGCCGACTCCACCGATCAGAAATCGCTCACGCGATGTTCATCACGACGACATCGCGGACAGCTTTCATCTCGCTGAACGGAAGCACGAGTCTTCCCTGGGCATCGGTCTTGAACAATCTCGGTTCGATCTCCTCAGCAGGGATCACGAGAACATTCTGAAGCTCACCAGTCTTCGTGTCTATCATAAAGTTCTCAATCATGCCGAGTATCTGGCCGTCGTTTGTCATTACCGTTTTGCCCTTAAGCTCGGTTATGAATTTGCGCATCTGCATCCCATCTCCGACTATCTGTAGTAGCCAAGCCCATTATCATCTTTGCGCTTCTTAGAGATTGCGGTCTTCATTTCCTGGACCTGCGACTCATAGAACTTGACCGTCTCTGGGCTGGTCGACGCCCTAACCCTGCTCAACGCCTTCTCGAAGTGTTCGAAGCGGACTTTGTCCGCTTTCTTGTTATCCCGGAGCGCAATGAGTGCCGCTTCCCTGCAGAGGTTCTCGATGTCCGCGCCTACGAAACCTTCCAAACGCTTCGCGAGCGGGGCCAGGTCGACGCCCTCGAGAGGCATCTTCTTCGTATGGACATCGAGGATCTTTCTCCGAGCCTTTTCATCCGGTATCGGGATCAGGAGCAGTTTGTCGAACCTGCCCGGCCTCAGGAGCGCGGGGTCAATCATGTCCGGTCGGTTTGTCGCTCCCACGACGAAGACGTTCTCCATATCTTCCAGCCCGTCCATGGATGTGAGCAGTTGGTTCACGATTCTCTCAGTGGCTCCCGAATCATTATGGCTTCCTCTCCTCGGAGCGATCGCATCGATCTCGTCGAAGAAGATGATGCTCGGCGAGACCTGCTTCGCCTTCTTGAATATCATCCTCACGGCCTTTTCGCTCTCACCGACCCATTTGGACATGACTTCTGGGCCTTTTATGGATATGAAATTCGTGTTAGACATGTTCGCAATCGCACGTGCGATCAGAGTCTTTCCGGTCCCCGGAGCACCGAACAGCAGCACCCCTTTCGGCGGTCTGATGCCCAGTCTCTTGAATGACTCAGGATCTTCGATGGGCAGCTCTATGGCCTCGTGCAGCTCCTTCTTCACATTATCAAGTCCCCCGACATCCTCCCAAGTGACGTTCGGTACCTCGATCAACACTTCGCGCATGGCACTGGGCTCGATGTCGCGTTTGGCATCCGCGAAATCCTGCCCCGTTACCTTCATCTTCTCTAGTATTTCTGCGGGAATAGGCTTTCCCAGATCGATATCGGGAAGGTATCTCCGCAGAGATCGCATGGCAGCTTCGCGAGCAAGTGCGGCCAAGTCTGCGCCTGCAAATCCATGGGTCATCTCTCCGATGTGATCCAGATTGACAGTCTCATCGATTGGCATTCCTCTTGTATGGATCTGCATTATCTCCTGACGTCCAGCGGTTGAAGGTACCCCGATCTCGATCTCTCTGTCGAACCTCCCTGGCCTTCTCAGGGCAGGGTCGATAGCTTCCTCCCTGTTTGTCGCCGCGATAACTATGACATTGCCCCTGCTCGTGAGCCCATCCATCAAGGTGAGGAGCTGAGCGACGACTCTCCTCTCGACCTCTCCTTGGACCTCGTCCCTCCTAGGGGCGATCGAATCCAGCTCGTCGATGAAGATCACGGATGGGGCGTTCTTCTCCGCCTCAGCGAATATCTCTCTGAGTTTCTCTTCGCTCTGGCCATAGAATTTGGACATTATCTCCGGCCCCTGTATCGAGAAGAAATTGGCCCCCGCCTCATTCGCCACGGCTCTTGCGATCAATGTCTTGCCCGTGCCTGGCGGTCCATAGAGAAGCACTCCTTTCGGAGGGTCGATGCCCAGCCTCGTGAATATCTCTGGGTGTTTCAGCGGGAGCTCGATCATCTCCCGGATCCTCTCCAATTCCCCTTCCAACCCTCCTATGTCCTCATAGGTGACAGAGGGGCGGGCAAGGTCGGTGATCTCTATCGGCTCGGTTTTCACAGACAGTTCCGTCTGCTCGGTCACTTGGACTATCCCATTGGGTGCCGTAGATGCGACCATGAACGGGAGAAACCCCCCCATCAGAGCGATGTTGGGAATGATGATCTCATCACCCTTGATCACGGCCCGATTGAGCAGCCCCTTCTTGAACAATCCCTCGACACCTTGACCGAATCTGACGCGCTTTCCGTGAGGTATCTTGGGAGCGACCACTATCTTCTGGGCCGGCTGAGCATCGGCTTTCTGCACAACGACGTTCTCGCCTATTGATACCGCAGCGTTCCCTCGTATCATGCCATCGATTCTGATGATCCCTTTGCCCTCGTCCTCATGAGCCGCTCTGAACACCTTCGCCGCCGTCCTCTTCTTGCCGACGATCTCGATGATTTCACCAACATCAACTGAGAGATCCTTCCTTGTCGAGGTGTCTATTCGAGCTCTTCCGAGGCCCACTTCGGATTGGTGATGCGCTCTCGCGACCCGAAGGGTGATCCCATCCGCTTGCTTCTTCACCATCTACCGGCAAATCCCTTCCTAGCTCAAAAAAGGTTTGGCTCCGAGCGACTTAATGCGTTTTCGCCGGCGCGCCTCTCGATAAACTCGATTTTCGACGTTTGAACGATGGCATTCTCTGACATCTGTGCTTTGCTCATGAACCAGCGTTTATGGGCGCTTTTCAGAGCCATTAGGTGTTGCTCAGAAAGCCTTAAAATAGGTCCAATCATTCAAACAGGTGCGAGGCTCAAGGATGTACGAGGTACGATTCCATGGCCGTGGTGGCCAGGGCGCTGTCATGGCTGCGCAAGCACTCGCGAGCGCCGCTCACCAGGAAAGCGGATATGCAACTGCATTCCCATTTTTCGGAGCTGAAAGAAGGGGTGCCCCGGTGCTCGCGTTTACGAGAATTGATAAGACCCGGATTTACAGGAAGACACAGGTTCAAGAACCCGACTTCGTCGTCGTTCTCGACGAATCATTGATCGACTCGGTCAACGTGGTCGAAGGCCTGAAAGCGGGTGGCATCGTGATAGTGAACACTGCCAGGATGCCTGAAGAGGTCGATGTGGGTATCGATGTCAAGATGGCCACTATCGATGCCACGTCTGTCGCGTTGGAAGTATTGAAACAGCCCGCGACGAACTCATCGATCCTGGGTGCTTTGTCGAAAGCGACAGGCCTTGTCTCGATCAAATCCATCGAGAAGGGGATCATGCAGGTGTTCGGTGACAGGCTCGGCCCGAAAATCGGTGAGAAGAACGCTAAGGCTGCCAGGGTCGCCTATGAGCGCACCATCGTGGGCGAATCGCACGGTCACAGGCCTCTGACTGCCGCTAAGAAGTGGCTCCCCGATGTCAATGAACTGCCACTGGGCGCCGCTGGCATCTTGAAGAAGACTGAAGCGGGCATGGTAGGTCCAGGTTCGTTCACAGAGAACAAAACTGGTAGCTGGAAGGTTTTCAGGCCAGAGTATGATATCGAAAAGTGCACCATGTGCAACTTCTGCTGGTTCTACTGCCCCGAGGGATGCATATACAGAAAGGGCGAGAAGATGGAATTTGACATGGATTACTGCAAGGGCTGCGGGATATGCGCCAACGAGTGCCCCGTTGAAGCCATAAAGATGGTGAGGTGAAGGAGCATGGTTCACAAGATTGTCACGGGTAACTATGCAGCCGCGTACGGTGCTATGAGGAGCAGAGTCAGAACGGTGGCCGCATATCCGATCACTCCTCAGACGTTCATAGTCGAGCACTTGTCCGAGTTCATCAACAACGGTGAGTTGGACTCAGAATACATCGAAGTGGAGAGCGAACACTCGGCCATGAGTGCATGCGTCTCTGCGAGCGCGACCGGCGTGCGCACATTCACTGCGACTTCTTCCCAAGGGTTGGCGTTGATGCACGAGATTCTGCCCATCGCGAGCGGGCTGAGATTGCCTATCGTGATGTCAGTCGTCAACCGTGCGATCGCTGCCCCGATTAACATATGGGTGGAGCACAACGATATCATGCCCGAGCGGGATTCCGGCTGGCTGCAGGTCTTCTGCGACCACAATCAGGAAGTCCAGGACATGATCCTGCAAGCATTCAGAATTGCCGAGGACAAGCGCGTCGCGCTACCGGTGGCTGTCTGTCTGGACGCGTTCATCCTATCGCATACGGTAGAGCCAGTCGATCTGATGTGTCAGGAGGATGCCGATAGGTTCCTCCCGAAATACAGTCCGCCAAGCCCGATACTCGATCCCAACGATCCGACGGCCGTCGGTGTATTCGTTCCACCGGAATACATGATGGAGTGCCGGTGGCAGATGGACAATGCGATGCGCCAGGCACCAAAGGTGATCGAGGAGGTCAACAAGGCGTTCGCCAAGGAGTTCGGCAGGGATTACGGCGGGATGATTGATCCGTACATGTGTGATGATGCCGACGTGGTTCTGATCACTCTGGGCACTGTTGGGTCCACGACTCACGAGGTCGTGGATATTATGCGCGCAGAGGGCAAGAAAGTGGGCATGGTCAAGCTCAGGTTCTGGAGGCCATACCCTACGGCACAGTTGCGAAAGATCGCGGAGAAGGTGAAAGCCGTCGGAGTCTTCGACCGTGCGATTTCATACGGAGTCGCTGGACCATCATTCATAGAGTTCAGAAACGCCACATATGGTCTCGATGTGCCAACGATGAACGTCATCGGTGGTCTCGGTGGCAACGATGTGTCTCTGGCCGATATCCGTTCGATATTCGATAAACTGCTGGAGATCGCAAAGACCGGAGTGGTCAAGAAGGAGATCGTCTGGCTCAACACAAGGGGGGTGGAGTGATGAAACTCAAGGAACTTCCAGATGAAGAACTGTTCACTCGGGGACACACCGCATGCGCTGGTTGCGGAGGCGCAGTGGCCGTCAGGAACCTGATGAAGATACTCGGGAAGAACACCGTTGTCGTCAACCCCGCATGTTGCCTGCTCATTTTCGGAGCGACATACCCTAACATCGCCTGGAAGGTCCCGTTCCACCATGTCGCATTCGAGAACACAGCGGCATGCGCGACAGGTATAAAGCGCGCCCTGAAAGCGCGTGGGATGGATGACACCCTCGTGATGGGTATCGCCGGTGACGGCGGAACTGCGGATATCGGGATGCAGGCGTTGTCAGGTGCTGCCGAGAGGAACGAGGACATACTCTATGTGATGTACGATAACGAAGCGTACATGAACACTGGTATCCAGAGGTCAAGCTCGACTCCTTTTGGTGCTTGGACGACGACGACGCCGGTCGGGTCTGTCAAGTCTGGGAAGGAGAATTTCAAGAAGGACATGCCGCAGATAATGATGGCACACAATGTGCCATATGTCGCGACCGCGTCCATAGGTCATATCCAGGACTTCATCAACAAGTTCGAGAAGGCCAAGAAGATCAAGGGATTCAGATACATCCAGATCTTTACCCCGTGTCCAACCGGATGGAGGCACGACACGGCAAAGACGATCGAGATGTGCAAGCTCGCGGTCGATACTGGCATGTGGACGCTCTACGAGTCGGAGAACGGCAAGGTCACCATAAACCGTAAGCCGAAGATGACTCCGGTGACCGAATACCTGAAGCCACAGGGAAGGTTCAGACACCTGACCGAGGACGACATCAAGAAGATTCAGGATTGGGTCAATAAGAAATGGGCGGCTGACGAGAAGTACGCCCAGTGCAAACAGTGAGGATTTCGAGCACCCTCACTATCCCTTCGTTTTCCTCATCAAAACCATTTGCGTTTCGTTTTTCCCGCCTCTGATCGGGCAGGGTGATTCTTCAAAGACGCTTGCACATCTCGGTCTGTTTCAGGGTCACATGGAAATCGAACTTGTCCAGCAATCGTTGCACTGGCAGCTCGTCATTGACGTTGTATAGGCCGGTCGTGAACACTCCCATCTCGAAGAGCCTGTTCAGGGCGAACTTCATGAGCGCGGTCCCTATTCCTTGACCGCGTTTTTCCGGGACGACACCGAGGTATGGAATGAATCCGCTGTTCTCGACTCTTCGGACAATGACGAATCCGCCCTTGACCCTGTAGCATTCGGAATTTCTGGCAGTCATCATGAGGCCGTGGATTTTTCTCCTCTGCCAGCAACTATTCTCATATGATCTGTCATGGAGGTCCATGAGGTCCTGAAGCGTTGCCTTCTCGGGCGCTATCCCGAAACCCGAGGACTGCTGGGGTTTGCCATCGGCGCATAGATAGACATTGCTCTGATGGTATCCCATCGACCTGTAGAGCTCCTCTGCCTTCTCATTTCCCTGGATCACTTCCAGGCTGATCTCCTTGGCTCCCCTCATACGGGAGAATTCCTCAGCTGCGAGCATCAGTTTCCGACCGAGACCCCTGCGTCTGAATTCTGGGACAACCCCAACTCCACCGACCCATGCTTCCTCTCCGTCGATCACCGGGTTGACATATCCTATTATGCTGCCCTTGTCGACGGCAACCAATACATTCGCAGAGTCTCCTCCGACGGACCTGATGAAGTCCATCCAGAACTCCCTGCTCGACTTCATGGGGACGATGTAGTCCGCGAATATCTCGTTCTGCGCGTCGATTAGTTCGTCCAGCTCTGTTCTGTCCATGTGTCTAATCAATGTACCCTGCAAAGCCATTCGTGTCACTTCTACATGGTCTCTGGTTTCATGTGCGGGAACAGTATGACTTCCTTTATCGAGGGGGCATTCGTCAATATCATTGCGAGTCGATCGACGCCTATGCCGAGCCCTCCTGTCGGCGGGAGACCGTATTCTAGCGCCCGAATGTAATCTGAGTCGATCGGATGTGCCTCCTCGTCCCCTTCCTTACGACGCCTGTCCTGTTCCCTGAATCTCTGTTCCTGTTCCTCTGGATCGTTGAGTTCTGAGAATGCGTTGGCGAATTCCCATCCATTTATGAAGAGTTCGAACCTCTCGACGAGGTCAGGGTTCCCGCGCTTCCGCTTTGCCAACGGGGATACTTCCACAGGATGGTCTATCACGAATGTCGGATTCATCAGGTGTGGCTGTGCCTTCTGGTCGAATATTTCGGCGACGATCTTGCCCATATCCTGACAGTCAGCTATGTCCCTCACGCCGATCTTCATAGCGGCATCTCGAGCCTCTTCGACCGATCCGAACGATGATATGTCGACTCCAGTGTGCTCCTTGACTGCGTCGTGCATCGTTATCCGGAGCCAAGGTTTCGAGAAATCCAGCACTTTATCTCCGTATGGAATCTTGTCTGTTCCCGTTATATGCATCGCAGTGTCGCAGATGAGTGATTCTGTCAGGTCCATTATATCCTCATAGTCTGCATATGCCTGATAGAGCTCAATCGACGTGTATTCCGGATAATGCTGCGCATCTATGTCCTCGTTCCTGAAATTCTTGCCAATCTCATAGACCTTCTCCAGGTTGCCGACTATGCATCTCTTGTGATAGAGCTCAGGGGCTATCCTGAGGTATAGATCCATGTCTAGGTAGTTGTGGTGTGTCACGAAAGGCTTCGCCAGAGCGCCTCCGTAAAGTGGTTGAAGTATCGGCGTCTCGATTTCCAGGAAGTCTCTCTTGTTCAACCACTCCCTAAAGTAGGCGATCATCTTGCTCCTGTTTATGAATCTCTTTCTGACATCATCGTTGATTGCGAGGTCGAGGTATCTCTGTCTGTACCTTGTCTGCACATCCTGCAGCCCGTGAAATTTCTCTGGGAACGGTATTAGCGCTTTCGATAGGACTTCTAGGGTGCTGACCGCGATGGTCACCTCACCCATCTTGGTCCTGAAGACCTTACCTTTTACTCCGATTATGTCGCCGCGATCTAGAGACGTGAAAATGTCCCAGGCATCTTGGCCAATGTCGTTCAGTTTGAAATAGAGCTGTATCTTGCCCTCTCTGTCCACGAGATCAGCAAAGCCCGCCTTTCCATGGACACGGACAGCCATGGCTCTACCTGCAGCCGATATCTCCACGGAGCTTTTCTCCGCGCCAATATCCCCAAACTCCAGCTTCACACCCTCGCTGTCATGGGTGCGAATGAACCTGTACTTCTGGTACGGGTCAAGCCCCTTACTCTTCAGGACTTCGAGCTTGCTCCTCATCTGAGCCCTCAAATCGCTCTCCTGTTCCGCCATCAGGCATCCCTCTCCAAGGGTGCGTTCTCATAGCCGAAGGTCGTACTTAAAAGTAAGCGACCCCCAGTCAGGGTCATTCTCCCGCTCTCGTTCCCACTCGCTCTCATGCAATTCACCTCGGTCGGAGCCCGCAATAAGGAAAGCGAGCTCCGCTACTGCTTCTTGTCTTTTTCCGCCTCTGCGATTGCCACCAGAAGCTCCTCTATCCTGAATGGTTTGAGAAGGAATCCTTTGGCTCCTGCAGCGAGAGCTTCCTTCTCTATATGAAGGTCCGCGCTCCCGAAGAATATTGTCGCGCGGGGGTCCATCTTGAGGATCTCCTGCGTCGCACTGACCCCATCCTTTATGGGCATCCTCTGGTCCATGATTATGACCACAGGTTTCTCCGCCATCTCCTTGTATTTCCTGACGGCCTCCTCGCCGTCCGAAGCGACGGCGACGACGGAATGCCCGTTCGCTTCAAGGATGTCTCGGTACAGGTCGACTATGAACTTCTCATCATCGACGAGGAACACTGTAACTATATTACAACCTCCGACTCCGTGGCATCAATCGCACTCCGAGATGCGCACTTGCCCTATCATCAGGTCCGAAGAGTATCAAGCCAGATGGGGCTGTGTCAATTATCTTGCACGTTATATAATGCTTTTCGTTACGGCGAGAACCCACGAAAGTCATCCGAATGGCATCATTCGATGCCGGTAAACCCTTATATAGTGAACCTTTCAATAGGTCCTGACGAGACCTATGGCAAAGAACAAGAAAGGCGAGGGGTTTCACTCCGCGGCCGGTCTGATCAGATATTTCGATTCCGAGGATGACAAGGCGCTCAAGGTACATCCTTGGCTTGTAGTGGCCCTCTGCATAGCTGCGTCCGCCATAGTCCTGGTGTTCGGGGCGCTATATCCGACATGATTTTCTGTGTTGAACGAGAATACTCTCCATGTTGAGGGGACACGACGCCAGACCAATGAACCAGTTACATTCTCTATGTACATTCATGTGCAGCCAGAGTCTCATTCTCGACGGAACACATAAATATCGTTGCAGTCTTCGAGAATCTGCTCGAGGCGAAAGGACATGGCCACATCAAGAGTCGTGTATGGTAGTCTTCACGCGTGATGACACACGCCCCAGCCAGAACTCAAGACATGGTTTTTACATGAATATATGGCCTAGCTTGAGCTTTCCTTCCGATCGACGAAATAATGGACCCGAGGTGGATTTGGCATGAGTGCACTCAGGATCGCCCTCCCGAACAAGGGAAGATTGAACGGCAGCGCAGTCAGATTGATGAACAGGATCGGTTTCTCGGTCCCGGACTCGAGCAGCAGGACACTGCTAGCCGAATTTAGCAAGGGTAGGTATCAGGTTCTGATGGCACGAGCATTGGATATTCCCGAATTCGTCGAGATGGGAGCTGCCGACCTTGGTATCACCGGCCTCGATATCCTTCTTGAGACGAAGAGGGGTGTGGAGCGGGTGATGGACCTCGACTTCGGGAGATGCCGATTGGTCGTCGCGGTTCCTGACGAATCATCTATTCAGAACGTGTCCGATGTCAAGGATGGAGCCACCGTGGCAACATCCTTCCCAAACCTGACAAAGGAATTCTTCCAGGGCCTCGGGAAGAAGGTCGAGACCGCTGAGGTCTCGGGGGCAACGGAAGTCGCGCCCAGGATAGGCCTGGCGGAGATAATAACGGATCTGACAGAGACCGGGTCGACCTTGAAGTTGAATCACCTGAAGGAGATAGGCGTCGTATTGGAGTCGGTCGCAGTCCTCATAGCGAACCCGAAAGCCATCGAGGAGAAGAAGATCAGGATGGACGAGATCACAAGCGCTATGGCGAGTGTCATGAACGCTTCGAGGAAGCGCTACCTGATGGCCAATGTCCCAAAGGACAAGCTGACCAGCCTCGACACACTTCTGCCAGGTGTCTCCGGACCGACGGTCATGAACATCATAGGTCGGGATGACGTCGTGGCGATACACGCGGTTGCGAACGAGGATGAGGTCAACGGAGTCATCGCGATGCTGAAGGGCATCGGAGCGACAGGTATCCTAGTGATGCCGATAGACAGGATGGTACTGTGATATGCTGAAATACACATTGTCCCGGATGACCTCCAAGGAGTTGCGATCGGTCTTTGAGAGAGAGGATGTGGACCTGACATCCGCCCTTTCATCCGCGATGGATATAATTGACCAAGTTCGTGCGAATGGAGACGAGGCGCTTTTGAGGTTCTCAGGACAATTCGAGGGGTTTCGAGGCGATGCGATGCGGATCCCTGAATCCGAGTTGGTCTCAGCTCAGAGGAGACTTCCCAAACTCCTTCTTCAGGCTATTAAGAGGTCGAAGGCTAGGATCGAGAAGTTCCATTCCAAACAGACAATCCGGCCGTTCGAATACGAGGATGATTGCGGCATCATTGGGCAGCGTGTGGTCCCCCTCGAGCGGGTCGGCGTCTATGTTCCAGGCGGAACCGCAAGCTACGCCTCTTCCATGCTGATGGCGTGTATCCCTGCAAAGATCTCCGGTGTCAAGGAGATAGCAGTGTGTACTCCCGGTAGAAGCGGGAAGGTGGCCGATCCGATCCTTGCAGCTGCGGGAATATGCGGTATAAACGAAGTGTATTCCGTCGGTGGAGCACAAGCGGTGGCCGCTATGGCCTACGGCACTGAGACGATACGACGGGTGCAGAAGATCGTTGGACCTGGCGGCGCATTTGTCACAGCGGCGAAGTTGCTCGTGAGAAATGATTGCGAGATTGATTTCCTTGCCGGGCCCTCTGAGGTGCTGCTGATCGTAGACGATCATGCCGACCCAAGATTCATCGCAATGGAGATGCTGGCACAGCTCGAGCACGACCCTCTAGCTAGGGCAGTGCTGGTGACCGACTCGAAAAAGATGATCGAGTCATCGTCGAGGATCCTTGGCGACCTGATATCGAACGCTGCTCGGAAAGAGATCGTGGATCAGTCATCGTCGTGTGGAGCCATCTTCATCAAGGTCAAGAATGTGAATTCCGCGGTTGAATTCTCCAACAGTTACGCTCCCGAACACTTGGTGATAGATGTCCGGAGTCCAAAGAAGGTTCTGAAATCCATATACAACGCAGGATCGGTATTCCTGGGCCCTTATTCATCGGTCGCATTCGGTGATTACTGCACAGGGACGAATCACATATTGCCAACGAAAGGAGTCGCGGCGATGAAGTCCTCCTTATCGACCTATGATTTCGTCAAGATAGTCCCGTACCAGATGTTGACACGGAAGGGCGCGTCCAAGCTATCTGAGACGGTTCGACTGATGGCGCTATCCGAGGGACTGCCCGCACATGCCGATGCGGCGTGCGCGCGTGCGGGGAAGGTGAGGTGATGACATCGATCGGAGAACTCAGACGGAGGACCCTGGAGACACTCTCCAGGCCGTCCTATTCGATTGCTAAGAAGGACATGGTCCTTCTGAACGACAATGCCAACCTGTTTGGCGTGAATCCCGCCGTGATGGAGGTGGCAGAAGAATTCGACTTTTCAAGGCTATGGGCATACCCCAGCGAGAACTCGGATGCCCTTCGGGATCGTATCGCATCCGAATACGGTCTATCTCCTAATGAAGTGATAGTCGGTAACGGGTCCGATGAATTGTTGGATATCGTATCAAAGACCTTCATCAACCCTGGGGACAGGTTCTGCTCGCCATCGCCGACCTTCGGGATGTACAGGTTCTATGCACGAGTCAATCTTGCTACAATATGCGAGGTGCCCCTCCGACCTGATTTTTCAATGGACGTTGACCGGATTCTCGCTCAGAATGCGAAACTGACAGCGATATGCCAGCCGAACAATCCCACTGCAAACCTCTTCGAAATGGATGCCATCAGGAAGATATTGGCCGAATCCGAGGGCGTGGTCATGGTGGACGAGGCGTATAGCGATTTCAGCGGGACCAGCATGGTCGAAGATATCATGATGAGTCCATCAGCGCTCGACATCCGCACATTCTCGAAGGCATATGGTCTGGCCGGGTTGAGGGCGGGTTTCGCGCTCGCGCGGGAGGAGACGATCAACGAGTTGAGACGGGTTCGGACACCGTTCGGCCTCAATTCATTCACCGAGGCTGTCGCCATCAAGGCCATAGACAATTGTGGTTGGGTGAGATCGATGGCCGAGGAGATGAAGTCTCAGAGGGCTTACCTTGACGGTAAGCTCAGAGCGATGGGTTTCGAGACATACCCTTCCGTATGCAATTTCGTCATAGCAAAATGCCCGGTCGAGGTCACCCCTTTGGTCTCGGCCCTAGGGGATCTAGGGATAGCGATCAGGGACTGCAGTTCGTTCCCGATGATGAAGGATCACATCAGGGTGACCGTAGGGCCCAGGGCTCTCTTGGATCGATTCCTTGAAGCGCTCGATCAACTGGTTACGGTGAGGATCGAATGAGAGTCAGCATAGTGGATTATGGTGTAGGCAACCTTCACAGCATCTCCAAAGGGCTGGAGAGAGCAGGTGCGAGAGTAGAGGTTATCCGTGATTTCTCCAAGCTTCCAGAGGCGGAGTGCATAGTGTTCCCGGGAGTTGGCGCGTTCGGCGCCGCAATGGAGCAACTCCGTCCGGTCAGTGACGAGGTGAGAGGCGCCATATTATCTGGAACCCCTGCGCTGGGTGTGTGTCTGGGTATGCAGATTCTGTTCGATAGGAGCGATGAGTCTGCTGGCTCCGGTCTCTCCATCCTACGAGGCGACGTTCGGAGGCTGAAGGGCGATAGAATACCGCACATGGGCTGGAACGATGTCCAGCACTCCGACGACCCTCTCTTCGATGGCGTTCCTCAGGGAAGTAAATTTTATTATGCGAACTCCTTTGTCTGCCATCCCATGGGGAAAATCGGAATATCAGAGACGCACTACGGTGAGACGTTCGTATCCGCGGTCAGGAATGGGCCACTGTGCGGGGTGCAGTTCCACCCTGAGAAGAGCGGATCGATAGGCCTGAAATTGCTTTCGAATTTCGTCAGGATTGCGGAGGAATCAGCATGATCATAGTGCCTGCGGTCGACATCAAGGGTGGCAAATGCGTGCAACTGGTGGGTGGAAAGCCAGGTACGGAGAGAGTGAGCATAGAAGACGTCGTCGGCGTCGCGAGGAAGTGGCAAGAGCAGGGAGCCGAGATGCTCCATGTCATCGACCTGGACTCCGCACTCGGAACAGGCAACAATGAGAGCCTGATCGAGACGATAGTCGCGGATCTAGCCATCCCTGTCCAAGTCGGTGGAGGCATAAGGACTGATGAAAAGGTGTATCGGCTATTCGAAATCGGGTGCGAGCGCGTGATCATCGGAACAAGAGCTGTCGAAGACCGACAGTTCGTGGAACGCCTAGCGAGCAAATATACCGACGGAATCGTGGTGGCTCTGGACTCTTCCTCAAAGGAGATCCTTATCAGAGGTTGGCAGGAGGGTTCAGGAAAGGTCATGCGCGATGTTGCGAAGGACCTCGAGGATCTACCATTCTGGGGATTCCTCTATACCAACGTGGATGTCGAGGGGAAGCTCCAGGGCATAGATCCGCTCCCGATCAAGAGTCTGATAGAGGCTACGAAGAAGCATGTCATCGTATCGGGGGGTATAACGACCAGAAGCGATCTGGATACCCTCAGGAACATGGGTGTCGATTCCGTGGTCCTGGGTATGTCTATATACACTGGCACGATCGATTTCAAGAAAGTCGTGAGGGAGTTCAGGTGAAGACGGAGGAAACGCAGAGGACTGCTGAGATGTCCCGAAAGACCAGGGAGACAACAATCCTCGTGAAGCTCAGCATAGATGGTTCGGGGGAGTGTAAGTGCATCATTCCAGACGAATTCCTGCGGCACATGGTGGAGACCTTGACCAAGTATTCCGGGGTCGACATGGACATGACCGCTGAGGGCGATATGGAGCACCACCTCGTGGAGGATGTGGCAATCACCCTTGGAAAAGCATATAGGAAGGCCATTGGCGAAGGTGCGGTGAAGCGCATAGCCAGCTCGACGGTTCCCATGGATGAGGCGCTGGTTCAAGTCTCGGTCGATCTGATCGACAGGCCATATGTGCACTTGGAAATGCCCGATATCATGTACGAACACTTCATTCGCTCTTTCGCGATGGAACTAAGGGCGACGATCCACTCTGTCGTCATCAGGGGGAAGGACGAGCATCACATAATCGAGGCGACATTCAAGGCGTTGGGGATTGCGCTGAGGACAGCGATGACCCCAGCATCTTCAGCTCTGTCAACCAAGTCCTCCGTCGTTTGGGGGGAATGAACCACGACATTGACCAAGAGGATAATCCCCTGTCTGGATGTCCGAAACGGATATGTTGTCAAAGGTGTCTGTTTCAAGAACCTCAAGGAGGTCGGCGACCCTCCCACACTCGCAGTCGAATATCAACTCCAGGGAGCCGATGAGATCGTGTTCCTAGATGTCAACGCCTCGGTATCCGGGACGAAGACACTCCATGATGCAGTGAGGAAGACTGCGGAGCAGCTGTTCGTCCCTCTGACCGTTGGAGGTGGGATACGGTCGTTCAGCGATGTCAGGAAGACTCTTGAAGTAGGCGCTGACAAGACATCAATCAACTCTGCGGCGGTCATCGATCCTACGCTGATCAACAAATGCGCCAAGTCTTTTGGAAGCCAATGCATCGTACTGGCATTGGATGCCAAGAGGGTGGACGACTCTTGGGAGGTCTACACGCATTCGGGGACGAACGCCACCGGCCTTGACGCCATAGCGTGGGCGAAGGAGGCTTGCGAGCGCGGTGCCGGCGAGATTTTGCTGACGAGCATGGATGCGGACGGCACAAAGAAAGGTTACGATATCGAACTCACCCGAGCAGTTGTGAGGGCGGTCAATGTGCCCGTCATCGCATCCGGTGGTTGTGGCACGATCGAACACGTTGTCGAAGTACTGACCTCCGGAGAGGCAGATGCGGCCCTGGCAGCTTCCATATTCCACTTTGGTCAACACACTGTCGCGGAGGTAAAACACGCCTTGGAGTCGGAAGGCGTGCCAGTGAGGTGGGGCTCTTGAGCGAGGATAAGAATGGAGAACTGATTCCGGTCGTTGTCCAGGATATACGCAATAACAATGTCCTGATGTTGGCATACATGAACGACGAGGCGATGGAGCTCACTCGAAAGACTGGATTCATGCATTATTGGAGCAGATCCAGAAACGCGATCTGGAAGAAGGGAGAGACCTCCGGCAACGTCCAGAAAGTAATCGAACTGCTGATGGATTGCGACAACGACGCCATGCTGGCCCGGGTGGAGCAGACGGGAGTCGCATGCCATACTGGGACATATTCCTGCTTCTGCAAGGAACCGTTGCCGCAGAACGATATCTTCTCCCAACTCTGGCAGGTGTTCGAGGAGCGAAAGACGACCGGCTGTGAGTCATCATACACATGCAAGTTGCTTAAGAACAGGAATCTACTGCTGAAGAAGATCGGCGAGGAGAGTTCAGAGGTCATCATCGCAGCCAAGGACAAGCAGAAAGGAGAAGTCGTATACGAGGCCGCTGATCTCATCTATCATCTGATGGTTCTACTCTATGACGAAGGTATCACTCTGGACGATATCAAGAAGGAACTCGGGGAGAGGAGAAAATGAATAGTGGGAAACGCTGTGATTTTCACACGCACACGATGTTGAGCGACGGCGAACTCCTTCCTATGGAGTTGATACGCCGGGCCGCGGCAGCGGAACACAGGGCCATCGCATTGACCGATCATGCATCCTTCTCAAACATCGAGAGCACAATCGAGAGCGTTACAAAGGATTGCGAGAAGGCCGATGCCTGGGGCATCCAAGCTATACCTGGTGTCGAACTCACGCATGTGCCTGTCAGGTACCTCGATGATGCTATAAGTCGTTCGCGCAAAGCAGGCGCGGAGATCATCGTCGTTCACGGGGAGACGCCCGTCGAGCCAGTGGAACCGGGGACGAACCATGTGGCCGCACTCAACCCCGAGGTGGACATACTCGCCCATCCTGGAATGATCTCGCTAGACGATATAGAGCTGGCCGCCAAGAACGGAATATTCGTAGAAGTGACATGCAGGCGGGGGCACTCTCTCACCAATGGTCATGTGGTCGCTTTGGCGAGAACGGCCAAAGCCAAGCTCTTGGTCAATACCGATACCCACTCTCCAAGCGATCTCAGCTCGATGGAATTCGCCATGAAGGTTGCGCTCGGGGCAGGATTGGGGCCAGATGAGGCGACCCGCGCCCTCGTCACCAACCCTGAAGATTTGCTGCGAAAGCTGGGTCGGCTTTGACCGCTGCCCGAATCGTATTAACTTGAGCGGTCGTTCTTAATAAAACCCATATAGACAGTCGTCGCTCCCGTGTCGGTAATCGAATGACAATAATCAGCATGTCTGTGGATGATGGCCTCATCGAGAGATTCGACCAGATATCTGGAGTCAAAGGGTTCAGGTCACGTTCGGACGCCATGCGAGAGGCGATGCGCTCGTTCGTGGATGAAGCTGAGTGGGACAATCAAACGGGGGAGAACCAGATAGTCATTACCCTCGTCTATGACGAGATGGGTCCGAGGGGTGAGCTATCAGTACTTCAGCATAGGTTCGAAGAGATACAGATGATGCTTCACTTGCATCTCGAGAAGGGCCAATGCATGGAGGTCTTCATAGCTCGCGGACAGAATGCGGCCCTGAGAGAGATCCTTCGTAGGATTCGCAGCATCAAAGGTGTCAGATCGATACGGTTCATCTCGACATCGAGTGGGACCAAGTGATGCCACCGGTCTCATTAACGAACCCAGCTCACGCTAGCGCTACGCAACATGTCTGTCTGGCATATCAACGCGATATTGCCTTAGGCGGCCACCCAGCCACAGGTCATCTCGTTGTACAGGATGAGGAAATCTCCCCAACCACTGTCCTGTGCGAACGCGAGCGTACTGTAGAGTTCGTATTGAGTTCTCCATGCATCATTGTGTGAACCCCACCAAACGGATATCCCGCCTGCCGCTGCAGACCGGTCTGGATTGTAGACATCTATGACCGCGAGCTCCATCGCGTCCACCATCGTTTGCACGGCAACCATCATGGTGGCATCTGCAGATAGTACGGGATCCGCCATTAGGTGTCTTCCGAGGTCAATCAGATCGACCTGATAATGCGATCCACACGATACATAGTAACTGTCTCTGACAGCGGCTCTGTAATTGCTCGCATAATCCGGCAATCCTTCGGTCATAGCGTCGGTCCATGCGGACATCGCGATGATTGATTTTGATACGACCTTCAAGTCCACGATGCCGAGTGTGCAGTACCATGCCCAGCTGATCGGCTCATATGATTCTCTCCAGCCTGCCAACATATCCGTTGCCACCTGCTGCGGCGTCCTGATGGGATCCAAAGCGACCGGTGTGAACATCAGATCATATGGAAAACCATCTCCAGCGACCAGGTCCTCCGATGCGACCAAGAGTTCCACGAGACCAGTCCTCGCAGCCTGATATGCCAGCTCCATGCTGGAGCAAGCACAGGCGTCGAAGGCAAGGATGTCGATATATACACCCGCTCCAACGATTGCATCCTCCATCTCTTCAAGGGATATCTTGTCACCGCCAGATGTCTGATCAGTGCAGAACCCTTTCCATGCGCTACCATGATCCCATGGTATCACCACAAGGTGGTCGGATTGATAGTGTTCATTTACCTCGGATAGGAACCAGCCAAAGGTTTCACCGTCACCGAAATTCATCTCTGGGTAGGTTTCGACCACTTTCCACGAATTGCCCGATATCTCTATCCTCTCGGTCCCTTCGGTGCTCAATCTGTCGACCATCGCGACTATCCTCAGCCCATCGCTCGCTGGAATTTGGAGCAGATACTCGAGGCTGGGGCTGTCCCAATACATCTCGAGGTTGTTATCCGCATCGACGTAAATCGCAAGGGTCCATGTCCCTTCAGACAATACTGGTTTTTCCTGCTGTTTCGCGACTGTGATTCCAGGGACCATCAGGGTGCCTGCAAGCACAATGCTAATCAGAATACTGAAGCTGCGCATTCTCATCTCTTCCCCCCTATTGAAGCCTCTGAATCCCCCAATCAGGCTTCAGCCAGGAATGTGGGTGGCAGTACAAAATAGCTTCTCAGAATATGGCTCAAATCTTTTTTGACTGGGTAGATGAGTGATTGCGCTGTCTTGAGTAGAAAAGATGAAATGGGGGATTGATCCCCCGGTTTGTTTCCGCTCGCCGATCAGGCGTTGTAACTGGACAGGAACGCCCACCAGCCCATGTCGATTGCATACGCGACGTCTGTGTACGCAGTCGAATACATGGTCCAATCGCTTCTCACACCCCACCAGAGCGTCAGACCTCTGGAATCCTCCGCCCCCTGTCCGCTCTGGACATCCAGAACCGCACTGTCTATCAGAGCGACCACATTTGCCGAAGCGGTCTTCAGGGCGGCATCCTTGATGCCGGAATCGGCTATCAGGGTCTCTGCAAGGTCTGCAAGATCGACATGGTATAATGTCGCCCATGCGACGTATGAGTCCCTCACATCGTTCTTGTAGTTCTTCTTGTAGATTGCGAGGTCCTGGTGCATCAGGCTGGACCATGTCTGGAGCGTCGCTGCTCCTGCACCGATCGTAGCCACATCTATCGCAGCGAGATTCACTGTCGTTGCCCAACTGAGTGGATCATAATACGCTGCCCATCCTTCGACCATGTCCACTGCGACTTGTTGCGGCGTCCTCGATTCATCCAACGCGAGCGGCGTCAGCATGAGATCGTACGGGAATCCGTTCATCGGAATCGTCTCCTCAGACCCGACGAGTATTCCGACCAGGCCGGTCAACGATGCCTGATAGACCACCTCCACGCTCGCCATGTTGCAGCAATCGAACGCGAGGATGTCTATGTAGACGCCAGCGTTCTCTATGGCTGCCTGCATCTCGGGCATGGTTATCCTATCGACGGACGTCTGGTCGTTGCTGAAGTACCTCCATGCGTATCCATGATCCCAAGCGTTGACGGCGAGTTTATCAGAGGGATACATCGTGTTGACATCTGATATGAACCAGGAAAATGTCGCTCCGTCCCCATAGTTCATCTCCGGATATGTCGCAACGACATTCCATGTTCCTCCCGAGATCTCTATGACTTCTGTGCCTACTGTGCTCATCCTGTCCATGTATGCCACGATCTTGACATTCGGATTCGCGGGGATGTTCAACAGCGCGGGCAGGCTGTAATCTTCCCAGTATCTCTCAAGATCGTTGTCCCCGTTCACGAAAAGGGCATATGTCCAAGATGCCGTCTCCCCTCCTCGAACCTGCTTGGCCAGGATGATTCCTGGCGCGAGCATAATGGCCGCGAGGAAGACTGCGGTGGCTAGTCTGATATTCCTCCTGTTCAAGATTTGTTCCCCCTCGTGAGAACTCAATCTCCCAATTGCATAACCGAGTCCCCACCGGTCAGGTGTATGACTTCATGCTTATTAAAATGCTATTTCGCCAACCTTATCTGGTTATATATTGCCTTTTCGCATCAAAAATGTACATTGGTTGCTAAAATCAATATTTCATGCTTTGATTCATGATTGTTCCAGAATGGATTTTTAATCAACAGTGCTATACGGATGAGATTCCGCCGCTGTATGCAGGGGGAGTTTGGGGGGATAATCAGGTGGAGAGCAGATTCAGCAGAGTGCTTGTATCGACATTCTTCGCGCTGGTCTTGGCGTTGCCGATGTCTACGATGGCATCAGACCCGAAGCAGGTCGATTGGAATACAGATGTCGTTGCGAACCTCGATATGGAGTATGCACAGGAAATAATCGAGAAAGTATGTGCCATGGGCGACAGCCCGCTCGGTTTCAGAGGTGCAGGCGGACCTGCGGATTTAGAGGTGGCCGAATACGTGGCGAAGGAAATGCGCAAGATCGGTCTCTCAGACATCGCGAAGGAAGAGGTACCGTTGGACTCGTGGCAATTCCGATCAGCGTATCTGGAAGTTCCAGGACTCGGCGAACTGACCGCCGCTTCGTTTGGAGGATTCCCTGGAACTGACGACCAGAGCACCGACAAAATCCATGAATCCATAACCTCTGAGATCGTCTGGATCGGGAACGGATACGATAGTGATTACTTCGACAAAGACGTCGAGGGCAAACTCGTCCTCGTCAACTGGATCGGATATGACTTCTGGGTGGATTCGATCGCGTATGCTGCATGGGAGCACGGCGCTGCAGGAATAGTCGTGACCACGATAGATTGCAATGTCGGTCAGAACGAATTGGCTCTCTCTTGTCACGATGGCTTGTATGTACCTGGATGGCCTCCACTGATATCGATCGCCAAGGAACATGCGACCGTCATCGTGGAGCGCCTGGAATCGGGTGAGAGTATCACCGTGACGATGTACAGTGACATCGTCAAGATCCCGATGGAGATGGGTGGCTACGGTTACAACGTGGTGGGTTTCCTCCCCGGCAAGAACTATGACCAGCCAGATGATGAGTATGTCATCTTCGGCCCCCACCATGATGCGTGGTTCCAGGGCGCCATGGACGATACCTCCGGCATTGCCGCGATGCTCGTGATTGCGAAAGCCATGGCCGATGTTTTGAAGCACAGCCAAGTCGAGCTCGAGAGGACGATCATATTCACATCTCATACTGCGGAGGAATATGGCATAGACGACACCTATTTCGACTGGTGCTGGGGGGCGTATTATCAGATAAATGTCGAACATCCCGAGTGGATTGGAAAGAGCGTTGCGTATCTGTGCATGGAACTGATGGGTATGGCCGGTGAGCCGGTCTATATCAACTGCGTCCCAGAGGTCTACAGCTTCGTCAAGCAGGTTCTTGCGGCCAACCAAGAGAATCTTCCATATGGCGCATCCGCAGTGAACAACGCTCATACATGGGCGGACCATTGGACATTCTCGGCTGCCGGAGTCCCGGGAATCGAGTTCGAGACCACATCCGAGGATTGGGAGACATACTATTACCACACCCAGCATGATGCGCCGGACATCATCGATTATGGGTACCTTCAGCAGCTGTTTGCGGTGATATCCGATATGACGGTGAGGTTGGCCTCGTACGAGATCATACCCTACAACTTCAACACGCTCGCGACGGACCTGAACAGCCACATATTGGGCGAGAATCTATGGGGCGTATCGGCTCTGGATGAGATATACGACTATTACGAAATGAGCACTGCGAACAGGGACAGACTGGTGACCGAGGCTGCAAGATTCGCTGGCAACGTCGAGCTCTTGAAGGGGGACTTATCCGCAGCGGATTCGTCAAAGGCTTCCTACATCAACAAGGAGTTGATGTCGATCACGGGAACGCTGGATAGAAACCTTATCGCGATCGGTGTGTGGGAGCAGGATTGGTACCCTTACCAGCAGCCTATCAACGATGTCTACCATCTATGGTGGGGCCTTCAGAAGCTCTGGGCGTGTTCCGATGGCGAGAGTGATATGGGGCTGGGGACGCTCAATTGGGTAGGGATGACATGGTACTACGACTACATGTCCTATGGAAACTACCTCGACCAAAGGGACAGGCTCACTGGTGACAGGGTCGCATCGTGGGGTCTTCAGACGCATCTTCAGCTCGCTGTGGATATCTGGTGGGAATACGATGCTCTGAAGCAGGTCAAACAAGACCAGACCGTCACGCTGGCCGATGTCTCGTGGGTGATCGATTCATTGGCTGAGAAGTTGGGGACGATCTCGCTGGTGCAACTCGAGAACTCCTTCGAGTTGATGTGGACCGCCTTGGATGACGCCAACGGTCAGATCGAAGACCTGATCGAGACCCTCTGAGTTTTCAGGAAAAACATCAAACCTTTTCCATTTCCTTTTCATCATCTGATCAATCATGCCGGTTCTTCATGGGAACATCCTCCCCCCGGACGCATCTTCGTGCCGGCGAAGATTCTTCTATGATTCATACTCGAAAGAACGAAAAATGGTGCTCCCGCCGGGATTTGAACCCGGGTATCGAGCTATCGCCGGCCATCCTTGCGGATGACCACGAGAGGCTCGAATGATTGGCCACTACACTACAGGAGCTCAGTAGGTCCAAGCAAACCTAAAGTCTTACATAAACGTTTGGGACCCTCTATTCAGGCCTTCAAAACTCGCTGGCTAGCAAGATTCCATCGTCTGTCCTCACACCCCCCTTCACCATCTGTTTGTTTATCGAATCCTATCGATAGTATGAGTGCGAAGAATGCATCATGCTCGAAATTCCCCAATGCAGGAATTCGCAGGCTGGATAGATTGGAGTCAGAGGCGGCCATTCCGAAGCGTCACATCCGATGCATATAGGACGGTAGCGCTAAGTCAGAGGTCCTCATCGCCCTCTCGCCAGTCTAGGCCAGGAGTCCTAATGCCCACCTTCACAACGGGCGGCAACTTCCGTTTGTGGGATGAGAGCCTGATCGTCCTTTCTATGCGGAGCACCTCTTTCACAGTGGTCTCGGCGTTCTCGGCTATAGTCTTATCACTCTGCCCCAATTCGATTCCGTGGAGTATCGAGTCGAGCCGTTCATAGGTAATCCCCATCTCTTTCTCATCTGTTTGTCCTTTCCATAGACCCGCGGAGGGCGCCTTCTTTCTGATCCCTTCTGGCACGCCCAGTTTCTCAGCGAGTTGACGTACCTCGGTCTTGTACAGATCTCCGATGGGTTCGAGGTCCGCACCACCGTCCCCGAACTTGGTGAAGTATCCGACAAGGAGCTCGCTCTTGTTGCTGGTTCCTAGGACCAGCCTTGATTCTGCTCCTGCATAATGGTAAAGGATGGTCATCCTGCACCTCGCCTTGACATTGGCGAGGGCCTTCTTATCTGCCTTCTCTAGCACAGATGCGTATTCATCGACGATCTTCGTGATATCGATGGTCCTGTGCTTCACACCCTCTGCTTTGCACAGATCCTCGGCATCTCTGACATCGTCCTTGGGGGAATCACGCTCCGGCATCAGAATCCCAAGAACCTTCTCTTTTCCAACCGCTCTCACGGCGAGTTTGAGAACGACTGCTGAATCAATGCCTCCACTGACTCCTACTGCGAAGCCTTTAGCTCCTATCTTCCTTAGCTTTTCTGCCAGGAACCGTTCGATGATCCTTTCAGTTCCTTCCTTGAGCTGTGGGGTCTTCATCACCGCTCTGATGGCATGGTTCGGATATAGCCGTTATGGTTCGGAAATGACGATTGTCAGCCGTAAAATCTAATCTATGGGTATCCCGATGCCGAATAGTATGACTCGCACAACCGTGACTCTCGCTCAGATCACATGCCAACTGCACGACAAATCGGCGAATCTCAAGCGTATGAGCTCCTTCGTTCGTAAGACGAAGGGGCGAGTCGTCATATTTCCTGAGACTTCTCTGACTGGCTATCTTCCGAGGGACGATCTCTTCAAGCAAGCAGAGCCAATGGACGGTCCCAGCATAAGAGCGATGGCTTCTCTCGCAAAGGAAACTAAGAAAGATATCGTCTTTGGAGCACCCATAAGGGACGAGCGAATACATGGTTTGATTTACAACTCAAGCATCCTCGCGACTGGCCATGGCAAGCTGTTCAGATATGACAAGATGTACCTCCCGACATTCGGGCCATTCGAGGAACGAGTATTCTTCACTCCTGGCAATGACGCGGTCGTAGCACAGGGCATGCACGCAAGAATCGGTCTGATGGTATGCTATGACATGTTTTTCCCAGAACTCGCCAAGCTCGAATCGCTCATGGGCGCCCAGCTGCTCATAAACATATCCGCCGCCCCGACGACCTCTAGGCCGAGTTTCGAGAAGGTCATGCCCGCTCGAGCTGCTGAGAATAGCGTATTTCTGGCCTATACGAACCTTGTTGGGGTACACGGTTCCCTAGTGTTCGGAGGCGGAAGCGTACTTTACGGTCCTCGGGGAGACGAGATCATCAGGGCCAAGGAACTCGAGGAGGATATCGTCACGCATGAGATTGATTTCGAGGATCTGGATGCTGCTCGCAGATTCAGGCCGCTTCTCAGAGACAGTCGGCCGGAGCTATTCGATCGAATTGGGGCGATACTCCGGGGAAACACGAAGAAATGAATGGGGCTCTTATCCGTCGAATGTGCGTCGGCCCTTAATGGCTGCACCCGTTGATTGCGCATATTCTTAAATATGGCCACCTTTTTGGTGGTTAGAAAGCTGAGGTGGCCCAGCCCGGTAAGGCGCGAGTCTGGAAACTCCGCTATAAGCGGCCGGTTAGCTCGTGGCGTTCGCGCCTCGGGAGTTCAAATCTCCCCCTCAGCGCTCATATTCCTTTTGTCGTCCTATTCATCTTCTGGTATCATTGAATCCGCAAGATTTGCAGAATGGCAGAAAATAAATATGCTCATGGACCATAGGTGAGTTCGCGATTGTCAAGCAATCTCGAGGTGGGTGGTACCTTGCAGATGAAGATTCTACTCGTCGATGACGACCCAGCTTATCTTGAAGTCTTGAAGTTCTTCCTTGAGCGAGATGGAGTCTTCGTTGCGGATGTGGCGACTTCTGCGAGGAAAGCTCTTGATATCCTTGCGAAGAGCAGAGAGCACGAAGCAGTCGTATCCGATTTCATGATGCCTGATATCGATGGCCTCGAGTTTCTCAAGATACTCCGGGCGCAGGGGATCATGATCCCTTTCATCATGTTGACTGGCCGTGGCAGGGAAGATGTCGCTATCCATGCATTGAACAGCGGAGCGGATTTTTACATTGCTAAGGGTGGCGACCCAAAGACACAATATCCCGAGCTATCGAATATGCTGACCAAGAGCATCAAACAGAAGCGTTCCGAGCGCGAAGTATCTGAGAGCGAGAGATTCCTGTCGAGCATATTCGACAGCATTCAGGATGGAATAAGCGTGCTCGATGCCAACTACAACATCATTCGGGTGAATAGGGCCATGGAACGATGGTACCCTCACTCTCTGCCTTTGGCTGGCAAGAAGTGTTACGAGGCATACCACGGACGATCTATCCCCTGTGAAATTTGCCCAGTCCATCATACGCTGATTCATGGAGTCGCCCACAGGGAAGTTGTGCCAAAGACAGACAAATCCGGGGCAACTGTTGGGTGGTTCGAACTCTACAGTTTCCCCATGAGCAATTGGGAGACGGGCGAGGTTGAACGAATTGTCGAATATGTGCGGGACATCAGCGATAGCGAGCGCGCTCGCGTAGCATTACTTGAAATCGAAGAGAGATACCGTCAGTTGGTCGAACTCGCGAATATCGGCATCATGATGGTAGATGGAAGCGGCGAGATTACCTTCGCGAACCCGCGAATCGCCCACATGTTAGGTCGTCCAGGGGAGAAGCTCGATGGACTGTCGTTGTACTCCTTCCTGGATTCACCCTGGTCAGAAATGGTCCGTGCCAGTCTTCAAAGACACCGGTCTTCCGGAGAGCAGCAGGAATCCGAGTTCCTGAGATCAGATGGATCACGCCTGCAGGTTCTGTTGGGCGCATCCTCGATCTTTGATTCCGGGGGCAAGTATCTCGGTGCATTGATTGTCGCATCCGAGCTGACGGAAACCAAGAAGATGATGGAATCGCTCTTGAGATCCGAGAGTAAGTTTTCCACCATGTTCCGTGCGAGCCCTTACATGATGCTGATCTGTCGTCAGAGTGACAAGCACGTGGTCGAGGTCAATGAGAGATATTTGAATGCAACTGGCTATGCGAGGAGCGATTTGCTCGGTCGAACACTCTCAGAGGTCGGCGCATTCGAGAATGATTTTTGCCATAGGGCCGAAGAGATATTGTCCTCAACAGGATCTGCAGTCGATCTTGAGGTCAAATTCAAGACGAAATCCGGCGAGATGAGGTTGGCACGGATGTTGATCGAACCTATTGAACTCGCCGGGGAGAAGTGTATAATGATTGCTGGCCTGGATATAACCGACGAGGCTTCCGACCCAATCGAGTTGAGACGTGAACGCGACATCCTCCGAAGTGTCCTGGAGTCCTCTACAGATTGTATTGTGATAGCGAATATGGAGGGCCTCATCCTCAATGTGAATCCTGCGGTCATGAAGCTATTTTCTTACAAATCCAGGGACGAAGTCATCGGTAAGAACGCTTTTGCACTTCTCGGGGGAGACGATCGTGATAACGCCTTCGCGATCGCTAGGCAAATCCGGGAACATGGCGAGATCAGCGAGATACCATTCAAGCTCCAGACTCCAGGTGGTGGAATACTCGAGGGCGAATTATCAGCACGCCTCGTCAAGGACCCGCTCGGCAATCCTGTCTACTTTATCGGCATCCTTCGGGATATGACTGAGCGGATATTGTATGAGAAGGCGCTTAAGAGGGCGTTGGCGGAGAGACGCGAATTGGAGGCCATTATTAACAAGAGTCCTGCCGTCGTCTTCCTCTGGCGGAACTCCGGCGGATGGCCGGTGGAATTCGTCTCAGAGAACGTCCATCAATTCGGCTACACCTCTTCAGAGCTCATGAAAGGTGAGGTGCCTTTTGCGGATATGGTTCATCCTGATGATATCCAGAGGATCGCATCGGAAGTGAGAGAATATATCTCAGAGGACGTAGACTACTTCGCTCAGCTCTACCGGATCGTGTCTCCACTGGGCGACGTCTTTTGGGTCGATGATAGAACGCTAATCAGAAGAGACAACTCCGGAGCCGTAACCCATCTTCAAGGAATTGTAGTGGATGTATCCGATAGGAAGAGAATCGAGGACTTGCTGGCATTGACGGAAGCTAGATTCAAGACATTCATGGACAATTCTCCAGCTGTTGCGTTCATGAAGGACACACTTGGGAAATACCTCTATGTCAATAAGGCAATGGAGAACACAGTCGGGGCCAGAGGTTCAGAACTGGTCGGAAGGACCGACGCAGAATTGTATTCCGAAGAAACCGCCAAAATGCTAAGAGAAATCGATGAAAGGGTTCTGGGTACGATGGAGACTCAGGAGAACATAGAGATCATCCCCGGAGCGGATGGTCCCCATGAATGGCTCGCATACAAGTTTCCGATACCTGACCCATCTGGCGATGGCTTCGTGATCGGAGGAGTGCGTTTAGATATCTCAGAGCTCAGACGTTATCAGCAGGCTATCGAACAGGCGAACACGAAGTTGAGCCTGCTGAGCAGCATTACTCGCCACGATATAATGAATCAGCTCTCGATAGTCCTCGGTTGGTCTGACATGCTTCTGGGATCCCCCAACGATAAAAATCTGATCAAGCATCTGGAATCAATCAACAAAGCTGCTCATCTGATTAGACACCAGCTCGAATTCACAGCAGACTATCAAGAAGTGGGTGTGAAGGCTCCAATGTGGGTGAATGCAAATGATTCCATTGAGGATGGCATCTCAGGATTGGAGATGCAGGGTGTAGAGATAGAGGTAGAATTGAAGGATGTTTCATTATATGTGGATCAGATGGTCGAGAAGGTGTTTCACAACCTTGTCGAGAACTCACTCCGTCATGGCGAGAGGGTGACGAAGATAAGAATTCATCAGAGGGAGACGGACGATGGGTTGGTCATAACCTATGATGATAATGGAATCGGGATATCTGGTGTCGACAAAGAGAGATTGTTCCAGCGCGGTTTCGGAAAACATACCGGACTCGGTCTTTACATGGCTCGCGAGATCCTTAGCATCACTGGAATCAAGATAAATGAGACTGGAAAGCACGGCGAGGGTGCGAGATTCGAGATACACGTGCCAAAGGGTGCATATAGGTTAGAGCCCAGTGAGGTTCATTGATGCCATGTGAAGCAGCACACCCGTTGGCGCATCATGCAGAGTGTAGATAACCGTGAACGATGATGGACAGAATGGCGGAGTGAAGACACTCCTGGAGAATTCACGGCGGATCATTGAAGCCGAGATTTCTTGGATATCGTGTCTGCTCTTGTTCTTTGCGACCGTCTATTCCGTAGTAAGACTGGATCTCCTCTGGGCAGCATTCGGGATATTCGCTCTTTCATTGTACGTACTCCCGATAATCATGACGAGGGATCCTTTCAGGGCAGTCCCGTGGGAGATGACCCTGCTTCTATCCATACCGATGCTGTTGCACATATCCGAGGGTTCAGAGATCTTCAGCGAAAACATCGCATGGTGGGATGATATGACCTCACTCGCCATGGCGTTCTCGCTCTCCACGTTAGGCTTCCTGTTGACAATAGAATTGGAGATGTTCACCGAGGTCAGGATGAACAGACCATTATCGATATTTTTCGTCTTCATGTTCACCTTAGCCATATCTGGCTTCTGGCATCTGGGGGAATTCATCGGTGATTCGTTGTTCGGGACAGACAACCTGACCACCAATGATGCTGTCATGGACGGACTGCTCTGGACGATGATCGGCGGTGTTCTGATGGGTATTGTCTATGGCGCTTACACGAAAACGATGTCAAAGGAGAGGCGCCAAGCTCTTGGCATGATCCATCTGTGGGAGGTGAGGCTCTGGAGGAAAGATTGAAATTCTTATCCAGAATCATGCAGGCGGGCATGGTTGCCATTGCCTTGGTAGGTATTATAACTGCCAACTATACCTGGGTTCCTGCGGCGCTCATCTCCCTCGCGATCAGCACAATCCCCGCAATCCTGCGGAAGGATTTGCGGCTAGTCTTACCATTAGAGCTGAACTTCTGGATAGTGATAGCTCTATTCCTGCACGTTGCCGGAGGATTCTCAGGCTTCTATGATTCCGTTCCTGGTTGGGATCACCTGACTCATGCCATGTCCTCTTCCCTGATAGCTGCGTTGGCCTTCGTGGTTGTCGTCGCGCTGGATAAATACAGTGATCGCATCTTCTTGCCCAGGCCATTCCTAGCCATATTCATCTCGATGTTCACCATGGCAATCGGCGTCGTGTGGGAACTCATGGAATATGCAAATGATAAGCTGTCGGGGAGCCACCTCCAATACTCACTTTCGGATACTATGATGGATTTGTTTTTCGATGCCTTGGCAGGGCTGATAGTCGCAATCGTCGGTGCATATTACCTGACATATACGAATAAAGAGCATTTTATCGATGCCATGCAGATCGACCAGGCCAAGGAGAAGATGGACCAGATCCTAGATAGTGTGCGCCAGAGAAAATGACGACTTTTCGAGAGCGCTCTCTGCTAATATCATCTCCGCCTTCCGAAAATCATCTGGAGAGTTGAGATTCCAGAAGCTGGACAATTCGGGGTCGACCTCGCGAATGCGTTTCTCCTGAACGAATCTTAGGTCCATCGATTGGAACATCTCTGATACTCGGAATCCTCCTCTTTCGACGACCTTCGTGCATGCTCTCTCGACGGCGTTCCTGTTGAAGATCGCATGGAGCGGTTCAGGGAAACCCCTAATGATGGGAACCGCGCCCTCTGTGTCCTCGGATTCTTCGAGGAGGAGTTTGTATATCTCGGCGCGCACGAAAGGCGTGTCACAAGGACAGACTGCCACAAGATCGCTGTTAGATGAAGACACTGCCGCTCTGATTCCTTCTAGCGGACCAAGATCGTCTTTCGAATCCTCTGTTATGCGCGCTTTTCCAGCGAAAATAGGTTCGTAATCGCACTTTCTGCCCACACCGACTGAGACAACCATCTCATCCACGATTCCGGACATTTCTTCCAGGACATGGAGTGCCATGGGCTTCTGTCCGAGCTTGAGGAGTCCCTTGTCTCTGCCCATCCTCGTGCTGTGACCCCCAGTGAGAAGTATCCCTGTCAGCATTCTAACACCTGAACCAGTACGCTTGTTATCAATCTATTCCTGCAATGGTGTCTATGCCAGTATGCCGAAAGCATTATTACCGGGATGACTCTTCGAACAATCATTGTGAGTATTGTATGGTCAAGATCACGATGGCACATGGAGCCGGAGGGGAGCGGATGCAGGAATTCATCCGCAAATTCGTCATTGAGGAATTGGACCACGACTTCGGCGAGATACCTCTATCCGCGTTGGATGACGCGGCCATAGTGGACGGGATTGCATTCACGACGGACTCCTATACGGTCAAACCACTCTTCTTTCCAGGGGGAGATATCGGTGTTCTCTCCGTTGCAGGCACCGTGAATGATATCTGTGTCATGGGCGCAAAGCCACTTGCCCTTTCATGCGCCATGATTATCGAGGAGGGTTTCTCTGAGGAGGACCTTCAGAGGATCGTCAAGAGTATCAGCCTGACAGCGAAATCGGCAGATGTCAGGATTGTCACGGGTGATACGAAAGTGGTCGAGAATGGCGCAGCCGATGGATTATTCATCAACACCAGCGGCATCGGGAGGCGGTCCGACCATCTCGATCATAATATCCAGATGGTGCGTCGATCCAGGGAGTTCAAACCTAATTGGCCGAACGATTCATCGGTGGGCCCCGGAGATACGATCATCGCGTCCGGATCAATCGGAAACCATGGGATCGCGCTGCTTTCGTTCAGGGAAGGATACGGTTTCGATACGGTCGTACACAGCGACGCCAAACCTCTGAATTCTCTGATCGAAGATGCGCTCAAGATCGGTGGCATCACCGCAATGAAGGACCCCACAAGAGGTGGAGTGGCGAACCTTCTTAACGAGTGGGCCGAGAAATCTCATGTGGGTATCAAGATCTCCGAGGAGGCCCTCCCCATAGATGACGAGGTCTTGACGGCATGCGAGATGCTTGGTATCGATCCCCTTGAGATAGGGAACGAAGGCAAGGTCTTGATGGCGGTCGTGCCATCCATGGCTGACGAGGTCCTCTCCACCATACGCTCCAGACCCGAGGGAAGGAACGCCGCCATAATCGGTGAGGTGTCAAAAGAGTTCTCGGGCGTCATGATGGAGACGCACACGGGTGGCAAACGGGTCGTAGAACCCCCCGTTGGCGACCCTGTCCCTAGGATATGCTGATTGGTCACGCACGCGTCGGTTCGTTCGCGACTCTCAACACGAACTCGATTATCTTGGGCAAGGATCTGGAGATCGTGGCAGTGAGTTCTTCGCTCACGTTCACCAGGTCCTCCGCTTCGATGGCGATGAACACGACCTCCTTCGGCATCCTCTCAGGCACTATCTTCCTTCCGAGCGCGAACGCCGTTGCGACGTTTATCCCGTGCGGGGAGGATCCGTGCACCGTCTCCTCAAAATCCTCTTCTCGGAGTGCATAGACGTCACCAGGATTGCCGCGTTCGGTCTTGATCGCGTCCACAACTATCACCTTCCGATAGTCCAGGATCGCGTCGAGGAGTTCCAGCCCGCTTGCCGGGAGTTCGTCCACGTCTATCGAAGGAATGGACATCTCCCTGATCTTCCTGGTGACATGTATGCCCACGCCGTCATCTGATACTATCAGGTTGCCAAGACCTATGATCAAGGTCCTCCTTCCCTTTGCCACAGTTTCCGTCATATTCATCATGCCAAATCAGATTCTCAATGAAAAACAGGGATTCGGAGGGTCTCCCCTCCAGAGTTTCTCAGAAGTTGCTCAGCGTCTTGACGATGGAACCGTCCTTTCTGTGCACATTCACTTCGAGCGCAGGGCCGCCGTTCAGAGCATGTGTCCCGCACGAGTTGCAGGGGTCATAGCATCTGAAGGCCATTTCGACCTTGTTCAGCAGACCTGGCGAGACCTCGCCGTTCTTTATCAGGGCCTTGGCCGCCTGCTTCACGCTCGTGTTGATCGCAGCGTAGTTGTTGGTCGTCGCGACTATCATGTTGATCTTAGTGCAGATCCCGTCCTTGTCCGAGGCGTAGTGGTGTATGAGCGTGCCTCTCGGTGCCTCGCAGATACCGACACCCTCCGTCGGCGGGTTGAACGCTCCTCTGATATCGTCGCTTGTGATGCTCTTGTCATTCGCGAGTTCGAGCATCCTTTCTCCAGCGTACTGCAGCTCGATCACCCTTGCCCAGTGGAACGCGAGTGTGTGATGTACCGGGCCTTTGACCCCGAGGTCCTTCATGGTCTTCGCGAGCACTTCGTACTCGGCCTGGGCCAGAGGTGTGGTGTATCCTTCGCACACGTTTATCCTGCCCAGAGGACCGACACGGTAGATGCCGCTCGATGGACCGACCTCGAAGCCCTTCCATCCGACGCTCTTCAGGTAGGGCATCTTCATGTAGGTCCATGGTTCGACATGCTCTGCGATTATGTCCAGGTACTCGCTGGGCTTGAACTTGACGACCTGCTTGCCGGTCTGGTCGACTACGCGGATGTCACCATCGTAGAAGTTGCTCTTGTTGTTCTTATCGACCATACCCATATAGTAGGTCTCGAGGTAGTATGCGTCCTGGTTCAGGATGAGGCCGAGGTAGTCCTTGTTGGCGAGCACGACATCGTGAAACAGCTTGACCGTGAACTTGCCGAACTCGACACACGACTTCGCCATCTCCACCATCTGCAGGCGCTCCTCCTCACTGATTTGCTTGGAGACCCCGCCGGGGAGGCCGAACACCGGGTGCGTCGCCCTTCCGCCGATTATCTCCTGGACCTTCTGACCGTAAGACCTGTGCTTTATCACTTCGGCACCGATCGGGACGCCTACCGCGTCCACTACCCCCAGCACGTTCCTCTTGCTGGCCGGGGCCGATGGTCCAAGGACGAAGTCCGGGGCCGCGAGGGCGTAGAAGTGCGCTATGTGGCTGTGGGTGTACTGTCCCATGTAGAACAGTTCCCTGAGCTTCTTGGCGGTCTCGGTCGGCTCGGCGTTGAACACCGCGTCCAAAGCCTTAGTCGATGCTATGTGGTGCGCAGCTGGACAGACACCGCAGAGCCTGTTCGTCAGCACGGGCAGCTCCTGCACATGCCGGCCGATGCAGAACCTCTCGAACCCTCTGAGTTCCGGGACCTGGAGGTATGCGTTCGCGACGTTCCCGGCATCGTCCAGGAATATCTCGATCTTGCCATGCCCCTCCAGTCTCGTGATAGGGTCTATCGTGATCTTCTTCTCCTTCGTCTTCACCGTTGCATCGTTGATGATAGGTCCTGTCATTGCAATCACCCCTTCTTGTTGCGCTCTTTGACAATCCTTCTAAGCGGGGACTTCGGCAGCGTGAACGCGTAGAACGTGCCGAGCGGGTCCTTGACCTGCATCATCATTTCCATTATCTGCTCCTCACTTAAGGTTGACTCCGAATCTGTGATGTTCAGGAGCGAGGACACGGCACTCAACATGCTCGCGCCCTGGTCGATGACCGCCTTGGTCGGGCCCATGCATCCCCTGCAGGGCATGTTCGCGTTGGGGCACATCGCGCCGCAACCGGCCCTGGTAGCCGGTCCTATGCAGATTATGCCTTGGTCAAGCAGGCACTTCTTGGGGTCTGGCTTGATCTCGTAGGCCTGATAGATCTTGTCTATCCTCCTGTTCTTCTCGACCCTCTCCTTCTTACACTCGTCACACAGAGTCTTGTCACTGGCGATCACAGTGCCCTTCGGGGGCAACGGCGCGCCCTTCGTCACATGCTGGACGACGGCGTCGACTGCCAATGCGATCAGGTTGACCGTCGGTGGGCAGCCGGGCATGAAGTAGTCGACGTCTATCACTTCGTCGAGCGTCTTCACATCGTTGTAGAACTTCGGCAGCTCCAGCTCACCTTCGGGGACCTTGGTTATCTCCTGTGGGTAGACCCCTTTGGGGTTGTCCGTGGACTGCGTCTTCTTGTAGACGGTATCGAAGACCTCTTCCCTGTTGGTCACATTGCCCAGGCCAGGCGTCCCGCCGAAGCAGGCGCAGGATCCGAAGCTTATCATTATCACCGATTTCGCCCTGAGCAGCTTGGCCACATGCTCGTTCTCGGAGTTCCTTATGGCCCCGTTGTAGAACGATACCGTGATAGACTTGTCAGGCATCTTCTCTATATCTTCCAGCTTGCCATCGAACCCGATGGGCCAGAACACGACCTCGGCTATCGCATGTATGTCCAGTATCTTCGCATCTATGTCCAGGAGTGCTACGTCACATCCGCCGCAGCCTGCTCCCCAGTACTGCGCGATCTTGATCTTCTCAGCCATTTCAGCTCACCTCTCCTATGTCCGATTGCTTACCGGGAACTGCCGAGTACTGAGGCGCCTGCCCTTTCATGCCGGTCTGTTCGACCAGCCTCCACTTCTTCAGGGCGATTATGTGCCTGACGATCTCCGGCTTCGCGATGCCCGTGAAGTCGTGCAGTTCGTGCACGGTCCTGGGCCCCTTCTCCATCTGCGTCAGGAGCAGGTTCCTCTCCAGCTCCACCGCCGCAGCCTTCTGCACGATGAAGCTGTATCTCGCGTCCGTGATCTTCTCGTCGAACACATTTCCTACCGTCGTGAGCTGCCCCTTCTTCCCGAGGAGCCATCTTATGCGTTCGCCCTCGACGGTCCTTCTAGCCGCCTCGATCCTGGCTTTTCTCCCAGTCATCGTCATTCACCACCTCTGATCGGAGATGGTCCAAGCTCGTTTATCGTGTTCGTGAACTCGGTCATGGTCTTCTGGAACTTCTCGCCCTCACCAGCCGAGATCCATTCCAGCTGTAGTCTGTCCGTGTCATAACCGAACTGCTGTATGAGCATCTTCAGCAAGGCTATCCTCCTGCGGGTCCTGTAGTTTCCACCTATGTAGTGGCAGTCCGCCGGGTGGCAGCCCGCGACCAGGATGCCGTCCGCGCCCCTCTCGAACGCCCTGAGGACGAACTCGGGGTCGACCCTGGCGGAACACATGACCCTGATCACCCTGAAATGGGGTGGCATCTGGAGCCTGCTGACCCCTGCCAGGTCCGCTCCTGCGTACGAGCACCAGTTGCAGCAGAACACTATTATCTTCGGCTCGAATCCGTGGTCCGCACCAGCCTTCTGGTGGTTGTGAGCATCTGAACTCATTGCTTCACCTCCTGCTTCTTCGGTTCCTCAAGCGCAGCATCGATCATAGCGAGGATCTGCTCGTCTCTGAAACCCTTCTGGGTGAGTGCGCCCGCGGGACATGCTCCCACACAGGCGCCGCAGCCCTTGCACAGACCGACATTGACATCGACGATCTTCTTGTCCTTGATGTCCTTGTTATCGATGATCTCGAGCGCCTTGTACTCGCATGTGGGCACGCATATGCCGCAACCGTCGCAATATTGCTCGTCGACGCTCGCGACTATCCCCTCGGCCTCCAGCGTGGTCTTGGATAGGATCGTCATGGCCCTGGCGACTGCGCCAAGTGCTTGGGCGATGCTCTCATCCACGAACTTCGGCGAATGAGCTATACCGGCGAGATAGACACCTTCGGTGGCGAAGTCGATCGGCCTCAGCTTCATGTGCGCTTCCAGGAAGAAACCTTCCTTGGTCAGCGGGACCTTCAACATGGGCGCGAGTTCCTCGGAGCCTTCCTCTGGCCTGGTCCCGGATGCGAGGACAAGGCAGTCCGGCCTCAGAACGACCTCCTTGCCGGTGTCCTCGTCTATCAACCTCACTTCGATCTTGCCGCCCTTGTCCTCCACGACGGGCTTCTTCTCATCGTCGAACCGTATGAAGGTCACGCCCTTCTGCGCGGCCTCCTTGTAGTACTTCTCTCTGAAGCCATAGGTTCTGATGTCCCTGTAGAGCACATACACCTTCGCGTTCGGGTCCTTGTCCTTGATCTTATTGGCCGCGGTCATCGTGCCCGTGCAACAGACGCGGGAACAGTTCGGGAACTTGTCTTCCCTGGACCCGACGCACTGTATGAACACATATGAATCGCCCTTGACCTCTCCCTTCTTCATCTTGCCCTTGAACTCGAGGAGCGTCATCACGTTGGCGTTCTTGCCATACAGGTACTCTCCCTCGGGCTTGTACTCCCGTCCGCCGACGGCGACCACGACGACTCCATGCTCCATCTCGGAGCCGTCCGTGAGCTGCGTCTTGAAGTTGCCGACATATCCGTCGATGGTCTTTACGGTCGTTCCAAGGTGTAGCGTGATGTTCTTGTTCGCCCTGATCTCCTGATCGACCTTCTTGAGGTACTCGTCAGGGTCGTCCCCGGACGGGAGATAATGAAGCTTCCTCAGGTTTCCTCCGAGTTCCTTCTCCCTCTCCACCAGGTGCACCTTGATGCCCTGCTTGGCGAGTTCTAGAGCGGATACCATGCCGCTCACCCCACCACCTATGACGAGAGCGTCCTGGTTCACGTCGATCATGAGGTTCTCGAGCGGTTCCAGCAACCTCGACTTCGCAAGAGCCATCCGCACAAGGGCCTTGGCCTTCTTCGTGGCGGCCTTAGGCTCGTGCATGTGTATCCAAGAGCACTGGTCCCTGATGTTCGCCATCTCGAAAAGGTACGCGTTGAGGCCGGCCTCCCTGATGGTGTTCTGGAACAGTGGTTCATGCGTCCTCGGCGTGCAGCTCGCGACGACCACTCTGTTCAGGTCGTGCTCCTTGACCTTCTCCTTGATCTTCTCCTGAGCATCGGCGGAACACGTGTACAAGTTCTGTTCGGCGTACACCACGTTGGGCAGGGTCTTCGCGTATTCCATGACCTCTGGCACATTGACGACTCCGCCGATGTTGATGCCACAGTGGCAGATGAACACACCTACCCTGGGCTCCTTGCCGGCCACATCGATCTCCTTCGGGTACACTTTCTTGGTGACCAAGGTGTTCCTCGAGGTCGTTATCTCTGTGCCCGCCTTGGCCGCGGCACCGCTCGCCTCGGCCACGGTCATCGGGATATCCTTCGGTGACGAGAACGCGCCGCTGACGAATATGCCTGGTCTGGATGTCTCGACAGGTGAGAACGCGCCTGTCTGGCAGAACCCGTCGTCGTTCAGCCTGAACTTCATGACACGGCTCAGATTCTCCGCGTCCGCAGGCGGTGTCAGACCGACAGCCAGCACGACCAGGCCGAACTCCTCTTCCTTCGGTTCGCCGTTCTCGACGTATTTGATCATCATATTCTTCGTCTTCGGGTTCTCGACGACCGCCGCTGCCCTGGATCGGACGAATCTTATGCCGTGTTCGTTCTTGGCGCGGTTGTAGTACTCATCGAACTCCTTTCCGAAGGCCCTCATGTCCATGAAGAATATCGAGGGCTTGATGTTCCCTCCGTGTTCCTTGGCTATGATCGCCTCCTTGATCGAGTACATGCAACATACGCTGGAGCAGTACTCGTTCCCGCAGTGCTCGTCCCTGGAGCCGACGCACTGTATGAACGCGATCTTCTCGGGTATGTCACCGTCCGATGGTCTGAGCACGGTCCCGAAGTACGGGCCGGTCGCGCTCAGCATCCTCTCGAACTCTATGCTCGTGACGACGTTCGGGTAGACGCCGTAACCATACTCTGGTTTCAGGCGCGCGTTGAACTCGTCGAAGCCAGGCGATACGATGATCGATCCGACCTTGATCTCGAGGACCTTCTCCTTCTGATCGTAATCGACCGCCTTGGCCTTGCACTCCTCTGCGCAGATCCCGCAACCTATGCACTTCTCGGGGTCTATCGAGTAGATCAGAGGCACGGCCTGTGGGTATGCGACATAGATCGCCTTCCTGATCTTCGTTCCCTCGTTGTACTCGTCCACGGCCTCGATCGGACACTTCTGGGCGCAACTTCCGCAGCCAGTACACTTCGTAGGATCGACCCTGAAAGCCCTCTGCCTCACCGTGACGGTGAAGTTGCCCGCCTGGCCATCCACGATGGCGATGTCCGCGTTCGTGATCAACTGTATGTTGTGGTGCCTGCCCGCGGCGACCAGCTTGGGCGCCATTATACACATGGCGCAATCGTTCGTCGGGAAGGTCTTATCGAGCTGGGCCATGGTGCCGCCTATGCTCGCATTCTTCTCAACCAGATATACCTTGTATCCGGAATCGGCAAGGTCCAATGCGGACTGGAGACCTGATATGCCTCCTCCTACAACCATGACCGCGCCGACTTTGTCAGTAGTAGCCATCACTGCTCACCTCCGATCTCTATGGTCTTGTATGTGGGGGTGAATCCCTCCGGGTGTTCCATGGCGATCAGACTGTTCTGCCTGAGCAGGACTATGTGTCTGAGCACCTTGTCCGTAGGGACCTCCATTATCTCCCCGAGCTCCTTAACGGACCTCGCTTTGGTCCTGGACAGCTCGAGTATGAGGCTCCTCTCGAACTCATCTGAGGTGGCCTCTGTGATTATCTTCTCAATCTCTTCCGGGTCCAGCTTGTTGTCGTAGACATTGCCCTTGCCGACAAGGTTCAGCTCCTTGCCCACAAGCGCCTTCAATCTGAATGTCTCGGACGCCATGTCCGCGGCCGCGACCCTTGACATCAACCGTTCATCCTTCTTGACCTTGTTCGGTCCCAAGGCCTTCACGGTCTCCGTGAACTCCGTCACGACCTTCGAGAACTTCTCTCCTTCTGATGCGGACACCCATTCGAGCCTGAGTCTCTCGGGCGCTATGCCACTCTCTTTGAGCAGCTTCTTCATGAGGTTCACGCGCTTCTCCGTGTAGTAGTTCCCGCTGATGTAGTGGCAGTCTCCTATGTGGCAGCCGCCGAGCAGGATGCCATCGGCGCCAGCCTTGAAGATGTCCAACACCAGGTGCGGACTGATCCTCGTAGAGCACATCACCCTGACCGGGCGTATGTTGGTCGGGTACTGGTACCTGCTCACTCCACACAGGTCCGCTCCCGCATACGAGCACCAGTTGCATAGGAATCCGATGATCTTCGGCTCCCATTCACCCTCGTGCTTCTTCTCATGTGCATGTGTTTGGTGATGGGCGGTGTGATGCTTTTCAGTCATCTCTCACACCTCCTCATCGAGAGCAGCCCTCGCTTCCGCGAGCAGCTGAGCGTCAGTGTAATTCGTCATCGTTATCGCACCCTCCGGGCAGGTGGCACCGCATGCACCGCAACCCTTGCACGCTGCGGCTATGGCCTCGACCAGGCCCTTGTCGTTCTTTCTCAACGCGCCGTACGGGCAGACGGCGATACAAGTACCACAGCCAGTGCACTTGGTCTCGTCCACGACTGATGTCAGCGCCTCAGCCTGCACATACCCTTTCGCCATCGGTATTGCTGCCCTGGATGCCGCCGCGGCACCCTGTATGGCGCACTCTGAGATGTCCGCCGGGCCCTTGCAGGTCCCGCAGACATAAATGCCATCGGTCGCGAAGTCCACCGGTCTGAGCTTGACATGCGCTTCCAGGAAGAACCCTTCCTGACCCAGCGGGACCTTGAGCAGTTTCGACAGGTCTCCTGCATCAGGCTGAGCGACCAACGGGGTCGACAATATGACCATGTCGACCGGCATGGTCCTCTCGAGCTTGAGCGTCTCATGGAAGTAGGTCACCTTCAACTGGTTGTCCTCCATGAACACCTTGGGGAGGTTCTCGGTCGTGTATCTCACGAACTTGACCCTCTTCTCCCTCGCCTTGTTGTAGTTGAGCTCATGCTCAACTCCGTATGCCATGACATCCCTGTTGAACACGGTGACCTCGATCTTCTCGGACGGACCTAGCTTCACCTCTTCGGCATCGCTCTCGCCCTCGGTTCCCCGGCCGCGTCTCCTGCGCCTACGCTCGAGGATCTCGTCCGTCGCCTTCTTCTCGACCGGGATCTTGTCGACCACGGTGCCCTGCTTCTCGGCCAGTCCTAGCATGTTCTCGTAGTTGTCGACGATATTGATCGCGTTCTTGATCGCCACATTGCAGCAGATCCTGGAGCAGTAGCTGAGCTTCTGTCCCCTTGACCCGGCGCACTGCACGAACGCGACGCTCTTCAGCTTCGGGAGGGTCTTCTTCTTGCACAGTATCTCGAACTCTGTCAGGGTGACCACGTTCGGGAACTGGTTGTAGCCGTACAACCCCTCGGGGACGTACTCGAGCGCGCCCGTCGCCACTATGATCGTACCGACCTTGATCTTCTTGTCCTCGGCTCCCTTGTGGCCTATCGCGACCTCGTAGTTCCCTATGAATCCCTCGACGCTCTTCAGCATCGAGTTGGTGTATACTGTTATGTTCTTGTGTTCGTTGACCTTCTTGATCAATGGGACGATCGTCTCCTCGGCTCCCTTGTCCGTGACATAAAGGTTGTTCAGGAGCTTGACGAACCCTCCGAGTTCGCCGTCCCTCTCGACGAGGTGCACGGGGAATCCCATGTCCGCCATGGACAGGGCAGCGGACATCCCGCTGACTCCGCCACCAACGACCAGGGCGGTCGACTCCACATCGACCCTGACCTCTTCCTGGGGCACGAGCAACCTGGCCCGGGAAACGCCCATCCGTATGAGGTCCTTGGCCTTGACCGTCGCCTTGTCCTTCTCCTTCATGTGGACCCAGGAGCAGTGTTCACGTATGTTCACGAATGTAAACAGGTACTTGTTCAATCCAGCGGACTCGCAGGTCGCCTGGAACAGCGGCGCGTGCGTCCTCGGAGTGCAGCTCGCGACGATGACCCTGTTCAGGTTGTGCTTCCTGATGGCCTCCCTTATGCTGCTGAGGCCGTCCTCGGCACAGGTGTACAGGTTGTCATTTGCATAGACCACGTCGGGCAAGGTCTTCGCGTACTCCGCGACGGTCGGAACATCGACGAACCCGCCTATGTTCGAACCGCAGTGGCAGACGAACACGCCTATCCTCGGCTTATCACTCTGGATCGCTTCCTTGTTCTCGGCCATCTGAATCATCCCCCTCCTGCCTGCACGAGCGCTTCGATCGCCTTCGCCGCTGCGCTCGAGCCCTGAGCGACCGACTCGGGTATGTCCGCCGGGCCGGCGCAGTATCCTGCCAGGTATATCCCTGAGACCACGGTTCTGCCGGGTCCGAGGATCCTGTCAGAGGATTCCAGGAACCCGAACTCGTCCTGCTTCAGGCCAAGTACCTTGGCGAGCTCGGCGGTCTCCTTCTTCGGCACGAGGGTGGTCGCGAGGACGACTAGGTCGAACTCCTCGGACTGCTGTCTCCCACCGACATCGTACACCACCAATGGGTTATGGGTGTCAGGGTTCTCCTGGACCGTGGCGTCGGAGTTGATGTATCTGACGCTGTAGTCCCTCTTCGCCCGCTCGACGTATTCGTAGAATCCCTTCGAGCAGGCCCTCATATCCTTGTAGAATATCGTGGATTCGATATCGTCATAATGCTCCTTGGCGAGCATGGCCTCCTTGGTGGAGTGCATGCAACACACGGAACAGCAGTAGGGATGCCCTACCTGCGGGTTGCGTGAGCCGACGCACTGTATGAATCCGATCTTCTTCGGCCTCTCCCCGTCAGACCGCCTCTGTATATGTCCATGTGTCGGGCCGGCCGCGTTGATCATCCTCTCATATTCCATCGCGGTGAACACGTTGGGGTATCGGCCGTACCCGTACTCTGAGGACGGCGTCGGGTCCCAGACATCGAAACCGGTCGCGACTATTATCGAACCGACCTCGAACTCGAGTATCTGGTCCTTCATCTCATAGTTGATGGCCTCTCTCTTGCAGACCTTCATGCAGTTACCGCACTTGCCCTTGGTCAGCATGAGACAGTTGTCCTTGTCGATGGTCATCACTCTGGGAACGGCCTGCATGAAGGGGACGTAGATCGCCTTCCTCTTCGTCAGCCCCATCTCCCAGTCGCTCACGACCTTGCTCGGGCACTTCTCGAGGCATTCTCCACAGCCAGTACACTTGGACTCGTCCACGAACCTGGCCTTCTTGAGCACCTTCACCTTGAAGTCGCCCACGCTTCCTTCCACCCCGATCACTTCAGCGTAAGTTATCACGTTGGTGTTCGGGTGGCTGAAGCAGTCAGCCATCTTCGGTGCAAGGATGCAGATCGAGCAGTCGTTCGTCGGGAATGTCTTGTCCAGTTGTGCCATTCTTCCGCCTATGCTGGGCGTCTTCTCAACCAGATGAACAATTATTCCCTTGTCCGCGAGGTCCAGAGCCGCCTGTATTCCAGCGACTCCTCCTCCAATCACCATAACAGCCTTTTCCATTCAAAGACCTCCGAGAGTTTTCTAATACAAATTTCCGTCAACGGGTTCCACCCATCTTCAGCGATTCTTATGCTCCTGAACCTGATTTCGGTATCCGGGCTTTCATCCATACTCCCTTCTCAATCTTATCTGTTTCGTTGAATGCGCGACGATTGCGGGTCATACTACTCTTGCATTCGTCCCTTTTTCGTCTCGCACTCGCCGATGTGCGCTACTTCGCAATCACCTTCTTGACGTCCGCGCCCTTCTCAATCTCGGTCACCTTGACCTTGAACGGGACTTTCTTCTTCGTCTGCGCGTCGGCTCTGACGAACCTCTGGCAGTTCGGATACGTGCACGGGGAGCACTTCTCATCCTTGCACGAGAGCTCCACGAGCAACATCCTCTCCCTGGTGTCCTCCGGCTTCGTAACGGGCTTCCGGATCTCGAACATCTTGGACATCTTCGTCTCATATGGCTTCTTCTTGGGTTCGTACCTGGCGAACCTCTGGCAGTTCGGGTACGTGCACGGAGAACACTTGGTGTCCTTGCAGGACAGTTCTATCAGCACGAACCTGTCGCCTACGTTCTTCGGCGGGTTCTCTCCCTTGGCATCTGCCTTCTTGGTCGTGGTTTTTGGAGTCATCTTAACATTCCTTGAGATTAAGACCGCTACTCGAGCGAGTCAGCGATCGCGACAGTCAGGTCCTTTATCTTTATATCTATCTGCTCCTTGGGCACCAGGGTCTTGTTCTCCTGGGCGCACTTCAGGTGGATGAGGCACTTGTAGCAGCCGGTCACGAGGCACTCGGCCCCCGTCTTCTTCGCCTCCTTCAGCCTCTCTACCTGCAACCTACGCGAAGTCTCGTCACAGGTGGCCCACGCGCTCACGCCACAGCATAGTGCTTTGTCGCGGGTGTTCTCCATCTCGACGATCTCGGTGCCCTCCGAGGCTTTCAGGGCGTTCCTGGGCTGGTCGTAGATGTCCATGTGCCTTCCGAGCCTGCATGAGTCCTGGAAGGTCAGCTTCCGGGCGTTCTTCTTCAGTTTGAGCTTGCCTTCCTTGATCAGGTCGTCTATCAGCTGCGAGATGTGCACCATCTCGAAGTCCGCATCCCCCATCAGCTCTTGGTAGTCGAGGTCGAAGGTGCGCAGGCATTCCGGGCACGAGAAAACGACCTTCTTGGCCCCAGAGGCCTTTATGACCTCGAGGTTCTTCTTCATCAGCTTCTGCATGGCCGTCTCGTCCCCGGTCCAGTTGAGGTCGTGCCCGCAGCAGACCTCATCGTTACTGACGACCGGGATAATACCCCCCTTATTCATTATCTTTACTGCAGCCTGGGGTATGCCGGAGAGATCCAATTCCCGGTCCTTGAATATCGAGTCGAAGTATACCGCGCATCCGGTGAAGAAGAACACGTCACCCTTCTCGGCGATCTTGACATCATCCGTGACCCATCCCAGCCGGTTCTGCTTGAAGTCTCCGTGGGCCATGACCCGCATGACCCCTTGCATCAATCCGCCCTGGGAGCATACAGGCACGTTATCCAGCGAGCTCGCCTCGGTCCTCAAGCCCCTGATGAATCCCGAATAATCGACCTTGTACGGGCACATCGAATTGCATTGCTCACAGGTGATGCAGGTCCAGATGTCCTTGTCCGTCGAGAGCGTCTGCATCTGCCCCTCCGTAGCCTTAAGGACTATGGTCCTGGGCGCGAACTCCGTATTGTACTTGGCGACCGGGCATACGGTCGTACACTTGCCGCACTCTACACAGTCGAACGCGCCAGTATCCTCGATCAGAGTGTCTATCCTCTGCTTCAGAGTGATCGGGTCCTTGGTCGCCTTAGGGACCTTCGGCATCGGGTTCGGCCCGAGCTTCCTGATCTGTTCTGTGAACTCCTTCATGGTCGCGGCGAACTTCTGCCCTTCTGACGCGGATATCCATTCCAACCGCATCCTGTCCTTGCCGATCCCGAGCCTGTCGAGGAGTTCCTTGACCGATTCCATGCGCTTCTCGGCCTCGACGTTCCCGGAGATGTAATGACAATCGCCGATGTGGCATCCCGCGATCAGGATACCATCCGCGCCCATTTCCAGTGCCCTGAGTATGAAGTATGGTTCAACCCTCCCTGAGCACATGACCCTGATGATCCTGGCGTTGGGGGGATACTGCATCCTGCTCACGCCTGCCAGGTCCGCTCCTGCGTACGAGCACCAGTTGCAGCAGAAGGCCACTATGTTCGGCTCGAACTCCTTGCCGCTCAAACCTTCACCTCCTCGTCCTTGTCAGCCAGGAGGGCCTCGAGCATGGTCATTATCTGTTCGGACTTGAAGTGCTTGGGGCTGATCGCCCGCGCACAGCATGCGACCGCGCAGGAGCCACAGCCCTTGCAGAGAGCCTCGTTTATCCTGGATTTGATGACTCCTGGGGATATCTCCTCGAGTCTCGGGGCGCCGTATTCGCACACATCCTCGCATCTGCCGCAGGCTATGCACCTCTCCTCGCTGACGACGCTCACGACCCCTTCGGCCTCTATGAACGGTTTGGACAGGACGGTGTTCACCCTTGCAGCTGCGGCCAGCGCCTGCGATATGCTCTCGTCGATCAATCTCGGTGAATGCGCGAGCCCGCAGAGGAAGATCCCGTCCGTCGCGAAATCGACCGGTCTCAGCTTCATGTGTGCCTCCAGGAAGAACCCCTCCTTGGTCAACGGCACCTTCAGCAGCTGGGCAAGGTCCTTGTTGTCTGGGTTCGGCCGGACCGCGGCGTTTAGAACGAGATAGTCCGGTTTGATCGTCACGGTCTGCTCTATGAACTGTTCGTCGATCTCCACGACGATGTCCCCATTCGTCGCAACGACTCTGGGTGGAGATGCGGGATCGTATCTGAGGAAGATGACGCCCAGCCTGGCCGCCTCGTTGTAATTCTCCTCTGCGAAACCGTAGGTCCTGATGTCTCTGTAGAGCACGAAGACATTCGTCTCAGGGTGCTCCTTCTTGATCTTCATCGCGTTCGCCATGGCGGTCGAACAGCATATCCTGGAACAGTTCGGATACTCGTCGTTCCTCGAACCGACGCACTGGATTATCACGACATTGTCCGCCTTGAAATCCTTCTCAGCGAGCAGCTCTCCCAGGTCCGTCTGCCGGACGACCTTCGGGTTCTTCCCGAACATGTACTCCACTGGTTCGTACTCCACACCACCGGTGGCCACGACGATGGCGCCGTGCTTGAGCTTCTCGCCGCTCTTGAGAGTGGTCTCGAAATTGCCGATATATCCCTTTATCTCCGAGGCGGTCTCGTTGAGGTGGGTCTTGATGTTCTTGTGTTCTGCTATCTCCTTCTCGAGCTGTTCGAAAGTCTCCTGGGGGTCGACTCCCGAGAGTGTATGATGTATCCGTCTCAGATGCCCACCCAGCTGCTTCTCCTTTTCCACCAGGTGCACCTCGAAGCCGGACTTCGCTATTTCCAGGGCCGCGGTCATGCCGCTCAGGCCTCCGCCGATGATCAACGCTGCCGGGGTGACGGGTATCTTGGGTTGAGGTAGAGACTCAAGCGTTGCCGCTTTCGCTACCGCCATGCGCACAAGGTCCTTCGCTTTCTCGGTCGCTTTCACCGGTTCCAACCGGTGAACCCAAGAGCATTGGTCCCTTATGTTGGCCATCTCGAAAAGGTACTTGTTCAGCCCCGCCTCCTTGACCGTGTTCTGGAACAGCGGTTCGTGAGTCCTCGGCGTACAGCTCGCGACGACCACCCTGTTCAGGTCGTGTTTCTCGACGACCTCCTTGATCTTCTTCTGAGTGTCCTGCGAGCATGTGTAAAGGTTACGTTCGACGTATACCACGCCAGGCAAGGTCGCTGCATATTCGACTACCTCTGGGACGTTCACCACAGAACCGATGTTTATGCCGCAATGGCAGACGAACACGCCTATCCTGGGTTCCTTTCCGGAGACATCCCTCTCCTGTGGATACTCCTTCTTGGTGACCAGCTTGCCCCGCTCCTCCGACAGTAACGCTGCCACCTTCCCCGCAGCGCCGCTGGCTTGAGCGATCGAGTCAGGAATGTCCTTCGGGCCAGAGAACGCGCCGCACACGAATACCCCAGGGACGGATGTCGACACTGGGGTCAGATCGTCAGTCTCGCAGAACCCGAACTTGTTCAGGTCGAGTCCGAAAACCTTCGCCATGTTGCCCGTGGATTCCGGGGGCCTCGCGCCCGCAGAGAGCACGACCAGGTCGAACACCTCCTCTCGAATGTCCGGACCCTCGAGATAGCTAAGCATGAGGTTGTTCGTCTCCGGGTCCTCCTCGACCTTTGATATACGGTTGTTCCTCAGGACCCTCACGCCGTATTCGTTCTCCGCTCTCATCAGGTATTCCTCGAACTCCTTGCCGAAAGCCCGAGTGTCCATGAAGAATATCGCAGTGTCCAGCCCCTGGACATGCTCCTTGCCTATGACCGCCTGCTTCAGGGCGGCCATGCAACAGTATGATGAACAATAGGTATTGGATGTCTGCGCGTCCCTCGAGCCGACACACTGTATGAACGCGATCTTCTTGGGCACATCCCCATCCGAAGGCCGGATAACGTGTCCCTCCGTCGGACCGGACGCGCTGAGCATCCTCTCGAACTCGATGTTCGAGAGCACATTATGGAATACGCCATGCCCGTACTCGATCTTCTTCGACGAATCGTAGACGTCGTATCCAGGGCTCAGGATGATGGCACCCACCTCGATCACCTCTTCCTTGTCCGGCTCATCGGAGTAATTGATCGCCTTCGCCTCGCAGAATTTGTCACAGACCCCGCATCCGATGCACAGTCCCTTGTCTATAGTGTATACTAGAGGCACAGCCTGCGGGAACGGGACATAGATCGCCTTTGCCGGTGCCAAGTCCCTGTCGAAGGCGTTGGCCCCTTCGATCGGGCAGTGTTCGGCGCACACTCCGCAGCCAGTGCACTTCTCTTCGATTATGAACCTGGACCTACGCGATAGCTTGACCTTGAAATCACCCGTTTTGCCCTCGATACCCTTGAGCTCCGCGTTGGTGATCATCGTGATGTTCTCATGCCTCCCTGTCGCCACCAGCTTCGGGGAGATGATGCACATCGAGCAATCGTTCGTGGGGAAGGTCTTGTCCAACTGTGCCATCGTGCCGCCTATGCTGAGCCCGGATTCGAGTATGTACACCTTGAACCCGGAATCGGCCAGATCCAGCGCCGCCTGCATCCCTGCGGGACCGCCTCCGACCACGAGCACAGCTCCAACTTTTCTATCTGCCATGTCAAACGTCCTCCTCGCACAACGGTCCGAGCCTCTCCAGCTCTGCCACCATCTTCTTTACGACGTCTGCGAATTTCTGCCCCTCTGAGCCCGCAATCCATTCCATCCGGAATCTCTGATCCTCTATGCCCGCGTCTTCGAGGAATTCTGACAGGAAGTCCCCTCTCATCGCCGCCTTCTCGTTGCCGTTTATGTAATGGCAATCCGCTGGATGACATCCTGCGACGATCACACCGTCAGCACCCAGCTCGAATGCCTTCAGCACGAAGGCCGGATCGACTCTTCCCGAGCACATGACTCTGATGACCCTGACATTTGACGGATACTGCAATCTGCTAACGCCCGCTAGATCTGCTCCCGCATACGAGCACCAGTTGCAGCAGAATGCGACGATTTTTGGTTCGTGAGTCTTCTCTGTGCTCCGAGCATCCTTGGTGACTGGTCCGCTCACGTTCACGCCCCCCTGAGCTTCCTCAGCAACGAATGGGCGGACACATGGTGCGTGTCGAAGCCCAGCGAGATCGGGTCTATGCCCATCGAGAGTGCCTGGAGCTGTGATACATGCATGACTGGGATGCCATCCTTCGAGAAGGTCTTCTGCGCGTTGTCGAACTGAAGGAGGCAGAACGGACATCCGGTGACGATGCAGTCCGCACCGACCGCTGAGATGTTCTTGCACTTGTCCTCCGTGAGCGAGTTGGCGAGATCGACCACATGGGACCTCACACCCCCTCCAGCGCCACAGCAGTCCAGCTTGTCCTCGTAATCCACCGGTGTCGCGCCGCACGCCTCGACGATCTGGTCTATGAGTACTGGATTGTTTGGATCATCTATCGTTTGATTCTCTGTCGGCCTCAGATAATGACATCCATAATGCACGGCCACGGTGATGTTCTTCAGAGGTCTCTTGACCTTGCTGGCAATGGTTTCCAAACCCATGTCCCTGGCCATCACATCGATGTAATGGCGTACTTTGACTGGCTCGAAGACCTTCCTCCTGCCTTCAGTCTTCCTGGGGACGCCAGTGTACTTCTTGCCTATCTGGGCGAGCACCCTGTTCACTCTGCCCATGGCCTTCGGGTCCTGTAGATATTCTGTGGCCTTCAGGAGGGATGTGAGGCAGCCGTTGCACACGGTCATGATGTCCCTTCGTTCTTCCTGGGCGAGCACGAGATTCCTCGCGGCCAGCAGGAGCCATGTGTTCTTATCGGTGGAGTAGAAGATTCCAGGGACCGGGCAACAGGAGAACTCCGGCATGTCCATGACGTCGAGGTCAAAGCCCTCTTTCCCACAGACCCATCTGACTGCATATTCTATTCCTGGGTATCTGTTCGGTATCACGCAACCGAAGAAGTATGCATAAGAGGTCATATCTTGACCTCCTCTTCGATTCCTATGAGCTTGTCGTACTTCGATGCATGTATCAGGACGCCAATCTCCCGCAGTACCTTCTTGTAACTAGGCTCGCTCGAATGCACCTGCTCCAGACCAAGCTCGTTCCGGATCTTGTTGATCTCCTCGTCCGGTTTGACACTCTGCCCGTACCTCACGAGGTTGGTTGCGGCCACCTTGATGAACGGAGGTATTACCCCTTCCCTGACGGCTATATGCCTCAGGGCTATCATCACCTCGGCCGGATTGATGTCGGCCGGGCAGTGCTCGTAGCATCTGTAACAGGTCGCGCAAACCCATCTGGTGCCGAGGGTGTAGCTCTTGAGTCCGAACTGGCAGTACTTGATGATGCTCCTCGTCTTGTAATCTATCTTGAGGCTTATCGGGCATACACCAGTGCAGTTCCCGCACTGGAGGCAGGTCATGACGTCCTTGCCGCCGTACTTCGTGATCTCCTTCGCGAAATCTCGATCCAGCTGGCTCTCGTCGATGACCTTCTCCTCGACGAGTTTCTCCTTGAGTCCACTAATGAAGGTCTTCTCGACTTCTCCCATAATCACACCTCCGTCTCAGCGTTCTTCTTCTGAGGTGGTTTCTGCGCCCCACATATTGGCGTCAATGCCGCCACGATCTCGGAATTGATCTGTTCATCAGTGAATTGCTTCGCAGTCAAGGCTTTCTGGGGACATGATGCGGCGCAAGTACCACATCCATGGCACAGGGCTTCTATGATGCGTGCCTTCGTGCCGCCCTTCTCTGATTCGTAGAGTTCGGGAGCGCCATATGGGCAGAGTTCTGCACAAAGGCCACAGCCGACGCATAGGTCTTCGTCTATCGCTACCGTCAGCGGTTCTATCCTCACCTTTCCAGTCAGCATGAGCGCTGCGGCGGACGAGGCCGCGGCTTTGGCCTGGGCGACGGAGTCCGGGATATCCTTCGGAGCCTGCGCGCAACCTGCGACGAAGACACCATCGGCAGCCGTGTCGACCGGTCTCAGCTTCGGATGCGCTTCCATGAAGAACCCATCGGGACTCGTGGTGATGCTCAGTATCTTCCCTATGCGCTTGCTGCCCTCGGATGGTACAAGACCTGTTGATAGAACCACTAGATCGAACTCTCTCTCTGTGATCTTGTTGAGCAGAGTCTCTTCTGCCCTGATGGTTATGCTCTTCGTCGCTGAGTCCTCACTCAACTTGGCTGGCCTGCCCCTGAAGAATTCGACTCCGTATTCTTCTCTCACGCGGTGATAGAGCTCTTCGAACCCCTTCCCGAAAGCTCGTATGTCATTGTAATACACCGCGATCTCGGTATCCGGTTCATGCTCCTTGATTATCTGCGCATTCTTTATCGCGTACATGCAGCAGACCCTTGAACAGTAGTTATTGCCGATCTTCTTGTTCCTGGAGCCGACACATTGGATGAACGCCACACGTTTCGGTGTGGCCTTGTCCGAAGGCCTGATCAGATGCCCACCGGTCGGACCGGATGCGTTCAACAGCCGCTCGAGTTCGAGGGCCGATATCACATTCTCATATTCCCAGTACTTGTAGACGCCCTTCCTCATCGGCACATAGGTCTCGGAACCAGTCGCGACGATTATCGTCCCGACCTTGAAGTCGAGCACCTCATCCTCCATCTTGTGGTCGATCGCCTTGTTGGTGCACGCCTTCACGCAGAGCTGGCACTTGCCCTTCTTGAAATGCAGACAGTTCTCCTTGTCTACGGTGTATTTCAGCGGGACTGCCTGCGGGAACGGAACGTATATCGCCTTCCTCTTCGCGAAACCCATATCGAACTCGTTGTCCACCTTGACTGGGCAGACATCAGTACATACGCCACATCCCACACACTTGTCTTCGTGAACGAAGCGCGCCTTCCGCCTTACCTTCACATCATAATTGCCGATGTATCCCTTGACTTCCTCGACCTCTGAGTATGACAGCAGCTCGATGTTTGGATTTCGTGACAGCTCGACCATCTTTGGTGCGAGTATGCATATCGCACAGTCCCCTGTCGGGAATGTCTTATCAAGCTGTGCCATCACACCGCCGATGCTGGGTTTGCTCTCGACCAAGTACACTTTGAATCCCATGTTTGCCAGATCGAGTGCGGACTGTATGCCAGTAACCCCGCCGCCAACCACCAGCGCAGCCCTCTCGACAGGGACCTCCCTCGCCTCCAGCGGTTCAAGCCTGGCCGCCTTGGAGACCCCCATCCTCACGAGGTCGATCGCCTTCTGGGTCGCGTTTTCCTTCTCATGTGCATGGACCCACGAGCACTGCTCGCGTATGTTGACCATGTGTAACACGTATGGATTCAGCCCTGCTCTCTGTATGCATGCCCTGAATGTCGGTTCATGCAGTCTAGGAGAACACGAGGCGATGACGACCCTGTTGACATCCCCCTCCTTGATCGCCTTCAGGATCTCTTCCTGACCCAGATCTGAGCAGGTGTACTTGTTGTCGCGGGCGACCACCACGCCCGGCAGCTTTTCAGCTGCATCTCGCACTTTGACGCAATCTACCACGCCCGCGATATTGCTACCGCAGTGGCATACGAAAACTCCTATACGTGGTTCGGTCGCGTCGCGTGTCCCTTGTGACGGCGTTCTTTCAACAGAGTCCTTTTCCAGAGGTTCGGGCGAGCCCATCGTCCCCCCTCCTCGACCTGAGCGTGTCGAAGTTATCCGGCCGAATGACCCCGCGAATGCGCCATTTCCTACAGACTGGCGCTTCCACTCGGCCCAAGTGTCTGACGGATTTGGATAACTGACAAGTGGTTAATATAGATTTCGACGGACCCATTTCGAAAAACGCAGGTGTCGAGACGACAATCGTCAAAGTGATTCCTCGGGATTGCAGTTTCTATTTCATAAATCGGGTGGCAAATTCGAAAATCGTTTAATTGATGGTTCTCGATACTATAGGTGGCTACGAACCAGCAGATTCCTGTCCGAACCGAATGCCCGTGAAGTCGAGATCACGACGAACATACCGTCACGAGGAAGTCTCGTCTCGAGGTCCGTCGCACCCCCTCATCGTCTTGGTCCTATTTGCGGTGAGTCCTCATCATTTCGGTGCTCGAGAACACGATCATGAACGAGGTGACCCAGCGCATATTCACCTAACCGCTTGCTTCTTTCTGTATCTATATGATATGTGGCAACTACCCTCTCTTGAGACCATGCATGGGCCGAGAGGGTTCGCAGGTGTGCATCCGGTTGAGAACAATGGGCATTCCTCGCTGGTCAGGATGCCTCTCAACATCTCCCCACATCTGCATCCCTCGACCTCGGAGAACTCCTTCTCATGCACAGAGGCGAGGAGGTCAGAATATCTGCTTCTCGCGTCGTGAGTTTCAAATCTCTTCCTGATGGAGAGCCCGCTTCCATTGATCACAGGGAAACCTCTCCATAACACGTCGGATGGTTCGAACACATCCTCAAGCACCTTCATGGCGGTCAAGTTGCCCTCCCTGTGGACGACTCTGGAGTATTCGTTCTCCACCTCGGCTCTTCCATCCCTCACTTGATTCGCCAGCATGTACACTCCCATCATCAGGTCGAGAGGTTCGAACCCCGCCACGACCTGCGGCATCTTGTACTTCTCAGAGAGGAACTCGTACGGTCTGGTCCCAATCATGGTGCTGACATGGCCAGGCTGTATCATCCCATGGAGACGGATCTCGCCCATCTCTGCTATGGCTGCCAGTGCTGGAGGTACCGTTCTATGGCAGCTGAGGACACTGAAGTTGGTGGGCGGGTCGCTCCGGATCGCAGCCGCTATAGTGGGAGAGGTCGTCTCGAAGCCTATACCCATGAATACGACCTCCTTCTGATTGTTCTTGGCGAGGGCCACGGCATCATCGACCCCGAAGACGATTCTGACATCCGCTCCATCCGCCTTCGCGTCGTTCAGGGAACCTTTCTCGCCTGGGACCTTCATCATATCTCCGAAAACAGCCACGGTCACACCTGCACGCGCGATGGCCAAGATCTCCTCGATCTCTCCTGGTGGTGTGACACATACCGGGCATCCAGGTCCCTGCCGTATGTCTATCCCGATTCTTCTGAACTCGCTGTCCAAGCCGAACCTGACGAGGGTATCCTGATGGGTCCCGCAGACATGCATCAATGTGAGGTCGAGGCTCATGCGTTCGAGTTTATCGATTATCTTCCTCGACATCTCCCTGTCTCTCAATCTAAACATCCGGGACCACCAACCGCAAGTTCTTGATAGTGCACTCTCGGCCACTGATGATCCTGGCAGGCCCTCTGCACTTGGGACACTCCAGAATCGGCACGATCCTGTGCGGGGAATCCTCGGACGGTGACATCTCTCCCTTGAATCCGCAATCGCACTCGATCGTGCCCTTGACATGGTTTATTGTCAGAGTGGAACCCTGAAGAATTGTGTCCTTCGAGAGGATCTCGTAGGAGAACTTCAATTGCTCCTCGCCGAGCATCGTGAAATCGCCGAGATCCAGGAACACCTCCTCCACCTTGACGGCACTCCATTTCTTGGACTCTTCCAGAAGTCCTTCAATGATCTGACTCATCACTGAGAATTCGTGCATGGTCTATGCCCCAGCATTCTCCTGCTCTAGCATCTCGCGGAAGAGTTCGAGGGTCTTCTCTGCCTCTTCTTTATCGAGGAGTTGGATGGCATAACCCGCATGGACGATGACATAGTCTCCTATCTTTGCATCGACAAGACTGATGTTGGCGGTCCTGGAGACTCCTCCGAAATCGACGGTGGCCATCATCCCGTCGATCGACTTGACCTCGGCTGGAACTGCTAAGCACATCTGGCGGTCAGTATGCGGGGTCCGTTCATAAAGTTTTAGCCAAGTCTGGCTCCGACGATCGCGTTCTGCCCGGTCGATATGCCCCCGTCTCCGTTGCAGATGCGTCTGTGACCAACGAATGTCAATCCTTTCGCCGTCGCGGTCTCCCTGACCCATGCGGTGATCGGGCCATTGTACGAGACTCCTCCAGTGAGGCCGAGCTGTTTCAACCCCTTCTTCTCGGCTATCTCACACGCCCTCTCCGTCAGACCGACCACCAGGGTCTTTACGAATGAAGATGCCGCATCTGCTCTCTCCTGATCTGATGCGATCTTCATGTCCAGGAGCGTATCGAACATTGGGACGGTCTTGGCGATTTCCAGCTTTCCTGATCTCTCGAACCCTAGGTCGAACTCGAATCGCGGTTCGCCGACCTCGAGCCATCTCTCGAGTTTTATCGCGGGTTCTCCTTCGTAGGTCCTTCTGCAGCTTATGTCGAGTATGCACGACACCGCATCCAGCACCCGTCCCATGCTGGACGCCTTCACGCTCTTAGCCATCATCTTCGAGAATAGATCGCTGGTCTTGCTGTCTACCATGGTCGTCTCCCTCTCCCGCATGAGCTGTATGGCGGATACGACCCTCTTCGGATCGACGACCGCCTTGTCTCCTCCTAGAAGCGGTATGCCTTCCATCGTCCCGATCCTTTCATATCCTGAGTAATCCGCGAGGAGCGTCTCGCCTCCCCACGAAGTGCCATCATCGCCAAAGCCAGTCCCATCCCATGTCAGGCACACGAGTGGTCCATCGATCTTCCTATCTATCATCAACGACGCAGCGTGGGCGTGATAGTGCTGTGTCTCGACCATCTCACAATCGAACTCGTCCGCCAACCTCTTCGCCACGATCCTGGTCGAATATCTCGGATGTCTGTCTAGCCCTATCGCGTCGATCTCTTTCACTCCGAGAAGTTTCGCGAGGTGGTGTATTGCATCATCCAGGTATTGCAGGGTCGGATGCTGTTGCGATTCCCCCACATACTGCGTGAGGAACATCTCACCGTCCCTAGTGACAGACCCGGTGACGTCCCATTGGGCGCCGACACCTATCACTGCGTGCGTGTGGTTCGCTTCAACTGGTACAGGGACGAACCCTCTTGATTTTCTCAGGAAGTTCATCCCGTCCGAGTTGACCTTGACCACACTGTCGTCGCATCGATGAATAATCCTCCTGTCGTGCATCAGATAAACGTCGAGCCCAAGGTCGAACGCCTTTTCGTTGTCGATGGCCATCGGTTCACCTGGTGGGTTCGCGGAGGTCATGATCACGCCATCTTGCTTGAGATGTCTGAATAGAAGCAGGTGAGCTGCTGAATATGGAAGCATGACTCCAAGATTGTTCAGACCGGGTGACACTCCTTCGAGTTCTTCGAGATGCCTCTCAACCTTTTTCATCAGAACGATCGGTCTCTGAGGTGATGTCAGGAGTTCCCTTTCGTCATCATCCATCGACACGTATTTCATGGTCGTTTCTAGGTCACGCATCATGACCGCGTAGGGTTTCTCCCCCCGTCTGTAGATGCTACGAAGTCTCGACGCGTTCTCGAAGGAACAGACAATGTGCATCCCGCCCCAGCCTTTGAGAATGCCGACGGAATCCTCGTATATCCTCTTTGCGAATTCAGCGAAGGGATCACCGCCTATTTCCTTCCCTTCTCTTTCGAACAGGCGATATTTCGGACCACATTCTGGGCATGAGATCGTCTGTGCATGGAACCGTCTATCTTCCGGAGATGCATATTCATTGTTGCATGAGGGACACATCGGAAAATCCGACATGCTCGTTCTAGCCCGGTCGAACGGCAAATCCGCGATGACCGTGAACCTCGCTCCGCATTCGGTGCAGTTCGTGAATGGGAACATGTGCCTCTTGTTTCCTCTTGCTGAAAAATCATCCATACACTGCCCGCAAATAGCAGTGTCCGTTGGTATCAGAGAGACTCTGACACCATCTGTGCTCTGGGATATCGCGAACTCTCCAAGCTCCTCGTCGGATTCGGATATGTCTGCTCGGTCTATCCTGGCAAGGGATGGCAGAGCCTCTTTGAGTCTCTTCAGGAACTCATCCGCGTTCCTATCTACATGAATGACGACATTGGAACCATTGTTCAGGACGTAGCCGCGCAGCCCCATCGCTTTCGCGACCCTGTACACCGTCGGTCTGAAACCGACGCCCTGGACTATGCCATAGACCGTTATCTTCATCAAGTATCCTCTAGAGTCCCAACGCGGAGATCAGGTCATCCAACCCGTTCCCGTGCCTTGCGTCCATCTTGACGATCTTCGCGCCTGGGTTTATTCTTCGGGCATCCCTCTCGAGTATCCTCGGATCGACCTGCATGGCTTCGGCCAGGTCGATCTTATTTATCACTATGACATCCGAGAACGCGAATATCGCAGGATGCTTCCTGACCATGTCGTCACCTTCTGTGACGCTGATCACGACCACTCGAACATGAGACCCGAGCGGGAAATCCACCGGGCATACGAGGTTCCCGACGTTCTCGATGAACAGATAGTCTATCTTATCTAGCGGCAGATCCTCTAATGCGTGGTCGACCAGATGGGCATCCAAGTGACACTCCTTTCCGGTGCTTATGTTGGCTGCTGGTATGCCATGGGCCACTAGCCTCTGATAATCGTCATCGCCGGAGACATCTCCCGCGATCGCGGCGCTCTCCTTGCCCTTGGACTTCAGATGGTCGACCAACTTCTCGATGATCAGGGTCTTCCCAGAACCTATCGCACCGAGGAAGTCGAACGCCCTTATGTCATGCTCTTCCAGAAGGGCGCGGTTCTCGTCCGCCAACCGGCGATTCTCCGCGAGAATATCTTTCTCCATGTCCACGGTGACGACTTTGTGCATGCTCGTGAATCCGAGCTTTCGCTTTAATATTTTGGCCCAGACAATGGCCGGATTCTAAGACCTCATTGCATATTCTGGATTGAAACGGTCGATGATTGTAATCATAAAAAAGATGTGATTGGAGGGTAGCGCCTACTGCTTGCCCCTCCCTTCGGGGTCTACGGTTTCGGGCTCAGGTGCCGGCTCGTCACAACCACGTGAACATCATTGTTCATGGCATTTTTGATCGATCTTGTGATCTCCTCGGGCACTGGCGGGACTAGAGCTACCCGCCTCTTTTCGCATCCCTCGGATTTGCGAGCACCGCATTGTCAACCGCCGGCTTATTTATGGCTCGTCTATGCTCAAGATTGCTTCGGAACGGGTATTATTTAACTCTGATTATTTCCGCGAAGTCGGGTTCGTGCCGTGCATCACATTGTTATATATATTCGATTTTCTATAAAGCCCTCTCTAATGCGTGAATTGTCTGGCGGTGGCATATCTGGGAACCGTATCCCCAAATCGAGTAGCTCTGGGCCCCAAAAACCAAGAATAACTCGTAAGATGATTCCAGTCCGCACCCATAGGTTTGTCGTATCTGCACCGCTCTCGCTAATGATGGTCTTGGTCTGCACGGCATGTCTCGTTCTGACTCTTTCGATCGTCGGTGCACCAATCGGTGGTGAATGGCAGGCCAATGTCGTCACAGCTGCTGATCAGGACGCTCCTTCGATTTCCATGGCCTCCGGAGGTGAGTTCGCCGTCGCATGGGAAACATACGGCCAGGACGGGGATGGATATGGCATCTACGCGCGGCAGTACGGCAGCGCTGGAACGCCGATAGCGACTGAATTCGGTGTCAACACCAACACCACCGGCGATCAGAGATATCCATGCGCAGACACGGACTCGGACAGCAACCTCATGATAGTGTGGCAGTCGCCCGGCGATTATTGGGACGGCGTGGGATATTCCACACTGGGCGTCTACATCCAGAGATTCGATAGTTCTGGCACTCCGTGGGATGCTGCTGAGCAGCTAGTCAACGATCAGACGGCCGGTGACCAGTCCGACCCTGCCATTGCTGTCGCACCTAATTCCAAGCACGTTGCGGTTTGGACCGATTCTGAACAGGATGGAAGTGGGAACGGAATCTTCGGCAAATTGCTCAATCAGATGGGCAAGAGGATTCTGAACTTCCAGGCCAACACATACACAACCGGGTCTCAATTCCAGCCAGCGATCGCCATGAGTGATTCCGGAGATTTCGTTGTCATGTGGAACTCATACACTCAAGATGGCGACGAGGGCGGCATATACGGGCAGCGCTTCTCTGGCGGTGGAGCCATGCGAGGTTCGGAGTTCCGTGTGAACACATATGCTCCTGATGATCAGAACTCTCCTTCTGTGGCGATTCACTCTTCTGGCACTTTCATGGCCGTATGGGCTTCTCATGATCAGGACGGAGATGGCTACGGGATATTTGGCCAACGCTACGATGATTCTGGAATCACATTGGGATCAGAATTTCAGGTGAACTCCCATGTAATTGGCGATCAGGTGAAGCCCTGTGTTGCTCCTGGTTCGAACGGGTCCTTCCTAGTGACATGGAGCTCGCAGAGTCAGGATGGGAGCACTTTCGGTATCTATGCTCAACAGTTCGATTCGAATGGCTCTCCAATCGGTCCCGAGTTCAGGGTCAATTCGCACGCATCTGGAGAAAAGAAGGATGCGGTAATCTCCGCAGACTCATTGGGCAATTACGTGATTGCGTGGTCTTCGTATGGGCAGGACGGTGACGGCTTCGGAATCTTCTGTCAGAGATACGATACAGTTGCAATCCCCGAATTCGGAGAGGTGATCGTTCCCGTGACGGTGACCCTACTGGTATTTGTCGTATTCATGAAGCGTCGTAGCAAGAAGGGGAAGACCGAATCACAGGACTCAGATCAATCTCCTATGCGATAGGTTTGCGATACCACGTGTAATGCTTGACGATCCCGAACCCCATGCCTTCATAGAGCCTCATAGGGTCGTGCGGATTCTCGACTTCCATGCCCAAAGTGGCATCATCCATCCCACGGTCTTTGAGGACCTGGAAGCTCCTCGCAAGAAGGGCACGTGCCAATCCTAGGCCCCTATACTGCTCTCTGACGAAGACGTGTTCCGTATGTCCGCGTTTTCTTTCGGCCTGCTTATTCTCCTCGTCCACAATATAGTTGAGAACCATCCCTGCCAGAGTATCCCCTTTCCATGCTACCTGCCACAAGTCTGGCTGGAAACCATGCGTCTTCTTGAATGCCCCGAAATGCTCGTCGTCCCATATATTCTCGGAGTAATCCCATTCCTTTTGCTTGGATTCCTTGCACGCCTCCCATATCTTGCGATGGTGCTCAGGGCTGACTGGGCGTATCTCGAAGCCATCGGGAAGCGGCATTTCCGGAATATCGTCTAGACTCCTGACCATGTCTATGACGTGTTGGACTTCTCCGTATCCGTTATTCAGAATGATGGACTTCCATTCGTTGTCTGCGTCGTTTGCCCACAGCTCTAGGTGTCCTGCTCCGCCTGTGTGGTCCATCTTCGCGATTCTCAGAATGTGTCTCTCATTGTGCAGGAACAGTGCCTCTCTGATGCCTTGGCCGCGCCATTCTCTCAGGAGCTCTGCTGAGTGGCGGTAACTCTTCTTGCCATCCGTTCTGTCCTCATATCCGACTCTCGCCAGGCCTATCATCTTCCCATCCGCCTCCGCAATAAGGATGTCGGTCCTTGGGTCGAAATCGAGAGGATTGCTGAAGTCTGCCGCGAGGTCCTCCTCGGTTGTGAGGAAGTCGACGCCGTCGGTTCGTCTGCTCTGATTTATCACTGAGGCCATCGCAGGGATGTCTTCATTTCCAAGGTAACGGCGGAGTATCAGTCCACGAATTGCTGGGAAGTCTGCGATCTCGAAATCATCTGTCTGTCTCTCATTGCTCGTCATCCACATCCACCTTCGCTGAACCAAATCTTGGATGGGGATTGACAATCCTTCCGATGCATATCAATCTTCGGGGGATCTTTTTATCACGCGTCCAGAGAAGACAAGTGGGTTCTTGTGCCGGTGACAAATCCTTTCCAGCTCGCTTCTTGGAAGACCGTCGCAAGCACCCGAATCTCTTCAATGGTTCGGTGCCCGCATTCGATTAGCATTACCAGACTCTTGCGGTCGCATTCATGATGCGGGGTGGTGTGTCATTTACCGTATTGCCTCAGAACCTTCCTTTGGCCCCTCCACCACCAGACCTGCCCCCGCCGAATCTGCCTCTAGTGATGATCCCTCCTATCCAGAAGAACACCCTCCCCTTTGTTAACACACCGACCACGATGATCACGCTGATTGCCAGGGCCAACTGCCAGTAGTCGAGTCTGAAGAACTCGACATCGTATCCGTCCTCATTGATCCTATCGGGATCATTCGTGAGTTCGGTCACGAGAGCAGCGAGCGTATAGAATATGCCTGGGTAGTAATCCCCATCGGCAAGGTATGGTTCGAGGTTCTCCCTGCCGATATCCCCGACCTTGGCGTCGTTCAGGATGCCCTCAAGCCCGTAGCCCACTTCTATCCTCCACAAACCCTCGTCCGTCGACACCAGGATGAGGACTCCATTGTCCAAATCCTCCTTCCCTATACCCGATTCCTCGAACAGCTCCACCGCGAACAGGTTGATTCCCTCGGGTTGGGTTGTGTTCACGATCACGATGGCGATCTCGTCTGAAGTGACTTGGTCGAGCTCGTAGCATATCTCATCGAGCATCCCTATCTCATCATATGTCAGGACACCCACGAAGTCGTTCGCATAGAGGTATATCTCGGGCACCGCTTGGGCTCCCGAGACTACGGGACAGATTAGGAACGCGAGGGCAATGGTCGCTAGAAGTGGCCTCTTATCAATCATCTGCCATCCTCGGAGATTCCGCAATGCCTAGACGCCGCCGGGAATCGGGTCATAATATCGCTTCTCCTCGAACCCGAACATGCCCGCGAACAGTACTCCCGGGAAGCGCTTGATCTTGCTATTGTATTCCCTGACATCCTCGTTGTACCACATCCTCTCTGTGGCTATCCTGTTTTCAGTGCCAGCGATCTCGTCCATCAGATCGGCCACGAGCGGAATGGTGCTCAAGGTTGGGTAGTTTTCAGCAGCGAAATATGCCAGGACGATCGTATTCACTTCGCCATCGAGTGCCATCGATGTGTTCAACCTGTCTTCGTCCGTGAGCGCGGAGAGCCACTGCGTCCTGAGATTGGTGATGTTTATGAGCGTGCTGGCTTCGAACTGAGTGTATTGGCTGGTGATATCCACGAGATTAGGTATGAGGTCTATCTTCCTCTGGTACTGGTTCTCCACCTGAGCCCATTGAGAATCGACCTGTTGCTCGGAGTCGACGAGACCATTGTAGGTCACAATTATCAACGCGAGGACCACGACAATAGCTATGACCACGATGATAAGTGCCAGGAGTGGCTTCGAGAGCTTCATGAACGGCGTTACTGAACAGCTGATAGAAATAACCTCGCACCAACAGGATCAAAATGATGCCATCTGCGTGAGAGGTTGTACGGTTGAGAAGCACTTTCGATCGGTTGTTTCGAGTGTGCGCCGAACCATGCGTCAGGCATGCACTCTGCTGCTAGGCCTAAGAGTGTATGAGGGAGGATTTGAATCTCTGCCGAGTCATTATGTCGGACGTCCGTGAAAATCTGGCAGGGTTTCGTGCTGAGGGCGGTGTAGTGCAGATCAGATATCCCTTTTCTTCCGCATTCTTAAGACGGCAATCGCTGTCATGATGACCCCTATAGCTACCATGAAGCATCCAACGACAATATTCAAAACGAAGAATCTGGCGGTAGAATCGAGCGATACGCCTGGGATTTCAGTCAATCCCATCTCTTCCGCCGCCTCACTGACTTCGTCGCGATCCTCAGGAACCATCCAGAAGTACCCATACAGACTTCCAGCAAGGTATTGGAGACCCAGTATCAACACGATCAGACCGACAATGAGTACTGCATGGGTGACCCGTGTATGATCTGCATCATTCTGCATGTCCCAACCACCAATTCCTCCAGATCCTCGATCGTCTCAGCACCTTAAAATGCTGTGCCATGGCCCAGCATTCACTGATTGGTTCGGGGTATCACCTTGATCAGGACAGATGCCGCTCGACAGCGGGACTTCGATAGCGACAGCTTCGATAGCCCTTTGACACAGAAGTGTAAAGACCACGCAAGCGTACTATTGCCAAAAGAGTCTAAGACACGGTGAACTCCGAGGTATTAAGGGCCTTGGACGACGCCACGCCAGGCACCCCGGTACAGAAAAAGCCTTGATTCCTCGGATTGATGATTATACTGGCCATGCCTAGGAGTGGGGGCAGAGGGATTTGAACCCCCATCAACGGGTTTCCACCACGCGGAGAGCGACTCCGGGTGTTACGGACATCATGGGTCATCGCTCCAGTTACTCATCACCGGTCAGCAACCCAATGGAAATCATTCCCATAACTGGAGCCCGTAAGGATACCAGGTTACCCCATACCCCCGTATGGTTTGGGACGTAGGCGAGCCTACTTCTTCCTAAGCCGCTGTGCTCGCTTTCTTCTTCTCATCTTCTTCTTGCGCCATTTCCAGCGCTGCTTGCCTTTCTTCTTCCAGGCGCGTGAGCTTCGTTTCATGAGTTAGACTCCCTTACGTCGTTTGGGCGTACATCGCTCCCTTTTAATATGCCTTTTGGCGGGCCAAGCGGGCCGGTCGGGAATTTCGGGCGTTTTTGACGCCATTCGAACCCGAGACCACTGGCTCCCTCCGTCCCCCATGAGGGGACATAGAAGGCCAGTGCTATATCCTGACTAAGCCACCGGCCCATGCTGGCCAAAGTCCAGATAATTCGCTTATGTATAAAACCTTGGTTGTTGCACACCCTTACTCTTCCCGATCAATGGTCGGGGCGTTTAATGAGTTAATTTAAAAACACAGCACATCCCTCAGGGCTCTTGCATGGGCAACATAAACATATTCGAATTGAAGAAGACCGATCTCAGAAATGCCGTCGTCATAGACGGTTTCCCCAGTGTCGGACTGGTCAGTTCGATAGTGGCTAGTTACATGATAGCTCTCCTGAAGATGGAATACATCGCGGTGATGGATTCAGACATGTTCCCCACCGTCTCCTTGATAAAGAACTCCGAACCGCTGGGTCCTGCTAGGATATACGCTCGTCCGCACCTGAAGGAGGGCGAGCAGCAGATTGTCGTCTTCTCGACCGAGCTGCAGCCATCCGGAGCGTTGCTGAGGCCTCTCGGGACAGCGATGATAGATTTCGCAATCGAGCAGAAATGCAGGCTCGTGATATCCGCGGGCGGACTGATCGTCGAACGGGGCGAGGAAGAGCCAGAAGACTCCTCAGGTGAGGTCGCGGTCTATGGAATTGGTAGCACGGAAGCCGCACAGGAGCTGCTTAAGTCGGCCGATGCCGAACCGTTCATAGAGGGCGTGATCTCGGGTACCGCAGGCGTTCTATTGAATGAAGGCACGAGGCGCGGGGTCGATGTCGTCACACTGCTCGCAGAAGCCCGTCCAGATGTGGCAGACGCTCGGGCCGCAGCACTCATACTCGCTGCGATAGACCAGATGGTCCTCCATCTCAACCTGAACGTCGAACCACTCTGCAAGGAGGCCGAACGCTTAGAAGCACAGCTGAAGGTCCTCCACAGGGATGCAGAGAAGAAGAGCGATGGTCAGAGGCCGGATCTCGCCGGTTACCATTGACCGTTCGAACTTGCGAACCATCGTGCTTTCGATTGTCAGTACCGAGAGCGCGAGCTACCAAACTTTATTAGATATACTGATGATTCTTCCCGTGATGCGGGCCAGCGGTTCCAAGTTCAGACATTCTCTGATTTCATCTAATCGCGAAGGAACTGGGACCGTTCATGATAAGCAACCTGCAATGGATTGGCAGGTGGTGCGATGCTAGATGTTCTCTACAATCTCCTCATCATCCTGATGGTCCTTTTTTGGCTTCTTAGCTTCAAGAAGACGAAGAGGCCAGGCAGGCTCAGGAGATTCGTATCGAAGAACGCATTGGTCGTGGGCCTTTCGCTATGGATATTGACATCAATCCTCGTGGCCGTATTCGTGGTCGAATTCGACTACTTCGGGGATAGTCGTGATGTGGACGATGCGGTGGATGCCGCCGTCGTCAATTGGACGAACGGGATCAATCCTTACACGGAATTCGTCGTTCCGAGGTTCAGCGAGATGGGGCATTTTGCCATTTTTGGCGATAATTCGGACAGCATCGCCGTGTGGTCAAATGGTACATACAATTACCTGCCATTCGATCTGATGTTCTATTCAGCTGCCCACGCAGCTCTTGGAGAATTCGGAACCCCTGTCTGGTTCGTCATCACCAATATCATATGCGCATCCTTCGCGCTCTTCCTGTTTTACAGGCTCCTCGATATCAAGAATCCCTATCTGTACTCTCCATTTGCCATAATGCTCGTGATATTCTATGCGTTCGATAACACCAGTCTGACCATGCTTTTAATAATCGGAGCTTTATATTTAAAAGAACGGTCCCCGGTCATCCCCGAAACACTAGCCGTGATGGCAATGGGCTTGGCATGTCTAACCAAGATCTTTGCCGTGATCCCATTCATCGTTCTCGCACTCTTCATTCTTCAAAGGGAGATCAAGAATCGCGATCTCAGAAAAATCGTGGAGGCCGCTGTCGCAATCGCTGCCGCTTGCATAATTGCCATTCTTGTCATAGCACCGTTCGGGATGTCCGATGTGCTCGATTCCACGGTGTTCGTTTATTCGTCCGGTGAGGTCCGCGATGACATGCCGATCGGAGGGACGGTTCTGAGCGAACTCATCGGAGGCAATTCATACTACTCCTATATCTGCTTGGGAACGATGGCAGCAGCAGTCCTCATCGGCCTGCTCCTGCGCTCGTCGAACGATAGAGTCCTCTTGTTCCTCAGCGTTTTCCTGCTCGTCTCGGTCAAGAGCACGCTGGCGCCATTTTGCATCGCCTGGATATTCCTCGCCCTCAAGTACCGCGATGTGATCGTGCTGAGGGACAAAGAGTTCGAGACCACCAAGACCCCACCCTCTCAAGCACCGGATCCTTGAGATCACCGTCTGGCCTGTTCGCGTCCCGTGTCAAGTGAGAGGCCCCCGGTGTTCCTAAAGAAATATCTATTGTTTCAACCATGCACAGATGGAGACGCTAGTTATCGCACAAACTTCGAGGTATGTTCATGACTGCGCAAAAAGCTTCAATCAAGACCGAGGTCCCCGGACCGAAGTCCAAGGAACTCGGAAGGCTTAGGGAGGAGTACCTCTCAAAGGGGGTCGGGATTGTCGCGCCGATCTTCATTGAGACAGCCGAAGGATCATTGTTGAATGACGTGGACGGGAACGTGTTCATCGATATGGGCAGTGGGATCGGGGTCAATAATGTCGGAAACAGGCCCCCTGAGGTCGTAGCTGCCGTGAAGGGACAGGCGGACAAGTTCCTGCACCTCTGTTTCCAGGTGACTCCGTACGAGAGCTACATCCGGCTTGCTGAGAAGCTCGCCAAGATTGCACCTGGTAAGGATCTGACCAAATCCGTTCTCTTCAACTCTGGCGCCGAAGCCGTCGAGAACTCCGTCAAGATCTCGAGGCATTTCACGAAGAAGTCTGCAGCGTTCTCGTTCGTCCACGCGTTCCATGGGAGGACGATGATGGCCATGGCCCTCACATCGAAGGAGATGCCCTACAAAGCAGGCTTCGGTCCCCTCCCTGAGACGTACAAGGTCGATTTCGCGTATTGTTACAGATGTCCTCTACAGATGAGCTATCCATCCTGTGGTATCGCATGCGCAGACAAGATCGATGAGATATGGTCCGCCCCACAGTTCGAGGGAAAGGTGGCATGTCTGATCGGTGAACCGATATCCGGCGAAGGTGGATTCATAGTCCCGCCGAAGGAGTTCTACCCCAAGATCACCAAGATATGCCGGAATCACGGGGTCGTCTATATCGACGACGAGATCCAGACTGGCGCTGGCAGAACGGGGCGTATGTGGTGCGTGGAGCATTGGCCCGGGACCGAACCGGACATGCTCGTCAGCGGAAAGGGCATCGGAGGCGGATTCCCGGTCTCAGCGACCACGGGCAGACCAGAGATAATGGATGCTCCGCAGGTCGGCGGGTTGGGCGGGACCTTTGGCGGGAACCCGGTCGCATGCGTCGCTGCTCTCGCACAGATGGACCTCATCGAGAAAGCGCTGAAGAACGTCTCCAAGATCAACGTGTACATGACCCGAAGGTTGTTGGAATTACAGAAGAGATTCCCTATAATCGGAGATGTCCGTGGAATGGGTGCCATGATGGCCGTGGAATTGGTCGACGATGCAAAGACCAAGGCTCCCGCTGCAAAGGAGACGAAGGCGGTCAAAGTTGCTGCGCTTCAACGTGGCCTCCTCTTGTTGACCTGTGGCACCTACGACAACGTCATCAGGCTCCACCCTTCGATGGTGATGTCCCCGGAGACGCTCGAACAGGCGATGGACCTGCTAGAGCAGAGCTTCGAGGAAGTGATTAAGAAATAATCACATCATCTCGATCGGACGAGATTCCGAAACCATTTCCATTCATTCCAATTCCATTCTACTGGTCACAGGTTTCGCTTTGCGGCTATTCCATTTGCTTTGGCCAGATCCTCTTCTGTGTTGATGTTGATCGTGAGAAGGGGATCATCGATCGTCATCAATCTCGTCTCTATCTCATTGGAGACGACATTCAATCCCGCCCAAACCATCTTTCTCCCATCCGGTGAGACCAAGACTGATTCGTGATCTATCTCTCCTATGGCAATCTCGACCGGGACGACTGCAGCGCAGCTGCCTTCCGTCGCATCCATGATCAATGTCTCTGTATGCCCGACGCGTGCGAATGGAACATCCACGCTCAAGCTCACAAACCTCCCGAGTCGGTCGATGAGTTCCAGCGTGTCTTCGTGATACCCGATTCCGGAGGTGATGACAATCTCGATCCCGATCCTATCGGCCAACTCTCTTGTTCCAACATTCTTGTTCGTGATAGCGACAAGCACACCATCGAGTGATTCGCATCGCAGAGCCTCAGCTGCACGATGCAATAATGTCTTCCCATTGACTTCCAATAATGCTTTCTCGGTCGGTCTGCCGAATCTGGTCGCCTTGCCACCGGCCATCACTACGCCCTTCAAATCACCAACACCCATGCAAGGAGTGTCAGGAGCCGGCCTATCTCATTCGCTGCGCCAAAGGCATCTCCAGATACTCCTCCGAAGTTCTTTCTAGCCTTGAGGGCTACCCAAAGCCCACCAAACATTCCGACGAATACGATCGGAAAGAATGATCCTGAGATCAAGAACGCCGCGGCTCCCGCGATCACGATCGCGACCAAAAGACGTTTCAAACTGGCCTCCTCCACGAAAGTCCGCCCCATCCCAGGATGCGCGCTTGGACCGATGCGGATCGCTGTGAGCAACGCCAATTTCCCACCCATCTCTGCAATCGCGAATCCGACGACCACGGAAACGCCCCATGGTAGCCAGGGCAGAGCGAGTGTATCTTCAGCACTCATGCATAATCGGCTGGCGATGGCGAACATGAGGACCAGATAGATGACGACTGCAAATACTCCACCAACGCCACAGTGGACGTCTTTCATCGCGTTCGTCTTGCGGTCGTGATCCCCACTTGTCATCAATCCGTCCGCGAAATCCGCCATTCCCTCAGTGTGCAGAATCCCGTTGATGTAGTACAGGAGTACGATGACCAGCCCACCGGATACTAGGTACATTCCTGATCCCAATATCGAATGAAGAAACATCGCAGCGATGGCAGCCGAGAGACCGACCACAAAACCAACCAGAGGGAAATACTGCTGCTGCCTGGCCGCTTTCCCCAGATCCATCGTGGCTCCAGGTATCCTGATCCTTGTGAGCAAGGCGAACATCTCAAGCGTCATCGTGAACCTCGAACAATCTAGTCATGGTCGCCGCCACGAGGGCCCCAACTGCGTCATCCATGAATGGGGGTAATCTGCCTATCACTCCCGGCTTCTCTCGGTCATATCGGACATAGTTGAACAGGGCTTTCTTCCCACCGATGTATTCGGCTATGGACATCCCGATCAACTCGTCCGCGACAAGGGAGGCGGGGTCGTCGGCACCATTGAAGATGCATTTCGAATCCGATGTCATGATGTCGTCCAGATGGCTCGCGGCCTCGATGAGCAGAAATACGTTGGGATCTCGCAGGTTCCGTTCCAGAAGTTTCCGGTACCTATCCTTGAGCTTCTGGACAAGCGAATCCTCTGCATCTCCGGCATATAGCTCGAAGCCAGTCTCTATGAGGTCATCGATACTGGCCCCATTTTTTTCCAGAGTCCTGGTGACATTCATCGACGTTTACGCCCCCGTGGCGGCGAAAGAGTAAAATATACTTTCAATATTTCAAGTTTGCTTTAGGTGTGCCGATGAAACCTCTGAATTCGTATATCGAATCGACAATCGATCCAGACGTCTCGTCAATCACTGCGTCCAAGATCAGACAGGGTTGCCTTACAAAACCTCCTGGCAGTCTGGGAAAGGTAGAGGACCTATCCATCAGGTTGGCGGGGATATATCGGACGAGCACCCCGATGATCGGCAGGAAGATGATATTCACCATGGCTGCTGACCATGGGATCACGGAGGAGGGGGTCAGCGCATACCCCTCGGAAGTGACGGCCCAGATGGTGATGAATTTCGCCAATGGCGGCGCCGCGATCAATGTGCTTGCGAAACATGTCGATGCCGAGATCAAGGTCATAGATGTCGGAGTGAAATCCGAAACAGAGTGGCCGCCCAGCATAATCCGGAAGAAGGTCAAGCACGGGACGGACAACTTCGCGATTGGCCCAGCAATGACTCATGATGAAGCGAGGATGGTGATCGAAATCGGTGCCGAACTCGCAGAATCTGCTGTCGCTGATGGTGTGAATGCGATAGCCATCGGTGACATGGGAATCGGCAATACGACGGCAGCAAGCGCCATAACATCCGTGGTGACCGGTCGGTCAGTGTCGGATGTGACAGGTCGTGGAACAGGGATCGACGACACCAGGCTTGCAGCTAAGGTGGCCGTGGTCGAGAGGTCTCTGAGACTGAATTCTCCGGATCCATATGACGGTCTTGATGTGTTATCGAAGATCGGTGGATTGGAGATCGGGGGTCTGGCAGGGATAATAATAGGCGCCGCGGCCAGCCGTGTTCCGGTATTCTTGGACGGGTTCGTTTCGAGCTCAGCTGCACTGATCGCCGATGTCATTTCTCCAAAGTGCCGTAGCTACATGATAGCTTCTCATCTTTCAGTCGAGCCTGGACATGCGATTCTTCTGAGACACCTCGATCTACTTCCTCTCCTGGACCTCAACATGAGGTTGGGTGAGGGCACAGGTGCCGCATTGGCGATGTCTATCGCTGAGGCGTCCTGTAAGATACTGAGGGATATGGCGACTTTCGAAGGCGCCAAGGTTTCGAAATCAATCAAGGAGGTATGAGGGATGAAAGAACGGAACGGTGTGATGATGACGAGCAGCATGATCATTGTTGTTGCAGTCGTCATCTCTGCAGTAGCGTCCTTCTCTGGAGGATACTACTTGGGGACTATGAATGACGAGGAATTCATCGAGGAAGCGGATGGTCTGACATCTATCGAACTGGATGATGTTGGAAATGTAGTGAGCCTGACGATTACCGATGATTACAACCGGACAATAACCCTGCCTGGTATTCCTCAGAGGATAGTGTCTATCGCACCCACGACGACCGAGATACTCTTTGCAGTCGGCGCCGGCGATCAGGTGGTAGGGGTTGATGACTATAGCGATTATCCTGCAGAGGCGCTCACCAAGACCCGTGTCGGCAGCTTCCAGCTCAGTATCGAGACGATACTCTCGCTCGAACCTGACTTGATTGTCTGCGGCGATCTCGTTCCAGTCGATGACCTCGAACCTCTTGAGGTGCAAGGCATACCCTACTTCGTGTTCGCCACGCGCACTATCGACGCCGTATTGAAGGACATAGCTCTTGCAGGAATACTCACTGGACATGTGCAGGAGTCCGAGGCCCTGCTCGATGGTCTAAGGGCCAGGATCGATGCGATAACTGAGAAGACGCTCGACTCCAGCGTTGAGACGCCAAAGGTGTATGTCGAATATTACCCTCTATGGACGTATGGCCCGGGATCCTTTGGTGATGACCTGATTCGCCTCGCGGGTGGCATCAATATCGCGGCAAACACAACTAGTGAGTATCCTGAGGTCACATCCGAATTCGTGATATCGTCTGACCCCGATGTCATAATATTCACCTTGGGGGCTATGACGACGACCACCGCCGATGAGATATCCGAGAGACCAGGATGGGACCAGATAACCGCTATTGCTGATGATGCGATCTATTCGATCGATGACAATATCGTCAGCAGGTATGGTCCAAGGATCGTGGACGGTCTTGAGCAGTTGGCGGAGCTCATTCACCCCGAACTCTTCGAATGAGGGCGTGATCATTTGGTCGGCAGCACGGCGCAAGAACAATCAGGTCAGGACGGACAAAGCCTCAGGACGGGTAGAAGACGTCCAGTCCTCGTATTGTCAGGATTATGTGCCGTGCTTGCCGCGACCTTGTTTGTAGCCATACTGGTCGGGTATCGCGGGCCTATCGGACCATCCGTGAGCGACCACATGTCATTTGGACAGGCAATCGATGGCATATTCGGAAGCACATCCGATTCATGGACATTCTGGGACGTCAGGATCCCGAGAGTGGCACTTGCTGGCCTGATTGGCGCAGGTCTTGCGTGTGCTGGAACAGCGATGCAAGCAGTATTCAGGAATTCTATGGCTGACCCGTTCATAATCGGAGTCTCATCGGGGGCAGCCGTCGGTGCTGCTAGCGCGGGTTTGATCGGCCTGACGGCTGTGTTCGGAGTGTATGCTTCGCCATTGCTCGCGTTCGTGTGCGCGATCATCACAGTGTTCGTTGTCTACAAGATGGGGACCGCTCATGGCCGAGTCTATGTGGATACATTGCTGCTATCCGGGGTAGCCATCGCATCCTTCCTAGGGGCAGTCGTCTCCTTCCTCATATTCATAGCTAGACAGCAGTTCGATCAGCTCATAGGTTGGCTCCTGGGAAGCCTTCCGCTCGTGACTTGGACTCAGGTGGGCATAGTCGCACTGCCCGTCATTATCGGTGTCTTCATAATATTCATCTACGGCAGGGAACTGAATGCCCTTCTACTCGGCGAGGAGACCGCCCACAATCTTGGTGCGAATCCAGAATCGCTGAAACAGATGATGCTCGCCGTCTCTGCGCTCATGACCGCCGCTGCCGTGGCCTTCGTCGGCATCATCGGATTCGTAGGTCTGATTGTCCCACATATGATGAGGTTGATCGTGGGCGCGGATCATCGGATATTGGTCCCGGCATCAACGATCTTTGGTGCCATCTTCCTGATAGCGGCAGACACTGTTGCGCGAACCATAATAACTGGCCAAGAGTTGCCAGTGGGTATCATCACAGCTCTGTGCGGAGGACCGTTCTTCCTATACCTGTTGCGAAGAAGCAGAACCGGAGGCATATCATGAATCTCAAGATAGACGGACTCTCTTTCTCCTTCGGTCAACGCAGAGTGCTGAAGGATATCTCCCTGGAGGTATCCGACGGAGAATTCGTGGGGCTCATGGGTCCCAACGGGTCAGGCAAAACGACCATGTTGCGATGCCTGACCAGATTTCTTCCATCTGAATCCCGTGCAGTGTTGGTCGACATGAAACCCTTGCACACCCTGACGGATCGCGAAGTCGCCAGCATCTTCGCCGTCGTTCCTCAGAGCTCCTCAACTGATTTCCCTTTCACTGGCAGGGACATTGTGTCCATGGGACGACTCCCCCATATGCGGAGCAGGCTCTCGGGGACAAGGAAGGGTGATCTAGATGCGGTGCAGAACGCTCTTGATATCACAGGGGCTGCACATCTGGCGGATAGGGCTTTCTTCCAATTGAGTGGCGGTGAGCGCCAGAGGATCGTGATCGCCAGAGCTCTTGCACAGGAGCCTGCCGCGCTCCTGCTGGATGAGCCGACCGTTTACCTCGACATAAGCGGTCAATTGGACATGATGGACCTCATCAAGAGGCTGAACAAGGAAAAATCCCTGACCATCTTCGCCGTCCTGCATGACATAAACCTCGCCGCCAGATATTGCGACCGGATCGCGCTACTGAACCAGGGGCGCCTCGAGATAATCGGGTCTCCGAGTGAGGTTCTGACGCCTGAGATGATACAGAGCGTATATGGTGTGGAGGTCGCGGTCAGACGCGATCCGTTCACTAGTTCGATTTACGTAATGCCAAGAACCATCTCCACATCAGTCGCTCGGCACGGGACCAGGGTACATCTGCTATGCGGTGGCGGGTCCGGAGGTCCTCTCATGAAGACCCTATTCGACAACGGATATTCTGTCTCTACCGGAGTTCTGAACGTGCTGGACTCAGATTATGAAATCGCCAACGAGTTGCATATTCCAGTCGTCGCCGAGGTCCCGTTCGCCCAGATAAGCGACGAGGCCCATATGGAGAACTTGAGATTGCTCAACGAAGCGTCATTTGTCATTGTGTCCCCGTTCCCGGTCGGCCCAGGGAACTTCAAAAACCTGGAAGCCGCGGAGAACGCATTGGTGATGGGGAAGCGTGTGGTCGTGATCATGCCGAGCGACGCCGGTGCGATAGATTTCGTGGGGGGCAAGGCGACGACCTTCGTGAAGAACTTGATAAGCCGAGGTGCATATAAGGTCAGCACCGTGGAAGAGGCCCTCGGCTCTATCCGTTCATAGGGTGGTATGATCCCTTGGAAGAACTTCCTTTGAGAGATCTGAAGAGAAACACCGAATTGCTCATACTCGTAGAGATGCTCCAGACTCCGTCAATCAAGCTCAAGGATATCGCCAGCAGGATGGGTATAACAGTACAAGCGGTCAGCCAATACATCGCTGGAATGAGGAAGGAGGGGCTACTCAGAGAGCAGAAAGGGATTCTGAGGCCAACCAGGAAGAGCATGCAGATACTGCAGGAGCATTTTGGTCGCATCAAACAGGATGTGGATTCCGTACTCAGGAAGATAAGCGTAGTAGACAGATGCGTTGCCGTCGCAGGGTGCAGCATCGAGGCGGGGCAGCAGGTCGCCCTCACCATGGAAGATGGTATGCTCTTGGCATATTCTGGACGCGAAGGTCATTCTACGGGGGTCGCGCGTGAGTCCGCATCCGAAGGTGATGATGTACTGGTCGGCAATCTCGAAGGCATCGTGGATCTGGAACTGGGGAGATTGCTGGTTCTTGAGGCGCCATCCGAACTAGACGGTGGATCGAAATCCGCCAACATTGAGACGGCTCGACAGAGGGTCGAAGAGTTCTCTCCGGGGATGCTCGCAGCGGGTGATACCGTCGGAGCGGCCTTGCTGATGAAGGCAAGCGGGGAGATGCTCACCATTCACGCTCCTGTGGAATCTTCGATGAGCGCCCTGAGCAAAGGGGTGGATGTCGTCTTCTGTGGGACGAGGGAGTCAATAGATCTGATGATCGAGGCCGTTTCGAAACTCAAATCCGAGACGGGATA
>Ga0180007_10000262_pt1 | contig 95638 bp, 85 predicted proteins | sample MM_PC_MetaG_FD_121122 | JGI IMG/M metagenome (GOLD analysis project Ga0180007, IMG submission 121122) | Groundwater microbial communities from the Aspo Hard Rock Laboratory (HRL) deep subsurface site, Sweden - MM_PC_MetaG | ecosystem: Environmental > Aquatic > Deep subsurface > Groundwater...
AAGTAGATTTCGGATATGAAAAAAAGACTTGTATGATGATTTTGACAGACATCACTTCAAATAAAAAAAGCACTGATATAATGTCTGAACTGGCATTTAAAGACATAATGTGCGACATTCCTAATCGAGTTAAGTTTATTCTTGATATCAAAAAGACATATGAGTCAAAACAAGGATCCATCTCAAATGCATTCATCGGTATTTTGAATCTTGATAATTTCAAGATGATTAACAACACGTATTCCTATACTTTTGGCGATGCATTAATCAAAGAGATTGCCAGACAATTGTCGAAGATTAGCGAGATACAGAATAATGTCTATCGTTTTGGCGGAGACGAGTTTGCTATTTTGGTCAATGGAAATTATGGCGAACAAATCTATGAAGTCGCAAACAAAATAATGAGTTTATTTGAATCTCCTTTCTATGTGGAAGGGTTCGAATCTTACGTGACCGTCAGTTTGGGAATCAGTTTCTTTTCTGATACCGATAAAGATGCGGATGCATTGGTTCGTAACGCCAATATTTCTCTTATGGAAGCGAAAGCCTCAGGCAAAAACAAGTTTATCCTTTATGATGTTAGCCTAAAAAAATACGAAGAAGACACCATGCATATGGAAAGTGCTCTAAAAGCTTCTGTTGACGATGGATGTAAAGAGTTCGAAGTATATTATCAACCTATCATCGACGCTAAAACATCAAAAATAGTTGGCGCAGAAGCGCTTGTCCGATGGTTCAGCAAAGAAATAGGGTATGTACCTCCTGTAAAATTCATTCCGATTGCAGAGTCCACCGGATTGATTATTCCTCTTGGAAAGTACATTTTAAATCAAGCCTGCAAAGAAGCGAAAAAATGGCTTGACCACGGATATAACATTCAAATTTCAGTGAATTTTTCAGTGATACAAATGTTGCAGTCAGATTTGATTTCAACGATATTAAGTGCTATTCACACTTATCGAATTCCTCCAAAAAATCTTATAGTGGAAATTACTGAATCGCTTGCGATCAAAGACGTTACCAAAATTGTTGATATATTAAATTCTGTTCGTCAAATCGGAGTAAAGATTGCTATGGACGATTTTGGTACTGGATATTCTTCATTATCACACTTGCGCAAGCTTCCTCTGGATAGCGTTAAGATTGATCGAAGTTTTGCATTTAATTTGGAATATGATCCTTATTATTTCTCATTCATTGAAACCATCACGACATTTTGTCATTTGAACAATACAAAAGTGACGGTGGAAGGAATTGAAAACGAGAATCAAAAGAATATTTTGGCTAAAACTTCAGTTGACACTCTTCAAGGTTACCTGTTTGCTCGCCCTGAAAGTGCAAGTGATTTCTGGAGGTTATTGGCAAAACAGTCAACGACCACTTAATAGTAGCTGTACTTATCTTTTCAATCTATGAACCTCCTCTGCCATTTTATGCAAGAAATAAATATTTTGCATGTTGATTATATGGTCATCAGCATTCTTTGAAATCATTTGCAAAGATAGCTGTGTTTGAGGAGGTTTATGTTTTTTGCATAAATCACGCCCGAACTGTTTTGAGATATGGAATTCTATTCAAACAAAGCAATCAACTCAAAAAAGAGACTGATAATAAATGATTTCTTTGATTACATTTCAGTTTTAATACAGGAATAACATTTAGAAAAAAACTAAGAAGTTGCTGATATGGAATGAATCAAGCGTGGTATAATGAAATTAATCATTGTCTTCCCATTGGGATGGACTTTCAATCGACTGAATCAAAAGATATAAATATTATAGTAGGAGGGTGACTGGATGTATATTATCAATCATACCGGTTATTCAAAAGACGACATTTTAAGAAACGGAAATCGTTTCTTGATTGGCAACGGTTATTATGGATATAGAGGAACGTTGGACGAACATACGAAAGACGAAATGGTCCAGTTTAATCTCAATGGCATATATGACCAAGTAGGTGATGCAGATCGAGAAAGCATCAATGCTTTCAACCCCCTTTATACGGTTATTAAGTATGAAGGAGAAGAAGTCAGTGTTCGAAATTTATCTCCTTTTAAGCATGAGCAACAACTAGATATGAAAGATGGCTGTGTCACTAGAAAAACGGTTTTTCATGTGAAAGATGCTCTCTTAACCATTGAGTCCGAACGTTTTGCGGATCAAAATCATAAAAACAGTATTTATGCAAAATACTGGTTTCAATCTACGAAACCATTAGAAATTGACTTAAGTTCAGGAATCGATACTTTGGTCTATGGCGCATCGGGGGCTCATCTCAAGAACGTTGAATTTGAACAAATGGATAAATTTTTCATCTTCAAGGCCACATCAAAGGAAAAAAAGAAAGAAATTATCGTGATGGAAACTTGTACGACTTCGTTTGGAATTGAACCCGAAAATGAAGTTGGGGATGGGAAAGCACTACACCATTACCACATAAAAATGGTCCCTGACCAAATATATGTCATTTATAAATTTGCTGGAGTTGTCCACGAAGAAGAAAATGGAATGGAGAAACTATTTTTCCAATTAACTCGAGCAATGAGTTTGGGATACAGTGTTTGTCACCGCCAAAACAGAAAGTATTGGGCGGATAAATGGGATGTTTCCGGCGTTGATATTTCTGGGGACCAAGAAGCGGATACAGCAATCAAAAATTGTATTTATCATCTAATCTCGGTTCGTCCAAGTTCTGACAAAGTATCTATTCCAACCAGAGGCTTATCAGGGCAGATTTATAAAGGAGCAGTATTTTGGGATGCAGAAATTTTCATGCTGCCATTTTATCTCAATACGGATATTGAATCCGCAAGACATATCATTAAATACCGTATTGGAGGACTAAAAGGGGCGCTCGCTAAAGCGAAACAATATGGCTATCCAGGCGCATTTTACGCACGTGAGAGTCAAGATGAGGGATTTGAAGCGAGTAGTGAGTATCACTTGACGGACCCTGAGACAGGAGCTCCGATTCGAAATTATTTCAGAGAAAAACAGATTCACATCAATAGTGCAATTATCTATGCACTGAAACAATACTTGTTTAGGACCGATGACGTATCTGTTTTGCTCGAAGGTGGGCTTGAAATGGTCTTTGAGTGTTGCCGTTTCTATGCTAATTACGCAACGTATAATGAAGCAATGGATCGTTATGAAATCCAAGATGTCGTAGGACCTGATGAATATCATGAACGTGTCAACAACAACGCATATACCAATTATATGATTAAATTCTCATTCGATTTTTTATTTGAATGTTTACGTCTATCTAGAGGGGCCGATTATCCTTATGTAAGAGAGTATATGAAGGATAAAACAGAGAGCTCGGATAAAATAAAAGAAGTTCGTTCTAAATTATACCTTCCAGTACCAAACGCAGATGGAATCATCGAACAGTTTGACGGGTATTTCAAATTAGAAGATGCCACAGTCAAAGACGTGAAACGTCGACTTAAAAATCCAAATGAATATATGGGTGGTGAAACCGGGGTAGCCACTTCGACCAGAGTCATTAAACAAGCAGATGTCGTTGCTCTTCTTGTATTGCAAAGAGATCTTTTCCCGATTGACATCATGAAAAAAAATTATGAGTATTATGTCGATAGAACCGAACACAGCTCAAGTTTAAGCGCACCTATGCATTGTCTTTTAGCCAATTTAATAGATGATCCCGAATCAGCTTTGCCTTTCTTTATGAAGAGCGCTACAATCGATATCACGGGAGTGTCCAATCAGTATTCAGGAGGAATCTATGTCGGTGGAACTCATCCTGGTTCAAGTGGAGGAAGTTACATCTCACTTGTTTACGGATTCGCAGCTCTTGAACACCATGGATACCAACTCAGTGCGGATTACAGACTTCCGAAAGCTTTTAACAGTCTTGAATTCAAAATTATCGTCAAAGATTATATTGCAAATGTTAAAGTGAGAAGAAATTCGGTTGAAATTAAATGGGAGGATTTACTGTAAGTTCATGTGTTTTGTTGACATATAGAGGATTTCCAAGTTATTATTAGAGGCTTCAATGCTAAATTTTCAATATAACAAATAAGTGGCTCTGAGCCACTTATTTTCTTTTCTAAAAATTGACAAATCAGCCTATTTCCTGTACAATAGATGAAGGAGATGAGACAATGGAGAAATCAAACAGAAAAGTATTGGGAGTCATTCTTTTGATATTTGGAGCTTTATTTTTGCTTAATCGGCTGAATATTTTTACAGTCGACATTTTCTTCAATGGTTGGTGGACGCTTTTATTGATCATACCAGCTATTTTATCTATGCTGAAACAAGGAGTGACCCTAGGCAATGGCATTTTGCTCGGGCTAGGTGTATTTCTCTTTTTGGATCAAAATGGATGGAATTTATCCGATTATGTACTTCCTTCGATTTTAATCATAGTCGGACTTGTCATTCTATTCAAAAAATAAGTTTTTCAATCTGAAATGACTTGGGGAAACTCATCTGATGTTTTCCCTTTTTCACTGGAGTTGTCTAATGTTTGAGTACACTGTTAAAACCGAATATTACGATTTAGTACTCCAGGATTTCCTGGAACTTTTTCGTTTATCCAAAAAAAAATTCAATCAACTTACAACATCTGGCAAAATACTTGTTAATGGCGCAATTGTGGCATTATCTTATAATCTTAAGACTCAAGATCTTATTCATATTGACTTTTTGGAGGAAGAGGGAATCGACTATCCGATTGCTTTGGAAAGTCCCAAAGTATGCTATGAAGATGACTTCATTCTAGCAGTCTCAAAACCCGAAAACATGATATGTTATGATGTCGAAAAAAGAAACATCCAAACACTTGCTTCTTTGGTTGCGAACCACTATAATAAGACGTCTCAAAATTTGAAAATAAGACATTTGCATCGCATTGATAGAGATACGACCGGTTTAGTACTATATGCAAAGAACATCTTGTCACATTCTTATTACAGTACCTTATGGGATACGGAAACCATTGAAAGAAAGTATCTTGCAATTGTTGAAGGCAAAATGGAAAAATCGTCCGGCACAATCAATCTTCCAATCGGTTCAGACCGTCATAATAATAACCGTTATGTCGTGTCTCACTCTGGAAAACCAGCGATAACGAAGTTTAAAGTATTAATTCAAATGAAAGATTCTGCTTTAATTGAGTGCTCTCTCGAAACGGGTCGAACTCATCAAATCAGAGTCCACCTAAGTCATATGGGACATCCTTTGATAGGAGACACAGTTTATGGGTCCAAATCAAAGACGTACCGTACTTTGCTTCATTCACATTCTATATACGTGTATCACCCCTTAAAATGCGAATATATCACCATTACCGATAATCTGCCCAAAGATATGCAGAATTATCTTTTAGAAAGAGGAATTTATGAATATTAGAAACATTGCGATCATTGCCCATGTCGACCATGGAAAAACAACGCTTGTCGACGGAATGCTTAAACAGTCGATGACGCTCAAAAAACATCAAGTCATCGAAGAGAGGGCAATGGATACCAATGTCATCGAGCGAGAGCGTGGAATCACAATTCTTGCGAAGAACACTTCGATTTTATACAAAGACACTCGTATCAACATATTAGATACCCCTGGACATGCCGATTTTGGTGGTGAAGTCGAGCGGATAATGAATATGGTTGACGGTGTTCTTTTGGTTGTGGACGCTTTTGAAGGATGTATGCCACAGACACGGTTCGTGTTAAAGAAAGCACTAGAAGCCAAAGTGAAACCACTTGTCATGATTAACAAGGTTGACAGGGAGGCGTCTCGCCCCATCGAAGTCGTAGATGAAGTTCTTGAGCTGTTCATCGAACTAGGTGCGGATGAAGATCAACTCGAATTTCCATATGTGTTTGGATCCGGAATCAATGGACAAGCCAGTTTTTCGCCAATCATGAAAAAGGATGACAATCTTCAAGTACTTCTTGATTTAATTATCAAAGAGGTTCCTTGTCCCAATGTGGATGATTCTAAACCTCTTCAATTTCAACCATCTTTACTAGACTATAATGATTATGTAGGAAGAATGGGAATTGGACGAATTCAATCCGGAAAGATGAAAGTAGGAGATATGGTTGATTGCATTCGTATGGATGGATCAGTTCAACCATTTAGAATTCAAAAATTATTTGGATATCTTGGTCTAGACAAAATAGAAATCGAAGAAGCCTATGCTGGAGATATCGTTGCGTTATCGGGACTACCTGACATTTATGTCGGAGAAACGGTTTGTACACCTGGAGTCTATAACCCGCTTCCTCACATTTTGATTGGCGAACCGACTGTTGAAATGACTTTTGGAACGAATACTTCCCCTTTTTCAGGACTGGAAGGGAAATTCGTCACATCTTCAAAAATAGATGACAGACTGTATAAAGAGACACAAAGAGACTTGGCTCTCAAAGTGCATCGTATTGGTTCGTCTGAAAGTTGGGTTGTATCCGGACGTGGAGAACTTCATTTAGGAATTCTAATTGAAAACATGAGAAGAGAAGGATTTGAGTTCCAAGTATCCAAAGCAAAAGTCATTATGAAAGAAGTCGATGGTGTTTTGCAAGAACCATTTGAATCCGTTCAAGTTGACACCCCAACGGATACGCTCGGAAAAGTGATGGAGTTGATTGGTGAACGACATGGCCAACTCATTTCTATCGATACATACGAAAATCAGTCGAGACTGAATTATGAAATGCCTTCAAGAGGTTTAATCGGATTCATGACTGAATTTCTTTCCGCAACAAAAGGTTATGGAATCTTAAACCATACTTATCTTGAATATCGAAAAGTCGAGAGCATGAACGTTGGAAATCGAAAACTAGGTGTTTTAGTATCAGTTGAAGAAGGTATTTCTTCTGCATATTCGATTGGTGGAATGGAAGAAAGAGGAACCATGTTCATCACGCCTCGGATTAAAGTGTATGAAGGAATGATTGTAGGAGAATGCAATCGAGAACAGGATTTAGCCGTCAATGTAACCAAAGAAAAACAGATGACAAATACTAGATCCTCTACCAAAGATTCAACGGTCGTTTTGAAACGTCCACGAAAAATGAGTCTCGAAGCTTGTCTCGATTATATCAATGATGATGAACTTGTAGAGATTACTCCTCATTCCATCAGACTTAGAAAACAAATTTTGAACACCAACGAAAGAAAGAAATATGATAGCAGAAGACTGAAACAAAATGAAGATTTAAACTTGTAAAAGATGAATTTGAATTGATTTTATAGTATAATGGTATTGATGCAATTATGTGGAGGTCAATATGAAAAGAAAAACAAAAATCATATGTACAGTAGGCCCGGCAATCGATTCAGAAGTGATGATTGGAAAAATGATTGACGCTGGCATGAATGTCGGTCGTTTGAATTTCTCACACGGAACTGAAGAAGAACATCTTCATCGCATCCAAATGATTCGTAGTCTGGCTAAAGCAAAAAACCGTTACATCGGTATCATGGCTGATACCAAAGGTCCTGAAATCAGAACCGGAATGTTTGAAAACAATCAAGTGGCCTTTCACAACGGAGATTTGGTCGATATCGTAAAAGAAGAAGTGTTAGGAAACCACGACCGGTTTCATATCGCTTGTCCCGAATTATATGATGACGTGTCTATCGGAGATTATTTGTTAATCGATGACGGAAAAGTAAGGTTAGACGTTGTTGAAGTTGGTAAAAACCGATTCAAATGCAGTGTTAGGAACCATGGTGTACTGAAAAGCAGAAAAGGTGTCAATGTTCCAAACATCAAACTATCGATGCCTTACATTTCCGCAAAAGATGATGCGGACATCAGATTTGCTTGTCGCAACAAGGTTGATATGATTGCACTTTCTTTTGTCAGAAGGAAAGAAGACGTTTTGGCAATCAGAGAAATACTGATTCAAGAGAATCAAGAAAAAATTGAATTGATTGCGAAAATCGAAAACCAAGAAGGCGTAGATAACCTCGATAGTATTTTGGAAGTTGTGGATGGCGTCATGGTTGCGAGAGGGGATCTAGGTGTTGAAGTATCAACTGAACTGGTTCCCATCTATCAAAAGAAAATCATTCATAAAGCAAATGAGGTTGGAAAACCCGTCATTACTGCAACCCACATGCTTGAATCGATGATTTCGAACCCAAGACCGACCCGAGCGGAAGCCAGCGATGTAGCCAATGCGATTCTTGACGGTAGCGATGCAATTATGCTCTCTGGTGAATCTGCAGCAGGAGAATATCCAGTCGAAGCGGTTCTAACCATGGATACAATCGCAAAAGCCATTGAAGACATCATCGCTTATGATGATCGTCTTCAACGTTCTATTAAAACCTCACACGCAACTGTCAATGACGCGATAGGAATATCAGTCAGTCAGACTGCGCTCTCTCTCCCGAATGCGAAAGTCATTATTGCCTTTACCGAAACCGGTGGTACCGCAAAAAGAATGTGCAAGTTTAGACCGAGCGTTCCAATCATAGCCGTGACAGACAGCGAAGATACAGCACAAAGACTTTCTTTTTACTGGGGTGTATTCGCTGCATTAAGAGACAATGTCAACGATATTGGAGTCTATGATGAGATTGCAATCGATGTCGCAAAAGATTTCGGATTTGAATCCGGTGATACATTGATCATCACGTCAGGGTATGGTCAAAAACATGGATCTACCAATACACTTAGAATCATCGATATTCCTTAAATAAATGAAAAGCACTTCTCTTCGGAAAAGTGCTTTTTTTCAAAGTGGATCCAGTGGTTTTAGATTTCTTTCCAGACGAACGATAATTTGTGCTAATCGTTTCTTTTTCGTTTCTTCTTGTTTTGCGGAAAAGTAGTATCCAGTATAATTTTTTTGAATTGATTTTGACATTTTTGAAAAATGTTCCAAGGCTAATTGATTTTCTTGAACCAATTGTGTAAATTCACTGATATGTTCTTCCGTGATTTCTTCCAGTTTTGGAGTCCACTGACCGTTTTCCTTGGCAGTATCAATTGCTTGATAACCAGCTTCTTTCATTAAGCCTTCACGAATGAGTTTTTCTGTGAAGTCTCGATTCCTTTTAGACCAGATGCTTTTCTTTCTCCGAGGTGCGAAATATTTAATATATGTATACTCATCCACTTTTCGGATTTGTCCATCAATCCACCCATAACAAAGTGCTTCTTTCAATGCATCATCAGCCGAGATGGTTTTTGGCCCTTCTTTTTTACCAAGAATCAACCAAATACCGGATGAAGATTGATGGTTCTTTTCTAGCCAGTTTCTAAAATCGGCTAGATTTTCAAATAATATATCCATTTTCTCACCTCATGTATTATTATATCTGATTGCTTCTTTCTTTGAAAGTACCAAAAAAAAGAGTAGCTTTCGCTACTCTAAACTTTGATTCCAATCGATATTTAATTTTTGATTGATTTTTGTGAAGAAATTTTCAACTTTAACCACCAATTTGGATCCTTTGACTAACCAGTAAAAAGCTTCGACCAAACCAACTCCAGTAATCAAATCAATGATATAGTGTTGTTTCATTGTTTGGGTTGAAATACAGATACCTACGCCGAGTCCCCAAATGATTATTCGTGCAATTCTAGGCATTTTCTTGTCCATTCTTGCGCCAAGAACAGCAAGCCAACTCATGATGCAATGCATGGAAGGATTGGCATTTCTCGCCCCAGCGGAGCCATAGATAAACATGACAAATCGTTCAGTGAAATTCAGATCGGTGCTTCCAAACAATCCCGAAGTCTCTCTCCATGCTTGAACATCGGTTTGAAAAAATAAATAACTTAGTCCAGCAATTGTAAAAGTGATTAGAATCAATGTGAGAATCGTATACATGTTTCTTTTTGAACGGTAGCCAATGTAAAAGAATGCGCCAATCCAAAAAGGAAATGCTAATACGTAAATATAAACCGTCCAAGGAAGAAAGGGTACAATCCTGTTAAATTCCAAGAAAAAGAAACTATAATCCATTCCGATGATGTTGTTTGCTTCAGCGTACCATTGATTTCCCCAATAGGTTAGTGTTTGCATGAATGCAACAACCAAAAAAGGGATTATCAAGTATTTTATTCTGTTTGTATTCATAGGAGCACCTCGAAATTATTTTTTATTCATTATACACTGAATAGTAATTTATTTCAACTCCCATTACAACATTCCCACAATCACCCGGTCTCTTCTTGAAATTTTCATTCAATCATGATAAAATCTATACAGCGCTAACACCAGGAGGAATTAAAATGTTTGGACGAAGAAGTGACGGAGTACTTGTCAAGACCATTGATCCTATCATGAAATTGACACCCCATATCATGCCAGATAGAAATGATGCCCAAGTTATGAGTATGTATGAAATCAATTGTAAAGCAATGGACGAATACATTTTCAAGCAAAGAAAAGAAAACCAACTTCGATTCAGTTACATGCATATTCTAATTGCCGCAATGCTGAGAACCGTTGCATTGCATCCAAAATTAAATCGTTTTGTCATCAATCGCCGTGTATACAAACGTAATACGATTCAGATCTCCTTCATCGTAAAAAAGGCGCTCGTAGATAATGCTGAAGAATCGACCATCAAAATGACTTTTGACGGTACAGAAAACATCTTTAAAACCAAAGAGATGATGGACAAGGAAATCGAAGCCAATACGAAAACCACTTCTTTTAATGACACGGACGCATTAGCTAAATGGTTGACGATTGTTCCTATGAGATTCGTAGTAGGATTATTGAAATTTATGGACAAACACGGGATTCTTCCTAAAAGCATCATCAACTTAAGTCCATTCCATACTTCGGTATTTTTGACCAACTTAAAATCAATTAAAATGAACTATGCTTATCACCATATCTATAATTTTGGATCGACCTCCATTTTCGTTGCGATGGGAAAAGAAAAATATGAACCTGTTGTTCTTGATCATGATGAAGAAAAAATAGGGAGTGCGAAAATAATGAAGGCTGGTGTTGTTATCGACGAAAGAATCTGTGATGGACTTTATTATGGAAATTCAATGAGAGAATTCATGAAGCTCGTTGCCAATCCAGCATTGCTTGAAGTTTCTCTTGAAAAGAAAATAGAAGATCAAAAGTAGCCAAACCGCTACTTTTTCTTTTTTTTCTGTATAAAACATGTAAAAGGTACCAAAAATGCATCCACATTTGTTATTATAGTATTAATGAAAGGCTGTGATATTTTGGCAAAACTGGTATATGTACTTGATGACGACGAAAACATTCGAAATATCATTGAAAAGTTCCTGATTTACGAGGGGTTCCAAGTCGAAAAATTTAGAACCGGCACGGACTTGCTTCAAAAATATGAACTGAATAAACCTGACTGCTTCGTTATCGACATCATGCTTCCGGATATGAGCGGGTTCAAGGTTTGCCAACGCATTCGTGAGGAATCCAACATTCCTATTTTGTTTGTGTCTGCCAAAGGAGAAGAGATGGACCGAATTCTTGGTCTCGAAATTGGCGGAGACGATTACATTACAAAACCATTTTCAGGAAGAGAGTTAGCGGTCAGAGTAAAAGCATTGCTACGAAGAAGTGTTAACACATCTTTAATGGAAGATCTTGGTACTTTTGAACTTGGGAAATTAGTCTTCAAGCTTGACCAAAGAGAAATTCTTTGTAATGGAGAGCCATTGATATTTACTGCGAAAGAGTATGATTTATTCGTATTATTGTCAAAAAACAGCCCAAAGGCTTTTTCTAGAGAAGAGTTGTTTAGACTTGTTTGGAAATGGGAAGTCATCGATGGCACAAGAAGTGTTGATGACCTCGTCAAAAGAATTAGAAAGAAATTAACTTCAATTGACAGTTTGGTTGAAATCAAAACTGTTTTTGGATATGGTTATAAAGTTCAATTGGAAGGCGGAAGTGATGCCCTTGACAATCAGGCGTAAACTACTTTACTATTACGGCGTGTTTTTGGCCATATCATATGGAATAGCGGCGGTATTAACCGGCGTTTTTATTTCTAGTGGCTTGAACAGACTTCTTTATAGCAATATCGCAGATTTAAACGATAATATCGTGGAAGTATTAGAATCAAGTGAAGAAACAGATTTTTCAAAAACCCTAATTACCGCAAAAGAGTACACCGGTGTCGATTTGCTTGTATATCAAAATGACATTATCTATTATTCATCCATATCTACAATCGCTTTAGATCTTGAAAATGCATTTCAAGTTAGTTCTTTATATAGTGTCTACCGAGTGACGAGTGGTGACCAATATTATTATTTTACCCATTCTGAAGTCAAAAATGGTGAATATCAAGTCTATGTCTTTCGTGTCGAAGGATCATTGATGGGGGATAACGAAACCATTTTATTGATGAGTTTCATTGGCGTTGTCTTTTTGTCGATTGCAATTTCCTTAATCTCAGTTTTTTCAGCAAAAACCTTTGCCTTACCCGCACGAGTTCTTGCGAATTACGTCAATAACCTTTCCTTCCAGGACAAACCGAAACGGAGACCGGTTTTTGACATTAGCGAATACGAAGAATTATCGATCGCACTCGAAAGAGCGCATTCCCGCGTTTATGAATATTCAAAGGCCGAGCAAGAATTTCTTCATAATTTCTCTCACGAGATGAAAACACCGCTTACAAACATTTATAGTTATTCAGAAGCATTATATTACGGTGTCCTTTCCGAAAAAGAAATGAAGGACACTTCGCTTGTGATTATGCATGAAAGCGAGAAATTGAAAGACTTCATCAATCAAGTTCTATATTTGGGAAGATTAGACCGTGTGGGTGAAGCATTAAACGTCAGCCGAGTGAATCTCGTTGACATCATAGGCGATGCCCTTAACAGCATCGACATTCAAGCAAAAGAAAAAGGAATCAAGCTTGACTTTAGGCACGAACAAGAAGACGTCTATTTGTTCGGAGACGCAGAAAAATTGGAAGTAGCACTTGTCAACTTGCTAGCAAATGCGGTAAGGTATGCCAAAACGATTATCATCATTCATTTGAAAGTGACGACCGATAAAGTAATCATTACGATTGACGATGACGGCATCGGTATTGACGAGTCCATTCGAGATGAAATCTGGGAACGTTATTTCATTGGAAAAGAAGGCCATACCGGTCTAGGATTGACTATTACAAAAGCCATCATTGAAAAACATCAAGCAACGATTTCAGTCGATGAGAATTCAATGAAAGGCGCTCGGTTTATCATAGAATTTACCATGAATAAAAAAATTGTGGTCTCTTTGTAAAAAACCTTTTTCAGACTTCAACATTTGATATAATTTATTTGTAGTTTATGATCAAAAACACCATCCGACTTAGGGCAGTTATAAGAAAACAAACCCTCTCCTATTAGAATCCATTTGATTTTCTAAGTCGAAAAATGGTGTTTTTTATTTGAATTTTTGTTATAATGGTGAGAGAGGTGAATACCATGGATTTATTTATGAAAATACTTTTATTGCTGATTGGACTTGGATTTGCTTATGTTGGATTTCGATTTTTAATTTCAAGCAAAAAGATTATTCAAGCCATTCAAAAATATAAGTATCATCAGACAGCTGAACCAAGAAAACAAGAATTGATTATGGCGAAAATTATGGGCGGACTCTTGTTGTTGATTGGATTGTATTACGCCGTCTTATCTGTTATCGGTCTATTATCGTAAAAGAGCAATATCCTTATGGAGGTTTTGCTCTTTTTTTATTCATCTAATCGATGTGGACCGAAAAAGCCCTAGTTTCGCAAAAAAAAGATTGAATAAAGAAGATTCTTTTGATAAAATTAAAATAAAGGTCAAACACAATTCACAAATAACGACCGGAGAGGACGTGATCTCATGAGCTTACTACAAATTAACAATCTTAAAAAAACATTTGGCGGTAATGTCCTTTTTGATCATGTCACGCTTGAAGTCAATCGTAACGATAAGGTTGCGTTGATTGGCAGGAATGGTGTTGGCAAGTCTACTTTGATTAAAATGATATTAGGTGAAATTACCCCGGATTCTGGGGATATTTTTATTTTTGGGGGAGCTGTGATTGGTTATCTTAGCCAAGATGTATTAAGCCAAGACGACTTGACGCTCAAAGAAGAAGTACTCCTCGTATTTGATCACTTGGTCAAACTAGAAAAGTTGATTAAAGGTATAACCAAAGAATTGGAAACCGAACACTCAATCCATCTCATCGAAAAATACAGTCGTCTTGAGGAAGAATACAGAATCAAAGGCGGATACGAGTATCACACTTTTATTGATATGATTTTATCGAAATTTGGATTTTTACGTACCGATTATGACAGAAAAGTTTCTTCATTTTCCGGAGGAGAAAAAACGAGAGTCGCATTTGCCAAACTTCTATTGCAAAAACCGGATATTCTTCTCCTTGACGAGCCAACAAATCACATGGACATTGAAATCATTGAATGGCTTGAATCCTATCTCAAGAATTATGACGGCGCTGTTTTTGTCGTAACCCATGACAAATACTTCATTAATAAGATTGTGAATAAAATCTATGAATTGGACCAAGATACTCTCCAAGTATACTACGGCAAATATGATGATTATGAGATAGAAAAAGTCGCAAGATACGAGATATTGATGAAACAATTTATTCGTCAAAATAAAGAAATAGCTCATCTTCAGAGCTTTGTGGATAGGTTTAGATACAAAGCTTCAAAAGCAAAAAGTGCGCAAGACCGAATCAAAAAACTTGCTAGAATAGATAGATTGGATAAACCTGTAACGCATCATCAAAACGTAAAAATGGCATTCCACAGTCGAAGACCGACGGATGCGATTATTTTAGAAACAAGAAATCTGTCGATTGGCTATGATGTGCCTTTATTTGAAAATATCAATCTCGAAATGAGAGGATTTGAAAAAATAGGTATCATCGGTCCCAACGGTGCAGGGAAGACCACTTTTGTAAAAACAGTCATTGAAGATTTAGAACCCTTAAAAGGCGAGGTCGTTTTCCATAAACCACTGAAAATCGGATACTTTGATCAAAATCAAGAATTTGAGAACGAAAGCATCTCTTTACTGGACATGCTTCATGGGATATATCCAACAAAAACCTTGCAGGAAGTCAGATCTTTGCTTGCAAGAGTTCTCTTCAGTGCCGATGATGTATTCAAACAAATCAAGGTCCTTTCCGGAGGAGAAAAAGTCAGGTTAAGACTCTTGTTATTGATGCTTGAAGAACCTGAACTTCTGATTCTAGATGAACCGACCAATCATTTGGATATCGATACAAAAACCATTGTAGAAGATATCTTTGAAGAGTTTATTGGCCCGATTATTTTTATCTCGCATGATCGATACTTCATTAACAAAGTAGCGACGAAAATCATCAGTCTTCATCCAGCTCAATTTGAAATATTCGATGGAAATTACGATGAGTATCAAGCAAAACGTGAAATCAATAAACTTGAAAAACCAGTTCAAAAGAAAGAGAAAATTAGAACAATCTCATTGGACAAACAAATTAAAAAACTTGAAAAGGAAATTGACGATCTCCAAAAAAACATTCAAATTGAAAAGGATTCTCTCTTTTTACCAAAGAATTATTCTGACAAATCCGTTTATGATTCGATTGTAGAATCCATTCATCTTTCAGAAGAAAAGGCCAATCGATTATTCGAAGAGCTAATCAGCTTGACTCAGGCGAACGAATTCTAAACGTATATTAATAGAAAGTTCTCTACGAACTTTCCATGAATTGTGTTAAAATGATATTAGAAGCGTTTAAGGAGATGAAGAAATGAATCCGATATTTGTTATCACAGATACCTTGGTGGATATTCCTCCAAAAATCAATACCAGAGAAGATGTCAGAGCCATCATTTTAAACGAATCAAAAATATTATTAATGTATTCAAATACAGACCAAATGTATGGGACTCCAGGCGGTGGAATTACACTCAATGAGTCCAAACTGGACACTTTATACCGTGAATTACTAGAAGAGGTGGGCGGAATCAATGTCAAAATTGTCGAGTACTTCGGCCAAACCGAAGAAATAAGACTATCAAGACGTACTGAGAAGCCTGTGAATATCCTAACCGATTACTATCATGTCGACATTCAAGATTATGTCAATGGATCTCTTGAAGAACATGAAGAGGAAATGGGTCTCGAGCCCAAATGGGTTCCGATTGACGAAGCGATTCGTCAAAATGAATCTGCCTTGAAATCGCGTAAAGATAAATTCATTACTTTCTTTTATACACAAACGGAAATCTTAAAAGTTGTCAGAGATAGATTTGGGCTTTAGTCCGAATTTATTTTTGTGAAAGGGTGATTTAGATGATTGAAAAAATCAAACAAGAAATCAAAAACGAAATAGAAAAGAGTATTCTAATGAAGTACGAGAGCAGTGCTCCCGTCATTGTCGAAGAACCCAAAAAAGCATCGCAAGGAGATATCTCCGTGCCCGTTTTTACGATTGTCAAAGCACTCGGTAAACCCATGCCAGAAATCGTATCGTTTGTTAAAAATGTAATCGAAGAAAGCCCTTGGGCCACCTATTTGGAAGAAATCACTCCAATGGGAGGATTTATCAATCTATTATTGAAAAAATCATCCGTTGGTAAAAGAATCGTAGAAGATTTCTTTTCCGAAGAACATTTCGGATCCAGTGAAATTGGAAAAGGAAAAACCGTTTGTATAGATTATTCCTCACCGAATATCGCAAAATCATTCTCAATCGGTCACTTGCGTTCAACCATTATCGGACATTCGATAGGAAACATCCTAGAGAAGTGTGGGTACAAAATCGTAAGAATCAATCATTTAGGTGATTTTGGAACTCAGTTCGGGAAAATCATCTATGCTTATCTCAATTTTGGAGACAAAGAAGCGGTCAAGCAAAATCCGGTTGAAGAACTAGCTAAACTCTACGTTGAATTCCATGAACTTGCGAAAGAACAACCGGAGTTAGAAGACAAGGCAAGAGAGATATTCAAAGAACTCGAACAAAATAATCCCGAGTATGTCGCTTTATGGGCTTGGTTCCGGGAAGAGTCATTAAAGGATTATATGAAAGTATATAATCTTCTTAAAGTGTCGTTTGATTCATACCACGGTGAAGCATTTTATAATGATAAAATGGCAGCAGTCATCGATGAGTTAAAACAAAAGAATTTATTAAAAAAAGACCAAGGGGCGATGATTGTCGATCTTGGTGAAGCTTATCCTCCTGCATTGATTCAAAAGAGCGATGGGTCAACTTTGTACATTACAAGAGACCTTTCAGCATTATTCTACAGGAAAAATACCTATCACTTCGATAAAGTCTTATATGTCGTTGGAAATGAACAGAAACTTCACTTCGATCAAATCAAGAAAGTGGTAGACTTAATGGGATATGACTTCTCTGATCAAATCGTCCATGTGAATTTCGGTCTTGTCCTTCAAGACGGAAAAAAGATGTCAACGAGAAAAGGAAAAACCGTTAAACTTGAAGACGTCTTGCAAGAAGCCATCAATTTAAGCTTAACTTATATTGAGGAAAAGAATCCCGATTTGGAAAACAAAGAGCTTACAGCTGAAAAAATCGGAGTTAGTGCAGTTGTATTTAATGATCTAAAAAATTATAGAAGTGGTGATTTTGAATTTAATCTCACAGATATGGTCAATTTTTCAGGTCAAACGGGTCCCTATTTACAATACACATCGGTTCGGATTACTTCGATACTTGAATCCGTCGATTATCATGAATTAACAGCATTCAATCCTGTGTTTTTTGAATATGATCCAGCCTTTGAAATGCTCAAACAGATCAGCATCTATAAAGATATCATCGAAAAGAGTGCAGAAGAGTATGCGCCTAGTATATTGGCGAAATATTTGCTCAATATGGCCAGTCTTTTCAATACGTATTATGCAAAAGAAAAAATCAATGTCGAAGACGAATTGGAACGGAACACAAAGTGCCGTTTAATCTACATGGTCAGAAACGTCTTAAACGACGGAATGCGTCTTCTTGGCATGCAACCAATCGAAAAAATGTAACTACTAAAAAGATCCATATCGATAAGAAAAGAGGTGAGTGATATGGACAACACAAAAACACTATCGACAGATCCGAAGAAAAGCGTTGGCAGAAGCCTCCTATTAATGTTTAGGTGGATGGGAAAATACTGGCCCCTGCTGATGATTGCCTTCGTGATGCTGTTTTTTATATCTTATATTCGAACGATTACTCCTTTATTTGGACAGCACATTATTGACGTAATACTCAAGTTCAGTGATGAAGGATCAAAATTACCCCCCTTCTTCCAACAATTCATTGGCGCAGATACTGTCGCCAAGCAACTCTTGCTCGCAGGATTGCTGATTGTTTCACTTGAACTATTTCGTGCAATCTCGATTTTCGTCAGAAGATCAATTACCGCAGTGTTTTCAGAAAGGGTCGGATATAATTTACGAAACAACCTATACAGACAACTTCAAAATTTGGGATATCATTTTCATTCCCATACCGAAACTGGTGATATGATCCAACGTTGCACAAGCGACGTCGAAAGTTATAAAAGGTTCATCAGCGATCAAATCATCGAAGTGATGAGACTCGTGATGCTCGTCGGTCTTTCCATCTATCAAATGGCTAGACTGGATGTCAAGCTAATGGCAATCTCATTAATCATTACACCGATTATTTTGACCATTGCGATATTCTATTTTCGCAAAGTCGAGAAAATGTTTCAAACAATTGAACAAAACGAGTCGAAGATGACTACCCACGTTCAAGAAAACGTCAGTGGTGCGAGAGTTGTAAAAGCTTTCGCGAATGAAAAGTTTGAAGTGAATAAATTCAAAGATTTGAATCGTCAGTTCACGGACTCAGACTTCAAGTTGGTTAAAAAAATGGCCTTTTTCTGGAGCGGAACCGATTTAATTTGTTTTGCTCAGTTCTTCTTGATTGCGATAGCTGGAATCATATTCACAGTCAATGGAGAAATCACCCTTGGTGTATATCTTGCGTTTTTAGCTTATGCAGGAAACATCATATGGCCAATGCGTCAACTAGGTCGCCTCGTCGGAGACTTTTCAAAAGCAACCGTTGCTGTATCTCGTTTGGACAAAATTATTTCAACGAAGAACGAATATGCAGATTTAATCGATCAAACGAAACCCGAGATCCAAGGGAATGTGGAATTTGATCATGTAAGTTTTAAATTTGAAGATTCTACCTATCATCAACTTGACGATATTTCATTTACCGTCAAAAAAGGCGAAACCGTTGCGATTATAGGAAAGACAGGTTCAGGAAAAACGACACTCATGAATTTAATGGTTCGATTACTTGATTACGATAGTGGTTCTATTAGTATCGATGGAACTGAAATCAAAAACATCGAGAAACACTACTTGCGTGAAAATGTTGGAATTATCCTCCAAGAACCATTCTTGTTCTCAAAAACGGTCGAAGAAAACATCAAGATATCTAATCGAAACAGTGATGAAAACAGAATGAAAGAAGTAGCTAAAATCGCGAGTGTACACGATGACATCGTGCACTTCGAACAAGGGTACCAAACCTTGGTTGGAGAACGTGGAGTCACTTTGTCCGGTGGACAAAAACAACGTGTTGCAATTGCGAGAATGTTATTAAAACCAAAGCCGATTTTGATATTCGACGATTCCTTAAGTGCGGTCGATACGGAAACAGATAAACAAATCCGTTCGAGACTGAAGAAGGAGTGGAAAGACTCGACAGTCTTTATCATTACCCATCGAATTACAACGGCAAAAGAAGCAGACAGAATCATCGTGATTGACAAAGGGAAAATCAGCGAAAGTGGTACCCATAACGAATTGATTCTGCAAAGCGGATTATACAAACACATATGGGAAATTCAATCCAAGATTGATTTCCAAGTAGAGGACGGTGAGGTTCATGGATGATCATCTTTATGATGAGGAGAATTTCACGTCGAATAAGATAGATTGGAATGTATGGAAAAAGATCTTTAGTTTTATGAAACCGTTGAAAAAGCAAGTACTATTAAGTATTTTTTGCATGATTGTACTTGCGTCAACGGATGTTATTTACCCTTATATTTCCAAGTTTGCGATTGATGGAATCATCAATCCCAATCTTGAGGCAGGGACAAGAGATTTATCACAACTAGGTTATTTCATCATCCTTTATGTCATCTTTATGGTGATTCAGGCTACGATGGTATACTTATTCATTATCTTTGCCGGAAAAGTACAAACGGAGCTTGCTTTCAACATTCGGCAAAAGGCATTTACGCATCTGCAAGAACTTCCGTTTTCCTATTATGACCGAACAAGAGTCGGTTGGATTATGGCGAGAATGACGAGCGATTCCAGAAACCTTTCCGAGATTCTGTCTTGGGGAGTCATTGATTTTACATGGGGTCTGTTTTTAATGGTCATCTTAATTATCGTGATGCTAATCATTAATTTGAAACTAGCTCTGATTACAATCGCTATCGTTCCTATTTTGATGCTCGTGTCGACCTACTTCAGAAAATTCATTTTGAAGGCGTATCGTTCGATTCGAAAAGTCAATTCCAAGATTACCGGAGCCTATAATGAAGGGATCACCGGTGCAATCACTACGAAAACACTGGTATTGGAAAACTCAAATTATGACGACTTCAATCTGTTAACCACGGATATCAGAAAACAAAGTATTCGTGCAGCGATGATTCAAGGACTCTATTTTCCTTCTGTCATCTTTCTAATCTCGATTGCGACGGCTTTAATTTATTATAACGGCGGAAACATGGTATTCAATCTGTCCATCAGTGTGGGTACTTTGTATTTGTTTACGAATTACGTCTGGCAATTCTTTGACCCTGTCAACAACATCGCATCGATTTTCGCTCAATTCCAACAGGCACAAGCTTCTGCAGAGCGAATCGTATCATTGATCGAGTCGGAACCGGACATAACGGATTCAGAAGAAGTCACCGAGAAATATGGGTCACTATTCGATTACAAACTTGAAAACTTCGAGCCACTCAAAGGAGATGTAGAGTTTAAAAACGTCACATTTAAGTATCATGTTGGTGAAAAAGTGTTGGACAACTTCAATCTTTCGGTGAAACAAGGTGAATCGATTGCGCTTGTAGGACATACCGGAGCGGGAAAATCGACGATTGTCAACTTGATTTGCAGATTTTACGAGCCGACAACCGGAGTGATTACTATCGATGGTGTCGACTACAAAAACAGAAGCATGTCCTGGCTTCATTCGAATTTAGGCTATGTTCTACAAAGTCCGCATCTATTCAGTGGTTCGGTCATGGAAAACATAAGATATGGTAAACTAACTGCAACCGATGAGGAAGTCATCGAAGCAGCGAAACAAGTAGAAGCCCATGATTTTATCATTCAATTCGAAAAGGGATATGAGACAGAGTGCGGAGAAGGCGGATCAAGACTCTCCGTTGGACAGAAGCAGTTGATTTCATTTGCACGAGCAATCTTAGCCAATCCAAGAATTTTGATTTTGGATGAAGCTACCTCTTCAGTTGACACAGAAACGGAACAATTGATTCAAAACGCGATTAACAAATTATTAAAAGGCAGAACAAGTTTCATCGTTGCCCACAGACTATCGACCATCGTCCATAGTGACAGAATATTGGTTCTTGAAGATGGAAAAGTGATAGAAGAGGGCTCGCACAGAGACTTGATTGCTAAAAAAGGACAATACTACGATCTTTATACAAACCAATATTCTGAAGAGATGTTGGAACTATCCATTCAATAACAAAAGCGGCCGCATTCATTTGCGACCGCTTTAATTATTTGTGATAGACGAGCTTTTCTGATAAACTCCATAATCTGGGAGCGTGTTTTGGGTTCCTTGAATAATGTGATGATTTTTTAAGTTTTCCGTGTTTGTAGTAAAGCCCTGTTTGTGTATCATAGATTGGATTCGTCATTATTTCAACCATTTCAGATGCAGGCTTTTTTGGATGAGCTCCTTTTAAGGCACGGTGTCTCCATATGAAAGATTCGATTCCCTTTGTATTTTTGAATCCGATGTTGGTATTGACCAAACCGGGATCAATGGCGAATATTGGAGTATCCGGATAACGAACAGCGAACTCTCTGACAAATAGAACATTTGCAAGCTTTGACTGTTTGTATGCCGTGAGAGATAAATAATGCTTTTTCAGCATGACATCTTTCCAGTGAATTCTCGTTCTGTAATGAGAAGAAGAAGATGTGACCAAAATTCGGTCACTTTTTTCATGTCTCATCAAAGGCAACAATTCGATTGTAAGATGAAAGACCGCCAGATGATTGACCGCAAACGTTTGTTCATACGCTTCTGGAGTATTGATGTAATAACTGGAGATTCCTCCAGCCACATGGACAAGATAGTCAATCTTCGCATTTTCTTTATTTGAAAGTGCTTTTTTGATTTCTTTTATGATATGATCCCGAGACTTAGTAGAATCGAGATTTCCAAAGACAAACTCGATTTTGTCCGTTGAACTCTGGGTCATCATTTCTTTCTTTTTTATTTCTGCTTTTTCTTTATTTCTAGCTACAGCGATGATATAGACATCTTTTTTCATCAGTTCAATACAAGTTTCAAGTCCGATTCCATCTGTCGAACCGGTAACGACTGCGTATTTCTGCATTTAATCTCCTTTAGTCTTTCGGTGAAAGACTTCCACATCTCATATATAATACCTTTGACCATTTTTTTTGAAGCATTCTGGCAATGACGGTTTCCGGTATCAGTTTTGTCAAAAAGAAAAGTAATTTGTTAAAGAATCCAGGAATGATGATTGCTTTTCCTGACATCGCTTTTTTATATGTAATCGTGACTACTTTGGTAGTATCAAGGGTTGTTATTTTACCAAAGAAACCTTGTTTTTCAATTCTTTGAATCGTTAAAGGATTGGTCGGCATGCCTCCGGGGCATAATACGCTCATCAATACACCTTCGCGTTTCAGTTCTTCACGTATTCCAAGCGTTAATTGAACGATAAAGCGTTTTGAAGCAGAATACATCGCTTTGTAAGGCATCGGTTGAAACGCAGCCAAACTGGAAACATTGATGATTAGAAAAGGAGTATCGGGGTCTCGATATGGAAGAATTTTATGAATATTTTCGGTTGTGGAAATCATGTTCAGTTGCATGATCATGTTTATCTTTTCGTAATCTTTGGTTGAAAACTGACCTTCGGAATCGATTCCTGCGACATTGATTAACCCATGGTAGTGCCTGTCGGTGTTTTTAATGTATTGATAGAAATCATTTCGAACGGTTTCGTTGGTCATATCACAAACAAAAGTCTCAACGGACTTGTCATATTGCTTTTCAATCCCTGATGCCAGCTCGGATATGGATGATATCTCACGATCTGTAATCAATAAATTGAATCCCTTATCTGCCAAGAGAGAACAAAAAGCTTTTCCGACCCCGCCGGTCGCACCCGTCACAATCATCCATCGTTCCACACTATTCACCTCATAACTATATCTGTTTTCAATATATCACAGGAAAAACAGATTGTCAATCAATTAATTAAATCAAATGATTAAATCTTTTGTTTGAATAAGATTGACAATTTCATTTTGCAAATGTATAATGAATGCATGAGGTGATTCACTTGACTGAAGCAGAAGAAAAGATTATCAACGCAACGGTAGAATGTATTGAAAAATATGGAATGAGTAATACAACGATTCGTAAAATTGGTGAAATCGCAGGGATGAATAGCGCTTCAATCAATTATTACTTTAGATCGAAAGAAGCTTTAATGGAAAAAGTTCTTTCAATCACGTTGTCAAATGCTTTTCGTTGGGAAGATTTTGCCTATACTGAATCGATGACCTTTGAGGAACAACTGGCTGAAGTTTTCATCTTCTTGGTTAACGGAGCATTGAAATATCCTAAGATAACCCAGGCTCATTTTTATGAGATGATTCAAAACAATGATTTTGATATTCCAGCTAGAGACAGTTTGAATACTTTTCTAGAAAAATTAATCCAAGAAGGTTTCCGCAGGCACCCCTTGGTTCATCCTCAAAAGCTTCGAATTGCGGTCATGGGAATCAACACTGCAACAATGATGTATTTTGCCTATTTTAGCCGTTTGATGGATCTTGTTTCTCCCTTTGATTTATCTATAGAAATAGAACGTAATAAATATATCAAATCCATCATTCATACCTTTTTGAAAGAACTGTCCATTGTCGATAGGACGTAGAGAAACCTGTTTAAAAAAAACAAAGTAAATTCATAAAAAAAACTTTTCTTTTTCATCAAAACTGTGTATAATAATGAGTGCTATGCCAGTGTGGTGAAATTGGTAGACACGATGGACTCAAAATCCATTGCCCTTAAAAGCGTGCCGGTTCGAGTCCGGCCACTGGTACCATGACATTTTAAAAGTTGACGAAATCGTCAACTTTTTTTGTACTGTTTTTTTTGAAACAGACATTATTAGTAAGCTTGATATATGTAGAATGTAACACAACCCACAGTTCTATAACCATACCAATCCAGACTTGTATGCCACTTCATGAAACTTTGGATTCTTTTTCTGAAAATATATCGATGTTTCATAAAAAGCTGTTAGTATATAATTCATATTAATTAAATGATTTGTTGAAAATGTATATTTACCGTTGTATAATGGTTATTGATTAACAAAATATACTAAAAAGCAAGATAAATGGAAAGAATAGACTATTTTTATGATAACTACTTTTTTTTATTTTTTTCAGTTGCACGAAGTACACCTGTTCTCTCAGTTTCACAATATGACACATTGGGTTTTTATGTTGATATGGATGATTACAGCAAATTTATGCAATATACTTCACATAATTCTTCTTCTATAAGAAAGATTATATAATTTGATTTGAGAGAGTTACTTCAGGAGGAATTCTATGAAAAAACAATTATTTTTGCTATATTTGTTTTTTGCAGGAATAATCATTTTTTTATTGTATCTCATTATTGGAAATCCTTTTGCAAGAATTCCACCAGAGGGAGTACCTGATGACTATTTTTCTTTTATAGATGAAATAGTTGAGGAACAAGAGAACGACTTAATAATATACTCCAATTCTATGACGTTACCAGATAATATTATAACTAAGGAATACTCCTTGTTATCAGAGATTCTACAAAACAATCAAAAATTGAATAAATTCATAATACTCGATGTGCAAGAGTATGGAGAATTATCTGATTCTGACATGCAATTATTGTCATTATTATATGAAAATAATTGTTACAAAATTATTCTACTGAATATGAATGAGACAATATTTTCTAACTATTCTGGTTTTGTTTCGGACATATATAGAAATGAAAAATTCATCATTCTCTCTTTTCTCGGATGTGGAATTGATTACTATCAAAGCATTATGGAGTATAATTTTACAAACGAAGAGCAACTAGAATATGCAATTATGACTGTGATTCTTGACATGATTGGGTAATAGTATTGTTCCAGTATATTCGTGTTTTATTAACGGGCAATTCAATACAAACGGAAGCTGTCAAACTGAAAAGTTAAATATTGGTTATGAAGATATGTGAACTTATTTTTTATGGAAAGTGGCCTGTGTAAGCAAGAACTCTTCTTTTGCATCAGAAGGTATGACACACACAGTCTATGTAGAAGCATTATACAGAGGCTGGGATTCATTATTTTTTCATTAAACTTCAAAAACAAAAAAGTATGATTACTCATACTCAAAATCAAGATATAATGTACGTTTTATTGTTCTATTACTCATAATTCAGTAAGCAATTTTCTAAAAAATATTGCTTACTTTTATTTATTTAGGTTCTGTTTGTTAATTCTAAAAAAGTATCAAGTTCATAATTGGGAATGTAAAACTCATATTCATCTGAATTGTGCCTTATTTTTACACTATAATACCGTTTGATGAAAAACATTCGATATTGATTGAACCGAATCTTATATTTTTTATAGCTTTCATGATTGGCAGGCACACTTTTATTCCAGTTATGAAGACCTATCTTTTTATCAATGGGAATGATATCTATTATTTCTGATAAAGGAATCGAAAATACCCTATATAGGTCCGCCATGCATAATTGATCATCCCGAATAAACATGAATTTAACAAAATGAATATACTGAGTCATCCCGGTCTTTAGAACCTTCATTTTATTGTTTTGAATGCTATATCTAAACGCCAAAACATTAACTTCCTTTGATTCTTCAGGTATGTCGAGCTGAATCATTGATTCTCTCAAGACTTGGTCGACGAAATCTTGAAGATCGTCCACCTCTTCGCTTTTTTGAATTTTGATTTTCTTATATAATGTGAATATCTCAAGTCCTATCCATACGACAAAAGCAACAGGAGAAATGTAGAATAAATAAGGTATGTTTTGATAGATCTGCGAAATCGTCATATGGTTAGCCAATCCTTTTAAGACACCGATGATGACACTGACCCAAAGTAAAAGAGTCAAGAATTTTGCGATATATAACCCTAGTGGCAGTTTCACTTTTTTTTGTAATCCAATCATCATTTCATCGTATTTATCGATCTGATTTTTCAAAGACTCATCGATTTCAGCGGTGATGAAATCAATTTCATCTCCTAATCTTGGATTATCGGTTTCAGTAACTTTGACTCCAAATAATATTTTCATCCAGCTTTCTCCTTTAATTCATCTTGGGAACAACAATATCATTCATTAGCTTTTGATGCTTGGTTATTTTCATCAATACTTATCATATCATAAAGAGATTTCATTTTCTATTTGAGTTTATAAAATGAATATATTTTCTTAAAGGTTTCATTCAATCGTTATTTGTTATATAATTTTGATAGAAGAAGTCGATCTGATTTGAGACTTAATACCATAATAATTGATTGAAGGAGAGATCACTATGAAAAAGAAAATCAAAAGTTTTCCCTTAATTCACCCGACGACGATTGGAATTGTAGGAACATCCTACAATGATTCTTTCAATTTTACGACTATTGGAGATATCGCCGTGGCAGGACTCAACCCTCCTCTTGTTATGGTAAGTCTTAACATCAATCATTTGGCAACGGAATACATTCTGGCCTCGAATAGGCTCTCTTTAAACATGCCTACCAAAGATATGCTTTCATTTGTAGATTACTGTGGCATTCATTCAGGGAGAGACGTCGATAAATCTAGTATTGAACCTTTTGAAGTGATGAGTGGATTGCCAATCTTAAAGAGGGCACCGATTGCATTAATAATACAAGTGGTCCATACATACCAGCATAAACAAAGATTCATTTGTATTTGTGAAGTAGAAGAAACTCACATTGATGAAGAATTATTAGAAAATGGAAAGCTGAATCTGTCAAATCTTGAAATGGTACTATATGGACTTGACAATCACTATTATACTTCTGGAGAAATCATAGGAGAAGGATATAAAGTCGGCAAAGAATGATTCATCTTTTTTAAGTCCAAGACGAAATCGTTTTTTTGATGTATAATATGTTTGAAGAAGGGTCGTGAAACAATGAATCTGATCACAAAGAAAAACCAACCTCCCGGAACTCCAATTTACACTGGAATTCATCAAGTTGAGACTGAAATAACGCATATTGTCTATAATCAAAAAGATCTGAAGAAAGTGACAGAGTTGTCTTTGGTTCCTGAATATAACAATTGGTATATGATCAAGGGACTAAAAGACATGACAAAGATTAAAACTCTGTGTGAAGATTTTGGCGTGGATCCATTGGTTATTGAAGACATTTTCAATGTCACACAAAGAAACAAAATCGAATATCTAGACCAATATATTTTCGCTGTGTTTAATTACTCCTATTTAAAAAACGGAAAGATTGATAGAGATTATCTCTCAATGTTGGTTTTCAAGGATAAGGTATTAACGTTTCATGAGCATAATACGAATTTATTTGATGAAGTCTATCTCAGGCTTCAAAACAATTTAGGTTTCATAAGAAAAAGCAAAGTAGATTATCTATTTTATGCATTGCTAGATACCATTCTAGACAACGATATCTTTGTCCAAAAAGAACTATCAATCCAAACGATTCGTCTTGAAGAGGACATCATCCGACTGGAGTCGACCGATCAAACAGTCCTTTATAATCTTCGAAAGGAACTTCTCTTTTTGAAGAAATCTATTGATCCCATCTACGATAGTTTCGTCAATCATGAGTATAAGAAAACCAGTTTAATCTCATCTGATATCTATAAATATTTTGACGATATCACCGATCATACCCGTCGAATCTATGAAGACATCAATGCACAAAGAGAACTCTTAAGAAATTTGCTTGATGTTTTCATGAACAATGTATCGAACAAAATGAATGCCGTAATGAAGACTCTAACCATTTTCAGTGCCATCTTTATTCCGCTTTCATTCCTAGCGGGCGTATTTGGAATGAATTTCACTAATTTCTCGATTTTATCCAATCCGAATGGGTTGATATTCTTTATTGCCCTTTGTGTGACGATTATCGTCTCAATGATTGTATTTTTTAAACTAAGAAAATGGTTTTAGGTCTTTAACTAGAGCTTATTCCAAAAAGCATACTCTACTATAATATGATGTAAAATGTGATATAATCAGGTCAATTAGGAGAGATGATATTTTGAAAAAAAATAAAAATCAATTACTCTTGCCCTTTCTTTTGAATCTGTTTTTTACAGTATTTGAATTCTTGGGTGGATTATATACCAACAGCATAGCCCTAATCAGTGACAGCGTCCACGACATCGGAGATTCTATCTCTATTGGCCTCTCGCTTGTTCTTGAGAATAAGTCGAAGAAGAAGGCTGATCAAAGTTTCACTTATGGATACCGAAGATTTTCTTTACTCGGCGGATTGATTTCATCGATTGTTTTGATCATAGGCTCGATAATTATCGTCTATGAAGCAATTCCAAGAATTTTTCAACCGGAAACCGTGTTGTCTACGGAACTGATTTGGTTTTCTATATTAGGTGTTGCGGTGAATTTATTCGCCGCTTTAAAAGCCAAAAAGGGAAATACAATCAATCAAAAAATAATCAGCCTTCATTTATTCGAAGACGCTTTCGGTTGGATTGCTTTATTCATTGGCGCAATTCTGATGAGCCTTTTCCAAATCTATTGGATAGATTCGATTCTTTCTATATTGTTCACTCTTTATATTCTTTCTCATGTATACAAGAATTTGAGGCAGATTATTCGCATCTTCATAGAAGTCGCGCCAAAGAATCCCACCATTCAAAAAATCGAAATCGAACTTTCACGTATACAGGATCTTGAAAACGTCCATCACGTTCATATTTGGACGATAGACGGCGAAAATCCTTTGCTGACGCTGCATGCAGTCGTCTCAAAGGGGATTTCTCAAGACAGGCTTTCATCGCTCAAAAGGGAAATTCATCATGAATTGAAGCATTTAGGTATTTTACACGCCACCATTGAAATTGAGTTTTCAGGTGAGGAATGCCTTGCTCAAGATTGTGATGAATTATTCGAAGACCTCGATGCTGGACTTCATCACCATCATCACCACTAACAAAAACGAAAAAGGTCCGACAATCTAGTCGGGCCTTTTCCTTAGGGTGTGGAGATTTATAGATTTAGCTACAATTGAGCTTCATCAGTTGGTTCAGTGTATTCCTTGTGTCCTCTTGAATGATATTCAAATTCTTTTTGATAGTGATCTGAATTGATTTTGTAATCATAGACGGGTTCACCGGTCTCTAAATCGATTGTCTTATAAATCTTGATGTGTCCGGAGTCGATCACTTCATCATCTTCATATACGGTATACATGATTCTAATGATGGTGACATCCTCTTCCTCTTCCACTTTGAAACGAAGGCTATAAGATAGATTTCCTTCACTCATATCGAGTCTTAAGTTCAATCCGTCCTCTTCAGTTGAAATTCTAAGTTTGCTTTCGCTGACGATAACGCCTTCCTCAACAACTTTGTAAAAGAATCTTTCTTCGCCAGTTTCTTCATCGTTGCAATATTGTACTCTCACATAATTGTCATGATCGATATAAGAGTAAAGTCTCAATACTTCAACACCTTCGAAGTCTAATAATTTTCCTTCGATGTCATATACGAGATCTCCGTGAACAAGAATTCCTTCAAGGTAATATACTACATATTGATCGTCTTCTGAATCTTGGAAGTAGAAGTTCTTTTCTTGAGTTTGATCCATTGTCACAGATAGTTGAGTATCTGTATCCTCAACGGTTGTCGTAGGCTCTTCGGTGGTTGTCTCTTCTTGAGTCGTTGTTGTTTCTTCAGTAGTAGTAGTAGTAGTAGTAGTGGTATCAGTTGGTTCTTCGTCAACTTCGTACACTACTTCGTTGAAGTAAAATACGAATGTCGATGTAACATCAAGTAAGTCAATCGTAGTATAAGTAACCATGTAAGCATAATCTGGGTTGTCTGATGCGACGACTTCAACTTCAAGTAAGTCGTCATCTCCTAAAAATCGCTCCATCAAGTCCATATATCTGTCGATGTCGTCGATGGTCTCCGCAATTTCTGGGTCTTCCTCATCCGTAGTAGTTGTAGCTGCTGTATTTGTTGAACCTGACAAACTTAAAGTCGTTTGTGAAGGAGCACTCATCAATGATACTGCAGACAGTGCTTCTAGCGCGAATACATCGCTATCAACTGTAAATTCGACTGGGGTCTCGGATAAGGTTGTGGTTGGTGCACTTTCACATGCGAACAAAAAGGCACCTGTGAATAATACGAGTAATCCAATAACTAATTTTTTCATCATTTCCTCCTTATATTTGATTCTACGAAAGATATACGTTATAGAAGGAGCGTTTATTGGAGAAAATAAAAAAAAACGACTTTTTCAAGTCGTTTTCACCTTTTTAGATGCCGTTTGTATCCGGAATATCGGTTCCTTCAGTTGAAGGCTCTTCATCTGTAGTGTCGTCATCACCATCAAACCAGTTGAACGGATTCCAGTTTCCACCAGGATGTTTTCCTCCTGATTTTCCATGATCGTCTGTATTTCCTTTAAATTCATCGTCGTTTCGAGGCTCGCCATTGTAGCTGCCATAAGGCCCACAAGCATGTTTATATTCATATTTATGCGAATATGCAAATCCATCTGGGAGTACGGTATATTCAAAAGTGGTTTCACCAGTCAACTCGTCATAAGTACCAACGATTTGTACATGTCCGCTTTCAACTAATTCGTTGTCTTGTCTAACAATGTAACGAATATGAATGGTCGTAATGTTCTCTACTGTTTCTTGAGTAGCGTTGAATTCTGTGAAAGAAGCACCTGAAGTCATTTGCAGGCGAATATGAATTTCACCATCTTCAACAAACGAATTGATTTTACTTTCAGATACTTTGATTCCGTCTTCCATCACTTGATAAAAGAATTTTCTTGTCTGATCTAAAGCATCGTTTTGAACACTGACTCTTACGAAGTTTGCTTCATCGATATAGGCATATAAACGAAGAATTTCTTCTGTTTCTGTTTGAATTAATACGCCTTCAAGCAAAGTCTCTACATCACCGTCGACCAAGATGCCATCTAGGTAAGCAGTTACGTCTTCAGAATCGTTCTCAGTAAATGGTACACAGAAAGGTTCGTGTCCTTGTCCAAAACTAGTGGTAATCAATGTTCCATCGTCTGTTGTAGCTTCGTCATCAGTTGCGTCGTCTTCCACAACAGGAAGAGTTTGGTTATAATAAAGTACGTATGTTTTTAGTCCATCATAAAGAGTGGAAATCGTATATGTCACCTTAAATGCGTATTCATCACGATCACTATCTTCTGTTAAAACACTTAACCCGTTGTCGTTATCCAAGAATTGAGCCATCAATTCAAGATACATGTCAAGTTCGTTTACATCTTCACTTACCAAAGGATCTTCCGTAGTCTCTCCTTCAAGTAAAGTAAAACTCATTAAATCCGCTGAACCAAGATTCGGTAGCAGCAAAGCGTTTACGCTTGCGGCTTGTAATGCCAAATCTTCGACTGAGACCGTCGATGATTCAATCAATGGTTGTTCGGAAATAGTCGCAAGTTGAGCTTGATCGCACCCAATCAAAATAAATACTGTTGTTATAACGCTAGCTAATAGAAATAATTTTTTCATCTTTTGTCCTCCTGTTATTATTGTTCTCTAATGTGGGTTGGAACCCATATTTGAAGTGGTTGTTTGATGGTTCGTGTTATCGGTGGTTGTTGCCGTAGTTTGTGTATTTGATCCGCTATTTGTCGTTGTTTGAGATGTCGTCAAAACGGTTGTCGTTGTGGTATTAGAGTTATTCCCATGGTTACCCATCGGGACAAAATCGTCCTCTGTAGCTAAAGTATTTCCTTTGTTTTCTCTTTTGCCAGTCATTTCGCTTTGCATTCCATTATGATTAACGGTGTATTTATAGATAGAAGCTCCAGTCGTACCTTCAGATTCGATTTTTACTTGAAACTGTCCTTGTTCTATGTTTCCGTTATTATTGATAGAATATTCAACGTTAAACGAATCTCCGTTTGCGTTTTTAACTCTTTCCACATTTAGAAATAGAGATGCATTTCCACTTAATGCGATGGAAGACTTCAAACTTCCGTTTTTCATCATGACCGAGACCACAGCTTCATTTTGAAGTTGGTTGTCCACGTATTGCATATATTTATAGGATTGAGCGTCTTCAGTCGATTGATCCTCTACGAGAACATATCTGGACTCGCTTAAGGATGCACGAAGACTTTCCATGTTGCTGGTTGAATCTCCTGAATAGGCTGCAGAAATCTCAAACGCGTTTTCTTCGTGATAGAGCATACCGGTAATTTCTGCTGTATCTCCTGATTCAGACACATTGTAATAAAACTTATACTCTATTAGATTTCCTAAGCAATCTTGATTACGATAAAGGATATAATATTGATACTCTATTTTATCAGATTCAAGACTTTGAGTTAGCATCGTATCTTGATCTCCAAGAACGGTTTCCATCATATTCAGATATTGGTTGATTAAATCAATGTCATCTTCCAATCCTGCAGTCGTATCCAATGCGTAAGGCGTCACTTCAAAGGAAAGCGGCGAGGCATCGATATCTGTTTGAAGAGAGGAAGCCGAGATGGTTTGAAAAGCTAATATTTCTGTATCTGTTTGGAATGGGGTCGTTGTCGTCGGTCCTCCTATGAAAAGGGTATATCCTCCCACGGATAACACTCCAATGAACAAGAAAGTGAAAGTGTACGTCAGTACTCTTCTTAAGTTCCTTAATAATCCAGGTGTTCTTTCTTCTTTTGGCAAAATATGGACTTTTGCCAAATCAATTTTGTCTATGACTTCTGGCATTTCATTGAGAGCCATCGATTTCAGTTTTGATTTAAGTACGCTCGTTTTCACTTTGAGTTCCTCCTTCCATTTCTTTTTTCATTTTTTTAATCGCCTTATTATAAATCCATAAGACGGTTCCTATTGGTTTCTTTGTTAATGTAGCGATATCTTTGAATTTAGTGTCTGATACAATTCTTAGTAGAACAACTTCTCTTTCGAGATCATCAAGAGGTTTTAACATTTCCTCCATCTCATAGGATTGTTCTTTTGGTGCTTCATCGACCGTGTTATCAAAAACATAGCTTGATTCTATCGGATCATATACGCTTACTCGCTTGAATTTCCTGGTGTGGTCAATTGCGATGTTTTTCGCAATTTGAAGTAACCAAGCATTAAAATTACGTCCTCTTTCGTAGGTATGAATTTTACTGAGCATTTTAATGTAGGTATCTTGCATTAAATCCTCTGTTTGTGATTTGTCTTTCACAATCGCGACGATAATTGAAAATACACCTCTTTTAGTATGCTCATAAACTGTTTCGAACGCTTGATTGTTTTTTTCAATCAGTAAGTCTATATAATCGTCGAAGTTGATATTCTCCACTCTATCACCGCCTCGAGGATTATTATAACATATTTTATTTTTGACTGTTCGACTGAACGTTAAATTTCACTACATATACGGTTGGAGAACTGTAATTATTGGTTGAATGACAAAATATATGGTACTAAGTTTACAAAGTAGGCCAACTATATTATAATTGTCTTATCATAAAGGCAGGAAAACAGATGAAGAGTAAACGAATATGGGAGTTAGATTTTTTAAGAGGATTATCGATTATTTTAATGGTCTTCGATCACCTGATGTATGATCTACAAAGTTTACCTTATTGGTTCTCGAATTTCTTTATTTTGGATCGACCTGTAGCCAATTTTCTATATGAAGCGGGACACTGGTATTGGAACTCCGAACTTCGAGCTAATTTTCATTTTGTTTTTGTGGCGATTTTCTTGCTGGTGAGTGGAATCAGTTATAACTTCAGCAGATCGAATTTAAAAAGAGGATTGCGCTTTACAGTTGTTGCTTTATTGATTACAGCCATTACAATGGGTATCCAAATCGGATTTGGAGTCGACATTGGAATTGTGTTTGGAATCATTCACATGTTTGCGATTGGAACCTTACTGGTTTGGTTGTTTAAAAAGATTTGGGACAATGATGCTTTCATTTTCATTGTCGGAGCATTCATCATTGCATATGGATTCTATTTCAACTTCACGGAGGTTCCTTATTATAATACGCTTGATTTTCCGAAATTGTTGGAAGTGATTGTCGGTATAAAGGGATATGGTGCGGATCATTTTGGAATTTTCCCATATGTGGGCGTTATATTCATTGGTACCGTCTTGGGAAAACATCTTTATCAAGGAAAAGCAAGTTTGTTACCAAGTTGGGATAAATCATGGAATAAGCCTTTCGTATTTGCAGGTAAGTATACATTATGGATATTCGTCACGCATCAGATTATCATTATGGCACTGGTTTATATCATAGGTTATATATCCGGATTCCGGATTTAGGGGGGACAAAATGAAAATTAATTGTAGTATGTATGAAACAATATTAGAAACGAAGAACTCATCTCCAACAAATAATGCACTTTTATTCACGGGAAAATACGTCGATTATCAAACTTTGATTACTGAAATCGATGATTTTGCGAATGGTCTTCATGATTTGGGAATCAAATCCGGAGATACGGTCACGATGGCAATGCCAAATATTTTTGAATCCATTTATGCCTTTTACGCCGTCAACAAGATTGGCGCTTTGAGTCATTTGGTTCATCCTTTGACCCCAGTTAATCAAATGGAAAGGTTTATGGCAAAAACCGGTTCAAATACATTGATTATCGTCGATACGTTTTTTAATCACTACAAGGATTTGATTAAGAACCCTCACATTAAATTGATTTTGGCAAATCCAACCAGGACGATGGGGTTTGTTAAAAAATTCGGATACAAACTCATCAATCGTGCTAAATTAAAAAACATTAAATATGGAAACCAAGTATTATCGTATTCTAAAATGCTTGGAAAAGAAGAGTTTCATGACACTTCAAAAATCAATGCGAAGAAAACAAGTGTTTATCTTCACAGCGGTGGAACTTCTGGAGAGCCAAAGACAATCGAGTTATCAAATTTCGCGATTAACAGTCTTGCGTCAAACACCGCCCATATATTAGGGGAAACCAATTTCAAGAACAAACACATGCTCGCGGTTCTTCCTTTGTTTCATGGATTTGGTCTTTGTATGGGCACTCACGCCATGCTGTGCTTCGGTGGGGTTGATACATTAATGCCGAAGTTTGACGCTTTGGAAACGATTAAACTTCTAAAGACCAATCAAGTGAATTACGTCATCGGCGTACCATCTTTGTTCGAAAACTTAATAGGTAAACACGAAATAAGAGGAGCACATCTAAAAAATCTCCACCAAGCTTTCGTCGGAGGAGATTATGTTGCTTTGGATTTAAAACATCGTTTTGATCGACTGATGAAAGAGTTCGGTTCGAAAGCAAGATTGCTAGAAGGATATGGTCTGACAGAAGTAGTCACGGTATGTTCAGTCAATACGCTGAAAGAACATTTACAAACCTCGGTAGGAAAACCTCTTCCTGGTCTCAATATGGAAATTGTATCGATGGAGGATCGAAAGTTCCTTGAAAGAGGAAAAGACGGTGAGATTGTAGTTTCTGGAGATACGATGATGAACGGCTATCTGGAGAACAAATCTCACCCAAAAGACAATCCTTTCCTGATTGATTCCAACAAAAAGAAATGGGTTTTGACTGGAGATTTCGGATTTATCGATGCCGAAGGTTTCGTTCATTTCAAACAACGTCTAAAACGAATCATCAAAGTTTCAGGAATGCCTGTTCTTCCTTCTGAAATTGAAAACCTTGTGATGAACTTCAATGAAATCAAAGAAGTAGCAGCCATCGGAGTACCCGATCAAGAAAAAGGATCGATGATTAAACTATACATCGTTGTCCACCCAAACGCAGTCGCAGAAATGCTGGAGAAGAGGATCAAGGAAGCCATTCGCTTGGAACTTTCTGTATATGCTCTTCCAAAGGAAATCATCTATATGGATGAATTACCTAAAACAATGATTGGAAAAACAGACACAAGAAAACTTGAATCTATGGGATAAAAAAAAGACGACCTTTAGAAGGGTCGCCTTTTTTTAGTGTTTTTAGAACAAACGTTTGTTGACATCGCGGAAGTAGAACACGATTAACTGAACAACCATGTCTTGAATTTTCTCCATGTTGTTGACGTTGTCTTTGAAAACAACGAACAATGCTTGAATAAAGCTTGAAGCTACAATTTTTAAGAAATAATCTTCAAATTTTCCAGGGAAATATTCTCTGATTTTGTTGACAACTAATAATTCAAGTTGATTTTTTACTTGATGATAATGAGTGCCATTCGAATTGAAAATCATGATGAAAATTTCTTTAGTGTAAGGACGAAGCACATTCATGACATATGTAACGATTTGATCAGCTTCTTTTTTAGACTCAATTTGAGTAATATGAAGCTTTCTATCGAAAGATTCTAAGTCATTGATTGCATTTTGTGCTGGTAACAAGACTGCATTGAATAATGCTTCCTTGTTTTCAAAGTAACGGTAAATGTTACCAACGGTAATATTTGCACTATCCGCAATCCTTCTCATGTTTGCGTTTTGGTAACCTCTTTCGAAGAACTCGGCAATTGCTCCCTCAACAATCGCGTTCTTGACTGATTCCTTTAATACTTGCATACGATACCTCCTTCTTTAAAGAATTTTAGTTTTCTCCCATTGTAATTATCTGTGGATACAGATTGGAGTACAACAGATAATTTACAGATTCATTATATACGATTGAGCTATATAATGCAATTACATTGATATAATTTATCGAAATTATATTTTTTTATAACAATTATTTATCAAAAAGAATGAATATTATAATATTTTTCTCAATATAAAAATGATGGATTATTCATTGATGATGCGCTGTTTACTGTTATTTTCGATTATATCTGAAAAATAGAGATAAAACATTCTAGCGTGTTGACATTAGTATACATTGATTATATAATTTTCATATAGGTTAGGAAGAGGTGGTTGAAATGAAAAAGTTTTTTGCAAACTTAGTTATTTTTCTCTCCGTTCTGCTCATTACCGTTGTTGCCATTCCTTGGAACAACCTTGGGCAATGGGGACTAAACATTAGTTTCTTGGGTGACAACGAATTACTGGTTAAAGGTGGCATTGGGGGATTTCTGTTTCTACTCGGTTTAGTGTTTCTAATTGTCAGTATCCGTGAATATAATTACGATGGTAAGCTTCAACAAGAAACGGCAAATGCAGCCTTTCTTCCGATGTGGTTGTTCAGCGTTGCAGCAACAGCATATGCAGCCATTCTCGTTGCTTTCATCTACACTCATGATACAACGAATCAAACAGCGTTGATTTATCTTGGTGGACTAGGATTTTTAGTTTTGAATATTCTAGGCTTTGGACATCTTCTATCGAGCGGATTTAAAATCAGAAAGAATTTCTCACGGATTATGATTTTTGTTTTCTTATTTGAAATTCTATTAGTAAGTGGCGGAGCTGCCTATTATGTAAGAACTTATGTGGTTACGAATTATGCCTCTTTTTACACTTACAACTATGTATTGGTAGGCGCAGTTACTTTTGGTTTTTATATTCTTCATCTCATACTTCTTGCTGTCAAGAAAAACCGAGTTTCAGAAGAAGAACTTCTTCAGGTTGATTATGAACCAGAAATGAAACAAGCAAAACAACAAGTAGAAAAACTGGCTCAAGCTCCGATGAAAAAAGCTGGAAAGAAACAACAAGCCTTAGAACAGGTTGATTCAAGAAAAACGTTGATTGTGTCTAAAGACGAAACCATTCAATCCAAAGGGAAAGATATGGATCCGACAAACATGCTTTATGAAGACGTATCAGTGGATCCTGAGTTCTCTCAAACTTCCAATCAATCACGTCAGATTAATTCAATCGATTATTATATTGAAAAACCAAAAATGTTTAAACCATTAGATCCGACTTTCGATTTGTTGGTGGAGTACGTTAGAGAACTTCCAAACGTAGTCACAAAAATAGCAGACGAAAAAATCACGTTCTATTTAGACAGAAATCCATTCTTGGTATTAATTAATTATGGAAATTATTACCGCATGGCTTTCAAATATGAACTAGAAAAAGGGATTCGTTTGATTATCAAATACCCGACAATTTCGAAAAACAAATCAACAAAAGACGATTTATGGTTTAAAGCAAACAATTATGGTGATCTTCCAAAAGAAGTCATTTATCAAATTGTCAAGTCTTCGTATGACCAATCTGTAAAATAAGCAATCTTTTTGATTGCTTTTTTCTTGCCATTTTTTAGTCAAATAGATTGAAAGGAAACGCTTTCTATGATAAAATTTTCTAGTGAGGTGATGCAAATGAAAATTCAAGAGGTTGAAGAACTTTTACAGGCATTAAGCAACAAGAAAGGAACGCTGTCAATTGCAGAGTTAAAAGAACGTTGTGACGATTTTGACAAGTTGTACATTTACGAGTCAACAACATTCGATAACGGTGATTTCTCTTTTGAAGATGTTTGTTTCTTGTTGGAGGATCATTCAAGAATATTTCCTGACAAAAGCGAACACATCCGCAAAGCAATCATCAACAATTATCACGCAATCCAAATGGTTCATAAACTTGTAAGAGAAAAGAAAGAAATCAACGAGACAGTTTTAAAAGACTTACATCAAGTATTGGTCGACGGAATGATTCCGGGAGGCGTATATCGCACTAGAGACTTATTTATTCTAGGAGCGAAACATGTTCCACCGACCTATCTAAAGATTTTCAAAAAAATGGATGCCTATTTTCAAGACTTACAAGATTCAAAACTGAAAGGTCTAGAGAAAGCGGCTTTCGCACATCTCCAAATTTTGAAAATATATCCATTCATGGATGCAAATGGAAGACTTGCAAGATTGTTACTCAATTATCAGCTTGAACTTGAAGGATTCTTACCCGTTTCAATCACAAAAGGACTTAGAGACGAGTATTTTGGAACAATTGATGAATACAAAATCAATAAAGATATTGTTCCTTTCACCGAGTTTCTCGCGAAACTCGAAGAGAAGAGAATCAAAGAGTTTCTGGAAAGAGAGTAAAATTACTCTCTTTTTTTCAATTAGAGAATGAGGTATGAAATATGATCTACGTTAATTATCCCGATAACGAAATAAGAAGACTGTCGTTTTACCTGGCAACGGAAGAATATCTTGCGACTCATTATTCCGAGGATGAGTATTTTTTCATGTGGCAAGTGAATCCAACAGTCATTTTTGGTCGCAATCAATTGATCGAGAATGAAGTCAATCTTGAGTATGTGAGAAGTCACAATATTCAGTATTATAGAAGAAAGTCCGGTGGAGGATGCGTTTACGCGGATTTTTCAAATATTATGTTCTCATTCATCACTCCAACATTTCAGAAGGATTTTGTTTTTGATACATATTTAAACCGAATCGTATCGGCTTTAAACTCCTTGGGACTAGATACTCATTTTTCAGGAAGAAATGACATTTTAATCGGAGAACAAAAAATATCTGGGAATGCTTTTTACAGAATAGGTAATCGATCTTGTGTCCATGGAACAATGCTATATGATACTGATTTGTCCGTCATGGTCAAAGCCATTACTCCTGACAATGAAAAGTTGATTTCAAAAGGTATCGACTCCGTGCGCAAGCGCGTGACCAATTTAAAAGAGCATTTTGATCTTGATATCGAAACTTTCAAATCAGAAATGAAAAAGCGTCTTTGCGATAGTGAGATTACTTTGACAAAACAAGATTTGATTGGGATTGCTCGAATCGAAGATACCTATCTCGACCCTAGTTTCATTTATGGAAAAAATCCTGGATATACATTGATCAAAAAAGGAAGACTTTCCGTTGGACAGATGGAAATTCGGATGGAATTAAAAAATAATATCGTAAAAAAGATGAATATGTTGGGCGACTATTTTCTGGTCGGCGACACGGATATTTTACTCGATCATTTTACGAATATCGATTTTTCAAGAGATTCTTTTTCTGTAATTCTAAAGAATATTAATTTGAAAGATTTTGTCTATAATCTGGAGGAATCGGAATTTTTAGATTTGTTATTTGAACGCATTTAGTTGTGATATAATATTTCTTGAGGTGAACACGAATGTCCGAAATAAAAGAAACCTGTCTTCATCCATTCCATACTGAACTTCATGCAAGAATGGAAGAATTTGCAGGTTATGACATGCCGATTGTCTACACGACAATTCAGGCAGAACACCTCGCCGTCCGAAACGACGTCGGGATGTTCGATGTATCCCACATGGGAGAAATCGAAGTACGAGGTAAAGATGCTTTAAAGTTTGTCGATTACATTTTTACAAACGAAATTCTTTCCAAGCCTTTTGGAAAAGTAGTTTATGGATTCATGCTTTATGAGAATGGAACCATCGTTGATGATTTATTGGTATATCTAGTCAATCAAGAAAATGTCTTCCTTGTCGTCAATGCCAGCAACATCGCAAAAGATTATGCTTGGATTGTCGAACAAACAGAAGGATTCGATGTCACCATCGTCAATCTTTCCGAAGAATATTCTGAGGTAGCCGTTCAAGGACCAAATGCAGAAACTAAAATAAAAGAAGTATTTGGATTGGATTTATCCGAGTTATCATTTTTCACCTTTGGAAGATTCTTGATTAACGGAGATGAGTATTTGATTTCTCGAACAGGATATACCGGTGAAGATGGATTTGAAATTTATGGAAGCAATCTAGACATTCCATTCATTTGGGAAAAATTGCACTTGGCAGGAGTGACCCCTTGTGGTCTCGGGTCACGAGACACACTTCGTTTTGAAGCCGCGCTTCCTTTATACGGACATGAGATCTCCGATCAAATTTCTCCAATTTCGGCAGGTCTAAAAATTTTTGTCCGAGTTGAAGAAAAGTCTGATTTTATTGGAAAGGGTTCTCTCTTGAAAGAGATTGAACTTGGAAGCGACAAGAAAGTCGTTGGTATTGAATTGAATGAAAAAGCAATCCCAAGGCAAGGATATCCAGTTTTTATGGGTGATGAGCAAGTCGGGGTCATTACGACAGGCTACTTATCCATCAGTTTGGATAAGCCGATTGCAATGGCGTTGATTGATAAAAAAGCATCCAAGAAAGATACTCAAATCTTTGTTGGAATTCGTAAGAAAATGGTACCTGGTTTTGTCAGAGATAAAAAATTCTTGAAGAAAAATTATAAAACTAATTAGGAGGAACTCATGTCAAAAATCGTTGAAGGTCTTTTATATTCAGAAAGTCATGAATGGGTCAAAGTTGAAAGCGAAGGAATTGTCATCGTTGGAATTACCGATTATGCCCAATCACAACTCGGTAGCGTCGTTTTCGTTGATTTGCCCGAAGCAGGAACAAAATTGCAAAGAGAAGTGGAATTCGGAGCGGTTGAAAGCGTTAAAGCGGCATCTGATTTGATTTCGCCGGTATCTGGTGAAATCATGGAAATCAATGAAGATTTAATTGGAGAGCCTGAACTTGTCAATGAAGATGCCTTTTCTGCATGGATGTTGAAAGTTGAACTTTCCAAACCTGAAGAGTTAGACAAACTCATGTCCGCAGCACAATACGCCGAATTGATAAAGTAGGCAAAAACAGTGTTTAAATACTTTCCGCACACCATAGCGGATTTGGACGCAATGAAAAAAGTCGTCCAGATAGAGAACCTAGATGAAATGTTTGAAGACGTCCCTAAAGACGTCTTGTTTAACGAAGAGTATGAGATTCCTTCTCAAATGTCAGAAACAGAGATTCGCTCCTATTTCGCAGAAATTGCTAAATTGAACACAGAGATGACGATTTTTGGTGGCCATGGTTTTTATGATCATTATGATCCTTCCGTGATTAATGCAATCGTATCTCGTCAAGAATTTCTGACGGCCTATACTCCTTATCAACCCGAAGTTGCCCAAGGGACGCTGACCTACATTTTTGAATACCAATCAATGATTCAAACCTTGACTGGAATGGATACGTCAAACGCTTCGATGTATGATGGTTCTACTGCAACAGCCGAAGCGATGTTCATGGCCGAATCAATCACAAGAAGAAATAAATTCCTTTTGCCTCAAAACGTCAATCCTTTGATTCAAAATGTCGTCAAAACTTATGCGCATTACAAAGGTATCGAGATTGTTATGGTTGAGATGAAAGAAGGACTCGTCGATCGCGATGACTTCATGAAAAAATGTGATGAGAGTGTCGCCGCCATCATTGTTCAAAAACCGAATTTCTTTGGTTTGATTGAATCATTTAACGATTTAGCCGATTACATTCATAGTAAAAAGGGTATTTTAATTGAAAATGCCGATATTTCTACTTTAGGCGTATTGAAAACTCCTAAAGAAGACGGTGCTGATATTGCCGTTGGCGATTGTCAAAGTCTTGGAATGCCGGTAGCGTTCGGAGGTCCAACCCTCGGATATATGGCTACGCTCAAGCAATATGTAAGAAAAATGCCTGGTAGAATCTGTGGAATGAGCATGGATACTGAAGGAAGAAGATCATTTGTATTGACTCTTCAAGCGCGTGAACAACATATAAGAAGAGAAAAAGCAAATTCGAATATTTGTTCTAACCAAAGTCTCATGGCTCTTTACGCGACAATCTATTTATCTTTATTGGGCCCAATGGGGTTAAGAGAAGTGAATGAACTTAGTTATCAAGGAGCTCATTATCTATATGATCAATTGATTTCGACAGGAAAATTCAAACCCGTTTTCCATTCTCCTTTCTTAAAGGAATTTGTTTTGGAAACCTTGATTCCTCAAGAAATGATTCAAGAAGCACTGATGAATGCCGGTATTGTAGGTGGCTTTTCGTTGAGGGACGATTATCCCGATTTTGAAAATCTAATTTCCTTTACGGTTACTGAAAAAAGAACAAAAAAAGAAATAGACAAGCTAATTAAAGTATTGGAGGGGTTATCATGGTAAAAAATACACCTCTGATATTTGAAATATCTGAAAAGGGAAGAGTCGGTTACTCTCTTCCAAAGCCACTATACCCAGAATATTCAGTCGATACGCTCGACTTCTCTTTATTGAGAGAAGAACTACCGAATCTTCCAGAAACTTCTGAACTCAACGTCATACGTCATTTTACGAATATTTCCAAACTCAATTTCGGCGTTGAAAACGGCTTTTATCCACTTGGATCTTGTACGATGAAGTACAACCCTAAAATCAATGAAGAGATCGCTTCGATGGGTATCTTCAATCGCCTCCATCCATATCAAAGTGTTTCTTCGGTTCAAGGCGTTTTGAAAATCTATGATGAATTACAAAGAATGCTATCAAACCTATCAGGACTAGATGAGTTCAGTTTAAATCCGTATGCAGGTGCACATGGTGAATTAACTGGTTTGATGATTATGAAAAAATATCATGAGGACCGTCAGGATTTCAAAAGAACAAAGGTGTTGGTGCCCGATTCTGCACATGGAACCAATCCGGCTTCCGCAACAGTTTGCGGATTGGAATCAGTAGAAATCAAGTCCAATATTCACGGAAAAGTTGATTTAGACTCATTAAAAGCAGCTTTAAACGATGAAATTGCAGGAATCATGTTGACAAATCCAAACACTTTAGGTATTTTTGAAAGTGACATCGCTGAAATTGCGAAACTGGTTCATGAAGCAGGCGGTCTATTATACTATGACGGTGCCAACATGAATGCATTGCTTGGAGTATCCAGACCTGGCGACATGGGCTTCGATATTTGCCACATCAATTTACATAAGACATTTTCTACTCCACATGGTGGTGGTGGACCAGGATCCGGTCCGGTTGGCGTTAAGAAGCATTTAGCTCATCTTTTGCCAAATCCCCGAGTCAAGAAACAAGATGAATATTTTTACATTGAAAATTCGAAAGAAGCGATTGGACAAATTTCATCTTTCTTCGGTAATTTCAAAGTATGGCTTCGAGCTTATGTATATATTCTCACACTGGGAAAAGAGAATATTGTGAATGTAGGACCATATGCCGTTCTAAATGCAAATTATGTTAAAGAACGACTTAAAGAAGATTATCTTCTTCCAATCAAAGGTTTCTGCATGCATGAATGTGTATTCGACGGTTTAGTAGATCAATCCACTGGTGTCAGGACACTCGATGTCGCGAAACGAATTTTGGATTTTGGAATGCATGCACCAACGATTTACTTCCCATTACTTTTCCATCAATCGATTATGATTGAACCGACAGAAACCGAATCTTTACTTGCGCTGAATCATTTTGTCGATGTGATGAAAAAAATCGCAGTAGAAGCAAAAGAAAACCCGGATTTAGTGAAATCAGCCCCACACACAACACCCATTTCTAGAATTGATGAAGTGTTTGCGGCAAAAAGAATGATTCTGACATATAAAGATTATTTAGATGCACAATTAGACACCGAATAGGGGGAAATGTTATGAGTATTACAGCTGGATTTGGAATAGGCATTGTAGACATTGTCATTGTATTAGCAGTCATCATCTTTGCGATACTAGGATGGAAACATGGATTTTTAGTTAAAATTGTTGAAATGGCTTCAGGCATCTTTGGACTTCTTGCTTCAATCATACTTGCGAGACCATTTTCGACGGTTCTTGACAAATGGATTGGGGAACCCATTGGACAGAAAATCACTGAATACCTGTTATCTCGAACAGATTTGTTTTCAGGTACGCTCAACGAGACCAATGTTCGAGCGGCATTTGAAGGGATGAGTTTACCGACCTTTATGGTTGATTGGATTGTCCAAAGCATCGATTTTAATCAACTGACGATTACGATTGTCGATGCTATTACACCTGTGATCAAATCTCTTGCCTTACTTGTCATCGCTTTCTTGGTTCTTTTCTTTGGATCAATGGTTGTATTCTTTATCCTGAAGTTACTCGCAAAAATGATAACCTCGATTCCAATCATCAAACAAGTAGACAAGATTCTAGGAGTATTGTTCGGTCTGTTAAAGATATCCGCAATCGTCTATATCTTATTGTTTGTTTTGGCATTACTTATCACGATACCGGCAATCAACGATTTAATCGGTCCTTTCTTAATCAGCGACATGGCGCTCCAGGATCCGGATCAATTTAGGCTATCAAAATGGCTGTACAATAACAATATATTGCAACAGCTCATTAATTTCTTTATCTAAAATACAATCAAACTCTCGCTAACCTTCATTTGAAGAAAGCGAGAGTTTTTTCTTTTTAATATATAGTCTATTATAGAAGATAAGAACCTATTTCAATAATTGTAGGTCATCTCGTCATCAATTTCTCGACTGTGAATAGATATTCATTGTATTGATGTGGCCTTTCTCCTATGAATCCATGTAATAAAAAAATGTAAGAAGCGCGCTGCGACTTCTTACATTTTGTTTACCACTAAGGTTTTTGATATTCGAGGACGGCTTTCTTTAGAGTAGAGACTAAATCTTCCTGTTTTACCTTCTTCACGATGATGCCGTCGATGTAAAGCAGGGCTTCCTTCTTGCCACCGGCGATTGCGATGTTCGCTTCCTTGGCTTCACCTGGACCGTTGACGGCACAGCCCATAATTGCGACAGTGAGATCTTTATCAATTCCTTCAAGAAACTCTTCGATTTCACGCGCAATCGGAATCATATCGTATTCTATTCTTCCACAAGTGGGACAGCTGATAAGTCTTGGTTTTTTATATAAACCGAAATTTTGAAGAATTTCTTTCGCAACCTTGATTTCATCGACCGGATCTGCAGTGAGAGATACTCTAATCGTTGATCCAATCCCTTCACTCAAAAGAATTCCAAGTCCAATTGAAGACCGAATCGTACCACTAAAAGTGGTTCCAGCTTCGGTAATACCCAGATGAAGAGGATAAGGAAATTCATTGGACGCAAGTCGGTAGGCATCGACTGTCATCATCATATCGGTTGATTTCAGTGAAATGACGATATCATGAAAATCAAGTTTTTCAAGAATTTCAACATGGTACCTTGCACTCTCTACCATTGCTTCAGCGGTAGGATGTCCGTACTTGTCCAAAATATGTTTTTCAAGAGAACCTGAATTGACACCGATACGAATTGGGATATGTTTTTCCTTACATGCCAAAACAACTTCACGGATACGTTCTTCATTTCCGATGTTCCCCGGATTGATTCTAATTTTGTCTACTCCCTGACGTATGGCCTCCAACGCGAGACGATAGTCGAAATGGATGTCAGCAACGAGGGGCAAATGAATCAGTTTTTTGATTTTTGAAATGGCTTTCGCATCTTCCATGTCAAGAACTGCAACTCTGACAATCTCGCATCCAGCAGCTTCCAAAGCCTGAATTTGCTTAATCGTCTCGTCCACATTCTTAGTTTTTGTATTTGTCATCGATTGGATGGAGACTCTATTGTTTCCACCCATCTGGATATTGCCTACATAGATTTTTTTTGTTTTTGTTCGTTCCATTTCCATCACCTCTTTCTATTATATCGTATCTTTGTTATAATGGGTCTTGGAAAGAGGGATTTTATGAAAGAAATGAAGGAAGCATTAAGTCAAATCATGTCAATCTTAGAAAAAGAGAAGGTATCTTGCCATATTGGCGGAAGCCTGCTTTTGCTTGCGAACGGGATCCAAACTGAGGTTCATGACATCGATTTGCTTTTCAAAGGAGAGGACTTTCTAAAAGTCTTTGACTTGTTTTCTTCTTATTTGATTGAAACCATCCCACCAAAAGGCGATTACCTGACAAAAGAACTGATGAAAATTAGATACCTAGGCGTTGATTTTGATTTGATTTTCGATTTTTCCTTTATCTCGAACGGGAAAATCTATACCTATCCATTTGAAGATTTACGAAGCTACATTCAAATGGATTGGGAAGGCTCAAAGTATCGTTTTTCAAGACTTGAGGAATGGTTTTTAATCTATAGACTACTTCCAAACAGAGAACCCAAAGTCAAAATGATTAGAGATCATTTTCATAAGACCAAAGGATTTGATTCTACCTATTTGAGCGGTTTATTACAAAGAAATCTGCCTGAATTCGTTCGTAATGAAATTGAACTACTACTAAAAGACTGCGCTAAGTAGTCTTTTTTTGCGATTTGATGTCGGCAATTAAATATGATATAATGAAGTTGGAAACATGCTGATTAAGGACAAATCGGCATAAAGGAGGTTGTTATGAATTTAAACAAAAGAGAGATTGCGCTTGAACGTGCAAGCGTCTTGAAGATGCGAATCAAGGATTACTTGGACGCACGGGAGCATATCCAAAGAGGACTGCTACTAACCGATGAAATCCGAAAAAGACAAGTTGAAATCATGAAATTGCTCTCTGCGACTTCAGAAGAGTTCGCCGATTGGCACTGGCAACTTCGAAACAGAATCAGAGACGTTGAAACCTTACATAAGTTTCTCCCTTTAACGGAGAAAGAAATCGAAGAGATTAAAGAAGTATCAAAAGTTTACAGGTGGGCTATATCTCCTTATTACTTGTCTCTCATTGACCCAGAAGACATTTATTCTCCCATCAAACTGCTTGCAGTTCCGAGTTCGTTTGAACTCGGAGACCACATTCATACACTAGATCCGATGGCAGAAGAATTCACAAACCCTGCCGGAGCAATCACCAGAAGATATCCGGATAGACTTATCATCAATGTGACTAATGAGTGTGCGATGTATTGCCGTCATTGCCAGAGAAGAAGAAATATTGGAGATGTCGACCGAATGTCTCCCCAAAAACAGATTCAAGAATCGATAGATTACATTAGGGACAATCCTGAAATCAGAGATGTTCTTCTAACCGGAGGAGATCCTTTAACCATGGGGAATCAGGCGCTCGAATGGATTTTGTCGGAACTCAGGAAAATCGAACATGTCGAAATCATCCGAATCGGATCGAGAACGCCAGTGACTATGCCCATGAGAATCACTGACAAACTTGTCTCCATGTTGAAAAAGTATCATCCACTTTATCTAAACACCCACTTCAATCATCCTATGGAAGTGACACGCGAGGCGAAAATCGCTTGCGAAAAACTTTCGAACGCAGGAATTATTCTTGGAAACCAAGCGGTATTGCTCAATGGCATCAACAATGACAAATTCGTGATGAGATGTCTTAATCAGGAACTATTGAAAATCAGGGTTCGTCCCTATTATCTTTTCCATGCGAAACATGTGAGAGGTACCATGCATTTCAATACCTCGATTGACGATGGAATTGAAATCATGGAATACTTAAGAGGCTATACTTCCGGTCTTGCGATTCCTTACTACATCGTCAATGCGCCGTTGGGAAAGGGAAAGACGCCGATAATGCCTGAATACATCATTTCTAGAGGCAAGAATTCCTTTACTCTCAGAACTTGGGAAGGAGAGGTGATTGTTTATGAAAATCATCCCTCGATGCCTATTCTTGAAATGATTAAGAAAAAGCATAAATAGAGTCATAAATTCAGAAAAAAAGAAAACACAGACTAAAATCAATGATTTTGTTCTGTGTTTTTATTTAGGAAGTTCTGTATTATGTTCCAATTAATGTTATAATACGGTGAACAATATTATAGTCTAATAAGGGGAATTTATATGATTGACATACTATTAAATTACGATATCAGTTTGTTTGCCATATTGTTATTATCGACGATGTTCGTGATTACTTTAATAAAACGTGATATCTATCGACATTCAACCAATATGCTTAGGGTTATCATCCTTGTGAACATCGTTTTATTAATTGTTGAACCCATGTCATGGATTTTTGATCATCAACCATATGTTAGTCTATTTATCAATTATCTATCCAATTTTTTGATTGTATTCTTGACCCCAGTGATTATTGGTTTGTGGCAATCTTATTTGGATTACAAGATATTTCATGATAAGAAACGTTTGGTTCGAAGACATTACTATCAATTTGCTACTTATGTCATTTTTCTTCTTTTGATTGTGAATTTCTTTACCCCTGTTTTCTTTAGAATAGACTCAGGGGCGCATTACCACGAAGCTTCTTTATCTTGGTTTCGCTATTTATTAACTTATGCAGCATTCGTCCATGTTCTCTATTTCTCAATCTCTCACAGAAAAAAAATGGCGTCGAACGCCATAATTGGAATCGTAATGTTCTTTTTCATCCCAGCTCTTGGTGCATTTGCTCAAATCTTTTATCCTGACTTTTTCTTTAGTTTTACCATGCTTGGTTTAAGCGTTGTTTTGGTTTATATTTTCTTGGAAACGACAAGTGGAAGTAAAGATTATCTCACAAATCTTTACTCTAGACAGACAATGGAAGATTATCTCCAAGCCATAACGAAAGATATTTCTCCCTTTGAAGTCGCCATGATTGATCTGGATCACTTCAAAGAAGTCAATGATTTGCATGGCCATTTAATGGGGGATCAAGTCTTAATCGCGTTTTCAAAAGTCATGGAAAAGGTGTTTATGAATAAAGCTTTTCTCGCTAGGTTAGGTGGAGATGAGTTCATCGTTGTCTATTTTTCAGAGAAAGAGAAAGTTAAATTAGAAAATTATTTGGACTTGTTGAAAGCGTCTTTAAATACCGATTCACTTTGGAGTCAGTTTGAATTTCTGTCATTCAGTTATGGAACCAGCAAATTTGATGGAACCCAATCAATGGATGATCTGTTGAAAGAAGCTGACCATAAGATGTATCAATTTAAGGATAAGACATATCAGGACAAATTGAATTGAAAAAGACGCCATTTTTCTTGGCGTCTTCTTTTAATTTAATATTAAGGATTAGCATTTATAATTTTAAACAAGAAAAGAACCAGAAATTATACTAAGATAATCCATGCAATTTGAATGGCACCCGACACATTGATTTCATTTTCATCAGAAGTGACAAATCCAAAATCACCTTTCTTACAAGAACTTTGATTGACTTGACCTTCACCGTCAAGTATGACAAAGAAGGTTCCATACGGTCCGTTCATAATAGTATTTGCTTGATTATATTGTTGAATTTCGACTTTGAATGTCTCATTTTCAACATTATGTTTGATTTCATCATCCGGGATTTTAACCGTGTTCATTGCTTTTCGAACTTGTAAAGGCCGTTTCTTTCCATGATATATTCGATCATAATCATAAAAACGGTATCCTACATCGCAAGAATGTTCTACTTCCAAAAATAAAGTACCCTTGCTGATGGCATGAAGTGTTCCGGCTTCAATCAGAAACGAATCGCCTTTTTTGATTGGAATTCTTCGAATTAAATGATGATAATCGGATCTTTCGATATAATTCATGAACTGTGCTTTGTTTTTAGCATGATGACCGATGATGATATCCGTCATCGGATCACAGGATAAAATATATAGGAATTCGTCTTTGGCAACCGTGCCTTCCTTCAGTGCTTGTTCTCCCCTAGGGTGAACCTGAATGGAAAGATCATCGAATGCATCGATGAACTTCACAAGGATTGGAAAGTCATCCAATGGATGATTTCCAAATAAATCTCGGTGTTTCTCCCAAAGTTCTTTAATTGTTTTTCCTTGGTATAGTCCGTTGGATACGGTACTTAATCCATGAGGATGAGCGGAGATGCCCCAAACCTCACCTGTGCCTTCAACGCAATCGTAAAGAAACTCTGAAGAGAGTTTAGATCCGCCCCACATTGTTTCTTTAAAAACAGGAACGAAAAACAATATCAATTGCATCACCTCTGATTTTATTATATCATATAATATGAAATGTAAAGTCGAAGTTAGGAAAATGGAGGGTTCTATGAGACTCAGATTCTTAAAGACACAAGAGAGAGATTTAGAATCATTGGTTCAACTGTGGAACGATGGTGAAGTCATGAAATATGTTGGTTTTCCTCAAGGGCTTGATTATAACATGGAAAAAGCAGCACATTGGCTTGAAAACATCAATCAAAAAGAAAATACAATGCATTACTCTATTTATGACAAAGAGACGTTCCTTGGAGAACTTTTCTATACTTACAAAGACGGAGAAAAAGCCATTGTAGATATTAAACTAATGCCGGGAGCCAGAGGAAAAAACGTTGGATTTCAAGGGTTTTGTTTTTTGCTGGATCAATTATTCAAGAATACATTAGCTGAAATAGTCACAGTCGATCCTCACAAAGATAATTTGAAAGCCATTCGTCTATACGAAAAATGTGGGTTTCAATACATTGACATACTCCTTTATGAAAAGCAAGTTCATAAAGTTTTCGATTTGAAACGCGAGCAATGGCAAAACAGAAGAATTCAAGCAATTCATTTTGTCGATATTAATCGTGATAACTATCGCAACGTGTTTAACCTTAAGGTTTCTTCTAATCAAGAAGGCTACATCGCATCAAACGTCTTTTCGCTTGCACAATATGCTTTCGAACCCGAATTTGTGCCAAAAGCAATCTATTCTGATGATACACCCGTCGGATTCATTATGTGGTGTAATAAAGATGAAGACGACGGTTTGGTATGGATTTACAGGCTGATGATTGATCAAAGATATCAAGGTCTTGGATATGGTAAAGAAGCGATGAAACAAGCTTTGGTTCATTTGAAGTCAATATCGAAAGAAAAGAAAATTCGGATTTCTTTTGAACCGGAAAACACAGTAGCTAGAACATTGTATTCGTCCATGGGCTTTGTGACGACAGGCATTATCGATGGCGGAGAAGAAATCTACGAACTGTACTTTTAAAGGAGAAAAAATATGAATAAAATGCCTGCATTCATTGATTCACATTGTCATTTCCTTGGAATGGGTTATTCTTCGACATTAATCCAATTACAAGAAGTTTCCTCCATTCCAGAACTTCTCGATCTACTAAGACTACATTCGGATCAATCGATGATCATTGGTCGAGGTTGGAACCAAGAAAATTTGATAGAAAAAAGAATCCCAACTTTGTCTGAACTCGACAAAGTATCTTTAGACGTTCCTATTTTGTTGATTAGAACTTGCGGGCATGTTGTCATAGTCAATTCAAAAATGCTTTCTAAAATACAATTAGAAGGAAAACGATTGGATCCTTCATCCGTTCCCGAAGAAGGATTGTTTGTTGAAGAAGACATCCATTTGGTCTATAACTGTATTCCCAAACCAACAAAGTCAGATTTATTAAGATATTTAAAAATCGCAGATCAAATATGTTTAGAAAATGGAGTTACAAAAGTCGCAAGCGATGATTTCTGCATTTTTGACATTCCTTATGAAACCGTAATTGAAGCCATTCTAGAAGCTCAAGATTCAGGTCAAATACATACTTCGATTACAGAACAAGTCAATCTTCCTTCCAAGGAACTACTAGAAGATTTCATCAAAAAAGGGTATCCGAACAAACGATACTCAAAATTTAAAATCGGACCATTAAAATTGCTCGCAGACGGTAGTCTTGGCGGAAGAACGGCCGCCTTACATAAGCCATATTCGGATGATTTAAACAATCTAGGGGTTTTGAATTTTAATGATGAGGAACTGGTCGAATTAATCCAAATGGCAGATGATGCCGGTATGGACTCTGCAATTCACGTGATTGGAGACAAAGCAACAGATCAAGTTCTGAAAGCCTTAAAAGCGGTTATTTCATCAAGTAAACGAGAAACACATCGTCATTCCTTGATTCATGCACAGATGGTGAATATGAATCAAATAGAAACAATGAAGAAATATCATATCGGAGCCATCGTTCAGCCGATTTTTTTGAATAGCGATTTATCGATGATCAAAGATCGACTCCAAGATAGAATTCAAGAAACTTATTTATTTCATTCAATGTATCAATCAGGAATTACTGTCGGATTTTCCACGGATTGTCCGGTTGAAAATCTAAATCCATTTGAGAACCTCTTTGTTTCAATGAGCAGAACCTCTCTTAAAACACCGAAGTTAAAACCGCATTTATTAAACGAATCCTTCCGATTAGAAGAGGCGTTATCTTGTTATATATCATCAAATTTGGAATATATTTACGAGCAGGAACAAATAGATTACATTATGGTTGATTCTCTTCCCAACGAATTAGAAATAGCCAAAATTCCATCGATTCAAGTACTCCAAACAGTGATTGACGGAAAGGTAGTTTATCAAAAATTGAATCTATGAAAACATTTTCATTCAATTCTCTATTGCATGAATTTGAATAATCTATATAATGGTATTCAAGCGATGAACAGAAGTAGTAATTCATAACCAATTCGTAGAGACCTTGTGGGTGGTGAAAACAAGGAAGAGGAATGAATGAACGTGTCTGGGAGCTTTCGAATCGAAAGATTATTCTCAGGTTTGAACGTAGGCAGGCGTTAACTGTATAAGAGCCGGAGTCTTTTTCCGGAATTAAGGTGGTACCACGGGTAAATCGTCCTTAGCATACTTTTGCTAGGGATTTTTTTTTAATAAATCCATCCAATCATTAGGATTTAAATAAATTTACAGGAGAGAAAACAATGAAAAAATTAATTGGTATTATCAGCATCGCATTACTTATCACACTGACATCCTTTATGAGCGGATGTACTTCCAGCAACATCTTCAACTACATCGTTGATGACAGTTACACAGACTACATTGTCATGGGGACCTCTGCAGATTATCCGCCTTATGAATGGCCGATGAATGTTGAAGGGACTCAAACGCTTGTCGGAATTGACATTCAAATCGGACTAGCGATAGCCGCAGAACTTGGTATGAACCTTCAAGTCGTCAATAAAGGTTTTGATTTTCTGCTGGATGATTTATCAAAAGGAAAAGTCGATTTTGTCATCGCGGGAATGACCCCTACGGATGAACGTGCAGAAATCGTTGATTTTTCAATGGTCTATTACGAAGCGCATCAAGTCATCCTTACAACCTTAGAAAACCAAGATAATTATGCATCTATCGAAGACTTGAACCTCAACACCATTCGAATCGGAGCTCAAATGGGTTCGATTCAACTAGACTTGGCCGAAGATACATTTCCAGATTCACAAAAAGTCTATTTACAAGCCGTTCCTGATTTAATTATGAAACTATCACAAGGTTTGATTGAGGCCGTCTTATTAGAACAACCAGTTGCGGAAGGATACCTTACCAATGTCGAAGGACTCGCCGTTTTGGAATTCGAAATTGGAGAACCCGATGGTGGTAGTGCTGTTGCTGTCGAAAAAGGGAATACAGAATTACTTGCAACGATCAACGCTGTTTTGGAAGATTTAATCAATTCAGGTGCTTTAGACATCATTGTTTCAGAAGCAATACTATTAAACTCCGGAGAATAGAGTGGATTTCTCGTTTTTACTAGACCCCTATTACATTAATATTCTTTTACAAGGGTTATTGACAACGGTCATTTTGGCCGTTGTCAGCGTTGCTTTTGGAACAGTGATTGCGATAGGCGTTGCGCTACTACGGATGATGAAATCAAAAATCATTCGTTTTATTTTAGGAGCGTATGTCGAGATTATCAGGGGGACGCCGATAGTCGTTCAACTGATCATTTTTTATAGTCTATTTCATGTCAAAGTGATTTTAGTAGGGAGTTATGATCTTTCTCCCTTCATTCCTGGAATGTTTACTTTGTTCATCAATTCCAGTGCCTATATGGCTGAAGTCATTCGAGCTGGAATCAATTCCGTCGATAAAGGTCAGTGGGAAGCTTCGCGTTCTTTGGGAATGACTTATGGAATGACTTTTAGGAAAATTATTTTCCCGCAAGCAATTAAGAATATCCTTCCTGCTCTTGGAAATGAGTTCGTTACCTTGATTAAAGAAACAAGCGTTTTGATGTATTCGGGCGTAGCTGAACTAACGTATCAGGCGACAATGATAAAAAGCCAAACTTATGGATTTATGGAGAGTTATCTTGTCGCAGCTACATTTTATTTTTTACTTACTTATCCGACTTCACAATTGATGAAGAGGCTTGAAAGGAGGTTGGCGAAGAGTGACCAATCATAAATTAATCATTGATGTCAAAAATGTTTCTAAAGTATTTAGTGATGGAACGTTAGCGCTAGATAACGTCTCATTATCGGTTAAAAAAAATGAAGTCGTTGTATTGATTGGGCCATCAGGGTCAGGCAAATCGACACTCTTGAGAACATTGAATCTTCTTGAATCACCTACGAAAGGAGAAGTCTTTTTTGATGGAATCTCCCTAACGGACGAGACAACTGACATCAATCTTCTTAGGCAGAAGATGGGAATGGTATTTCAAGGTTTTCACTTATTTCCTCATTTATCCGTACTTGATAATCTTCGCATCGCTCCTGTTTCGTTAAAAAAACTATCCATTCATGAAGCAACGATTACTTCTGAATCGATGTTAAAAAAAGTTGGACTACTTGATAAAGCTAAAAATTATCCAAATCAACTGTCCGGAGGTCAGAAGCAAAGGATTGCGATTGCTAGAAGTTTGACGATGTCACCTGAGATTATGCTATTTGATGAACCGACCAGTGCTTTGGATCCTGAAATGGTCGGTGAAGTATTGAATGTCATGAGAGAGTTAGCTTTGCAAGGGATGACCATGGTTATCGTCACCCATGAAATGCAGTTTGCTGAAGAGGTTGCTGACATCGTCTATGTGATGGACAAAGGGCAAATCATTGAGTCAGGAAGTCCTGAAATCATTTTCCATCAACCGCAAACTGAACGGTGTAAAGAGTTTTTGAAAAGAGTCATAGAAAAAAAGTAATTCTAAAAAAGAAAACCTTTTCATTGAGTGAAATTTCTTGTATAATACTATTGGATATTAGATGAGGAGGAAGATCAAATGGATTACAAAAGCATGGGTTTTCAATATCACAGGACGAATCTAAATTATATTTCATATTATCGTGACGGAGAGTGGGACGATGGCATATTGCGCAAGGAAGACACCGTCACGATTTCATGTTTTTCTACCGCATTACATTATGGTCAACAAGTATTTGAAGGGCTGAAAGCTTACAAAAGAAAAGATGGAAAGGTACAACTGTTTCGTCCTCAAGACAACGCAGAACGCTTTCACCAGTCTTGCGACAGGCTCTTGATTCCAAGAGTGACGACAGAAAAATTTTTGGATGCCATCATCCAAGTCGTCAAAGCAAACCTGGAATTTGTTCCACCCTATGGCAGCAATGCAACCCTTTACTTGAGACCTTACGTCATAGGAGTAGGAGAAAATCTCGGTGTTCGTCCTGCGAAGGAGTACATTTTCGGTGTGATTTCATCACCGGTTGGAAGTTATTTCAAAGGCGGATTATCTCCTGTGGATTTCATGGTTACAGAATATGACAGAGCAGCACCCAATGGAACTGGAAAACAAAAAGTCGGAGGGAACTACGCAGCTTCTTTGTATCCAAACCATGTTGCACACGTCAATGGTTATGCGGACTGCATCTACCTAGATCCTCTGACACATAGTAAAATAGATGAAGTCGGTGCCGCAAACTTCTTCGGCATTACCAAAGACGGAAAATTCATTACTCCAAAATCCTCTTCGATTTTGGAGAGCATAACGAAAAAATCCTTAATGTACATCGCAGAAGAATACATGGGGATGGAAGTAGAAGAGCGAGATTGCCCGATTTCAAAATTAGAGGAATTTCAAGAAGCGGGAGCGTGCGGAACAGCTGCAGTCATCACTCCAATTGGCAGTATCCACTATCAGGGAAAGTCGCATATTTTCTATTCTAGAACCGAAGTGGGGCCTTACACAAAACAACTCTACGATTTCTTGATTAAGATTCAATATGGGGATTTTGAAGGGCCAAAAGACTGGACAATCATCGTTGATTAAGGGAAGGGATTCTTCCCTTCTTTCTTTTTCAGAAATTGTATTTCAGAATAACTGTAAAAAAATTACGATATTGTTGACAAAAAATTACAATAGATATATAATGAAATGGGTGATTAAAATGATTAAAAGTTTTTCAGTAAGAAACTATAAAAGTTTTAAAGATGAAATCGTTTTTGACTTTGGTGATATAAAAGATTACAAATTTAATTCTCACGTTATACAAAACAACTTGTTAAACTCAGCTATTATATATGGCAAGAATGCTAGTGGTAAGTCTAATCTAGGATTAGCACTTTTTGATATCACTATTCATTTGATTGACAAAGAGCAGATTCCAATGCAGTATTCTGATTATTTAAATGGAAATAGCGATGAGCCTTATGCATATTTTTCATATTCCTTTATTTTAGATGGGAACAATATTAAATATAATTATCGAAAATCAGAAGCAGCAAAACTGGTTTATGAAGAACTTTACGTAAATCAAGCGAAAGTATTTTCGTATAATTTTGAAACCCATAAAAAAGATTTAGCAAATTTGTCACTTATTGATGCTGAGACATTGAATTTCGATTTCAGGGATATGAATATCTCTGTAGTGAGATATATTGCGAATAATACATATTTGAAAAAGGATTCAATCATTAAGAAATTGGTCACGTTTGTAGGAAACATGCTCTGGTTTAGATCAATACAAAATTTTTCCTATATTGGTTTTTTCAAAGGATCTGAAATCATCACTGAAAATATCATTAAAAACGGACTGGTTACCTCTTTTAAAAAGTTTTTACTTGACATTGGGATTGATCTTCCGCTTGATATTGCTACAGATCCGATGGGCCAAAAAATACTAATTAACAAATTCAAGAATCGAATAGTGCCTTTTTGGCAGTCAGCTTCAAGCGGAACTCAAGCTTTAACACTGTACTTCTATTGGAGCCACAAATTCAGCGAAGTATCATTTTTATTTGTCGATGAATTTGATGCATTCTATCATACGGAATTAGCTGAAAAAATCATAGAGCACGTTAGCAAACAGACAGCCTTTCAGTCTGTATTCACTACTCACAATACTGCCTTAATGTCCAATCAACTGCTTCGTCCAGATTGTTACATGGTCTTGTCCTCAAACAAATTGACTCCTTTGTTCAAATGTACTGAAAAAGAATTACGTGAAGGCCACAATTTAGAAAAAATGTATAGACAGGGTGAGTTTCTTGAATAATAAAAAAATTTTGTTCATCGTTGAGGGAGAAAAAACTGAGCCTTCCTTGATGAGACGATTAAACAAAATTATTGGATTCACTAATTATGAGATATTTTCGTATAACACATCCATTTATGAGTTGTATGAAGAACTAACAGAAGATGACAATCTTGACCTAGTGCTTACACTCAAGGAATCTGCAAAAACTAGGGCAGAGATTGGAGTGTTGTCTCAAAAGTACGTATCTATTTATTTGATTTTTGACTTTGACCCACACTATCAAAAGTATTCTAAAGAAAATTTGAAAGAAATGTTGACATATTTTAACTCTTCTTACGACAGAGGAAAACTTTACATTAATTATCCAATGATGGAATCGTTTAGAGATTTACGTAGCATGCCAGATCATGCATTTCTTTTAAGACAAATGAAGGTTTCTGATTTGACAAAGTACAAAGAACAAGTTGGAAAACTATCTGACTATACTGAAATGAACAAATACGACTTCAAAATTGTTATGGAAATGATTACACATCACTTAAGAAAATATCATTTGTTAGTAAAGCGGAAGATTTCAATCCCTTCTGAAAATGATTTTTTGAATTATAACTATTTATCCGACATTAAGTTGTTGGAAATACAATCGAATAATGTTCAGAATGGTTGCGTCTCCGTCATCAATACTTCAGTTTTCTATCTAATTGATTTGAAACCCAAGACTTTTTTTAATTGCCAATTCTCGAAATTTGTCTTGAAGACTTCTGCAAAATGATTTCTGATTAGGGAAGGGATTCTTCCCTTTTCTTATTTTTTCAAATAAAACCAATTGTCGTTTCGTATATTAAGTGGTATTATAAAGATATCCAAAGATATTTTAAGGGGGTTATCATGAAAAAATTATTAACGATTTCACTCGTCGCAGCTTTGATGTTTGTTTTAGCTGGCTGTGACTTGTTATCGACGATTCAAGCTATAAAAGGGTTTGCCCAAGACTATCCGGTGTACTCTCAACGGTATACTGACGCTACACAATTCACTGTTTCAGCCGTTACGGATTTGACTGTAACCGACACGAATATTCCGGAAATGACATCAGTTCATTCCGAAGTGTATTATATGATTGACAAGAATTCTCCATTCTTGTATGCAGAAGAGACATTAGATGATGTTTCATCTACCAGTGTTTATGAGTCTGCAGGATCCCTTTACATTCAATATGTAATCGAAGATCAAATTGTGACTCCGACCATTCCGATTAGTGAAAGTACAACGCAATCGGATTCTAACATTTTCAATATGGATGATTTTTCTGTAACGGATGTTCAAAACGAAAATCTGATTGGAGACCATTCCTACCAGTTTGATATTTACCTCAGTCAAGTCATTGATTTAGAAAAATTGAGCGGTTTCGCCGACAAATTGAAATTATTCGATGAAGACTTATCCTCTTTTGATAACGCATTAGCCAATGTGATCTTAACTTTCACGGACTACGAAAGCGTCATGGATATTCAAGTGTCATTAACGGATTACACCATTACTTTTGAAGACGATTCTTATCTGACAGTTTCCCTCACGAATCATACCATAATGACAATTCCAACCGAATTCGTCATGCCTGATGTGTTTGGCTCCGATTATCAGATGGTTGCTGTTGACAATATCGAGTTGGCAAGGAAAGTGTACCATGCCAATGAAGTCATTGTATATCCAGTCACTGCTGAACAAAATGGATGGATTCAACTATACTTAGAAGCTGGAACTTACGATTTGATGAGTAACCAATGGGGATTGTTCTCATCCTCCTCGGTTTATGATTCAACTCAAACTCTGATTCCGTACAATTCAGTGGGAATGATTCAATTTACTGCTCCTACTGAGGGAACCTATTATTTCTATTTGGTTCCTACGACAGATTGCACACTTGATTTAAGTTTTGAACCAGTGATATAAAAACAACATATCAAACAGAAAACGCCCATTTATTGGGCGTTTTTTTGTAAAAGCATTAAAAAGCATTTCAACTGGTGTTATAATGACTTTTAATTGAGTTCGCTTGTAGACTACCATAAGGATAAGGAAACGAAGATGACGACAAAAAAACAAGGACATAAAGTATCATTATTCACGACAATCATGTATGCTATGGGAGATTTTCCTTTTTCGTTTTCAGTAACGCTAATTGGGTTCTTCTTAATGATTTTCCTGACCAATACAATTGGAATTAGTGCGTTTTGGGCCGGTGCGATCATCTTTATCGGAATTGTATGGGATGCGATTACCGATCCCATCGTTGGATACATTAACGACAATACGAGAAGCAAAGTCGGAAGAAGAAGAAAGTATATGTTTTTATTCTATCTTCCAATGGCAATCACATTTTTAATGATGTTTAGCGTTCCTTCTCTTTTCAGAGACGGTTCTGAATTTGTCAAGGTTCTTGTGACGCTTTTGCTTTATCTTCTGTTTACAACGTTTATGACGCTCGTGGCGACCCCTTTTGGAGCGATCATCAACGAGATTACCGATGATTATGACCAAAGAACCAAGATGACGACATTTAGAATGACCGGTTCGATTATTGGAACCCTGCTTTCAATCATCATTCCAGAATTTTTGGGATTAGCGAATGCAAGTCAAAACAATACGATGGGTTATGTTTGGATGGGCGTTATTTTCGCTGGCTTGATGATTATTTTTGGGTATTCAAGTGCGCTTTCTCTGAAAGAAAGAAACCGTAATTTGAATCAAACAAAACACGCATTTGATTTCAAAAAATATTTCATTGAATCTTGGAAGAGTGTTCCTTTTAGACAAGTAACGATAATGTACATGATTTCAGTTTCGATTATGAATTTCATTCAAGGAAATTTAGTTTATTTCATTAACTATAAAATGTTATTACCGGGAATCTTTTTGCCGATTGCCGGAGGCGTCATGGTTTTAGCCGTTTTATTTATGCCAATCTGGATGATATTTGCCTCTAAGACGACAAAAAAAACAGCCTATATAGTAGCCATATTCATCGTGATTGGAAGTCTGGTCAGTTTATACTTCGTTCCGATGTACGATTTCCAAGCGGCAGGGATTACTGCCCAACTGGCAGAACCTTCGATGCTCCTTCCTCAATATCAAGATTTGCAGGTATACTATGTTCCTGATTTGAATGTAGAAATGGGACAAGTCATCAAAGTCTTATGGCAAGAAGCCCCGTGGGTTTATTTCAGCATCATCGCACTTTCTCTCGGGTTTTCAGGTTTACAGATGCTACCATTTTCAATGGTTCCTGATGCCATCAACTTCTCTTCCAATGCGAAAGAGAAGAAAGAAGGTGCGTATTATGGAATTGTAACCTTTGTACAAAAGATGGGATGGGGCATTGGAATGCTTCTAACGGGTATTGTTCTTCACATTTCTGGATATTTAGAACCAGCAAAAGTATTTACCTTTGAAAGTCAAAATACGATACTTGCCGGACAAATCGTCTTGCAATCTCCTTCCAGTGTTCAGGCAATCACGATTCTGTTTAGTTTGATTCCCGCCCTGTTCGGAGTAATGGGTATTCTTTCGATTCGAAAATATAAAGTCGATAGAAAAGCACTTCATAAACAAATCGAAGACATCAACAAAGAAGATGAAGGATATTTACTTGAGATCAAAGAAGTGAATAACGCTCTTGAAATTGAAAACTTTATTCGCCTTCATGAAATCCTATATGAACACGATCCGCTATACGTGCTTCCAATCAGAAAAGAATTCAGGGACATGTTGAAAAAACAGTTGATTCTTCATGATTACAAAGAACCTGTGATAGCGTATAATGTCTATGTCAATTCCCGCATCAGTGGAAGAATTTGGTTGACTTTATTTACCGCAAGACCAGGAACACCAATCGAAAAACGCCAAGGAGCTTTCAACTTTTTTGAAACCATTGATGATTATGAAGTTGTAAAGGTATTGTTTGACAAGGCTTCAGAGTGGTATGAATCTCAAGGAATGGACTACTATTACGGAAATACCAACCCACTTGATCCAGATGATGCAAGAGGAGTCTTAATCGACGGTTTCGAAGATGCTCCTGCAGTCATGTGCATCTATAATTTGCCTTACTATCAAAAGCATCTGGAACGATACGGATTCAAGATGGATGAAGACTTGTATTCTTACAAATTAACGATGGACGATATACCTTATGAAAGATATGAAGTCATCGACAAATTAAAAAAGAGATATCAATTCTTTGTTCGCTCTGCGAATAAGAAAAATATATCGAACGATGCAAAAGACGTCATTCAAGTCATTAACGAATCGATTACTGACGATTGGGATATGAGAGCTCCGGAACCGGATAAGGTATATGAATTACTCAATTCGTGGAAAAACTTTCTTGATTTTGATTTAATCAAAATTGCTTACACCTTTGAAGGAAGACCGATTGGGTTTGGAATGATGATTCCAAACTTCAATGAAGCATTGAGTAAAATCCATGGGAAATGGAATTTGATTTCAATGCTGAAGCTGCTATATTATAAATCTAAGATTAAAACGACGAGAGCAATGATTCAAATGGTTGTCAAAGATTATCAAAACAAAGGTGTCATCAATGCGATTTATCAAGATTATTTTGAGATTTTAAAGAAGAGAGACATAAAATTCATCGATGCTTCAACCATTGGTAGCGACAACTTCAAATCACGATTCGTTATTGAAAAACTCGGAGGAAAAAGATACAAAGTATTCCGACTTTACGGAATTGAAGTTCCAAAGAAAGAGAGTGAATCATGAAAAAACTCATCTACCATCGCGATGGAGACATCATCCGTCATTTAATTAAAAAAGATGGACACCTCGAAGAATTGTTTGCTCAACCTGAAGAAGTGGTCGTCAACCTGATTGATGCTTCATTTGCGGCATTGGCTGAAGCGATTGTCGCTCAGCAGTTATCGGGTAGGGTTGCTGAAGTGATTTGGGGAAGAGTAAAGACTTTACTGAATAATCGTATCGAACCCGAAGAAGTATTGAAGGCAGAGTCTGATGAATTACGCAAATGTGGACTATCTTCAAGAAAAGCAGAATATATTCAATCGCTTGCAACCAAAGTAATTAGTAAAGAAGTGGATTTTAATAACATTGAAAACAAAAGCAATCAAGAAATTATTGATATGCTTGTCAAAGTAAAAGGAATTGGTCCTTGGACCGCTGAAATGTTTCTGATGTTTTCACTTGGACGAGAAGATGTCTTCAGTGTTTTGGATTTAGGATTAAGAAACGGACTACAAAAGCTATATAAAAGGGAAATGACTCATGAAGAAATGATGGAGATTTCAAAAAAATGGTCTCCTTATCAAAGTGTGGTATCTCATTATTTATGGAGATATAATCAAAGATGATATTAGAAAGACCGTGGAAACCCACGGTCTATCTTTTTAACTAAATTTATATTTGGTCTAGCAATTTCTTTTTTTGAGTGGCGAATTCTTCATCCGTAATCATTTTTTGATCATGAAGTCTAATGAGTTTCTCCATTCGCTTCTCAATATCTTCAGGCGTTTGAACCTGTGAAGATTCTTTTTCTTTCAGAGGGGTATTTACTTTGGATAAAGGACTCAACAAGGATAGTATGCTATTCTGGAAAATGAGGTTTTTCTCTCCAATTGAAATCGATATGGCCTCAAATGTTGTAGAAGTCGTCTGAAGGTTCTTTTTCTGATCGTAACCATATGTCGTTCTTGAAACATTTGGGTAAGGAGAATAACGTAGGAGAGTTTCCTTCATTTTTATCGTTGTAAACGCTATATGATTGTTCTGATAGTAGTCAATGGATTCTATTGGAGCTTTGCATGGAAAAAAGCAAAGAGAACCTTCTTTTTTGAAGCACAGATATTCGATATTATCAACCAATAGAAGTGAAGGATCCGTGACGAAACTTCTTGCGACAATTGCATCCGTTGGAACTTGTTCAGCTTGTACAGAGTGGTAATAGTCGATTAAGTATTTTGTAAATAAATCTATTTTTACTTTTTTGGGTTTATACGAAGTCTGATATCCAACCAGTAAAATGATACCTATGATTGGAAGGCCGAAATACAGTACCGCAGGCTTCACAAATGCATCTCCTCCTCCAAACACTTTGTATTCCAAAAGCAGAATAATAATCATTAATACAAACGCTACTTGAAATGCTGTAATGATGAACTTCCCAATGACGATTTTGACTCTGGCATCCCATATTTCTTTTTTGATGACGGGATCGTTATTCATAATATCTCCTTCTTTCACTTTGTGAAATCAATTGAATTATATTCCTTTCATAACAGTTATACAAGAGGGAGAACACTCATTTTAATAAATATATTTATTATCCAAAAACACTACGATATATTAAAGTCAAAGAAGAAGAAACTGGTTGTGATTCTTTTACAATTTCTCAGTTTTATGGTATAATATATGCATCAAACCATAAATAAAGCCTTCCTTATTGATTTTCGATATGTTTGGAAAATTTGGCGGAAGACTTTTTTATTTGAGGAGGATCTATGAATTTTAAAGAATTAAATTTAATTGAACCAATTTTGCGTGCAATTGATAAAGAAGGGTATACAGAACCCACCCCTATACAAGAAGAAGCGATTCCAGTTCTTCTAGAAGGCAAAGATGTCTTGGCGAGTGCACAAACCGGAACAGGAAAAACTGCAGCTTTTGCTATCCCTTTATTACAGTTACTAAATAAGCAAGGATCAACTCAAAAAGAGAAGAAGATTCAAGCTTTAATTTTAACACCTACGAGAGAATTGGCAACCCAAATCATGGAGAGTTTTCGTGCATACGGCCAATTTGTCAGCATAAGAACCGTAGTCATATTTGGTGGAGTATCCCAAAAAGCACAAGTAGACTCATTAAGTCGAGGTGTTGACATTTTAGTTGCTACACCAGGAAGATTACTTGATTTAATCGGACAGAAGATTATCGACTTGTCATTTGTTAAATACTTAATCCTCGACGAGGCAGATAGAATGCTCGACATGGGGTTTGCGAAAGATGTCGCAAAAGTGATTGGATTCGTTCCAAAGCAACGTCAAACGATGCTTTTTTCAGCAACCATGCCTCAAGACATCGTCAAATTGGCAAATTCGGTATTGAAAAATCCAATTCGGATTCAAATTACGCCTGTTGAAACAACAGTAGAGGCCATCAAGCAAAAAATTTATTTTGCAATCAAGAAGAACAAGACTCGTCTTTTGATTCATTTGTTGAACGAAAAGCCATACCCTTCAGTTTTGGTATTCGCTCGAACGAAACATGGAGCGAACAAAATATCAAAAGAGTTGCGGGCAAACCATGTTCAGTCGATGGAAATACATGGAAACAAATCTCAAGGCGCCAGAACTGAAGCATTGTCTTTGTTTAAAACAAGACAAGTGCGTGTTTTAGTTGCGACAGATATCGCAGCGAGAGGCCTAGATATTGAAGAGCTTGCGTTGGTAGTCAACTACGATATGCCTGAGGTGCCAGAAACATACATTCATAGAATCGGAAGAACCGGTAGAGCAGGACTTGGCGGACTGGCTATTTCGTTTGTATCAGATGAAGAACTTCATCTATTAAAAGCAATTGAAAAACATATCGGAATGCAAATAGGTCAAGTGAAGGCACATCCTTATCACGAAGACTTTACCGCTTCGACTTTTGTCCCAACGAAGCCCGTCGTCAAACCAAATATGACGGTAATGAAAAACCGAAGTAATCCAAGTAAAAAGAAGCCAAATTATAATAGACCGAAAACTAATCGGCCAAAACAATCTAAAGATAACTAGAATGGGAAACCATTCTTTTTTTATTTAAGCACCATTTGACAATCCCCATACTATTTGTTAAGATTTAATTAAGTTATATTTAATAAGAGAGGGCAATCATGAAAATTGGTTTTATTTTCTATTCGGAGAGCGGACATACGCTCAGTGTATTGAATCAATTAGAAAAAGTATATAAGAATAAAGGCCATTTCGTAGAAAAAATCTCGTTATATGAAGGCTACGACATCAAAAAGAGGATCTTGACTTATTTTCCAAAAGCCAATGAATATGATTTGGTCCTTTTTGCTTCACCGGTACAAGCTTTTTCGCTTGCCATCCCAATGGTGCAGTACCTAGAGCATGTTGAACTAAAGAAAGAGCAAAAAACACAACTTCTCCTTACTCAGCATTTCAAAAGAGCTTGCTTTGGCGGAAACAGAGCACTTCGCCAGATGAAGAAGGCAATCGAAGGTTATAACCCAGTGATTCTTTGTGAAGGAATCGTCCATTGGTCTAGTAAAGAAAGAGAACTACAGATAGAGCAAATCATAGCTCAATTTGGAAGTGCTATGGATGAGTAAAAAATTAAGAATATGGATTACAGTACTTTCAGCACTTATCATATTTGTTTCAATCGGTGTCATCGTTGTTTCAAATATACAGAATAATTTGGATGACTTAGTTCAAACCGAATTGGAAGAACTAGATCTTACATCTATTCCTGATGGTACCTATTATGGCGAGTATACAGCGTTTCCCGTTAGTGTTGAGGTATCAGTTCATGTCTCCATGCACGAGATTGTTTCTATCCAAATTCTTCAGCATGATAATGGTCAAGGAAGTCCTGCAGAGGCCATTGTTGAAACCGTCATTGATCATCAATCCATTCAAGTAGATGCCATAGCCGGTGCTACATACAGTTCTTTCTGTATCCTCCTTGCCATTCAAGATGCACTTGATTTGGGGGACTCCTAATGAAAAGAGTCAAATTGGTTTCTCAGTTTTGGAACGAAATGAAAAAAGCGAATTATGATTCAATTCGCCAATACTTTCAAGAGGAAGCAACCATTTCATGGCCGAACACGAAAGAATATTTTACTGTAGATGAATTCATTCGAGTGAATAAAATGTATCCCGGGGAGTGGGATATTGAAGTTTGTGTCATTGAAGAAACCCCGGATTCAGTTTTTTCAACAGTCCATATTAAGTCAAAATCAGGACAGACGAATGTTTATGCTAACAGCCAATTTAGATTTCATAAAGGACTTATTTCTCTACTTACGGAATACTTCAGTGATTCTGCAGACATTCCCTCGTGGAGAAGGACCATCAATAAATAAAAAAAGGTTGAATCCGGAAGGATTCACCTTTTCTTTCTTTAGGGATTCAATATCGACACTGTATAAGTATGATTTTCAAGATCGAGCGTTCCAAATGAAACAGATTCTTCAATGGAACTTTGATCCAATCGGCTTAAGACATAATCTAGCTGTCCAACGGTAAAAGGTTGATCTCCAAGAGCCAATTCAGCTAGCGTAAATACGACTTCAAATTCGAACATATTGATATCAATATCAAACGTTAGGAATAATACGGAATGAACATTGATGATGTATTCACTTCCAAATGATACGACTAGAACCAATTGATCCTCATCGTTTAACATCGCAAACAAATAATCGATGTAGTAATAAGATTGATCGACAATCACATGTTTTTCAATCTCATCGTCTTCACTAAGAGGGTCGTACTCGGCATTGATTTTCTCATGAATGGTATCCAAAATCATATAATTGATGAATTCTTCAACAATCGTGTACTCGTCTTCACTTGGCATGAGGGTTACCAGTCTCAATAATTTTAGTTCTGCGATTGACTTCAAGTCACCAGATTCGGTGTAAACGTCTTGTGGTAAAGCACTGAAATCCATATCCATTTTTATCATGCTGATGCCAACCATCAGTAATCCAACGCCTGCGACAACAAGCAGAAGTAGAATGATGAGCAGTTTTTTAATAATTTTCATTGCAATTCCTTCCTGAAAGGCTAAAGAAATATTTCAGTTCCTGCAGCCTTATACTCAATTCTATTTTGTAAAGCCTTCTTGAGTATATCATAGGGTTGTGTTCCAGTACAATGCATCACATAAATTTTTGTTTTTCTATTTTGAAAATAATCAATGATGGATTGAATGTTCTTTTCATCCTCCATCAAGTGCCTAGTAAAGTTGAAAAGATGGAAGCCACCAATCACGACGTCGATAGGTTTATGAAGAATTTCTTCGGCTTTGTCAATGATATTAAGGATGCCTTTGTGAGAACATCCGCTAATCAATGCTATTTTTCCGTTTTCTTGAATGATTAAGTTCTGTTCATCGGAAAAGTCATCGCGCTCAAATCCTTGATCCGTTTGTTGAAACAATGATTTGTTGAGGGAAGGAACGAAGTGTTTCCCTTCGACACCGGAAAAGAGTGTCATCGATTCATTGATTTTAAATAGGGTATCCGTGTAGGTAACCCTCGATCCAGAAGGAAAATCTTCACCAACTCCGATGTAAGAAACCTTTCCATCCTCTTTTTGTGAAAATCGCTGTTTTGAGCCATTTATCTGAAAATAGATTTTGGCATGCCTGTTGAATTCAAGAAACGTCTTTAGACCTCCGGTATGATCATAGTGACCGTGAGACAATACAACGTGTTTCACCTTTGAAAGATCTGCATTCATCAAGCGTGCATTATCAATAAAGGCTCCGGTCTTTCCAGTATCGAACAATACACTTCCGAGCTGATGTTCAATCAACAAGGATAGGCCATGTTCTTTTTCAAAACGTTCGTCTAATGATTCATCATCCATTAATACTTTGATTTTCAATCTATTCATCTCCCAATAAAATCGACTTTATATTATCATAGATATGTTTGATACTCTCATATCCTATGGAATGATTTAAAGTGTCTAGATTGAAGATTCCGTTTGAAATTTCAATTAACTTGGGGTCGTATGGAATCGTTCCTACGAATACAAGGTTTCTTTCCTTGCATATATTTATTATATCATATGTTTTCTCTTCATTGACATCATATTTGTTTACTGATACCACAGCACGAACGTTCATCCGCTTTGCGACTTCCAATACCCGTATCATATCGGATATTCCAGAAACCGACGGCTCCGCAACAATCAAAATCAGATCGACTCCGGTGATGGATGATATGACTGGGCAACCGATGCCTGGAGATCCATCGATGATTTCAAATGAAGACTCGACATCACTCGTCTTCAATTGGTTCTTGACTTCACTTACGAGTAAGCCTGAGTTACCGCTACCCATGTTCAATGTAGCAGTTGTAAAGAAGGTGTCTTCGTTCTCATAATTTCTTAAAAGACCATTGGCGTTTTTTTTCATAGAAATTGCGTCAACCGGACAAACCAAAGTACAGACGGAACATCCTTCACAAAGCATGGAATCCACTATATATTCATTTTCACGAAGATAAATGGCATCAAATCTACAGTATTTTTGACAGAGTCCGCAATTTTTACATATATCTTGATGAATGAATGCTTTTGGAAGACCATTGATTGCTATAGTTTCTTTGAGAGGAATCTCAGTCATGGAGAGGTGAAGATTAGGAGCGTCAACGTCACAATCCGCATATTTCTTCACTTGACTGATATGAATCAAAGATGTCGTTACTGTTGTTTTTCCGGTACCACCTTTACCAGACAAAACGAGTAGTTGTTTCATCGGATGGCCTCCTTCACAGCTTCCAACAAAGAGTCAAAATGATTTTTTCCGCTTGGTGAATACTTGGAAAGAAGCTCTCCCTTTGAGGTGATGAACTGGTATTCTTTCATGTAAGGAATTCTTGAAAGAATCCGAATATGCTTAGTGGTGCAGTAATGATAGAGTTCACTTTCGTCAGTCGTGGATTTGTTTATGACAACCCCGAAAGGAATCTTCATCTTTTCAAGCAAATCGACGACCAATTTTAAATTCTCAAGGCTGTACAATGTTTCCTCACCAACGATGATGCAATAATCCGCAGATGAAATGCCTTCGATGACAGAACAAGAAGTGCCTGGAGGACAATCAATGATTTCAAGATTGTTTTCCCTTTGGTAATGGATTAAATCCTTTATAATCGGAACGCCGGATTCTTCTCCAATATTTAATTTTCCAGACAGTATATGGACCGAGTCGGAAATGGATTCTTCCATCCAACCAATGATTTTTCCTTTTTCGGTTATCGCTTGTTCTGGGCAAACCAAACTGCATCCACCACAAGAATGACATACTTCTTCAAAAACTTTGACTTGCTTGTTGATAAATGCAAGCGCGCTAAACTGACAAAAAGAAACGCATTGGCGACAGCCAGTGCATTTCTTAGAATCGATTTGAGGAATTTTGACCATCACAGGGGTTCTTTTTAACACTGTGGTTTGAAAGAACAATGCTCCATTCGGCTCTTCTACATCACAATCAATGTAGGTTGCTTTTCCTACGTAAGCCAAATTTGTTGAAACGAATGTTTTACCCGCTCCGCCCTTGCCACTTAATATGGCAATTCGTGTCGGGGTTTCATTCATGATGATGTCCGGCACAACCATCTGATAATAATGAAAGAGCATTTCTGTCAAATAGATGAAGATTCTCTTCAACATTGAATCCTAGAGCCTGATATACTTTAAGACCCGCTTCGTCAAATACGGCGAGCGCCTTCATTCCGGCTCTTGGGGCAATTAAAGCGTCAACTGATAAATCGAGTAATAGCTGCGAAGCCTTGATTCCAACACCTCCGGAGTCATGTCTTGAACTATTGTCGATAAATTTTGATTCATGAGTAGCTGTGTCATAAATGAGGAAGAACGGTGTTCTTCCAAGATGAGTATTGATTTCTGTTGGGTAATTTTCTGTCGTTACAGGGATAGCTATTAACATGATTCTCCTCTTTTCTTGCGTCCAAGTCCTTCTTCATTGCCATTTCTACGACAATGGAACTTATTGCATTCACCTTTATTTCTCATACAAAGTCGGTAATTGCCTCCAGCAATAACCAACCGTTTTCCTTCAACGATTGCAATTGCTATTTTTTCTCTTGCATTTTCATAGATTGCTTGAATCGTCGTTCTTGCAACATCCATTTGTTTTGAACATTCTTCTTGAGTCATTTTCTCCATATCAATGAGACGAATCGTTTCGTATTCATCTAGATGCAGAGTAATGACGTCGTCTTCTTGACCTGCTCTGTTGCGTCCAATCGGACCAAATTCCGACTGCTTAGGAAATTCACAGATGGATCTGTCTTTTGTAGGTCTTGCCATAATTATTCCCCTTTTTTTTGTAATGCATCATTAATCACAGATAATCGTTCTTCCAGTATTTTCTTTTCATCTAGAAGAATGGATTCGTTACCATGACGCATATTATAGAATTGATGTCTACGGGTTGATGAATTTGCCATTCTGCCTTTGCCACATTCACCAAGTCCTCTTTCCGTCATAGGTCCAGTACCTTGTGGCCCAGTATGATTTAATCCAGGCATTTCAAACACCTCCTTATATTATATCTCATATATCTCAATTACATTATAGTTTTATTTCTGACATATGTCAATAATAATATCAATATTTATCAAATAAAGTCTATAATAAAGAAGTTTTATTTTTTAATTTTTATTAATGAACCGAATTTGATTTATTCATTTCTATTCAGACAGAAAATTTGATTCTTTCGAATAGATTTGCGAACTGGAATTCACGTCTTGAATTCGGTGTTAATTTTCAGTCTTTATCACAAAATTTGTCTGGATTACAAAAACTGAATAAACCGCTGAAAAATGCGGATTATAGGTAGATTGTGTGACTTGTCTTTTTGCGATTTGCACAATATTCAAAAAAAAGTAAATAAAACGCTTGAAATTGTGAAAAAAAAGTCTATAATTAATCCTTGTGAAACGAATAAAAAACAAAGGAGAACCAAGATGGACAAAAAGGCTTTAATCGAGCTAATTGATGTGACAAAAACCTATGATGGAGAGAATGTAGTTGACCATCTTAATTTGACAATTTATGAAAATGAATTTGTCACCCTTCTCGGTCCTTCCGGTTGCGGAAAGACGACGACATTAAGGATGATCGGTGGATTTGTTCAACCTGATGAAGGCAAAATCATCATTAATGGAAAGGTTTTTAATGATCTTCCACCTTATGCAAGACCAATCCATACCGTGTTTCAACGATATGCATTGTTTCCACATTTGAGCGTTTTTGAAAATGTTGCTTTTGGTTTAAGAAATAGAACCTATGATTACCTCTCTCATTTTTTCGGTGTTTTAGAAGAAAAAAGCGATTCTTCCAAGAAATCCAAGCGAGATCATCATAAATTACTAAATACGATGATTGATAGTGCTGTTAGGGATGCATTAGCTTTGGTCAAGCTGAAAGGTTTTGAAAATAGAAAAGTCGATCAAATATCCGGTGGTCAGCAACAACGTGTTGCTTTAGCAAGAGCACTTGTGAATAAACCACAAATTCTTTTGCTTGACGAGCCTCTCGCTGCTCTTGATTTAAAGCTACGTCAAAACATGCAATATGAATTAAAAGAAATGCAACGAAAACTCGGAATCACCTTCATCTTCGTTACTCATGACCAAGAAGAAGCAATGACGATGTCGGATCGTATCGTTGTCATGAAAGACGGAGTCATTCAACAACTTGGTACTCCTAAAAGTGTATACAATGAACCTGTGAACCGTTATGTCGCTAATTTTATCGGAGAGACAAATATATTCCCAGGAACTTATATTAAAAAAGATTTAGTCCATTTCATGGGCGCTGATTTCAAATGTACGGGATATACCTTTGAAGACGGCGAACAAGTAGAAGTTGTCATTCGTCCGGAGGACTTTGACGTCGTTGATCTCGAAAAAGCTAAATTACAAGGTATTGTTACCTTCAGTTTGTTTAAAGGTGTTCATAATGAACTTGACGTTAAAATTGGAGATGTCTCCATCATGGTCAATACGTATGAAACCTATGAAGTGGGAGAACCGATTGGACTCACTGTCGACCCTTATGAAATCCATATAATGAAGGTGGAATCTGATGGGGAAGTCGTTTAAGATCTTAGCCATTCCTTATCAGGTCTGGCTATCAGTATTAGTTTTTATCCCGCTTGTCGCAATGGTTGTCATCAGCGTTACGAACTTAAACTCCACCGTTACATTATCGGAACTTCAGTTTACGATGGAACACTGGGTTTTACTCACCCAAAGACCCACGCTGATTGCTTTTAGAAACAGTTTGATTTATGCTGGTTCAACGACGCTGATCTCATTTGTTTTAGGGTACTTTGTCGCCTATCAGATTTTCAGACTTCGAATTAAAAACAAATTCATCGTTCTAACGATAGTGATATTGCCAATGTGGTCGAATTTAATCTTAAGAACCGAAGCACTTCTAAACATTTTTTCGGAGAATAATATTTTAAAAAGCATTATGGGCTTTTCACTGTTTGGAAATATCGCTGGTACGCCTACAGCGGTTCTTATCGGTCTTGTCTTTACCTATATGCCCTTTATGATTTTACCGATATATACAGCACTCGAAAAGATCGATTATGCACTAGAAGAAGCCGCACTTGATTTAGGATTGACTCCGATGCAAAGTTTCTGGAAAGTCGTTTTCCCACTTTCTTTTAGAGGCGTCGTCACAGGATCGATCCTAGTATTCTTACCCACAATGGCAGGATTCGCAATTCCTAAGATTTTGTCGAAAGGTAGAATCATCTTCATTGGAAACATCATTGATACCAAATTCATTTACACGAACTACAACAGTGGTGCTTTACTAGCAGTCATCCTCTTAATCTTCATTCTCGGTTCAATTCTATTGATGACGAGATTTGACAAGGAAGGAGAGACCCTGCTATGACAATCAAAGGTGTATCTTATCCTGTCGCAACGTTACAGGAATATGGTTATAGAGATTATTCAAAATTCAAAGCCGTTGTTAAAGTATTAAAAACAGTCTTGTTTTTTTCGATTCTGTTCATGCTTTATTTATCCATCATTGTGATTGCAATTCAATCGATTAATGCAAGTCGGATTTCATCATCGTTTTCAAGTATCTCTCTCACATGGTATCCTAATATTTTCCAAGAAGAAGACTTGATGAGAGCCATCAGAAATACGTTCTTGGTTTCTTCGATTGCGACAATCCTCGCAACGATTATGGGAACATTCTTCGCAGTCGGTATGTACTCACTGACGAAGAAGAAACGTCAAGGGTTAATGCTTCTCAACAACGTCCCAATCTTAAATGCGGATATCGTGACCGGATTCAGTTTAATGCTGATGTTTAGACTTTTAATGCCTTTATTCCCTAATATATTTGGTTTATTTACTCTTGTCATGGCGCATCTATTCTTCACGATTCCTTATGTCATCCTATCTGTGATGCCGAAGCTCAAGGAAACGGATCCAAACTTAATGGATGCTGCTCTAGACTTAGGTGTGAGACCTTATAAAGCTTTAATCAAAGTGGTGATTCCTGCCATTAAAGCCGGAATTTTCTCAGGAATGCTTCTCGCTTTGACGATGTCGATTGACGACTTCGTCATCAGTTACTTCAACACCGGAGGCGGTTTTGATAACCTCTCCATCTGGATTTACGCCGTTATCGGCAGACGAAACCTAACGCCTTCAGTGTATGCTTTCTCAACACTACTCACTCTTTTCACGCTGATAGGTTTAATGGTATATCAATTTTTACAAAGACAAAAGAAAGGTAGAAAGAGTGGAATCTTATGAAAAAAATCGTATTATTAACTTTTATTGCCATCCTTGGAGTGACACTCATAGGATGCAATAGCGCACCAAAACTTAGAATATTAAACTGGGGAGAATACATCAATGATGAAGTCGTCGCTCAGTTCGAAGAAGCTACAGGACTCAATGTCGTCATCGACGTTGCAGATTCCAATGAGTTGTTCTACTCAAAAATAAAAAGCAAAACAACGGCTTACGACATTGTAATCCCATCGGATTACATGGTCGAAAAAATGGTTGAAGAAGAAATGCTTTTGGAACTGGACTATGATTTATTACCAAACAGAGCGTTAGTTACCTACATGGAAGGGGTCAATCAAATTTATGATTCAATGACCGCAACTACTTTAGCAAGAACTGGTGATACTGTAGATTATACAGATTATGCTGTTCCTTATTTCTGGGGCACGTTCGGCATTATCTATAACAACAGAATCGAAGGATTGGAAGAATCCTTACAAGAGCATGGATGGGCAACCTATTTTGATGCGGACACATACTTCCCTACTGCTCGAAGAGGAATGTATGACGTTGCACAGTTTGCTTATGCCGCTGCCTTGACATATCTTGAAGAAAATCCTAACGATTACAGTGCTTCCTTGTTGACACAAGCTGAAGACGTCATTCGCGATGCGAATTTCACGGAATGGGGAGACGACACTTTAAAGAGAAACGTTGAATCAGATAACTTAGACATGGCTTTTGTTTATACAGGGGACTACCTTGATCGTCTATATATTCAACTAGATGAGGGAAAAACCCTAGCAGAAGTACAAGCTGATTTCAATATTTTTATTCCTGAAACTGCACTTGTATTCATTGACAATATGGTCATTCCTTACACTTCTGAAAATATTGAAGGTGCTCATCAGTTCATCAACTTCTTGTTAGACCCTGAAATTGTCGCTTTAAACAGCGAAGTTGTGGGATACGCAACAGGACTTGAAGAAGCTTATGACATCATCGTTTCTAACGTTACAAGCGAAGACCCTTGGAGACAAGCATGGGCAACTGCAAATCTAACTTATTACAATAAAGACAGAGCCGGAACATACACTCCAATGACAGCACTAGACCCTGATGCAATCGACGCAATCAATACAATGATTGAAACGGTAATCTCAGGATAGTAATAAAATATTTTCAAATAGCGGTCGAATTTCGGCCGCTTATTTTTTTTGTAGAAACTGAAGAAAAACGCATCCGGTTAGGATGCGTTTCAAAAATTATAAAGTTATTCATGTTCCATTCTTCTTACAGGAAATCAATATACATAAATATTATTCCCAATTTTGTTTCATGACCTTAACAACAAAGGCTTTTGCAACATCGGGATCAAACTGTGTTCCGCTGCATTTCTTTATCTCTTCAATTGCATAATCCACTGATAAAGCTTTGCGATATGGCCGATCCGTCGTCATTGCTTCATAAGAATCAGCGACAGCTATAATTCGAGCGAATAGCGGAATTTTCTTCCCAACAAGTTTTCTGGGATATCCCATTCCATCAAAACGTTCATGATGGTACAAAGCATATTCTGCAAGATGAGAGTACTCATCAGCCGCTCTCAAGATTTGGTAACCAATCTCTGTATGTGTCTGCATGATTTGGTATTCATCGAATGTTAATTTATCGGGTTTCGTCAACACATCATCTGGAATCGAGATTTTACCGATGTCGTGAAACATCCCTGCTAATTCAAGTTCATAGATTGCTTCTTGTCTCAATTTCAAAGCTTTCCCAATTTTCGCACAAATCGAACTGACGTTTTCACTATGTTCTTTTTCTATTTTGAACTTATCAGTTAAAGTTGAAAGAATCGCTTTAATCGCATGATTTCGAACGCTCATGCCTTCATAGAGTTTGTTTCTGTACATGTAGTTTTCAGCGGTTTTCATCACGTCTGATAGACTATGATGTTCATCTTTTAGTAATTCAAACCCAGTAGATAACGTGAAGTGTATCCCTTCGACAACCAAGCTGTCTTTATCTTCTTTGATATGTTTTGATAATTGTACCATTTCATCAAAGGTAGTATTTGGAAATAGAGCTCCAAATTCATCTCCACCGATACGAGCAATGACGCTTTCAGGCGTTTTAATCGAATTTAGCATGGTTGACACTTTTATCAGGAGAAGATCTCCGATGTCATGACCATAGGCATCATTACAGATTTTGAGTCCATTGACATCAAACATCATGATTCCGATTGGGAATTTTTGTTCTTCAATGAATGATTCCAAGCTTCTAAAGAAAAAACTTCTGTTGTTTAAATCGGTAAGATAGTCATGTTCGGCAAGAAATTGAATGTCATTTTCTCTAAACACACTTTCGGTCACATCCATTTGATTTCCAAAATGGCCGATAATTCTTCCTGATGAATCAATCATGCAAATATAGTCACCTTCAACCCAAATTTGAGAACCGTCTTTTCTTCTCTCATCGGTTCTGACGTGAAGACTACCTTGATCGAACATTTGTTTCCATAGGCCTTTACCGTATTCAACATCGTGTGTAAATGAATCTCTAGGTGTTTTTCCAAGTGCTTCTTCCAATGTGTATCCATATTGTTCAAGATACGCACTATTGACTTTTGTAATTCTTTGATGGTCAAAGACATATTCGAGTGTTTGATTCTTGTCAATGGAATCGTTCCAAACGACTGGCTCGTCTAGCATCATGAAAAAGAAACCGCTGAGGGATTGATCGAAGAACAAGTTGATTCGTTCTTCATATTCTTTTTGGATAGTGATGTCAATGAATATTCCAGTCATCACTTGAGGGATTCCGGATTCGTTCCATGCGGTGATTTTTCCACGGACTTGAATCCATTTCCACGAGCCGTTTTTATGCTTCATTCGGTGTTCGATGGTTGCGTACTCTATCTCTTTTTTGTATAAGTTTTTAATTGTTTTGAAAGTTTTTTTTAGATCCGCAGGATGAATCAAAGGATACACTTTTTTGATGTCCATTTGTGGTAGTTCATCACTGGAGTAGCCGAGTATTTCTTTACAGCGATTGTCGATTTTAATCCATTTTTCAGAGATGTTCCATTCCCATGATCCTGCATGGGTCGCTTCTAGAATATTATCGATGGACGCTTTTTCTTTTTTTAACTTTTTGTGATTTCTGTTTCTAAGGATTACATGCGTTGACATGATAATGATTGCTAATCCAAGCAAGGAATAGATCAATAGTTTATATAGATTATCTCTTTGAATGTGTTCTGCAGTTATGCTATAGTCCGCTATGATAGAGAAGAGATAGGTATTTCCATCGATTTCAACTGGATAGGAACGGACTTCCACTTTCTTTAGTGTCCCATCTCCAAGAATGTGTGTAAAAATGAAATAATTTCGTTCTTCGGATGCGGCAAGCGCCATTTCAGCTGTAATCTCTTCTTCAGTCATGGTATTGATGTCATCAATATTCATTGATAAGATATCTTCATAACCGTAAAACTCGATAGCTGCAGGATTTGCGTAGATGATTTCACATGAAATAGGGTCAATCAATAGCATAATTGAATGATGTGATTCTATTAACTCTTCATAATCGATTTCAACTTCATCTGCATTGACATGAATTGATCCAATTGATCCAATCAAAAATGTAAACAAAAGAAGAAGTATTCCTGTTGTAAGTAACTTTTTCATTTCTTACCTCACCCATAAGCCCAATGCCATATATTATAACAAATCATTTCTTTTTTTCAATCAATCTTTGCGATATTGTCAAGTAATTCAATCTTTTTTTGAGTATTTGCACTATAGGTGAATTCAATAAAATGAATGTTGACACAATAACAAAAAAAACAACACTTACAATTTGAAGTGTTGTTTATTTGTGGATCAGAGGGGTCTCTGAACTTTATAGTGAAATGATAATGGTTTCCGTCTTTCTTTCTTTGTCTCTCAATCTCCAAAGTTTTGGATAAGGTCGATAGGCAGCAGGGATTTTTCTTCCCCTGAAAAGGAGTTCCATTTCCTGGCTTTTGATGTTGAAGTTATAGATGACAATTTCCTCAACTTTGAAATTCCTTCTTAGTAGCATATTTTCCTCCTTGATGACTGAGTTATCGTACTCACTTATATTATACGCCTAACAATGTATATTTATTGTGATAAATGCATGAATAATTGATGAAAATATACTATTTGTATTTACATTGATGGGTTTTTATAACTGACTTAATTTAATATAAAAAAAAGTCCTCTCAAGAGGACGGATTCTACAACTCAAAGAGGTACTTTGATTGATTATTTTCATTTTGTGAATCTTGTTTGACATATCCCATTTTCAACAAATATTTTTCGTGTTGGGGGTTATCGGAGAAAGACACTAGTTTTGAATAGCCTTTTGATAGAAATAATTCTTTTTGCTTGGTATAAACATATTTTCCCATTTTGAAATCACGATACATCGGAACGACATAATCGAGACTGACTTTAAGCGTATCTTCACTATATTTTGTCCCGACAAAGACACCTGCTGGAACTGTATTTCTAAGAATATAGAAGGTGATTCCTTCTTCATCAAAACTCAAATCGGACTGAGGAAAGAATTTTTGAATGTCCTTTTGATGAAACTTCAAATAATATTCAAAATAGACTGTACTTGCGGTGATCGGCAATAAGGTAAAGTAGTCCTTTGAATGGTATATTTTGTATAGATAATACAGATTGATGAATGTCGTTCCTATATTTAAAAGTCCGACAGGAATCGCTCCAATCATAAAACCATAGACGGCAAAAGTAATGGACCCCAACAAATTGATCCAACGGAGTTTTTTGATTGAACTCATCAAGAGAGAAATCAAAACGATGATAGATGCGAGATATCCTAAATATTCTAACATGATAAAACCTTCTTTCGAACAACAGATAGTATAACACAAAAGGTTCGTTTTGCATAATGAATTTGTTTACTTAGGATTACTCCAGAGCTTCACTTTAGAGTTAAGTCATTGTAAGAAGATTTGTGAATTTTTTTGTATTTTATTTTGCGCAGTACTCTTTATTTAATGACTATTTTATGCTATTATACTCACCAAACTAGGACAAGGAGGATTCATCATGGCCGTCATTAAACCTTTTCACATCAGCGATAAGAACATCGTCATCAACATCAGTTTCCTCATCTGTGATACTTCACTCAAATTATTGGATAGCGATGGGTTTTCTCTCGTCGTTTCAAAATATTTGTCTTCGATTGATCAACACGCTCAATCCGAGCTTCAAGTCTTCAAGAAACAAGTGTCGTCTCCGAAGCAATTAATCGATATCTATAAGTCTTTGGTTATGTTTCCTTATAAGGAAGTCATTGAAAAATCAGAGAAGGACAGATCTCTTTTATCTTTAAGAAAAGAATTCTATGTATTTACAGAAGAACTATATGATTACTGGCGTCATTTTGAACGTTATGGAATCATTCAGAAGAAATTGAAATCCATTACTGAAGACAATGAGTCATTGATTGACATGACTGAAATTCTTTCGAAAACGATTCTTTCCGTTTATCGAAAGATTACTAAAAACATTTCAGGGAAAAGCATTCAAGTGTACAGACAAACACCAGCCGGTTTGAACGCTGGTTTGATTGTATCCAAAGGCTTTTGGAAACAACCACTTGCTTATTCCAATCTTGAAGGAATCGACGTCATCGATACCGTCATGTTAAGAACGCCTTTCATCGGTCATTCCGTGATGAATACGAGAAGCGGTCTCTTTAAAGAGTCTTTTGAGAATCCACTTCCTCACATGAAATTAACCCAAAGACACTGGTTATGTTACCCAATCAAAGTAGGGACTTTACTTGCCTATGTTTACTTCCATAGAGATTACTTAAACCACGGCGTGGCTTTAAGTAATCTATTTGAAACCGTACCCATCAAAGATCATAACAAGCGTTCACCGAATCTTGTTTTTGTGTTCGGAGATACGTTGGAAGAATATGATAATACATATTACCATGATCAAACAAACGATATTTATATAGGCTATGTCTCGAGAAACCAAAAGAACGATTATTTTGGATATATGAAGAAGATGTTATTAACGCTTCACAATGTATACATGATTGATCATTTTAGGCTACCGATTCATGGGGCGATGGTCTCGATTACGCTAGAAAACAATCAAAAGAAGAACATCGCAATCATCGGAGACTCCGGTGCCGGAAAATCTGAAACACTAGAATCGCTTCGTTTCGTCGGTGAAAAGAGCATCAAAGAACTCGTGACCGTATTTGATGATATGGGCGTCTTCTATTTTGAAGGAGATCAAGTCTATGCGGTGGGAACCGAAACCGGCGCTTTTGTCAGACTGGACGATTTGGAGAACGGTTATGCTTATAAAGAGATAGACCGCGCTTTCTTTTTAAACCCGGAACGGGTGAACGCCAGAGTCATCTTGCCAGTCACGAGTTATGAAACAGTCATTACCCCTCATAAGGTAGATATCTGTCTTTACGCCAACAATTTTGAAGACTTGGAAAACCCCATTCGTTTATTTCATAACGCAGAAGAAGCGCTACAGGTGTTTAGGGAAGGAAAACGGAAAGCGAAAGGAACGACTTCCGAATCCGGAATCGTTACTTCGTTCTTCGCAAATCCTTTTGGATGCGTCCAAAAACAAGCACAAACAGAAGTCTTATTACAAAAGACGTTTCAAGTCCTGTTTGAACAAGGCATTGTCGTAGGGGAACTGTATACCAAACTCGCCGTTTCGGGAAAAGAACATAGTGGCGTCAACGAAGCCGCAAAAGCTTTGTTAGAAATCATCGTCTTAAAGTAGGGATAAAATGTATCAATCAACGAGAGGAAGACAAACAGTTCACGCAAGTGATGCAATCATGAAAGGAATCGCGAGTGATGGCGGTCTTTTCTCTATGGTTGATTTTCCAAAAGCTTCTTTTCTATCCAGATTGCATGAGATGGATTATTTGGAAATAAGCAAATCCGTCCTTGCTTATTTCCTAGACGATTTCAACAAGGATGAAATTAATACACTCGTCAATCAAGCTTATTCATTTGAAAACTTTCCTAATCAAATCGTACAATTAGAAGAAATCGGAAATGATGATCTGTTGACGCTGTACCATGGACCTACCTTTGCGTTTAAAGATATGGCTTTGACTATTTTTTCTTCTCTTTATTCGCTTGCGAAGAAAAAACAAGGAGAGAACAGAAGAACGATTATTTTGTCTGCGACAAGCGGTGATACCGGGAGTGCAGTTTTAAATGGATTTAAGAATGATTTGGATACTGAAATCATCATCTTTTATCCTCATCAACGAATCAGTCCTTTTCAAAAAAAACAAATGCACTTTTTTGAAAACGAGAGAAGACATGTCATCGCCATTGAAGGTAATTTTGATGATTGTCAATCATTAATTAAAACTGGATTTGAAAAGATTGAACTTCAACATTCCATCTTTTCCTCCGCGAATTCAATCAACATTGCGAGAATCATTCCTCAAGTCATTTATTACTTCTGGTCTTATGGAGAATTATTGAGAAGAAGAAAGATACAATACACTGATTCAATCAATTTCGTCGTACCAACCGGAAATTTTGGAAATATACTCGCAGGATATTATGCGAAAAAGATGGGGCTTTTCATCCATCAACTCGTGGTATCAAGCAATCAAAACAATGTCTTGACGGATTTCTTTCGTCAAGGCATCTATAATAAAAACAGACCCTTTATCGAGACGACGAGTCCTTCGATGGACATTTTAGTTTCTTCGAATCTTGAACGGCTTCTTTTTGAAGTGAGTGATCACGATACATCTTTTGTGAAAGAGAAGATGGAAGAGCTAAAAGTCTTAGGAAGATATCAGATCCAACGAGAAAAATACCCTGAATTAACTTGTTTTTATTCCGCATATTTAAATGAGTCTGAAGTTTTGTCTCAAATCAAAAAAACCTATAGAGAATACGGAAAAGTCGTTGACCCTCATACCGCGGTAGGCATCGGTTGTTTGAGTAAATACCGTTTATCGACAGGGGATAAAACGACATCCGTCGTCTTATCGACCGCTAGTCCACTCAAGTTTGCGAGTTCTGTTTTAAAAGGACTGGGACGACCCTCTCCAATGACAGATATGGCGTCGTATGAGATGATGGAAAACGATTTTGGATTTAGAGTAGACCAAAGAGCCCATTCATTTCTTCAAGTGGAACCCATGGTTCCTACTTGGAAAAAAGAAAATGCATTTGAGAATCTAAAAAAGATGGTAGGTGAACTCGATGTTTGAAATTAAAGTTCCGGCCAGTTCCGCAAACCTTGGAATTGGATTTGATAGTAGTGCCTTAGCACTATCGCTTTATAATACTTTTTTGTTTGAAATCAGCGAGAAAACCTCTTTTGTTGGCTTTGAGAAGGCTTTTTCAAATGAATCGAACCTGGTTTACCAAAGTTATCGTTTCGTCTTCCAAAAGCTAAATAGGAAGCCTCTTCCAATTAAAATTACTTTGGTGAAACAGGAAATTCCGGTTTCTAGAGGACTGGGAAGCAGTTCCGCATGCATCATCGCTGGTGCGATGGCTGCCAATCATGTTTTAAATCATCCTTTCACAGAACAGGAATTACTTCAATTGATGGTTGCTGAGGAAGGACATCCCGATAATCTGGTGGCGTCTTTTTATGGTGGACTCACCAGTTCTTTCATGGATTCAGATGAAATCATCTATATGAAAAAAGATGTTTCGTTGAACCTTCACTTTTATTTGTTAATTCCGCCTTTTGAAGTCTCAACGAAAATGGCAAGAGAGTTGTTGCCAAAAAGCCTTCCTTTCAAAGATGTTACTTCTGTTTTATCCAGAGTTCACTTCTTGATGGATGCATTTCATCAAGGAGATTTTAGATTACTTCAAAAGATTTTAAAAGACAAGATTCATGAACCATATCGGTATCCCTTGATTCAAGATGGTTTACAAATCAAAGAAGAATTGGAAGCACTGGGTGCTTGTGTTTTGATTAGTGGGTCAGGTTCCACCTTGTTGGTGATTTCAAAAGACAATACTTTTGAAGATCAACTTGTTCAGGTCAAAAAACTGTCTTCATGGGTTGTTAAAAAGACAGAGGTATCGAGAATTGGCGCTCAGTTAGATGAAGTCAGGAGCGACTCATGAAAAAGATCGGTTTATTGGGCTTTGGAAGCGTCGGGAGTTCTTTTTATGATTTGCTGACAGAACACCCAATACTTTCTAAAGAATACAAGATTCAAGTGATTTTGGTTCAGTCAAGAACCAAAAAAAGAAGACAGAATGTTCAAGAATTATTGGTTTTTTCGACAAGTGATTTTCTTCAATGTCAGATTGATATTTTAATCGATGCTTCCAATGGAGAAGAACCATCGAGTGAAATCATCCGTCGTTGCCTTCAAAAAGGAATCGATGTGATTTCTTCGAATAAAGTGGCTGTTAAGAATCATTTCTATGAATTCAATGAACTGGCGATTTCGAAAAATATAGCTTTTTTGTTTGAAGCTTCAACCGTTTCAGGAATTCCAATCATTCATGCTTTGCAAGAATTGGTTTTAGAAGATGAAATCTTCTCCATGTCAGGAATATTGAATGGTTCGACCAATTATTGTTTATCTAGAGTTTTCCTAGATAATAAAACCCTAGAAGAAGCCGTTGAAGAAGCAAAACATCTTGGATATTTGGAAAGTGATCCCACTCAAGATTTGGATGGATTCGATTCTTTAAGAAAAATCATCATTTTGTCCAATATCGCCTATGGTGTTGATATCTTGGAAGAGTCTTGTCACAGAAGTTCTTTAACGAGTATCTCTGAAGAGATGATTCTTTATTTGAAAGAACAAGGTTACATTCTCAAATACATAGCCACTAGCTCCTATTCAAATAACGAAGTAGAGGTCAGTGTAGAAGCAGTAGCACTAAAAGAAAATCATTTCATCGCTCAAATCAATCAAGAAACCAATATCATCACCATCCATTCTAAAAACAGAGGAATGCTTTCCTGGATTGGAAAAGGTGCGGGAGGAATACCCACGGCTTCCGCCATCATTAGTGATTTGTTTCAAATCAGAAACAAGACCTATTTAATGACTAAAACAGAACAGATTCAAAAGATCAATTCCAAAGAATCAACATCTTTATCCGAATATTTCGTAGAAACTAAAAAAGGTGAGTTTATTCATTATGAATCGATTAATATAAATGATTTAAAGACTCAAAATAAAGAAGCGATTTGCTTCTGCAAAGTGAAGAGATAATATGAAAAAACGATTATACAACATTGCGATTGTAGGAGCTACAGGCCTTGTTGGGACAAACTTTATCAGAGTCATGGAAGAAATGAAGATTCCCGTTGGAGAACTTCGTCTTTTGGCATCGCCAAAATCGGAAGGGAAAACAATCAGTGCATTCGGCTGCGAATGCACAGTCCATACTTTAACCGAATCTTCTTTTGAAGGCATTGATTTTGCTTTGTTTTCTGCAGGAGGATCCGTCTCCAGACAATATGCAAAAATAGCTGTTTCTAGTGGCGCCGTCGTGATTGACAATTCAAGTGCATGGAGGATGGATGCTTCTGTTCCTTTGGTTGTGCCTGAAATCAATTTTGAAGACATTCAAAATCAAGGAATCATCGCCAACCCTAATTGTTCGACGATTCAATCCGTATTACCTCTAAAAGCACTGAGAGACGCTTTTGGATTAGAAAGCGTCTATTATTCTACCTATCAAGCGGTATCGGGTTCCGGCCAAAAAGGAATTGATGATTTAAATAGAACCTTAGCAGGAGAAACTCCGAAATTTTATCCTTATGACATTTCTAAAACATGCATTCCTGAAATCGATGTATTTTCAGAGAATGGCTATACGTTGGAAGAAATGAAAATGGTCAATGAAACCAAGAAAATCCTTCATGATGATTCTTTGGAAATCAGTGCGACTTGCATCCGTGTTCCGGTGGAAGTCGGACATGGCGTATTAATCAATGCTTTGTTAAAGCAAGATGTAGATTTATCCCTTGTTAAACAAGTGTTGTCTTCCTTTGAAGGAATCAAAGTCGTGGATGACTTAAAGAACCATGGCTATCCCACATCACTCCTTGCGAAGGGAAACGACTACGTCTATGTAGGTAGAATCAGAAAAGACTTAAATAATCCATTCAGAGTGCTCTTGTACACCGTCGCGGACAATGTCCGCAAAGGTGCCGCAAGTAATGCGGTCCAAATCTTAAAAAGATTGATTGATAAAGCAGGTGAAAACAATGATTAAAGTAGCTAAATTTGGTGGATCTTCCCTATCGGACGCTTCTCAATTCGTTAAAGTAAAGAAAATCATTTTGAGTGATACTTCTAGAGCGTTGATTGTCGTATCCGCACCCGGTAAATCTCTTACACATGATAATAAAATCACCGATCTTTTGTATTTGCTACATGCTCATTTAAAGTATGGTGTCGATCATGAAGTTCTTTTTGAAATGATTGAGTCCAGATTTAAAACGATTCAAAAAGAACTTGGTTTGAAATATGATATTGCTTCTGATTTTTCCAAACTAAAAAAAGAACTGAACAAAAATATCTCTCTTGATTATTTAGTCAGTCGAGGAGAGTATTTCACAGCCATATTATTGTCTGAATACCTAGGATATCAGTTCGTCGATGCCTCACAAGTGTTGAAGTTTTCCTATAACTCACACGTTGATTTGATTGAAACTGAAAAATGTTTTAAAAAAGCGTTGGAAGAAAACAAGAAAATCGTTGTCCCTGGTTTCTATGGCAGTTACCCCAATCAAAGCATTCACTTGTTATCAAGAGGGGGTTCCGACCTGACTGGCTCAATCGCCGCAAGAGCGGTTGGCGCAACATTGTACGAAAACTGGACGGATGTGTCAGGGTTCTTAATGGCTGATCCTAAAATCGTTCAATATCCTAAAAAAATTCATGAAATCACCTATCATGAATTAAGAGAACTATCTTATATGGGAGCGAATGTTCTTCATGAAGATTCCATCATCCCCTTACAAGATCTTGACATTCCAATCAACATCTTAAATACGAACGCTCCCGATGAAGAGGGAACCTTAATCAAGAATACTTGTGATGATGATTCTCAAATCATCACAGGAATTGCAGGGAAAAAGAATTTTACCGTATTTACAATCACAAAGACCAATACGGCAAAGAAGTTAAAGGTATTGCAAGATGTCCTAAAATTATTTGAGAAGTATAATGTAGGTATTGAACATCTTCCTTCTTCCATCGACACTTTCTCAGTCATCGTAGAAGCAGAACAAGTTGAAAAAGTCTATTTTGATTTAGTTGGATCGATTACTCAAGTCGAGGATGTGACGAACATTGAAGTCGAAAAAGACATGGCTTTAATCAGTGTTGTCGGTCGGAACATGTCAACCCGTCCGGGAATTGCAGGAAAACTGTTCGGACATCTTGGAGCGAATAACATTAACATCAATATGATTGCTCAGTCTTCTCAAGAAATCAATATTGTCGTTGGTGTGAAAAACAGCGATTTCGAACGGACAATTCAGTCTATCTATGAAGCATTTGTGATTTGATACGTGTAGCGTAATATCTATGCAATTTTCAAACACTTGAATAACACTACTATATTTCCAAAAAGATAGAAAAGATTTCTATCTTTTTTTGTTTCAATAATTATAATAAAGTATATTATTATAGAATTATTTTGTGTTTTAAATTATAAAACAATCATTAATAGTGTTATAAAAATGAGTTATTTTCTAGTTTTCTCATAACCACTCTTTGTATTAATGTATAATTAATACTAATAGTAAATTGCTTTTTGAGTGAAACTTGTATTACAAAGACATGAATGAGATGAATTGCCCATAGGAGGAAGTATGATTGACAATAATGACGTAATGAGATTTGTTGAAAAACTACGGATTGAGAAGAAAATATCAATTCATGATTTGACCGAAGGTATTATTTCGAGACGCAGCTATTCAAGATTTTTATCTCCAAGCGCAGAATTACAAGTTGATACTTTATTCAAGTTGCTTGAGAGAATGAAACTACCCGTGTTTGAGTTCGGAGCTTATGTAGGAAATAGCATTCTTATCGAAAATATATATGAGATGTATTTTTATGAATATATTTTCAATGAACTATACGAAACTGCCTACAACGAAATTTATCCGTTAATCAAGGATAAAGAATTAAAATCCCCTCTAGCAATAAAATCCATCCCAATTGCAATTAAGTTGATGGAATATAAACTCAATAAGATAACGAAAGCGGAAGCTCTTTCGGCGATGAAAAATGTAATAGAACTGAATACGATGATCAATTCCAAAATAATTTGCTTTGATGATATTCAAGCTCTTTCTCTCTATACGTTGGTCTGTAATGATGAAGCGAAAGAATTAATTTCAGATCATATGCTTAAAATCCTTTTTACATCAAAAATTAAAGTATTCACAAATTCCGTTGAATATACAAACAGCGTCATACACCGCATTGCTTTGACGACTTTGACAACGAAGGAATATACGACCGATAAAGATCGTAAAAATATTCAAAAATTGCTTACTGTGATTTTTGAATATCAAATTAAAGCGAAAACAGCATTTCATGACTTCATAATATTCAATAACTTGTATAAGTATGTCAAAAAGCACAAAATAGACAATAAACTGGTAATCTTTCATTACCTCGCTTCAATAGCTTCAACCTTTGGAAGTGCATATTTAGAGTCAAACAAAATAAAGATTGATCAAAGCGACATTGAAATCTATCTCAGTTTTCTTGAAGACGACACATTCTTAAAAAAACCGACATATGAGGGGTTAATGGACTATGAAATCCTATAGATTTTATTACCAGTTGCTAGATGAACTTCGGATTGCAAAATCATTTACCGTAAGTCAGTTATGTGAAGATATTATTTCAGAACGCACATACTACAGAAATATGATTTCAAATAAGGATATGAGATTCGACGTATTTTCCAAGTTGGCAACCAGACTTGGAGTACAACCATTTGAAATCGTACATTACTCCACTTTTATAAAGGACGGGGATCCTGGAGCTTCTCGATTTATCTATCGAGTCCACTTGCAACATTTCTCAGATATTGATGAAATTTATGCCCAAATCATCAATCATCAAGACGATAACTTCGAATTTGGATTGCTACTACAAGCAAATATTCTTAAATATCATTACTTAATCAACAAAATCAGTTTAGACGAATATCGGAGTAAGTTATCTGAAATCATCATTCAATTGAATCCTTTAGAGTTACATAATCCATATATCGTGTCTCTATTTGCGCTTTATGTGAATGAGTATCCTATGAATGAGTTGCTTAACATGGATAAACTTCTTGAGAAAATGCTTGAATTAAATGATAACCTTGGAATCATATTTATGCTCATATCACATGATTTGTTGTTATACAAAATGATAGGTTCAAGAACCATCGATAATATCTTATTCTCTAAATGTGTTGAAAAATTTAAGGGAATTGTAAATTATTTCCCACACAAGTATTTTCATGGAAGATATTGTTTGTTTGCTGCTTACAATGATTTACTTTCAAATCAACTCGATAGCATGGAGACGAATCTTTATCGATATTTTATCAATCAAATCATATTGACAGGAAACCAACAATATATTGATGAAGTAAAAAAAGTATCAGAAGCATTTCAAATTGATTACCATCAATTCTTAAGAAAAAAATCAATAGAATACTTTCACTCCAGTCAATTTGAAGTCTCAAGCAATTGAGCATAAATGACTTGATTTGTTAATATTGACAATAAGTATGACGATAAGAGTGAATTTTGATTATATTTTTGAAGAAAATTAAATAAAAAATGAAAATGAGACAGTTTTGTCATGTTCTATCCTTTTTTTAAAGCCTATAATGGACTTAAAAAAAAGGAGGATTTAAAATGAAAAGTTATTCACTGAGCAATTTATCACAAAGAGAGTATGATGAGTTATTAACGATTTGGACTAAAAGAAGAAGGATTTACTGGTTACTTTCCTTACTGATCATCCCACTTCCCCTTACCATTAGCTTTGCGCTCTTCTGCAACAACAATATCGCTTTTTTGAAATCGGGCGGAAGAAGAAGTTCTAATACCATCGTTGTTTTATTCTACATCATTATCGGAGCGTTATTCCCAATCATCATTGTACCTATTTTAAGATTTATACCTTTCCTAGGACATGCAGTTTTAGGAACTAGAATTCTTGAGTAGGCTATCTGATGATGAATGCTGTAAACAAAATCACTTGTAATGGTTGTCAATCAGAGATTTACTCTGCAGAAGCACATAACACGGTGATTGGCAATCTATGCAATGGTTGCTACAATTTGTTTCTAGATTTTCACGCAAAAGATACCAAGAAAAAAGCTAAATCAGCTTTTTTCTTGTTCTTCTTGCCATCCTTGATTTGGTGGTTTCTTATAATCAGCATTTATGTTGAGTGGACAACATTTGACACTGCGTCAAATGTCTTGCTATTTATAGGAATTTGGGGATTGTTTGGCGCTTTTAATATCACCAAAAACGGTTTTTCTGAAATCGGTGGTACTGTCAGAAAAGAATATTATAAGGCTACTTTTTCTAGCAGCAATGAAGTATCAATTTCAAATCACTCTTATAACGGTTATACTTCAGAACAATGGATTAAGATGTTTTTCAATGTTTTTATTTTCGCTTTTGGACTTGCTTTGACACTCTTCCTTGGACCTATTGTTTATTTTGTTAAGAAAGCTGTATATAGAAAAGCCTTGAAGGAGTTCAAAACCAAATACAATCATAATCTGAAACTATCTGAAAAGAAGGTTTCTGAGAGCGAGATTCTATCTTATTCCGGCTTGATTGCACAGAAAGCACTGGATTCACAAAATCATAATACAAGTCGTATTGAAGGAATCGAAATGACCCATATTGGATATTTGTTTTATAAGGATGTTTTGTATGGAGCAATTGGTTCAAAAGATCAGTCTTTGAAATTCGAAAAGGATACAGTGTATTTCATTAAACTATTCAAAAATACCAACTCTTATGAATTGGTTGATGTTAATTCAGATTTATACGATGCTCTATATTACGAGTATACTGGAATTTCAGACGAACCCGATCAAGAGGTTGATGCGATTGCTCAAATACTCAATCGAGAGTACGATGGAAATGTCTTCTTGTATAATGATGGAATTAAAATCGAATTCAAACAAGTTGCCGTTATCATCGGAAATAATGACTTTTATGCCATATTGAAGCCTGTTGTTCCATTTGAGAATATGACTGACGACGAGCTTATTGTATTCAGAATATATGAAGACAAAGAGGGCTCACAAGTTATGGAGATTGAACTGAATGATCAAACACTAAATTGGGTTCATCAACAGTATGTTAAATTGTTAGAAGATTAAGGATCAAATTATATTCAAAAGACTTTATTTTTTATAATTCGGAGGATGAAATGAAAAAGTATTTATTGTTACTGGTATTATTATTTTCTGTTTCACTGGTGGGATGTGACTTTTTTTCACAAACTACAACGACGTTGCAATCATTGACAACAACGACAGTCGCCTCTACAGAAACGACTCCATCAACAACGGAGTCCGAACTTACCATCAGACTAAATGCAATATACAATTTAGCAATTGAGTCAAACTCTTTTGAAGGCACGTATGAAGAATGGCTTGAGACAGTAAGAGGACCACAGGGTTTGCCTGGAAAAGAAGTCTTATTCCAAGTCGCAGATGGTTATATTCAGTGGCAATACAATGGAGACTCTACATGGACAAACCTGATTTCATTATCGACTCTAACTGGAGCTGATGGTGAAGATGGATTATCCGCTTATGAGATTTACTTACAATATCATCCCGATTATACAAAAACAGAAGAAGAATGGATTTATGATTTGATTAACGGACTTCTAGCCGACAAACTACAAGTTACTGTCACTTTCGATTCTTTAGGAGGAACTCAGGTTGATTCTCAAATCATAGATAAATATACCATCGCAGCTGAACCTCAAGATCCTGAAAAGGACGGTTATATTTTCAAGTATTGGGAATACCAGTCCCATGAGTGGATTTTCTTTGGATATCTCGTATCCCAAGATATTACTATAGTCGCTCACTATGATATCATTCCTTATCAAATTACATATATAATGACCGATGGCGCTACTAACAACGAGAACAACCCGGTTTCATACAACGTTGAAACTGACACATTCTCACTTCTTGATCCTGTCAAAGACGGATTCTTATTTACAGGATGGACGTATTCAGGACAAGAATTGCCTACAAAATCAGTCACAATTGAAAAGGGATCTACAGGTTCAATCGAGTTCACCGCACATTGGTATGAACTGGATACTTCCGGATATGATACCGAACTCACCGAAGAGGATGAAAATGGAATCATCGATACTTTCTATTACATTGAATTTTATGATGACGACACATTTTTATTGATAACCAGCAACCTATATTATACTGGTACATTTATCAGCAATCCTCAATTCGGATATTTGATTGATTTGGGAGATAATGTATATGAACTTGACTTCATCGATGAAGGTATTGACAGTATCTATATATTGATGGACGAAGAAGGAATCTATTTCTGCGATGAATTTGGTAATCTATATGATCCTAACAGCGGAAACGTCGGAAGAGTTGATTTTGACGGATCTAACGTCGATTTTACTCTGTATGGCTATGGATACTTCGATTTGTCTTACCAACAAAATTATGTTGCAAAGAAAACGATGTATGAAGAACTGGCATTACTTTGCGAAGCTTTCGCACTCAATACTGATGATATCTCTCCAATTATGGGCGAATATCTTTTTAACTCGATTGATCTGGAAGCCTATGGTTTGTCTGTAGAGGAAGCCATTTCAACATTTAAACTCTTCTTGCTTGATCATCCTGAGGTCTATTGGTTATCGAATACAGTGCATATCTCTGTAACCGAATTCAATGTCTATTTACAAGAAGAGTATGCACTTTACTCTTACCGCCTTTCAACAAATGAAGCGATAGCGCAAATGATTGCTGAAGCAGAGTTGTTGATTGATGAAAACATGAACGAACTTGAAATCGCTCTTGCGCTTCATGACTATATCATTTTGAGAATTGAATATGCCTACGAATCGGATGGAGTGACTCCACAGGATGACTACTGGGCACACAATATCGAAGGCGTCGCCACCGGAATTGGAGCAGTGTGCGAATCATATGCAGAAACATACAAACTATTAGCTGATCATTTTGGAATCACATCCATTTTGGTTACCGGTGATTCAAATGGTCAACGCCATATGTGGAACATTGTAAGTATCGATGGAATCTATTATCATGTGGATGTGACTTGGGACGATGCTGGAGGAGATACTTTTTCTTATACCTATTTCGGTATGAGTTATGCTTCAATTTCAAGCAACCATGATCTTGATACTCCCTTCGATACAGGATTTGAGTACTTGTACCAATTGCCTTTGATTTCAGAAGATGACATTGCACTAGTGACTCTTTATGAAAATGAAGTAAGCCAAGGAATGTTTGTCTCTATTGAAGATGCTTTTATGGAAATGACAGATCCTTCAGCCGACTATATCATCGAACTATATAACTATCAATTGGTTGGCCCTATTTTATGGTCTTCCTGTGTGAGAACCTATTATGTTCCTTCCGGAGAACTTCCTGATGTCGATAGTATCTTTTTCAGAGGGAAACACATTGATTTTGGAGGGGGATATTTCACAAATATTATTTTGTATTTTACAGGAGATACTTCATCCAATACAGAGTTGATATTTGAGAACATTGGTCTTTACGCAACCGATTATTATGAAATAAACATTAACGACAGCACGATGAAGTTCGTTGGGTATCATGACCAATTGAGCGAGATGCTAACCATTGTAGGAGGAACTGGCTCCACAGTCATTGTTGACGTAGACTACGAAGTGGAAAGTTACGCTGAATTTCATGTTGATACCATGGAACTGTATTTCTGTATGGTTTTAAGAGGAGAAAATAACTCAATTGATACTGTCAATGGCTATACGAATAATGGGTATCTGCGCATATACGGTTCCGTCAACAGTGTTTCAATAGGTAACCTAAATATATACGATTATAATGTTGAACTTATTAAACTAGACAACGTAGAGTCTACGATTTTGACGATAGGAAACATTACCGATTATACTTCGTCATCAAGTTATAGATATATCATTGTAAGACTAAGTGATATTCAATATATGCCGACAATCAATATCACTGGAGATATTAATTGCAAATTACAATATTGGTTCTTGAACAGCGTCACCTATATGTCAACAACCATAGATGGAACAGAAGTGAATCGATGGACGGTTACAGTTGATTTGTTAGACTTTGAAGATGGAATTATTATGACGGCACCTAATCTGCCTTTTGAAAACTTTAATTTTAGGTATTCGAATAACTATGACATCACTGAATTGTATACGATGGACGAATACGGAAATATCTATCGTGATAAAGATTTCATCGAAGTGATTGATGGAACGACGCTGGTCAAAGTGTTATATCTTAATTCGAATTTGACAAATACTTACGTGATACCAGATGGAATCACCACAATCGGAACTGAGGCTTTCATCGGATTCTTACATTTGTCCGAAGTTATCATTCCGAGTTCAGTGACAGACATACATTTCTATGCATTTGCTGGGATTTATGAAATGAAATATATTCACATTCCCAGCACCGTAATCACAATGGAAAGATATGCTCTCGCCTATTCAAACGCGACGATTCTTTGTGATTTGTTGACACCTCCACCTTCTTGGGACCCAGAGTGGATTTCGCCATATGAATCTGTAGTATGGGGATACCTCGGTTCGTTTGATAACGGAGAATTTAAATATGCTATAACAGCGTTTGGAACCGTGAGCATTCTTGGATTATCTCCATTAAATGAGAATACAGATATTGTAATTCCATCCATGATTGACGGCTTCCCTGTTACACAATTAGTTGCTGAAGCATTCAAAAATAATGATAAGATTACGAGTATTGTCATTCCTAACACAATTACAGAGATTCCGACTTCCGCATTTTATAGAGCTACGAGTTTACGTTCTGTAACGATTGAGGAAGGGTCTAATCTTGTTACTATTGGAATGACAGCCTTCTTTTATTGTCCATCCTTAACAGAAATAAATATTCCGGCTTCTGTTACCTACATTGGAAACCAAGCATTCGATTATTCTCCATTATTAATTATCTACACACCACTGGCTGAGGCACCGAGTACTTGGGATATTCATTGGAACAGTCTTCCTTGTCCAGTAGTCTGGGGATATATAGGAGAATAATAAAACAATATTTGAACTTGTGAAATACATTAGAATTACAATTGAAGGTTATAATCATAAAAAAGTCAGCAGGATTTCCTGCTGACTCAGAGTGTAGACAAAAAGAACTTAGTTTAAGAAAACTAGGTTCTTTTTTCTTGATTTAAGGGAGTTTTGAATAAAATCGTAAATAATCGAAGAAATTGATGTGGATAACTTGGATATTTCT